>Ga0209541_10016845_pt1 | contig 10764 bp, 16 predicted proteins | sample RifCSPlowO2_01_FD_184027 | JGI IMG/M metagenome (GOLD analysis project Ga0209541, IMG submission 184027) | Groundwater microbial communities from Rifle, Colorado - Rifle CSP2_plank lowO2_0.1 (SPAdes) (version 2) | ecosystem: Environmental > Aquatic > Deep subsurface > Groundwater | place... | reverse complement strand
CTTCTTTGCCATTTTTCACCTCTTTTCCCCGAAAGTTATTTAATATTTAATTAAATTAAGATGTTTTATGTTTAAATAGTTTACTATTTTGCTATTTTAAGAAAATTTTTTGATAATTTGAAAAAATAATTTTTTTTGTTTCTTCAACTTCAATTTTTTTTATTTTTGCAATTGCTTCTATTGACTTGATGATGTTTGCTGGCTCATTTCTTTTTTCTCTTATTGGCGATAGATATGGCGAATCTGTTTCTGTTAGCAATCTTGTTGCTGGAATTATTTTAACTAATGACTGAAAATGTTCTAATCTTATTATTATTGGAGGAATAGAAAAATAACACCCTATGTCATAAGCTCTGTTAACTAATTTCATATTACCTGAAAAGCAATGTAAGACTGTATTTTTTGCTTTAGTAGACTCTAATATATCAAGAACATCTGCTTCTGCTTTTCTTGTATGAAGAATTAATGGTTTTTTTATTTTCTCTGCTAGCTCTATTATTTTAAAAAATATTTTCTTTTGCTTTTCTTTTTCCTTGTTTTCTAAATAATCCAATCCAACTTCACCTATTGCAATTATATTATTTTTATTTTTTTCTATATAATCTAATTCTTTTTCTATATTTGATGTTAAGGCTTCTATTGGGTAGAGACCGAAACTGGGTTTTATTATATTATATTTTTTTGATAATTCCAAAGTTTGTTTATTTGTCTTTAAAGATGTACCTGAATTTATTATTGTGGTTACTCCAACATTTTTAGCTCTTTCTATAACTTTATCTAAATCATTTTCAAATTCCTTAAAATGTAAATGTGCATGGATGTCCACTAACATAAATTAAAAGAGAATAATAGTTTTATAAGCCTTTTTAAAATAGAAATAGCAAGGGCTGTACCAAAAATGAAAGTAATTTTATTATAAATGGCAACATATTTATGAATATCAACAACAAGCAGACTAATGTAATATACTGGTAGATTTTCTTTGCTTTTGCCTCTTCTTTAGTAAAGTGCAATGCAGCCAGATAAAATATCTTTCCACCATCAACTGGTCCTAAAGGAAGCAAATTAAATAATCCTACACCAAGGTTTATTGCATAAATCCAGAATACTAACTTTAATAGCCAGAATAATGCTAAAGGAATATTGCCAAATTTTTCTTTTATGCTTGGTTTTATATCTGCTTTTACATAGCCTATCGATACCCCAAGCAAAGGCATTGACTGATTTTCAGGATTTGAAGATAATTCTACATTTGCGGTTTTATTTTGTGTTTGTATCTGCAAAATATCCCCTGGCTTATGTGATTTTATTATATCTGAAAATTGAGTATGATTTATTATTGCTTCATTGTCTATTGATAATATTAAATCACCTGGTTTTAAGTCTGATTTTCCTATCGGGAGATCCTTGTTTATATCTATAATTTGAACGCCATTTAATTCCATTACTGAAGATGCTAGGGGAGATAAAATAAAAATACCTATGGCAAGAAATACAAACCCTAAAATTATGTTTGAGAAGGGGCCTGCGGATAAAATGGCTAACTGGCTACGCTTTGATTTCTTTGCCATTTGTTTTTCATCCGGCTCTACAAAAGCAGCAAGTATTGGACCAAGGAATGCGAATCCAGAGGATTTTATTTTTATATTTGAAAGACGGGCATAAACTCCGTGAAAGAATTCATGAACAGCTGCTGTGATTAATATGGCTATAATCCAATGCCAGAATGATAATTGCGGTATTCCCGGAATAGAAATACCTGGTAGGATAGGGGCAACAACAGGCTGTGCTGCAGGAAGAAATATCATATTATATACGCCTTTTAAAAGAAAAAAGAATGTTATTATCATCCCTAAAAAACCAATAAATATACTTAAGTAACCTATATAGTAAAGTGATCTAGGAATTTTCTTGCTAAGCTTATCCATTAATTTTATTCCAAGCTTGGTTTTGTAAAGAACAAAGATTTTATTCTGAATTTCAAATTTCTTTCTATATTTCAGGAATAATAAAAATATCACCCCATAAAATATTATTGCAAATATTAAATCAAGATTCATTTTTTAATCGCTTTCTTAATTGCCCTAAATGTTCTGCATTTACATTTTTTGCATACTATACTTTTTGATAATATTTTTTGATAAGAAGATCTTATTTTTGATTTGCATTTTTTACAAACAAATACATTTTCAAATAACCTTTTTGTTGCTTCTGGAAATCTAACCATTTTACTTTACTTGCTTTAAGACTTTTTGATTCATAATAATCCAATAATTTACTATTGAACCTTCCTTTATATCTTCTTTTATATCTTCCGGTATTTCCAAATCAAATGTTTCATATGTTTCTATATCCATCACACTTGCCTTGCTTCCTGAAATAGAAAGAACCTGTGCATTTTTCTTTAATATTATTGGAACCAGGACATTGTCACCTGAAGGATGAACCTCTATTGTTTTTTGCCCATCTACTATGGAAACAGCTTCTATCCTGCATTTCATTGAGCCGTGCTTGCCTGTTTTTGAGGTTTGGATAGACTTGATGACACAAGCTTTATTGTTTAAAATCACAAAACCACCCTCTTTTAAGCTGCCATAATTAGTTTGTTTAGTCTCTGACATAACCTAAGCTGGTAGCGATTTCTTTATAAATATTTTGTTTTTAAATAATATATGGAAAATATTAAACATGTGTCTGTCAAGGAAGGAATGACAGTTAATGAATTAGTTAAAGAGATGAACAAGTCAGGCGTTTTTAATGCAGGCAAATTAGCTGATGCTGTGGATATCTGTGAAGGGATGATTAAGGATAAGGATTGCGCTGTATTTTTAGGTTTGGCTGGCGCTGCTGTTCCTGGGGGAATGAAGAATGTTATTATTGATATGTTAAGGAATATTGACGTGTTTGTTACTACAGGCGCTAATTTAACTCATGACTTAATAGAGGCTTTAGGGTTTAAGCATTTTAAGCTTTCTGAATTTAATGATGAGGATCTGAATAAGAAAGGTTATGACAGAATATACAATGCTGCAATGCCTAACAAGGTTTATGAAGAGCTTGAGAAATTTTTTAAAGATATTATTTTTCCAAAGGTTACAAAAGAATTAACTATAAAAGAATTTTTATGGCTGATTGGAAAAAATATCAAGAAAGAAGATTCTATTTTAAGGGTTTGTTATGAGAAAAAAATACCTATATTTTGCCCTGCATTAGCTGATTCTGGAATTGGCTTGATGGTATGGGGAAAGTTAGCCAAGGGTGAGAAGATAAATATTGATGGATTTTCAGATATGAAAGAGATAATTGATATTTCCTGGAATGCTAAAAAAACTGGTGTGATTTATTTAGGAGGTGGCGTTCCTAAGAATTTTATACAACAGTCTTTACAATTTAGCAAAGGCGCTGATTATGGCGTGCAGATTACGATGGACAGGCCTGAACATGGCGGAAGCTCTGGTGCTGAATTGAAAGAGGGGAAAAGCTGGGGTAAGTTAAAATTTAAAGCTAAATATGTAGATGTGATATGTGATTTTACAATTGCTTTGCCGATTATTGTTGCTGCGCTGAAGGAAAGGATTAGATAAATTAATTGTTTATTACCTTCAAATAATTTAAGAGATAAATTGCCTTCATTTGTTTCCAAGCTAAAGCAACCGCTTCAGTATGTTTTAATTTTGGATTTTTTAGTTTTAATTCTTTTGCAATTCTTTGCGCTTCCTTAAATCTCTCTTTATTTGTCATTTTCTATCAACTCCTTAATTTTCAAGTATTTTTTAGTTTAAAAAGGTTTAGATTTTACTTTAAAGGAGTTATTAAATAGTTAAAGTTGAATTTTCTAAAATTTCTTTAATTCTTTTTCTAATTTTATAATAATTATTTTACCTAATGGCCACTTACATATTGCTTCTAAATTGCCTTCCTTATTTAATTTTGGACTCTCTACACCTTTACACCTTTCAGAAACATTATAGTCTGCTCTAGCAATACACATTAAATCTCCTTTACTATATCTTTTAGGAGGCCCCTCATTATTGTGCCTTAATATAATAATATCTTCAGGAAGAATTCTTAAATAAATACACTCAAAAATATTATTATTTGTATCTAACTGTTTAAGATATTCTATACATTCTTGGCATTTTATATTTTTATCATATTGAAAAGTTTTGACCATTTTTTATTTCAATAATTAAAATCTCCTCAGTGACTTTTCTATTTTTGAGCTTTTCTTTTTTATTGGCTCTTTTTCTTTTAAAATATTTTTTTCTTTATTCAATACTTCTTTTAGCACACCTTCAAGCAATTTCAGCCTTAAGCTTAAGTCAAGGTTTTGTTTGGCTAGATTTGCTATTGCTACCCATAATTGCGCTATTGGCGGATTTGAAGAAAGAGAATAAGCCGGTTTATTCTTAGCTGTTTCTTTAATTTGTGATTCCAAATATGTCCTTAGTAAAGGATCTACTTTATTGCGCCATGTCATAAGAACAACTTACTAGTATAATTTATATATTTTTCTATTTTTAAGTGGTTACATTATTAGCACAAGATTTATAAATTACATTAAAAAGGATTTAAAAATGGCAATAAAGAAGAATGATTTTATAGAGATTGATTATATTGGGAGGATTAAAGGCACTAATATGGTGTTTGATTTAACCTCTGAAGAAGCAGCAAAGAAGGCAAACATACATAATCCTAAAATACCATACAAGCCAAGGGTGATTTGTGTTGGCAATGGTGATGTTGTTAAAAGCTTGGATGAGAGCTTTATTGGAAAGGAAACAGGAAAAGATTATAAAATAGAGCTACATAACCCTTTTGGTGAGAAAAACCCTTCTATGGTTAAGGTTGTTCCCTCAACTAAGTTTACAAATGAAAGAATAAGGCCCTTTCCCGGGTTGCAGATAAATGCTGATGGCATGTTAGCTACCATAAGGTCTGTTGCTGGAGGAAGGGTAACGCTAGATTTTAACCATCCTTTGGCTGGTAAAGACGTAGTTTATGATATAAAAGTAAATAAGATTGTTAATGATAATTCAATTAAGTTAAAAAGTATGGTAGAGAATCTACTTGGTGAGGCTGAAGACCATTTTAAGGTGGAAGAAAAAGATGACATTTTTAACATAAAACTAAAACATGATATCAATAAAGTATTAAAGGATAAGTTTATAGAGAAAGCAAAAGAGCTAATATTCAATATTAAACTGGAGTTTATAGTTGAAGAAAAGAATATTAAAGAATAATTAAATTTAAATATTAGTAACACTGGTTAATAAAAATGGAGAGCATATTAAGACAAGCAGAACAAAGGGCTTCTGTTCAGGATTTAAGCCTAAAGAGAATGCCTCAAAAATCAACCAATATCGATGAGGAATTAGAGGCTTTAGTTAACAAGCAAAAGGCTAAGATTAAGGTAGTTGGATGTGGTGGCGGTGGCAATAATACTATTAACAGAATGACTGAAGTAGGAATTACAGGAGCTGAAACTATTGCTATAAATACAGATGCCCAAGACTTATTATTTACTAACGCTGATGTAAAGGTTTTAATTGGCAAAGAACTTACTGGCGGTTTGGGAGCTGGATCTATCCCTAAAATTGGCGAGGATGCTGCCAAGGAAAGTGAGCATGAAATTAAAGCAAAATTACAAGGCTCTGATATTATATTTATTACATGCGGCTTGGGCGGAGGCACTGGAACTGGCGCTGCCCCAATAATTGCTGACATCGCAAAGAAATTAAATATATTAACTGTAGGCGTTGTTACTTTACCATTTTCAATGGAAGGGCAAAGAAGATATGAAAATGCAATTTATGGTCTGGAAAAATTAGAGAACAGCGTTGATACTTTGATTGTAATTCCTAATGATAAATTATTAGAATTATGCCCTGGCTTACCTTTATTTACTGCATTTAAAGTAGCTGATGAAATATTAACAAATTCTGTTAAAGGCATAGCTGAATTAATAACAAAAACTGGATTGGTAAATTTAGATTTTGCTGATATTAAAACTGTAATGGGAAATGGCGGTGTATCTATGATTGGCGTTGGTGAAAGCGATAGCGAGAATAGGGCTATAGAATCTGTTGAAAAAGCAATACAAAACCCTTTACTAGATGTGGATATTACTGGCGCTACCGGCGCTTTGATTAATGTTTCTGGCGGCCCTGATATGAGCCTGGATGAAGCAAGAAAAATAGTTGAAACTATATCAGAAAAATTAGATGAGGATGCAAGAATGATATGGGGTGCACAGATCTCAGATGATTTAGGACATACAATCAGAACTTTATTAATTGTTACCGGCGTTAATTCTCCCCAGATATTTGGCTCTAGAAAAAGACCTTTGAAAAAAAGAGAAACACCAAACATAGATAATGAACTGGGGATAGAGTTTGTAGATTAAAATGGTTTCTATAAAGGGAATATTAATAAAGATTAAAAATTTTATAATTGAACTTAAACGAGTGTGGACTATAACAAGAAAGCCTACAAAGGATGAATTAAAGGTTATAGTTAAGGTTACAGGAATAGGTATATTAATAATCGGCTTAATAGGGTTATTAATAAATATGATGTGGCAATTGATATTCAAGTAAAATGGAAACGAAAATTTTTGCATTAAAAACATCTGCAAACAGAGAAGATCAAGTAATGGATTTTGTAGATGCAAATATAAATAAAAAAAAATTAGGTGTTTATAGTTTAATCAAAGCACATGGCATGAGGGGCTATATTTTTGTAGAAGCCAGCAGCTTTGATGAAGCGCAAAATGCTTTTTCAGGTGTTCCATATGCTAAAGGAATTTTACCAAAACCACTGCAGTATTCTGAAATAGAACCTATGTTAGAGCAGATTAAGGTACAAGTAAACATACAAGAAAGAGATGTTGTTGAGATTATTTCCGGCCCTTTCAAAAAAGAAAAAGCAAGGGTAAAAAGAATAAATTTGGCTAAGGAAGAAGTAACAGTAGAATTATTAGAGGCAGCTATTCCTATTCCAGTTACTGTTAAATTAGATGCTATTAAGGTTATAAGAAGGGACGGGGAACCTGAAGAGGAAAAGGAAGAGTAATTATGTTTGTAACTAATTAATAACAAGATATAAATTTATATAGTCATTTAATAATAAAGATTTATGAAATTTTATTTAAGAAAACATGATAAAGAAAATGAAATTGAATTTCTTGATGATAAAATAGAAAATGAAGATATTGTGGAATATTGTTCTGGAGAAGTTGATAGTTTTAGGCTGTATACAAAGGAGATGAATAAATTTCCTGTATTAAATTATAAAGAACAGAGAAATATTACTAAAAAGTTATATGAACGCCTTCAAGACTGTGCCAGCATTATATTTAGCAAGACAGATTTTTCTTCTAAATATTTTAGAATGATGTTTAATGGCTCTGAAGGTTTAGAATCTTTTAAAGAATTGATGCCTGACAGGAAATATACTTATATAGAGATGTACTTAAGAAATGTTATAATTAAAACTATAGGCAAGCGTAATTTTAAAAAGCTAATGAATGGGGATAAAGAATTAATAAAAAATTTGTCTGAAACAAACCATGACAGAAAATCTTTAAATGAGATATACAAAGACCTATTATATGCAAGGAAAAAGATAGATAATTTTAGAGATAAAGACTTGAAGGCAAGGGAGCTTGGTTTTAAATCGTTGCAATATTTTGATGCTTATTTAAATAAATTAAAATTTAGTTTTGAATCTTATGAAACAATTTTTAAAAGATTTACAGAACATAATCTTAGGCTTGTTATAAAGATGGCAAACAAATATCATACAACAACTATAATAGATAAGGCTGATTTAATTCAAGAGGGAAATATTGGACTAATGAGGGCTATTGAAAAATTTGATTATAGAAAGGGGTTTGCTTTTTCAAGTTATGCGGTGTGGTGGATAAATCAATCCATATTTAGGTCTGTAATGGAAAAGTCTAATTTGATAAAATTACCTTTATATTTAAATGAAAGAATGAGGAAGGTCCAAAAAATTGCGAACAAATTTTACCAAGAGCATTGCAGAGAACCAACACCTGAAGAGATTGCTGTATTAAGCGGTTTAAGCATTAATAAAGTGGCGATAATGCTTGAAGCACCTAAACTGCTATTTTCGTTGAATGATATGGTTGATGAAGGTCTTGAATTTATGGACATAATAACAGATCCTTATGCAAAGTCTGCTGAAGAAGAAGCTTTAGAAATCATGTTAAGTGAAGACATAGATAAAAGTTTAGAAGAGATATTAACACCAAAAGAGGAAAAGATCTTAAGAATGAGGAATGGATTTGGGGAAACAGAAAGCACGCTTGAAGATGTAGGGAGAGAATTTGAATTTAGCAGGGAAAGAGCAAGACAAATAGAAAGTAAGGCTTTGAGAAAATTAAGACACAGTAAAGAAATAGAAGAATTAAGAAGTGCTATTTAATTTTATATCGAAAGTTATTTAAATGTTTATTCTTGGCTAAAAGAACTATGGGAAAAGAAACTGTTGAAGCATTGGTTGACGGCGGGAAGGCGACTGCTGCTCCGCCATTAGGATCAAGTCTTGGACCATTGAAGGTAAATATGGGGCAAATTATTAGCCAGATTAATGAAAAAACAAAAGTATTTTCTGGAATGAAAGTCCCTGTCAAGATTATTGTTGATACAGATACTAAAGATTTTTCTATTGAAATTGGAACTCCCCCTACTTCTCAATTAATAAAGAAGGAAGTAAAGCTTGAAACTGGATCTGGGGAGCCTAATAAATTAAAAGTTGGAGTTTTAGCATTTGAACAAATAATAAAGATTGCAAAGATGAAAGAGGATGCTATTTTAGCTAATAATTTTAAATCTGCTGTTAAGGTTGTAATTGGTGTTTGTGGCAGTATGGGTATTTTGATTGAGAATAAGGATTTTAAAGAAATTATGAAGGAAGTTAATGAAGGAAAATATGATTCTCTAATACAAAAACAGGCAACTGAAATTCCTATTAATAAAAAAACAGAATATGAAGCCATAAATAAAGAATTACAAAATAAACAAAAAGAAGCAGCTAAGAAGAAGGAAGAAGAAAAAGCTGCTGTGGCTGCTGAACAAGCCAAGACTGCTACTGCTGGTGCAACTCCAACAGCTGCTGCGCCTACAGCTGGCGCTGCTCCTGCTGAAAAAAAGAAAGAGTCTAAGAAATAATTCTTTTATTTTAAATAACAATAAATTTATAAATAAACTAATTTTAAATTGTTTGCAGGGGGATATAATCTAACCTGGTTCATGATACTACCCTTGGGAGGTAGTAGTCCCGGTTCAAATCCGGGTATCCCCATATTAAACAATAAGGTTTATAAATTAGTTAAAATCTGTAAATACTTAAACTTATTAAAAATGGTTAAAACTAAGAAAGTCGGTTCTACAGGCAGATTTGGCTCAAGATATGGATTAGGTGTTAAACAAAGATTATTAGCTATAGAAAATAAACAAAAAGCAACATATGAATGCCCTAGCTGCCATAAAGTAAAATTAAAAAGATTATCATCTGGCATATGGCTTTGCAACGGATGTGAAATAAAGGTAGCTGGCAGGGCTTATGCACCTTGGGAGTAAAACATGGTTTCTTATAAATGCATAGAATGCCAAAAAGAGGTAAAGTGGGAGACTGTTAAGAAAAGAGTAAGGTGCCCATATTGTGGCTCTAAGATTTTATATAAACCTAGAACAACTGCAGCGGTTGTAGAAGCGATTTAAAAATGGATAAAGATACTGACCAGAAGATTGCACAATTACAATTAATGGAGCAAAATATACAGAATATTCTTGCTCAAAAACAGTCTTTTCAGGCTCAAGAACTTGAGGTGGATAATGCTTTGGATGAAATTGAGAAAACTAAGGGCAATGTCTATAAGATTATTGGCGGCGTAATGGTCAGCTCTGACAAGAACAAGGTCAGGGAAGAATTAAAATCAAAGAAAGAGATTATAGAATTAAGGGTTAAAAACATAGAAAAACAAGAAAATTTAATAAAAGACAAGATGAGTAAAATGCAAAAGGAAGTGCAAGAGCAATTAAAAGGTAGTAAAAATGGTTGATAATGATTTGCAAGGTGTAATTGACTGGCTTTCCCAGATAGAAAGTGACTCTAGTATACCTAAAAGCATCAGAATGAAGGTAAAATCTGCTATGGATTCTTTGGCTAATGAAGACAATGTTATTAATTTAAGGGTAGATAAGTCCTTAGAGGAGCTAGAAAACATTGCAGATGACCCAAATATAACTGATTTTACAAGGATGCAGATATGGCGTGCGGTAAGCTTGCTTGAAAGCAGGTAGAATTTTAAAATAATTAAACATACACTTATTTAATGATAATAAAATATATATTTAAGTGTACAAAGCTTAGAGAATAGAAATATTTATATATTTGTTTGTTATCAAAATTACTAAGATGAAAGAAATGCTATCAAGATTAAAGGAAAAATTAATTGGCAAGGGTTCTGATGATTTTTCAGATGATTATGTTGAAATTGACACAAAAGCTGGATTAGGACCTAAAACCAAGGTGATTGTCAGGCCTTTTATTATAGGCGATTTTGCTGATATAAAACCAGCTTTAGATTCTTTAAGAGAAGGCTATACTATTACTTTAATCAATATAAAACCTTTAAGAGACAAGGATTTAGTTGAATTGAAAAGAGCAATCAATAAATTAAAGAAAACTTGTGAAGCTATTGAAGGTGACATAGCTGGATTTGGCGAGGATTGG
>Ga0209541_10016844_pt1 | contig 10764 bp, 14 predicted proteins | sample RifCSPlowO2_01_FD_184027 | JGI IMG/M metagenome (GOLD analysis project Ga0209541, IMG submission 184027) | Groundwater microbial communities from Rifle, Colorado - Rifle CSP2_plank lowO2_0.1 (SPAdes) (version 2) | ecosystem: Environmental > Aquatic > Deep subsurface > Groundwater | place... | reverse complement strand
GGAGGCGGATTGCACATAATTCCTGTTAGTTGCGTCGCCAGCTTACGAGCGAAGCGGAGTTCTGGCGACCTGCGTCCGCAGAGTTATTTTCAAGGGCGTTTCTATCGAGTGCGAAGCACAATCAAGAATAAGTATCAAGGGACAATTTTAGTCGTTCGTCGTTTCGTGGGGGAGGGGGCGTCGTGTTTTTTGCTTCTTTTTTACAAAAAAGATGATTAACTTATACTTTTGGCAGTATCAGCAATACTTTTTAGTTGGTTCGCTTTATCTGTAACTGCTTGTAAAGTCTGAGCCGATTTAGCAGTGGTCTTTAGAAGATTACAGCTTTGTTCATCTAATGTTTTACAGGATTCATCAACAACTTGATTAATTGCGTTTTGCAATTCTTGGCTTACTTGCTGCTCAGCCCCTGTAATGGTTGTATAAATTTCCACACTTGCTTCTCCAAAAGAAGTTCCTCCAATGCCATAGCCAACAAACCAAGTAACAGAAGTTAAAAGAAATAAGATAACAAAAGCCCCAGCCACATACAAAGAAAATTCACCAAAATTATCATTGAATAATTCTATAATAACAACAATTATCAACCCTATAAGGGCAACAATGCTTAATCCAAGGAAAATGGGAAATAGCTGTCTTGAGATTATTATTGCCAAAGCTAACGCAAAGATAATTCCTAAAACAATTCCTCCTGCTTCTTTTTCATCCATTTTAGACATCTTCAATATTCAAAGTGTAGCTTATATTAAATCTTTATTATTCCCTATCCACTGGACACGGGACAAGCATACGCAAGATTTATAAATATGTCTAAGTATGTCTAATAATAAGGGGTGTAGAATGCCAAGCAAAAGTGTGACTTTAAAGGTTGATTCTGACATTTATGATAAATATAGAGATTTCTGCAAAAAGAAAGGGATTGTTGTATCCCGGCAATTTGAGATTATGATGGAAGATCACCTAAAAAAAGGGAGTGTTGAAAATGGGAAATAATATCATTAAAGCAATAACGAACATAGTTAATTTTGGAAACTATGATTTAAAAGATTATGCTTCAAAGTCTCATATTAGAATAAATGCGGTTGGGGAACAGCTAGAATTTTTTGTAAAGGATTCCATTGCCAATTCTTTTAATGTTGAAAAGGAGAAAAAAGAAGCCGAATACTCAAAGATTTTTTCATGGCTGGGAAACCAAAACCATCCGCCAGACATAATTATCAAGAATAGCGATGCATTTGAAATTAAAAAGATTGAAAACCAAAAATCATCTTTGGCATTAAACAGTTCACCGCCAAAAGATAAGCTGTTAGCAAGCGATGTAAGAATTACAAAAGATTGTAAAAATTGTGAAGTTAATGGATGGAATGAGAAAGAGCTTTTTTATGTTATTGGGCATACAAAATCTTCTAAGCTTAGATACATTTTCTTTATCCATGGAACCTGTTATGCTGCAAGGCATGAAGTTTACCATAAAGTCCATGACCCTATCAAAAGCAAAGTAGATTCTGTTTTAGACTCTTTGGGATTAGAGAAAGGTAAAACCATCGAGATTGGCAAAGTTAAAAGAGTTGACCCCCTTGGAATAACTGAGTTGAGAATAAGGGGGATGTGGCAGATACAAAACCCCCTTAAAGTTTATGAGAGTTCTTGCAAAATTTCAGATAAGGATAAATTCCATTTGTTTGCATTGCTTAGAAAAGAAAAATACGATTCATTTCCTAAAGAAGATACTAAGGAATTAGAGAATCATCCAGAAATCCATGTTAAAGACATAAAAATAAAAGACCCAAACAATCCAGCTAATCTTATAGAGGCTAAACTAATAACGAGTGTGGAAAAATGAAGTTAGCATCATTCTTTTCAGGAGCAGGAGGATTGGATCTTGGATTTACCAATGCTGGCTTTAAGTTAGCGTATGCTAATGATAACTGGGATGGATGCTGGGAAACATTTGAAAAAAACCATGGAATAAAAATTGATAAAAGGTCGATTGCAGAAATAAAGCCTGAGGAAATACCTGATGTTGTAGGTTTTGTAGGTGGTCCGCCATGCCAAAGCTGGAGCTTAGCAGGGGCTATGAAAGGAATAAACGATCCAAGAGGGCAGCTATTCTGGAATTATGTTAACCTAATTGAGCAAAAGCAGCCACTATTCTTTTTAGCTGAAAATGTGCCAGGCATTCTATCGCCAAAGCACAAGCCAGAGTTTATGAGGCTAATTAAGAAGTTTTGGGACATGGGATATGTTGTTTCATTTATGCAATTGGATGCAAGAGATTATGGTGTTCCCCAAGAAAGAGAAAGGGTTATTGTTGTTGGCTATCATAAGAAATTAGGCTTAAAGTTTGAATTTCCTAAAAAAATTGGAAAGTGGCTAACATTAAAAGAAGCCATTGGAGATTTGCCAGAGCCAAAAGCAGCCAGTGAAAAAAATAAGACAAATGGAAAGATGCAAGTTCCAAACCACGAGTACATGAACGGCGGATTTTCGACAATTTATATGTCAAGAAACAGAGTACGAAATTGGGATGAGCAATCTTTCACAATCCAAGCAGGAGGAAGGCACGCCCCCATTCATCCGCAAGCCCCAAAAATGAAATTCATCGAGCAAAACAAAAGGGAATTTATTAAGGGGAAAGAGCATCTTTATAGGAGATTATCTGTTAGAGAATGCGCAAGAGTACAAACATTTCCAGATGATTTTATTTTTTATTACAACAGCGTTGCAGATGGCTATAAGATGATAGGAAATGCGGTTCCAGTGAAATTAGCCGAAGCTCTGGCAGAAAAGATTATGCTTGACTTAAAGCTGAAAAAGGGAGAAAAATGCCAGACAAATTTGACAAGAAAACAAGAAGCGCAATTATGTCTCACATAAGGCATAAGAACACATCTTTAGAGGTAAATTTCAGAAAGCTTCTTTGGGAAAATGGTCTTGGCAGATACAGAATCCATTATAATCTTTCTGGAAAGCCGGATATTGTATATGTTTCTAAAAAGATTGTAATTTTTCTTGATGGCGACTTTTGGCATGGCTATAATTGGAAAAAATTAGGCAAGATTCCGCCTAAGAAGTATTGGCAAGAAAAGATACAGAAAAATATCGATAGGGCAAAGAAATACAATAAGCTATTAAAGAAAGATGGCTGGACTGTGTTGAGGTTTTGGGAGCATGATGTTAAGAAAAATCCTGACAAGTGCATTAAAAAAGTTAAAGGGGCTTGGCGTAATAATGAGTAAAAATCAAAAGTTCATAAAAGTTAGTGAGGAGAAAGGTAAAGGAACCTTCAAGTTTAAAGACTTTGAAAAAGAAGCCTCTTTCAAATTAGAGTTCTATATTGGTAAAGAAGCACTTGTATTCATGGATGAATCTTTTTTTTCTGAGGTAAGCGTAAAACTTTCCAACCTACATAATCAAAAATCGGTTGAGGCTACTTTATATGGTAAAATGGAAAATGGGCTAAAAGTTCATATTGAGCGTTTAATTTTAATTCAGTCAGCAGGACTGAAAAAAGGAAAATCAACACCCCTCAAATTTAAAGTTTTTTCACCAATCGTTGTAAGCAATGAGAATATAAAGCCAACGAAGGATGAAACAGAAATTCATTATTACATAACTAACTTTGATTTTATGGGCTGTGAAAAAACAATTTATCCAAAAGGCGGTTGGAAATTAGACCATTTTTCTGTCAATTTTGAAGGTTTTACATTTGTCATTAAGCAAGTTGAAAAACACAAAGAAATAATCGAACATTTAAGAAAGAATAAAACCAGTGCTATAACTGCTGAAATAATTGTTAAAGCAGACTTAAAAGAAAGAGATAAATTATATGGCATTGTTACAGAGATATGCGAAATATTATCTTTTGCGACTGGAAATTCAGTAGTTCCAATTACTGAAAAGCATTCTTCTGCTGGGAAATTTGTTTGGAGCCAGACTACATCAATGAAAGTAGAAGATTTTAGGAGTGGAGATCAACTTATCCCACATCTTCCTCCTGAAGCGATAAGGGAATTTACAATAAAGGCATATCCTCAATATAAGGAAATGAAGCAAAAGCTTGGACTAAATATTATTTTCAATTATTATCTTCTAATGAAATCTAATCCAATTATGGATGTTAGGTGCCTGCTTGGATTTATTTTACTTGAATGCTTATCCAGCCATGCTCAAGAGTTTTACATAAAAGAAGGCAGACCAATTGAAAATAGTATGAAAAAAAGCAAAATTAAACAGCTTGAGAAAATTCTTCCAAAAAGCAATAACTTGAGCAGGAAAACCAAAGCTAAAATTATAGAAGAATTTGGATATAAATTCCCAACTCTTCCAGACTCAATTAAACGGCTTATGGATGATAGCGGTATGAAGTACAAAAAGAAAGAAGCTGAAATTTGGAAATTAAGAAAAGAATTTATCCATAAGGGAATGTATCCTAAAGATACTACGAACCATGTTCAGATTTATAGAAATATAATCCATTTTATTGATAGATTGCTATTGCACATTTTAAAGTATGATGGTGAATTCTTGAATATTGCTGAAGGATATAAAAGCGAAAAGATTAATTTTCCTGCGTAGCAGACTATATGTCTGAAGGACTAACCCCCCTCCCTCGTTCGTCGTTTTTCGTTCTCGTTAAAATTGTCCCTATCCGTTCGTAGCCCTTGAAAATAATTGCAACTAACATGATGGAAATAGAACTTTTAGTTATATTTCCATCCAAATGGACAGATATAGTAACTTTTATATAGAATTGCAGATTTAATGAATTATGTATGAAGAAAAGAGGGAATTATTGGAAAAGTTAGAAGAAAATCTTAAGCTGAAAAACTATTCTCCTGCTACTAAAAAGGCGTATTTGAATCATATTGTAAAATATTTTGAATACCTGAAAGAGGGTAATCCTTGTTTTGAAAATGCTAAAAATTTTGTTTTGAAAAAACTTGAGAAAAATGAACCAAGTTCAGTGCATCATCTTATTTTTGCTCTTGAATATTTTTTTAAAAATATCCTGAATGAAAGAATATACCTCCCAAAACCAAAAAGAAACAAAACTCTACCCGAAATATTAACAAAAGAAGAGATAAAAAAAATGATAGATTTTACCTTGAATATTAAGCATAAATTAATTCTGAAAGTCCTTTATGGATGTGGATTAAGAGTTTCTGAAATTACCGGGTTAAAAAAAGAAGATATTAATTTTAATGAAGATTTAATCCATATCCGTCTGGCAAAGGGGAAAAAAGACCGTTTTGTAAAAATTCCTGAGAGCCTGAAAGAAGATCTGGAAAGTTACTGCAAATTAAATAAAGATGAAATCTTGTTTCCATCAAACCGCGGAGGAAAGCTCACAAAGAAAACAATAGGCAAGATTGTTGAAAATTCTGCAAAGAAAGCAGGGATAACTAAAGATGTTTATCCGCATTTGCTTCGGCATTCATTCGCAACGCATCTTCTTGAAAATGGAACAGATTTAAGAATAATCCAAAAACTGCTCGGGCATTCTGATATCAAAACAACGCAGATTTACACACAAATATCTCAAGCATCAATAAAGAATGTAAAATCTCCTTTAGATAATTTATAAATAAAACAACTGAAACGTTTAAATGTGCAAAAAATCATACGAATGTATAAACAATAGAACAAGTATATGTTAAAATGAAACAAACTGAAATGCGCGATTATGAGAAAGCGGGCGAAATCGCCAGCCAAGTGAAGAAGTATGCAAAAAGCATTGTGAAAAAAGGTGTGCCTTTGCTTGAATTAGCTGAGCAAATTGAGGGGAAGATTATTGAATTAGGAGGAAAGCCGGCGTTTCCTGTGAATTTAGGAATAAATGAGATGACTGCGCATTATACTCCTGCATATAATGATGAGTTATTTGCGCAAGGACTTTTAAAAGTAGATTTTGGAGTGCATGTGAATGGATGCGTAGCTGATACGGCATTTTCAGTAGATTTAGAAAATAATAAAGAAAATAAAATGCTTATTGAAACATCTGAAAAAGCACTTGAAAATGCAATTCAAGCAGTTAAAGACAAAAAAACAATAGGACAAATAGGAAAAGCAATTCAGGAAACAGCAGAAAAAAGCAATTTTTCTCCAATACAAAATTTATCAGGACATGAAATTGCTCAATGGGATTTGCATGCAGGAATCACAATTCCAAATTATGACAATGGAAATAAAATAAAATTAAAAGAAGGAGTTTATGCTATAGAGCCGTTTATAACTGAGGGGCAGGGCATGGTTTATGAAGGAAAGCCATCAGGAATCTATAAAATATCTGGAAATGCCTCTGTAAGAGACAATGAAACAAGAAAAATATTTTCCTACATTGCAGAAGAATATAAAGAACTGCCCTTTTGCTCGCGATGGCTTGTAAAAAAGTTTGGGGCGCGTGCACTGATTTCTCTGAATCTTCTTGAAAGAGCAGGATGCTTGCACCAGTTTCCACAGCTTATAGAAAAATCAAGAAAACCGGTTGCGCAAAGTGAAGATACAATAATAATTGAAGACGGAAAAGTGAAAGTGACGACTGAATAATATATCAAACTTTATGTTGGTGCTTCGCGCCTGTTTATATTTTTTGCAAATCTATAATCCATTTGTAAGTTAGTTCTTTAATTTTTTAAAGAGACATTGAATAAGTTTAATTATATTCTCGATTAACCCTATTTTTAATAAAGAGGCATCCCAATAAAGTTTATAAAGACATTTTTAGAAGAAATTAAATGGCTAATCAAATAAGAAAAACACTTGCTTCTATTTTAGCATCAGGATTAATCGCATTAAATGCCTGCGCTTCTGTTCCAAACTACAAATGTCCAAATCTTGCAAACAAAGTAACAACTGAAAAAACTCAAGAATATTCTGCTTCCCAACCACCTCAACACACACGTTCTACGCAAGATTCTTATTGGGACAGCAAAGAGCAAAGATTAACACTCTATGATTGTCCAGCTATAAAATGGCAGTTTTATATAACTCAAGAAAAAGGAAAACTATCGCTTGATTTCTTTATACCAGAAATGGCAATAGATGAAGTAATTAAAAATGATTCAACTCCCAAAGACGGAGTATATGAAGCCAATGATTTTCCTACTAAAGGATATGGCATTATAATTATAGATATAAATAAAGATAAACGCCCTGAAAAAGTAATGGTAAAAGTGCCTGAAGAAGAATTAAAATATCTTGAAAAAAGATTTGGAGAAGAACTTTCTATTAACACAGAATTAGACAGAAAGGCAAGTGATGAAAGAGAGCAGGGGAAATATTAATAGACTGATAAATAGAAAATAAACTCATTATGCTGCTGAAAATATTTGGTCCCTATGCACATCTAATTCTTCTTGTTCTAACCATTCCTGAAGAATACTTTCTCTACCTATAGAAATATTATCTGCAATTTCGCAGGCGTTTCTAAGTCTTTGGCATTCTTCATAAATTTGTTTAACCAAAGGATCATTAGAAGATTGAACAGTTCCTTTAATCCCATGAAACATACTTATAACGCCTGATCGACAAACAAATCCTTCTTCAAAAGCCAGATCATGATTATTTCCATCACGATTATCAAATATATGTTGAATTTCTGGATGGATAGTTATACACCCTTTTTTTGATAATTGTCTTATCCTTCTCTCTAAAATACGATTTGCTCTCCAGTATCTTTCTCTTAAAGAATTTGCATTTTCATAAGATTGAATAACTTCTTCTTGCGTAGGCACATATCCCATTTAGTTTAATAATATCTTGCATTTAAAAATATTTATATAATGCTTAAGATAGAGTTATAAATGATTAACTTAGAACAAATAAAATCCCAGAAAAGCATTAAAGAACTATTAGAATTCTCAATAATCAATATAGATAAGCCGTGCAATCCTGCAAGTTTTGAAGTTGATATGATTATAAAAGAATCTATTAATGCGAAAAAAACTTCTCATTTTGGCACACTTGACCCGAATGTAACTGGTGTTCTTCCAATAGCACTTAACCGCGCGTGCAAACTAATGAAATATTTTATTGGAAGCAAAAAATCTTATGTTGGAATTATGAAATTGCATAAAGAGATTAATAATGAAGAATTAAATAAAATAATAAGCAAATTTGTTGGAAACATTGTCCAGTTGCCTCCTGTAAAATCGCATGTTAAACGGCAGGAAAGAGAAAGAGAAGTTTATTCTTTTGAAATACTTGAAAAAAATGGAAAAGAAGTTTTGTTTAAAACAGAAGTTGAAGCAGGAACATACATCAGAAAATTAATTCATGACATTGGAAAAGAAACAGGCGGAGCGCATATGGCTGAATTAAGAAGGACAAATGCAAGCATATTTGAGGAAAAGGATTCATTCACTTTATTTGAATTTCTTGATGCTGTTAAAGAATATAAAAACGGAAATGAAGAAGAATTAAGAAAAATGCTTATTCTAGGAGAAATAATATCCCAAGTTATGCCAGAAGTGCAAATAAAAAAAGAATTCAAAGAAAAATTGCTTCACGGCGCACCCATTATGAGAGAATACCTGAACTATGACGAACTGGCAAAATTAGAAAAAATCCAAGCAAAGAAGATAGCACTTTTCTGCGCAAGCCAATTTATTGGAGTTTTTAATCTAACAGGAGAAAATAACAGAATTGCAAATCCGGATTTTGTGATGCAGGCAATATAACCCCTCAAAAAGAAATAATATCAATTTAAAAAGACAGATAAAATAATGGTTCGCTTCGCTCACTTAAAGTAAGGAAAAGTTATTGAATGCTAGCAAAAATTAGCAAATCTTTAATAATCCACACTCCCTAAAGCATTATGAAAAAATCACTGCTTTTCTGGGCTATTGCATCTGTTTCAGCACTCATCATAATTATTACATTAATTTATAATCTCAATTATCTCAATAAATTTTATCAGCAGACAAGACCAGCTACAGAATCTGAAAAGCAGATTATAACTGAAATTCTCAACAAAAGCATGAACATTAATGGATATGAAATAAAAATTGGAAATGTTTATGAGTCAAAACATGCCTCATTGGTCCAAGTTGAAATTATAAAAGACAATTCAAAAAAACATTATCTAATTGATATTGAAAAAAGAAGGATAATAAAAAAATAATATGGGTGCAAAAAAGAAATTTTATATATTCCTGTCATTTGTTCTTATTTCTTTATTAACGGCTGTACTCTCAGGATATTTTGGAATAAATCTCTCGCTTGTTGAAAATTTCATATCGATAAATCATTACCTTGCAATATTTCTTTACACCATCTTATTCACCCTGCTCACAACATTTGCTTTTTCATCAAATGCCCTAATTGGAATGTCTGCCTTGTTCTTTTCATCATATGAAGCAATTTTTTATTCAATGATTGGAATAATGGCAAGCTCAATAATTGATTTTTATATCTCGCGCAAGCTTGGAAGAAATTATGTAAGAAACTATCTGGAAAAGCACGGCGGAGCATTGGAAAAATTTGATGAAATACTTGAAAAAGACACTTTTAAAACACTTCTTATTCTAAGTATCATTTTTTTTGTTCCAAGGATAATTCCCAATCTGCTTGGAGGAATTGTAAAAATAAATTTGAAAAAATATGCCCTTGCAACATTTTTAGGAAATCTTCCGACAGTTATCTGCATAGTCTATCTTATTAATGGAATATCCTACTCAAATTATCTGCAGATTTATGCTTCGGTTGCAGGATTGGTTTTAGTAAGCCTGGTTGCAATATATTTTTATAAAGGTGAAATGAACCATATTCTAAGATTAAGCTTTCCGTGGATGTTTAGAAGATAATAGTTAAAACTATTTTTTTAAAAGTTTGATAATAACAATCAAAAGAACAGCAGTTAAAAAGACAATCAAAGCAATATAAAGAGGCAAGTTAGCAGTTGGAGAATTTTTATCAAAATCATTTTCCTGAATTAAATCATTCCAAATAAGATTAACTAATGCTCCACTACTGCATGTTGGTACTGGACATGGATTACCTGCTCCATCTTCTGCATTTTCTCTACCAGTAACATATCCGGTCCATCTATCCTCATGGGCAACAGCCTTATAATGAAGAGTACATCCTATCTGTTCATTTTGTTTTTTAACCTCTTCTAAAAATATTTCATATTCCTCTTGTGTTTGTTCCATTACAAAATATCCATTTATCACAAAATTTTTTATAACTGGAATATCTTCATCACTAAATCCACAAGCATCCTTATTTTGATTTAATAAAAGAATAATCGCGCTCTCATTCTGATAAGTATCATAATCTAAATTTAAATTGCACCCATTTTTAGTTTCTATTTTAGGGAAAGAAATGCATGCAAATACCAAACTGCTGGACAAAATTAAAAAAATAAATGCTGCTGATGCTAAAAATGTTCTCTGTTTCATAGAATTAATTAATAAATATGCTTAATAAATCTATTGAAGACTTCAAAGATAATTGAAACTATTCGGCTATTCTTCCTGCTCAAAATCTTCGCTTTTTACTGGCTCTTTCTTGTCGCCAACATTTTCTTTCATTACCTTTAAATCGCTTGTTGTAACCTGATTCAAATTTGCATTTTCTATATTAAAAAAATTCTCCTGTTTTGGCTGCTGCTTAAACAGCGGCACTCCGAGAAACTGCTCGAGTTTTTTAATCAACCTTTCATAATTTACAGGAAGATTTGCCTTTTCTGCCATTGCAATCACAATTTCTGGCTCTGCAATTGATTCTCCAAGCTGTTTCTGGGATATTTTTCTGAATCTG
>Ga0209541_10016843_pt1 | contig 10765 bp, 12 predicted proteins | sample RifCSPlowO2_01_FD_184027 | JGI IMG/M metagenome (GOLD analysis project Ga0209541, IMG submission 184027) | Groundwater microbial communities from Rifle, Colorado - Rifle CSP2_plank lowO2_0.1 (SPAdes) (version 2) | ecosystem: Environmental > Aquatic > Deep subsurface > Groundwater | place... | reverse complement strand
GCGCGCTGATATCCCCGCCGCTCTCGGTTGAGGGGGCCTACGAAAATGCTCAATTTGCTTACTCCGAGGCGCGCTTAAGAAATCCCGCTAATCCCGCATTGTTACTGTTACTCGCGAGACTTGAACTCAGCCACGGCAACAAGGAAACCGCCCGTTCGTTTATCAGGAGAGCCCTAGCTCTTAAGGAGGACTATGCCGATGCTTATGTTTTCCTTGCTCAATTGGAAATTCAAGACGGAAATACAACTGGCGCCATTGCCTCTGCCGAGAAATTGGCTGTCTTAATGCCCAATAATCCCGGTATCTATTTTGAATTGGGTCTGCTGAAATATTCTAATAAAGATTATAACGGCGCTATGGAAGCATTTAAATTGGCGTTGGCGTCCACGCCCGATTATGCCAATGCCAAATATTACCTTGGTTTGACTCTGATTCAGCTTGGACGATGGGATGAGGCCCGAGCGGAGTTTGACGCTCTCTTAATTACCAATCCGGACAATGAAGAAATTCGCGCCGCGCTAGATTCTTTGCGTAAAAACTCGAATCCGCTTTAATCACAAATGGTCCGTAAGATTCTAGGATTTCTCTATAGAGAGACAAATACCATTAATCAGGCAGCCCTCTTATTGGGTCTATTTGCTTTCTTATCTCAAGTCCTTGCTTTTTTACGGGACAGACTTTTAGCGCACATCTTTGGTGCGGGATCGGAACTCGATATTTATTATGCCGCCTTTCGTATCCCGGATCTTATCTTTGTGGCAGTGGCTTCGGTCGTTTCGCTCTCGGTTCTTATTCCTTTCATTATTGAAGAAGAAAGTCGCGGATCGGAGGCGTTGCGGAGTTTTATTAACGACATTTTCTCTTTCTTCTCGGTCCTTATTATCATCATCTCGGGCCTGACCTTTTTTCTCATGCCCGTTGTTTCGAAAATATTATTTAAGGGCTTTTCTGACGCGACTCTTGCCGAGGTCATCTTTATCTCTCGCATTTTGCTTCTTTCACCGATCCTTCTAGGTTTTTCAAATCTGCTTGGTTCTTTAGTACAGGCCTATAATCGGTTTACTATCTATGCTCTCGCTCCGCTTTTATATAATGCCGGCATTATTATCGGCATTATATTTATTGCAACTCGTTTGGGGATTGTGGGTGTTGCCATCGGAGTTATTATGGGCGCGGGCTTACACGCTTTGGTACAGGTGCCGTTTATAGTCAGGCAAGGTCTTTTACCCAGGTTTTCTTCCAGATTCAGTCTCGCCCTTATCACTAGGGTGGTGAAAATTTCTATGCCTCGCACCCTTACTCTTTCAATGAGTGCTATCTCCATGATTTTTTTAGTTTCTTTGGCCTCTCTAATGTCTGCGGGTTCCATTTCCGTTCTCTCGCTTTCTTTCAATCTTCAGTCTGTGCCGCTTTCCATCATTGGCGTCTCATATTCTCTGGCGGTGTTTCCGACTCTCTCCAGACGTTTTAAGGAGAATAATTTCAATGCTTTCAAAGAGCAGATGATGGTGACTGCTCGTTTTATTATCTTTTGGTCCCTGCCTCTTTCAGCGCTTTTTATTGTTTTGCGCGCGCAAATCGTGAGAGTTGTTCTTGGTTCGGGTCTTTTTAGTTGGGATAACACTCGCTTAACCGCAGCTAGTCTGGCTCTCTTTGCTCTCTCATCAATATTTCAGTCTCTTCTACTCTTGTTTATACGAGGCTTTTATTCGGCTGGTTTTACTAAAACACCATTCTTTATAAATCTTATTTCGACGCTTATTTTACTGGCGAGCGCCTGGGGTCTGGTCCAAATATTCTACCTATCAGAAGGGTTCCGCTATTTTATCAGCGCGCTTCTGAAGGTGGAGGATCTGCCGGATACCGCTGTTTTAATGTTGCCGTTGGGTTTCTCAATTGCCGTAATCATCAATGGTTGTATCCACTGGCTAGCATTTGAGAGATTATTCAACGGCTTCTCACGCGGGATTGTTCGAACTGTCTTTGAATGTTTGGTAGCATCCGTTGTTGTCGGCGCGGTTGCTTACGTCGGACTCAATGTCTTCGCAATTTTTATCAACACAACCTCTCTCCTCAATATTTTCTTGCAAGGTTTTCTGTCTGGTTTCGTGGCTATTGGCGCGGGTATTGTAATTCTTTTTATTTTGAAAAGCAGGGAACTCTTTGAGATTTGGAATGTGGTTCATGGTAAATTCTGGAAAACAAAAGTAATTGCCGCCGATCCTGAAATCGTGTAAGGTTGTCCTTATAATTAATATGGACAACATTAGGAATTTCTCAATTATTGCTCATATTAATCATGGCAAATCTACTTTGGCGGATCGGATGCTTGAATTGACCGGTACGATAGAAAAGCGAGAGATGCGCGAACAGGTGCTTGATTCTATGGAGCTGGAACGTGAGCGTGGTATTACCATAAAAATGCAACCCGTTAGGATGGTCTATCGACCAAAATTTTCAATTTTTAATTCTCAATTTCCAATCAATGAATCAATTTCCAATGAAAATTCTAAATTGAAAATTGAAAATTCAAATTCAGAATTCATTCTGAATTTGATTGATACTCCGGGGCACATAGATTTCTCGTACGAGGTTTCGAGAGCTCTTCGCGCCGTGGAGGGTTCAATACTTTTGGTAGATGCTACCCAAGGAGTGCAGGCTCAAACACTGACCACTTTGGAAATGGCCGAATCCGTCGGGCTCAAGATTATTCCTGTTGTCTCAAAGATAGATTCTCCTCTGGCTCGTGTAGGAGAGGTGCGAGATGAGATCTCCAGACTACTGAAAGTTAAACAGGAAGATGTCTTATTAGTGTCTGGTAAAACCGGAGAAGGAGTTTCAGAGCTTCTGGGTGAGATTGTCAGGCGTGTGCCGGCTCCGCACCAAGGTCAGACCTTAAATACCCATTCTCAAGGTCTGACCTTTAGATCTCTGGTGTTTGATTTTAAATATTCGAATCATCGGGGGGTAATTGTTTTTGTGCGTGTTTTTAATGGTTCCGTAAATCAGGGTGATAAATTAAAATTTAAAGCGGCCGGTAAGGTATTCCAGGCGCTTGAGGTGGGTTTTCTTACTCCGACGGAGAAGGAGGCTCATCAAATATCATCCGGGGAAATAGGGTACATTGTTACTGGGATTAAAGAACCCGGTATCGTCTCCGTGGGAGACACGGTTTCTTCTTTACTTGACACATCTGAACCCCTCTCTGGTTATGAAAAATCTCGACCAGTGGTCTGGGCTTCTATTTATCCGAAAAGTCAACCCGCCTCGACTCGCGGCCACTCGCCCGCTTCGCCGAATCGAGGCGAGTCGACGCGAGGCGGGGATGATTTTATTTTATTGCGCCAGGCTCTTTTAAAATTACGTTTATCGGATTCCGCTTTTTCTTTCGAAGAAGAATCCCGCCTGAATGCCGAAGGCGGGCAGGCTTCCGGAGTACTTGGCAGGGGTTTCCGCGCCGGCTTTCTTGGCATGCTTCATCTTGAGATTATTACCGAAAGATTGAGACGCGAATTTAATCTACCTTTAGTCATAACCTTGCCCAGTATTACTTATAGAATCATATCTAAAAATGGCGATGAAAATTATATCTATACTCCATCCTTTTTTCCAGAAGACCATCTGATTAATTCTGTTTGGGAACCTTGGGTGAGGGCCACCATTATTATTCCACCAGAGTTTATTAGTTTGATCATTCAACTGCTCTATGAATTTGAAGCGGAACTGGGAGAAACAAAAGATTTTAGCAATGAACGAATGTCGCTTGTTTTCGAGATGCCGCTTCGAGAACTTATGCGAGGTTTCTTTGACAAACTTAAGAGCGCGACATCCGGTTTTGGTTCCATTTCTTACTCTATTGTTGGTGAGAGACCGGCCGATGTCACTCGTTTGGATATTCTAATTACAGGTGAAGTGGTGCCAGCTTTTACCAAAGTAATTTCGCGTCGGCAAGTGGAAACAGAATCCGAATCGAGTGTGGAGAGATTGGCCGCCATATTACCCAGACAAATGTTTACTCTCAAGATCCAAGCGAAAGCGATGGGTCGTATTACCGCCTCGCGCACCCTAAGCGGTATGAGGAAAGATGTTACTCAGCACATGTATGGTGGGGACATTACCCGTAAAATGAAGCTTCGTGAGAAACAGAAAAAAGGTAAAAAGAAAATGAAAGAACGCGGGAAGGTTCATATTCCTCAGGACGTTTTTCTTAAAATGGTTTGCAACGGTTAACTCCGATTTCTAGAAGAATGGCGAATAAAGAAGGATCATGCTTAAAATAATCAGGACGGAGAGTCCCATCCAGATCATTTTCACTTTCTTTTTGTGTCTTCTATTGAACAACATGTCGTCATGTTACCATAAGGACAGCCCTTTTTCATTCACATGAGAACACTAGAAAAAAAACAGAGAATCAGACGGGTCATTTATTCCGTGCCCTTGCTTATTGTCTTATTAATTATCACTATTTTTCTGGTTAGAGGGGCCTTTGGAGTATTGATCAAAGAAAGAGAAAGCGGGAAAGATTCTAGGAACATGAAAGACGAAATAAACACTCTGGTTACTCGTGAATCGGAACTCAAAGAGAGAATTCATCGTCTCGAGACCGAAGAAGGGATGAAAAATGAGATTAGAGAAAGGTTTAATGTAACGCAAGAAGGCGAGTTTGTTGCGGTTATCGTGGATGATCGCGGAATTTCCACTTCAACTGATGACTCAATGTTACCGTGGTATAGAAAATTTTTGAATGTTATAATTTCGTTCTATGAATACTGACGGAAAAAAAGTGGAGATTTACTCAACAGAAAGTTGTCACTTTTGCCATATGGCTAAGGAGTTTTTCGCTGCCCATAATATTCCTTTCACTAATTATAATGTTGGTACCGATATGGCAAAAAGAAAGGAAATGATGGAAAAAAGCGGTCAGCTTGGGGTGCCGGTGATAATTATTGATGACAACGATATGATTATTGGTTTTGACAAGAACAAGCTCTCAAACTTACTCGGTGTTTCGGCGTAAGTTGTTTTGGCAACCTTTTATCGGCGTTTTTCTAGAAGGGACACGCGGCGCTCGAGGGCGGATAAATCTGCGTTGTCAGCTTTCTGTTTTAATGTATATTTAATCAATTCCATATTCATTTTTATAACCTCAATATCTGCAGTATTTTTTGCTACCATATCGCGGATGGCAATAAGTTGACTTTGTATTCCAGAAACGCTTTCCGCAAGCAGTTGAATGCTATCGCGAATATCCTCAACTACGACCCCTAGCCGCCTTATTTCAAAGCCGACATCAACATCTTTAGATTTACTAGATTTGATTTTTTGGCTTTTCTTTTTTGCCATATTTCAATATTATAACGTCCCCTAAAATTTATCAACACTGGTGCCGCGGGGGTGAATTGAACACCCGACGCCTACCTCTTCAGGGTAGCGCTCTACCACTGAGCTACCGCGGCATATTTCGCTAACGTGTAATATTAATCAGTTCTCTCAAGCCATTATAATTTTCCATTGCTTGTTCCAAAAATGGTTGGAGATAAAGATATCCGGCTACTAACGGGACAATTATTATGGCAATTTTTATGAATCCCCAAAGGACAGCCCATCTGACCCTGCGTTGTAACTTACGCAGTATCTGATTATTTTCTTCTGAAAGTTTCAAGGTGCGTTCCAGTAGCACTTTTTCTTCAGGGTTCATCCCGTTAGAAGTTAAGGTAATAATTCATGTCTTTTTATAGAATCACCACTTTATAAGTCGACGGGACTTCTAACGGGATTCATAGATAAGAATTATAACAAAATATCGGTTTTTTTCCAATTTCGTGTTATATTTTTCTCACTTGCCGCTGTAGTTCAACGGATAGAACAGCGCCGTCCTAAGGCGTTAATGCAGGTTCAATTCCTGCCAGTGGCATAAGGCACAAGGCGCTTCTTTCTTGACGTTTGTATTACATTGTAATACAATGGGAGCATGAGAAATATTATAACAATATCCATTCCTTCTTCGGTAAAAAAGAATGTGGATAATATCATGAAGGAAAATAAATACGCTTCAGTTAGCGAGCTTTTTCGCGATGCCATGCGTTCACTTGAGGATGCTAATTTGGTGAAAAGTATCATGGAAAGCGAAATAGAATTTGCCGCCGGCAAAGGTAAAAAACTTCGTTCCTTGAAAGATCTGATGTAGATATACATGGAAATTGAATACTCCCCCAAATTTTCCAGACAGTTTAAGAAGTTACCCAAAGCAGCTAAAGAACATGCTGTGATTTGTGAGAAACTATTCCGTAAAAATCCTTTTGACCCAAAACTGAAAACGCACAAACTGCACGGAACCATGAGAGAATACTGGGCTTTTTCCATTTCGTATTCTTATCGTATCGGTTTTACTTTTCTTGATAGGAATCTGGTCAGATTTCATTCAGTTGGAACTCACGATATTTATGAAAAAAAGTCCTAACATTCTTTTATTATTGAGAAAAAGTATCTCTTAATTTCCCTTAACTCTAAGTTTAGCTTGGCGATTTTTATCGAGTTTAGGTAGATGGAGGACAAGCATCCCGTGTTTTTCAAGCGCTTCCGCTCCGTCCACTTCAATTTCTTCTGGCAGGTTGATAGTGCGAGCAAACGAACCCCAATACAACTCGCGATGGAAGTATTCGTCATTTGATACGGTTCTGTCCTCGCTACGTTTGCCGCGAATAGTAACAGAATCTCTGGTAATCAACACATCCAGATCGTCCGGCTTAACCCCGGCAACCATAGCTTTGATTATGATTTCAGAAGGTGTTTGATAAACATCTACAGTCAGTTGAGCTTCCTCTTCGCTGTTCTCGAACGGATTAGTTTTCGCGAGCGGGGATTTGAGATTGGATTGTTCCTCGCCCATACGTTCTGTATCTTCATCCAATCTCACCGCACCCGTGAGTCTTTCAAAAAAAGATCTTCTGTTTTGCATAGTGGTTTAATTATATCTAATCTTGTCTAGCGCGCAATCATTTTGGCTTTCTCAAAAGCCAGGAGAAGGAGGATAACGCCAATCCAAACTAGTCCGAAGGCAAACATGGCACCGTCATTGTCCCAATGGATTATCGCCAAGTTGAATCCGCTGTGTAAAATAATGGCCAAGATTAAGGCGAGAACGGCAAAGATGACCCGTTGGCCTCTGGGTTTAAGGAATGAGAATGCCAGAGAAACTCCGATGATGCCCGATGAAACTACATGCAGAAGACTGGCCCCAATGAAGCGCAGGTTGCCGGTGATAACACTTGTTACGGCATCTTTTCCAATGAGCGGACCGACAACAAAAAGGGCATTCTCCAGCGCCACAAAGCCGAGAGCTGCCGTAATCATGTAAATAATTGGATCAATCGGTTCATTATCTTCCGTTGACTTCAAACCGCCCAAGAAGGCCGCTACAAATTTGAATGTCTCCTCTAAAACGACCCACAAGATAACGGCAAGCAATGTTGTGCCCGGAAACAAAATATCCACCCATTTCTGAAAGAATAAAACAATCACCACCGCGCCCATACCGAAAAGAAATGTTCGCAAAATCAGTTTTTTTGGTTCGGGATTTTTTTTATCCTCCCGCAACCAGAAGACGAGCCAAACCAGCGCGGGAAGGATACCGCCGAAAAGGGCGTACGTGGCTGTTTCAAGATTGATCATGATGGCCAGGTCTCTATCATTAACAGGCTTCTAGGTTCTGGGGGCTTGGCGCTAGCTTTTAATTCGGACCAGATCTCTTCAGTGATGAAGGGCATGAATGGGTGAAGCAGTTTGAGCGAGTTCTCAAGAATATAATACAAGGTTTCTCTCCTGCTCGACATCTTTTTAGATTCCTCTAAGATCTCATCGGCGAAGCGGTGCCAGATATATGCGTAGATTTTCTCTGCGGCGATGTAAAAACGATAGTTCTCCATATCATTGGTAATGTCTTTGGTCAACGCGCTAAATTCGTCCACCAGTTCTTGGTCAAGTCCAGTTTTCCCGTCTGCCGGCCTTTCTTGCGAGAGTACGAAACGCGCGATATTCCAAAGTTTATTGGCGAAGTTTTTATACGCCTTAAGTTTATCATTTGAGAGCTTACTATCAGAGCCCGGACCAACGCCGACAATAAGAGCCATTCTCAGAGCATCGGTTCCGTATTTGTCAGTAATGGAAAGAGGGTCAACATTATCGCCCAGTGATTTACTTAGTTTCTTGCCCTTTTCATTTCGCACCAATCCGTGCAGATATACCGTTTTGAACGGGATGTCTCCTAGCAGGAATTCGGACATCAGAATCATGCGCGCCACCCAGAAGAAGATGATATCGTAGCCAGTTTCTAGGATATCTGTGGGATGATAGATTTCAAGATCACGTGTTCTCTCCGGCCAACCCAATGCGGAGAATGTCCACAGACCCGATGAAAACCATGTATCTAATGTATCAGGATCCTGTTCCCAATCTAAACCATCCGGCCTATCTACACCAACATATATTTCGTTATTTCTATACCACACCGGGATCCGGTGTCCGTACCAAATCTGACGCGAGATGTTCCAATCATGAAGGTTATTTATCCAGTTAAAATATTCTTTTTCAAATCTTTCCGGCAGTATTTTAATTTGTCCGCTTGCGACAGCATCATGCATCAATTGCTTAAGTGACTTTCCTCCGCGCTTTTCAATTGGTTTATTTACATCCACAAACCATTGCAGTTTTGGGAGTGGTTCTATCACACTGCCGGTGCGTTCGGCAGTGGAAATATTTTGGGTAATCTCTCCCTCCTTAATTAAAAGACCTTCTGTTTTTAACCATTTAACTATTTTTTCTCGTGCCGCTACAGTTTTTTCTCCCTCCAGCCCGGGGATGGGTAATTTGATTTTCGCATGTTCATTTATGACTTGAATTGACGGAAGATTATGGCGTAGAGCTATCTCGGCATCTATTTGACTATGAGCGGGAGTGACTCCCAGGGCTCCGGTACCAAACTCCATATCAACAATTTCATCAGCCACTACTTTTATTTCCAGATTTGCACCAGCGAAATTTACTTTATAAGTCTGGCCAATATATTTTTGGTACCTTTTATCATCCGGATGCACAGCCACTGCCGTATCGCCGAGTTTTGTCTCGGGACGAGTGGTGGCAATAGCAATTGGGAAATCTTTTGAATATTTGAAAGTAAAAAGTTTTGCAACCCGTTCTTCATAGACGATTTCATCATCTGAAATTGTGGTCTGGCCTCTTGGGTCCCAATTAATTATTCGTGTACCGCGATAAATAAGACCGGCGCCATACATCATTTTGAATGCAGTTTTAACAGCAAGACTTCTTTTTTTATCCAACGTGAAGGCTTCTCTGTCCCAATCAAGAGAAGCTCCCATCTGTTTGATCTGGTGTTTTAGAGCCCCTCGATTTTCAGCCACAAATTTTTCTACTTTCGCTATAAAAGCCTCTCGTCCTATGTCATATCTGGTTTTTTTCTCTTCTTTATAAATAATTTTCTCAACCCTTGTGTTTGTGGCAATGGCGGCATGGTCAGTACCCGGCAGCCAAAGAGTTTTAAAGCCCCTCATGCGTTTATAACGAACAATAATATCTTCTATCACAACCATGAGGGCTCCGCCCACGTGAAGTATTCCGGTAACATTGGGAGGTGGTAGAATGATGGAAAAAGGTTCCCGATGTCTCTTTGGTAGATTATCGGGGTTGAAAAAACCACTCGTTTCCCAGAGGCGGTAAATTTTATCTTCAGTTGCTCCCGGGTTGTATGGCTTAAGAAATTTTTCGTCCATATGGTCTCTCAATAATAACATGCTCTAAAAATATGACATTCGGTACTTTAAAGGACAAAATTTGCATCTGTTATTTAAAGATTGGACATAGTTATAAGTGATTTTAATCATGTCTTTTATTTAATAGTTTTATTAGAACTTTATTTTTCTTAATCAAAGACATTATTTATATAAAAGACAAATAGTTATAAAACGTTGTAAATAAGCCATCTTTTCACAATAAGCTTTTTTATCGTATTATTGATTTTTTTTCATGGGAGCGTAATGTGTTTATCAGATTTATATGTTCTGGTAAGAGGAGGTACCCATGTACAAATTTTCCGTATTTCTTGTTGTTTTACTGATTGTTGGATGTCAAACCATAACGGCAATCTCGCCACCGTTGGTTAAGGGGCCTATAGCAGCAGATTGTCCGGCTGGTCGTCGGCTAGTGGCCAATGTTTGGTCTTACCAGCTTCTCCCGTATGTCATACAGGAGAAGGTTGTGGAATTGATGAAGATAGCTAAAGGTCGCAATACCCGTAATGCGACCGATCCGGCCGGGTATCGGGAAGATGCTGTGTCTCGTACATTAGGGTCACGTTTGCGGAGCGAGGTTAGAATACGGGCCCCCGTGAGTTTAAGTGTACAAATCTTCTACAGAGATCTGCAAACCGCAAGAATTGTAGAGGATCTCGGGGTTATGAGACTCACGAATGGTGCCGGTAGCGTGATGCTTCCTGATGATCCACGCAAGTGGATTGTTGAGACAGTCTGGCCGGATAACTTCATGTCTCCGATTAAGTCAGGCGGTGGACATCGCCTCTGGCTGTTTGGATATGAATGGAAACAATGGTGTGTAATGAATGTGCATGGCATTGTGCCGTAGCGCGTTCCGTGACTGTTGGGAGCGTGTTTCTTACATGCCCCCAACGGTTCTCTTTTCCGGTATGTCTTTTCAAAGGTGTATCGGAAATAGGAATTACTAAACCGCATGCGTA
>Ga0209541_10016841_pt1 | contig 10766 bp, 10 predicted proteins | sample RifCSPlowO2_01_FD_184027 | JGI IMG/M metagenome (GOLD analysis project Ga0209541, IMG submission 184027) | Groundwater microbial communities from Rifle, Colorado - Rifle CSP2_plank lowO2_0.1 (SPAdes) (version 2) | ecosystem: Environmental > Aquatic > Deep subsurface > Groundwater | place... | reverse complement strand
AAGCAAACCAAAACCCCCAACCGGTCCGCCATATCCATATACATAATTCATCATAATAGTTTTGTTAGTTTGTAACATATTTATTATAACATTTTAAAATTTTATATATACCAACTCCTATCTAATCCCGCTATCACAGGAAATATCCACGGTGCTTGTCTGTCCGGATTTTATTAAAACAGTTACTGGACTACATCTCGGCAAAATAGAACCGCTGGCTGTTATAGCTTCCAGAGTATACGAACCGGCAGGAAGGTCTGTTTTGAAAAAACCTATATTATCACTTGGGATAGTTGTGATTATGGTCTGCTTTCCCTCTTGTCTAATATGTATAGATGTAGTGTATGGTCTCGGTGCACAAGCCGGGTCAGGTGGCATACGTTCCACGGGACAGGTCGGACTGGTAGTAACCGTTCCCTTCAACGTTCCTTGGCTCGTTATCGTAGTCACACGAAATGTAAAAGCATAATCTCCGGCGTTTATAGACTTCTTGGAATTAGGTACCGGAGTAACATTTATAAGTTCAATTTCTTTTCCTTTAAACGGCGTCGCTACTCCCATAGTCAAAGTTACATCTTTCTCATCTATCGGATTATCTCCTGCGAGCCTGAGCGTAACTCGAAGCTTCACTTGCCCTGCCCAAATACACGTCACATCTTCCGGACAACGACTATCCTCTACAACATCTTGTGGAGTAATATAAACTCCGTTATTTAAAATCTTTTCTACTACCTTGGCTTTCGCACTTTCCTTTATTGTTGGGCATGCTGTGAACTCACACTTTGGTCCGTTCCGCCCAACAGCGCTACCATCGGGACAGATTTTTGCCTCCATGGTACAAGCCACTATATTGTCATCGGGATTAATATTGTTGCGAGAAAAGAGATACACTCCCCCAATGATTACAGTAACAATTATTGTGATGATGGCTATCTTTAGACTATTTTTCATATTACGTAAGACGTATTTAACTATATGTACTTACAGTTAGATTTTAGCAGAAAAAACGAATTCTGAAACTTGGCTGGACGCTTCGGTCTCGAACTATCGTGACAAAGCGTTGTAAGGGTATTCTAGCACTCCTTCTACTCTTTGTCTGACCCCTCTCGGTCATGGTATATATTTCAAAATGAGACAAATAAGACACCGTAAGGGTGTCTTGGAACCTGTCTCATTTATCAATATAACCAAATAATATGGCCGTATCTAAAGAACGAATTGATGAGTATAAGGTAATTTATAAGAGCAAGTATGGAGAGGAGCTAACTGATGCAGAAGCTAGTGACCAGGCAAATAGGTTGGCTGGATTTTTCAAAATATTATGGGAAGTTGCACAAGAAGATAACAAAAGAAAAAGGAGGTTGAAAACGGAACCTGATGGGTTTTCTTTAGATAACACATATACCTGCGGTGTATGCCGTAATTCCATAGGACCTTTACAGAATTGGTATTCAAAATTTGGAATAACTTGCTTACCGTGCCATAAAGCACTTATTAGTGAAGTAATCCCTTCGTTTGTTGCTTTTCAAAGGGAGAGTTTCTTTTTAGATTGGCAGTTAAAATCAGACTTTAATATCCACCCAGCAACAGTTAGAAAATATGTTAGAACCGGAGTATTAAAAGCATTAATTATTCCTACAGAATCTGGTGCACCCTATGAATATATTTTCTTAAGAAAGGACAACCCGGGCCTTATCAGTAGACACACTCCTGAATGGAAATCGCACAAACGTAATCGAGATAAAGTATCTCGAAAACAATCCAAAGAACGGGCCCAAAAGATGAGGAAGGAATTTGAGACAAAAAGACAGAAGTGGATAAAGAAAAGAAAGAACCTTGACTGAAAGGTTGAGAAAGGAATATAATGTATGTATCAAAGTTTAGAGCAGGTGTGATATTTCACACTGGAACGACAGAGATTCTCTAAGCGAAGGGTACATCTCTCCTCCGTCAAAAGCGGTTAAGGCTTAAGTGGCTTATCCGCTTTTTGGTTATAACAAAAAAGCTACCTCAAAAGCAGTGACCGCCTCGAGTTAGGTCGATAACTCCATGGTTTTCATAGATGTTTATTCATCTATAACCTAAAAAATAATGAGAACGAATTCAAACATACAAATTGAGTATGTCTCCATAGACTTACTTAAATCTGCGGATTACAACCCCCGCAAGTGGGACTCGGAAGCAGAAAAAGAATTAAAAGAAAGTATTGGAAGATTTGGAATAGTGGATCCTTTATTGGTTAATTCTGCCGATAATCGCAAAAATATTGTCATCGGAGGCCACTTTAGATTATCGGTCATTAAAGAACTAGAAATTAAGAATGTGCCGGTTGTCTATATAAGCATTCCAGATATTGAAAAAGAGAAGGAATTAAATATAAGACTTAATAAGAATACTGGAGAATTTGATTTTGATCTCTTGTCTAAATTCGATGAAACATTTCTTTCAAATGTCGGGTTCTCTTCAGAGGAAATTGATAGTATTTTTGAGATCGATGATACACCCGAGCAATTTGATTTAGAGAAAGAATTAAAGAAACTAAACATAGAAGAAATTAAAGTAAAGAAAGGTGATGTGTATGATCTTAATGGCTCACGATTAATGTGCGGCGACAGCACGATTGAAGCAGACATTCTTAAATTAATGGGTAATGAGAAAGCTGACATGTGCATGACTGATCCACCATACATTTTGGATTACCTTCACGGAAAAACTCGTCACGGTGAAGCTACGTTAGGATTTGGAGCAAAGAAAAATAGAAGATATTTGGAAACAGAAAGTCTGCCGGATAACTTTACTGACCTATGGATGGCTAATGTGGCAAAAGTCCAGAAGCCAGATTTTTCTATTATTATCTTTGAACATCCGAAGAACTTGCGTACCATTTGGAATGCACTTGAGAAGCACTGGAAGTATAGAAATACCATTACTTGGCATGTTCCAAATAGAATGCAGGGCTTTGCTGCTAAATATAAGTTCTTTAATAAACAAGATATAGCCCTTGTTGGATCATCGGGAGATGTTTCTCTTAATCTCGAACCAGAAGATGATGCACTCTTCCAAAATGAATACGAAAATGCATTGTTTGCCACAGCAGGTAAACCTCATTGGGAAGGATATGAAAAAGGAAAGAAAATTTGTCCAACTGATTTCATCAGTCATGTTTCGGCAGACGAGAAATCTTCAGGACAAGGGATAATCTTCGGAACAAAACCGATCGAACTCCTTATCCCCTATATTAAAGTTTTGACTAAACGGAATGATTTGATAGTAGAACCCTTCTGTGGAAGTGGTAGTACTCTAATCGCTGCTGTTAAATTAAATCGTCGGTGTTATATCATCGAAAAATCACCTGTATATGCAGAAGTTGCTTTAAATCGTTGGTCGAAACTAACAGGACTAACTCCAAAGAAAATATATGGATAACGACAAAGAACGACTAATCGAGGCATTGAAAGAAATGCCTATTATTCAGATTGCTTGTAAAAAAGCTGGAGTAAGTCGAGCAACATATTACCGATGGAGAAAGGAGGATAAGAATTTTTTGAGAAACAGCGATGATGCGTTTCTGCATGGCATTGAGTTTATAAATGACATGTCAGAGTCTCAACTCATTACTCTAATTAAAGAAAAGAAAATGCCCGCAATAAGTCTATGGCTTAAGCATAATCACAAACGATATGGCTCTAAGATACAGTCATATATTCCCTCCCTATCAAAAGATGACCTGACTGAAGAAGAAAACCGTATTATATTAGAAGCTCTATCTTTAGTCTCAGGAATTAATAACGATTATGGAAAATCTAGAGAAAATCCTTAATCAAATTAAGGATAATCACAGAGTTAAACAGAGAGTGGCATTTGAGGAGCCGTTTTGGTTTAGTCTTCTGTACCTCCAACATCACTTCACATACAGTCTTGCTCCATTTCAACTTGAAATGCTCCGTCTCCTTAAAAAACCTGAATACGACTTCATTGCGGTGATGGCTTTTCGAGAATCTGGTAAATCAACCATTATGAACCTAACCAATGTCCTATGGTCTATTCTAGGAAAACCACAAAAGAAATTTGTGATTATTGTCAGTAAAACCCAAGAGCAGGCAAAAAATCACTTCCTTAATATTAAAGCTGAGCTAGAGAATAATGAAACTCTAAAAAGTGACTTCGGACCATTCGTTGAGAACGAGGATGACATGAAACGACTATCTTTGGAACTGGTATATCATGGTTCAAAAATTATGTCAGTTCATATTGATCAAAGTATTCGAGGATTAAAATATGGATTACATAGACCCGATCTGATTATCTGTGATGACTTAGAGGATACTTCTGTTTCTAATCGTAAAGAACGAGATTTACTCTATAACAGATTCAGTAAGGAAATTATCCCTCTCGGAAGCGGAAAAACTCGAGTAGTAATTCTTGGAAATCTGTTATCAGAAAACTCTTTAATGATGCGACTAAAGGATGATATTGAGAAAGAAAAATTGATAGGAATATTCAGAGTTTATCCTCTATTGGATGATTATCGTAACAATCTCTGGCAGGAAAAGTTTAAGGATCTCGATGCTATAAAAAAGCTACGAACTAAATTATCAACTGAAGCGTGGGTACGAGAATATCTCTTAACATTTGATGATTATTTCCTGGAAGAGATGGATGATTTGAAAATTGATGAGACTAATGATCAAATGATATCAAAATGGTATCACTTAAAAATAGCAGGGTTGCGAAATACATATCGAGAGAAATTAAAATCTGATATGCCACAGAAATCTCTCATATATCAGATGGAAAAATACGTAATTAGCGCACCAAATGCTGACTCTTTTATTCATCCAGAAAAAGAAGAATTATTACATGAAGTATACCAAGAGTATGTGGAGAAAGAGAAAAAACTTATAGATGAACTTCATCAAGCATTTAAAAGAGCAAGAAGAATAAGAGGATTGGATCAGGCCAATAAAGAGAGAACGGAAATAAGGCTCCCACCTCAAGATATATCATCTATTCTTACTGAAGAAAAACATGATCCTGAAAACATGGAAAAATGGGATGATGATCCTGAATATACAGCATCAGAGAAGTTAAACGAGGAAATATCAATCACACAACAAAAACGTAAAGCAAAAATGGAGAGGATGAAAGAGGCCGGATATTGGGATCCTGAACGTGGTAATTCAGTTATTTACTAAACAGACTTTTTCATTTCATCAATTTTCTGGGTATGAATTTCTATAAATATTTTGACGAGATCCTTGAATAGATTCTCCCAAAGATCAAAATTGGGTTTGGTAAAGTTCCAGGGATTTTTACTTTTTCTTTTAACTCTCTTTAACCATTCATATGGCTTTTCTTTCTTTTCAGGGGTAACGCCTGATTGTTTTTCTTTTTTAATTATTTCTCTTATACATTCCATCATTAAATCAGAGTAAGTAAAAAAACTCCTGAAACCAGCCGCATCAATAAACACTTCTGAAGGTTCAAGACTTTTAGGAAGATGCTCTAGCGACTGATCGTAAGCAAAATAATCACTAGCTGATACACTGTTTTTATCTACACGTACTTCCTCGACCTTAAATTTGTAATTGTCGATAATCATCCAGTTTCTATCTAGAAACTCTTGGTATTCTTTTTTGTTCATGCACTCTAGCGGGTTAGTGCACAGCCGGGTAGCAAAAGGCTCCCAGCCATAGCGATGGAACCTTTCGGCCCCACCCATACCAGTTTCCCGATATGACCCGCTAGAGTGACTCTGACTGGGAGTCCTTTGATCTCTAGCGGGAGATTTGCAACCATATCCTATATTGTTTATAGGGGTTAGGTTGTCTATTAAATTGTTAAGAACATGATACTCCAAAATGGACTACCAGTCCATGTACCTTAGCTTAGATATAGAGACTTGCGAAGTCGAGTTACCAACAGTCTACTTGTGTCGCTATCAGGAGGTCTTTTTCCAACTTCCCAATACTTCAGAAGAAAGTCTGGCAATCTCAGAGTTATTATCCTTACTTAAAGTATCAAACACTTTTTGGCTTGGTAATTTATCGACATTTTTCCAAAGCCAAATATCTTTTTTAAAGTAAGGTATGGTAGATATCTGTGCTGATTGATCATGACTCGCTAGTTTATCCGCAATAGATGTAAATAGTGATTTACCAGTTGATTTATCTGGTGTTAATTGAGGTAGTGGATTATTAGCAAAATGAGATATATTCAAGAATAATATATCTATGTTCCATTTAATTACTTTCTGCCATATTTCTGATACCGAAGAAAAATTATTATTCGAAGAAAAATTTAAGGTTGCAGAAATGGTACCCAGATCACTTGTTTTGTCTAACCTAGTAATTACTGACTCTTCTAAAGTATCTTTATCTAATTTAATCGAAGATAATTTTCCATTAATCCAATTCCAGAAATCTTGATCCAAATCCTTAACCCGTTCCAAAATACGAGTTTTAAAATCTAAAAACCTACCTGAATAAATAATGACATTTATTGACTGATCTCTAACAGCTGAAATATTATGAACAGTATCTTCTATAAGAGTCGATATTGTAGAATCAATTTCACTAATAGCAGATTTTTTATCAAAATAAGATTGAACTTCTAAAAACTTAGTTAAAACTTGATTCTTATTTGAGTTATAAAATTGATTAAACCATCCAATTACTTTCATGGTAAAGAAACTACCAACAGTTTTGTCTATCTTTATTTGAAGAAAATCTTCAATATTTAATGCGGGAAACTTAGTTGAAAATTTTGAAACTAAATCTTTATCAGATATTAGATCAATCCATTCCCAGAAAAGTTTATAAACTATACTACGATCATTAACGGAAAGACTATTGGTAAAATCATGGTTTATAGAATCCAGTTTCTTAGCAAAAATAATATGAGAATTATGTGTAACTGGAATTTCCTTAAGAGCATGCAGAAGTGTAGTGATTAAAGTGTTTTGTTGTACCATATCACTTGCTATGGAATTATATTGAGTAACAAATTTACTTGCGGCATCTTCCAAACGAGGTGCACCACTTGACAGTATAGTATTCTTAACGGCTTCAGGATTACCAGTATTTAAAATCTTTATAAAATCTTCTGGGGAAGGCCCCCTGCCATCACCAAGACTTGAGTCTGCCGCAAAAACAAGGAATGGTTGTAGATTAGAAACTACCAAGCTAGAATCCTTATAGAATCGCGGTTCTTCAAAGAGAAACTTATTAATAAATAATGCTTGGTTCTCTGATAACTTTTGTTTACTAAGTATAGTTTTAATTTGAGAGGCATCTTTCTTTTCAACAGCATCTTCCAATTGTAAAAGTATTTGAGGGTCTCTAAGAATTGACTCGAATAAAGGGGTACAGTTTTCTTGGAACATTAATATTCTAATTACCAGTAGAGGATTACCGATTAGCTCATCAAAGTACAACTTTTCATCACCAGAGACTGCGTCTCTCTTTTTGTTGATAATCTGAAATGTAAAAATAACCATTTCAAAGAAACGAATTATCTGTCTAAAATTGGAATCAAAATAGGACGCCAAAATAGAACCAAATTTATCTAATTTAGTGTTACTTTCATCGTCTTTGAAAATTTTACTCAATTCCTCCTTTTGAACCTCAAAAAGATCATTGTTGATAAACTGCTTAAGTTCTGATGAGATTGGAGGGGGCAACCTCCAATACACATTAAATATTTTCTTTAAATATCGCCTACCTTCTTCAAGTTGTGCGGCAGAATCAACATTCCCAGGCAACAACTCAATTCCTATATATCTTTCTAAGACAGTATGATCTCCCGCAACAATAAATGATAACTTTGGTTTATCAAAAAAAGTCCTAAGATTATCTAAAACATCTCTCGCCACAGTTGGAGTAACTCTGTCCAAATCATCAATATATACAAGAAACTTCTTTCCTTGATTATGATCAAGTTTTCTTTTTAAGAGATCATCAAATTTATCAACAGTAGATATAGTTTTACTGCCCTGTTGATATGTGGATACACTTTTAAAAAGTGCCAGTCCAGTTGGCACAATAAATGAGACGGCAATTATTTTTAGAAATGTTTTTATGCCGACAGGAATTGTTTTGTATATATCAGCCCAAAACGGTAATTGGTTGCCATAAAAATATAGTGTAAGGCAAAGACCAAGATACAAACCAAAAATAATTATCACACGCCAATCAATTACATCTCGAGAAACATCAAAATACAGTTCCCTTGATTCCGTGGGGTTTCGAAGAAATGCTCTAACCTTACTATAAAAGCATAGTTTTGGAGAAGGTAATTTCCCTAAAAACGCACGAAGAAAAGATATCTTATCACTGGCAAACTTCCATGGGTTTATCCATAAAATCTCAAAGGTTTCATCTCGTTTTTTTAATTCTTTCTCTAGATCTTGGAGGAAGCGAGTCTTTCCTTCACCCCATTTGCCCGATATACCAAATATGAAGGAATCATCCTCATGATCGTGGTTTTTTATAATAGTTGAGGCAACTTGTTCTACAAAGTATTTTCTACTGTCCATTCGATAATTGTATACTGATGTGAAAATCAAAGATAGTTGGTAAATTTTACCTACTTCTTGTCTACATACGGCTCCTAGACTCCCTAGAGGGGTTGCGTCATTCATTAGGTATATGGAAAATGTAGCAATACCAAGGGTTTCAAAAGCACCTTATGAACAATCTAAAGTAGAACCAATCAGATACTGCCTATATGCACGTAAATCAAGCGAAGCAGAGGAAAAACAGGTCTTATCAATAGATTCTCAAATAAAAGAGATGTTGACTCTGGCCCAGAGAGAAAATCTCAATATTGTGGAGATAAAGAAGGAATCACATTCATCCAAAGATGTTGGCCAACGACCAATCTTTAACCAAATGATTACTGAAGTTAAGGAAGGCAAGTTCAACGCGATCCTTTCATGGCACCCTGATAGATTAAGTAGAAACGCCGGAGACCTAGGGGCCCTCGTAGATTTGATGGACCAAAAGCGTATTATTGAGATCAGAACGTTCGGACAGAAGTTCACAAACAACCCAAGTGAGAAGTTTCTCCTTATGATACTCGGTTCTCAAGCCAAGCTTGAAAACGACAACAAAAGCATCAATGTGAAGCGAGGTCTCAAAACCAAGTGTGAAATGGGCCTATGGCCCTCTGTGGCCCCTACAGGATACTTAAATAGTACCAACGTAAATGAGAAAGGAGTGGTTTATGTAGATAAACTGAGAGCTCATGCTATTAAAAAGATGTTTGAGAAATCAGCCGAGGGGCATAGTGGCAGAAAGATATTCTACTGGCTCCGAGATGAGATGAAGTTTAAAACAAAATCTGGAAAACCTCTGACATTGAGCAATATCTTTATCCTCCTTAAAAATACCTTCTACTATGGATCATACGAGTATCCCAAAGAAAGTGGAAGATGGTTTATTGGAAAGCATGAACCCATCATTACCAAAGAATTATTTGATATTGTTCAAGAAAAACTTCAACGATCGATTATACGCGTGGACAACAAAGAGTTCGCCTTCACTAAGCTTATGAAATGCGGACTATGTGGTTCTGGTATCACCGCTGATGAAAAGTTCAAGAAACAAAAGAATGGAAATGTGCACAGATACGTCTACTACGGATGTTGCAAATTCCATGATAAAGAATGTAAGTGTGGATACATACGAGAGGAGGATCTTATTAAACAGTTTGAGGATATGATTGACAAATTAGACCTAGACGAGATTGGTATGAAAGAGCATATAAAGACAGAGGTAGAGAGGTATAAGAAATTTCAGTCAGGAGTACTTGGTAAAAAAGAGAAAATAAGTGTAGCTGATATTGAAGTTAAAAATTACGCTAAGTATATATTGAGAGAAGGAACTAGTTTTGAGAAGAGAGAACTACTGAGTTGCCTGAAAAGTAAAATTAGGTTAGAAAACAAAATAATTACACTATCCGATTGACAGGAAAAAACTTTTGAAATTGGCGCTCGTTATTTAATAGTTAATCTGCCATATAATAATTTACATCAACATTAATTCAGCATTGCTCAAATCTCTATCTATAATTTTCTTTGCTTCATCTGTATCCCAATTAAGTGAATGGATAGCCTCAATTAATTCCGGACGCATTGTCCATAAGCAACGATTTTCCTCTTGTCCATCTTCCGGATATTCAAAAGTTGCCAAAAAAGAAACTTGAAAATTTTCATTCGGTAATCTAAAGCCCATCTCCTCTGCGATTTTTCCAGCAAATCTACCATAATGAATATTTGCTCCGGCTTTCCAACCCATTGCCACAGACATCATTTCTGATGTCAAAGCATGTTCCGGAGAAAAATAATTCAATAGTAACATTTTTTCTTGGGTCTGCCCTGGATAATTATTCTTAAAATATTCAACAAATTGATTTGCTGATGGGTATAAATATTCTGTTATATTATTTTTATCTTCCATAATTGTTATTTAACAGTATCTTCCAAAACTTTTAATATCTCAGACATAGCCAGTGTATCTAGTCCACAGTATTCTAGTAAGTCCTTAATCATCTGTTCTTTTTTCTCTTTACTCTTTTCTTCTAAAAGAGTTTTAATCCATATTTCACCAACCATACCCCCACTGGAGATATTAAGTTTTTTATCGGACAGGAAGATAAAGCGGTAGATGTCCGTGTCGCATTGCGAGCCGACAAAGATATTAACGAGAAAGACCGCGAGGCAATCTTACGTTTTATAGAAGTAGCAAAACAGAAGAAAAAAGATG
>Ga0209541_10016840_pt1 | contig 10766 bp, 17 predicted proteins | sample RifCSPlowO2_01_FD_184027 | JGI IMG/M metagenome (GOLD analysis project Ga0209541, IMG submission 184027) | Groundwater microbial communities from Rifle, Colorado - Rifle CSP2_plank lowO2_0.1 (SPAdes) (version 2) | ecosystem: Environmental > Aquatic > Deep subsurface > Groundwater | place... | reverse complement strand
GCATAGATTTTTTGATATTAAATCACTAACCTAATTACGAAAGTATCCCTGGTCTTCACAATGATAAACCTTATGAAAAATGTCTCCAAAGAAACTATCAACCTTATACTCTCTTTGAACAAGTAATCTTTTATTATTTTTAGACAAACTTATTTGAGGTGCTTTAAATCTCTCAGGGTAAAACCCAAAGCACTTTTCAAAATCATCTTCCCCACTAATCAAATAAGTCTCATTTCTATCAAAATTAAATTCCTTATATGTATGATAAACTCCATGTAATGCAAGAGTCTTGTTATAAGACAATATCTTATTACACCATTCAATATCTTGAGAAATATTAACGCTTTCAAATTTAGGAATGACATAAAAAATATCTGACTTTCTTAAAAGATCATCATCACATTGAATTGCAGGTGAGACATCGTCAAGATGTATTGGAGATAAAAATCTAATAAAAAATAACACAACAAGTAATAAAACAATTACAAACAATATTCTAATAAATAGTTTAGACAAGTTCATAACTTCTCTTCAATTTTTAGCAAACGATTTAACTTAGCTTCTCTCCATTTTGTAGAAACACCGCACTTGATATAATCTGCTCCTAGGCCAACTGCATAATCTGCAAGGCCAGAATCAAGAGTTTCTCCAGATCTATGGGAGAGAACAGTTTTTATCCCATATTTTTTACACAAATCAAAAATCTTTCTCAATTCAATAAGTGAGCCGTTTTGATTTGGCTTGATAATAATAGAATTAATAGATTTTGTTTGTATAGCGTTAACAGTTCGGCTATATTGCGTAGCGGTCAGGTCATCTCCAACAATTAAACATTTTTTACCAAGAGCTTTTTGTATCTTCGCAAATCCATTAAAATCTCTCTGATGAACAGGATCCTCCACATAATTTAAATCATAATTTAGAATGATCTCTTCAATTAATTTATATTGTTCATTTTCACTAATCTTCTTATCCATATAATTATATTTTCCTTTCTTAAAAAAAGATGAAGCAGCAGCATCAATTCCAAATTCAATCAAAGTTCCAAATTTCTTCTCAGCCTCAAATCTCACACTATTAATTAAATCAAATACTTCTTTATCATCAAGAGACACAAGCAAAGCACCCTCATCATTAACTTTAGAAGTTTTTAATTTTCCTTTAAGTTTAGAATAAATATAATTCATAACCTTCAAATTAATTGAAAACTTCATAGATTTAGGAATTACAAGAAATTCTTGAAAATTAGGGTGCTTTTTTATTGCAGAACTATGTAATCCTCCTCCAATAACATTTCCAACAGGATAAGGAATCTTTCTGCTATTTCCAGCAACTTCAAACAATTCTTTTCCTGTTTCAAAAGCAAGAGCCTTAAGTATTGCAGATTCAAATGCATAAAGCGCATTTGCGCCAAACATTTTAGCATTCCTCAATTTCAACTTTTTACAAATAATTTTCTCAACCTTAGCCAAATCATTAAATCTCTTAACATAAACTTCACCATCCCATTTATTTAAGAAATCGACACAAAATTTAAGAGATTTATAATAAGAAGGAGTCTCATAATCTCCAGTGGATTTTCCATTTGGAGACGATGCTTCATTGCAACCATTCACAGATACAGAAATAGTCTCACAATTCCTAGAATCTCTAATAATTCTAGCTTTAACCTCTTTAATTAACATAAATCTCAAAAGAGATAAATCTATTTAAAGTTATTAATTGATTAAATCTATATGCGTCTACTAGACTTATTATTTCCCAATAACAAGGCTAATAAAATCCTCAGAGAAAGTGTAGTTCGTTTGCTAAACTACCATATTAGGGAAATGAACGAGGAAACAAGAATGCTTCAATCTTTAAGAGAAAGAGATTCTCCCGATAAAAATTTACTAGATTTTTATTATGGTTTAGTAAATGAACATCTAAGATATCTCAAGGAATATAGGCTAGACGTCACTCCAGAGCTTTCAAGGTCTGATGCCTACAGATTTGATACTGCATATAGGGAGTTAAAACAACAACACGAGTGGCTTTTCGGATAAGTAGTTTAGTTATTCTCCACTATGAACGCGTCTTCCTTTAATCCAATCAATTATCAAAAGCAATAATCCTATTGAATAAGGTATCAGCATAAAGATTCCAAAAATTAAAATGCCCCATATCAATCCTTCAGCATCTCTTACGGCAATACCTACTAGAATAAATAATGTTAAAATACTCAGAGATATTAACGATAATATTGCAGACCAATTTTGAAGTTTATTTACACTATCTTTTTTAGAAAGAGCATAATAAACTCTTCCTGGAAAGAAAGTAAGCGCAAAAATAAAAACAACAGGGAGTACTCCTTCCCAAAAGAAATGTCTAAATGCACGACTTAAATCAAAACCCTCATATAAACTAATAAAAAGAGATAAAAATGGATAGATTGCAGAGAGAATTCCTAATGTCATAAGTCCAAATCCAACTACTTTTAGAATCTTCTTCATCTAAACACAAGTATCTTATCTTTTATAAATTATTCATCAGATCCAGAAGAGTTATCCTCAATAATAGAATCTTCATTATCCCGTTCATTAACAAGTCCCATTTCCTCAGCTTTTTCAGCAATCTCTGCCTCAACTTCCCTTTCTTTTGCAATTATCTTCTCATCATCCATAGAGTCATCACGAACCGCTTTCAATTTAGCACCTGTTTTAAGAGGCATAGGTCTTCTTACTGAAATAGGAAGGGCGCCACACTTAAATTCTTTTTCAGCAATTTTCAAAGCATCATAATGCATCACTTCTAGTTCAGCTTCAGAAATTTTAATCAAAAGAGGAGCATCCATTGAAATTTGCAAAGCACGAGCCCCTATAATTCTTGCAATTTCAAAACGTGTAAATTCAGATATTGATTCAGCCATATTATTTCAGAAACTTTTTAAGCTTTTTAAGCGTATCGTCATACACTTTAGGAAGGTGTTGCATCATTTGTTCTATGTCTTCACGAGTCATAGAAGATTCTAGTCCTTTCTGACAAGAATGAATTACATGATCTTTGCCTTTAGAAGTAGATAGTCCCCAAACAATTTTTCCATCACAAGCTTCTTCCTCTTCTCTTGTAGGATCAATTATCAATGAGTCTCCTAGTTTATAGAATGTAAATGTCAAAGGAATAAGATCTTTTTCAAGAGGCAGTTTCTCCGTCGGTTTAGCATCATGATTAACGCGCCCACCTTCATTAAGTTTAGGAATATAAGTCTCAAGTAACGCAGCAATAGTTCCAATACTTGCAGCGTCAATCAAAGCACCATCATCATTTATAGGATAAATATCTATCATTACAGTCCATACTTTCTCACCCTCAACTATAACTAATTTTTTCAAATCAATAATATGGGACTCTCTAACCATTCTATCAATTAATCTAGGTAACTCTATAGCAGGAAATCTTGGAGGCCCAGACTCAAATCTAGGAGAAGCTAGAGGTAACAAATCTCCAGAAACCATTAAATTTCCTTTGTCAAGAGAATCTGGATATGGAGCTGCAACATCTAATTTAACACCAACTACAACTTCAGTATTTCCCATTCTAACACGAGCGCTTCCCTCAGCTTTATTTGAAACATTATATTCTACAGTAAAGTCTCTTTGTTCAATAAGTTTACGACCATCAAATCTCTTTCCTTCAGCAAACATGCGTAGCAAAGTATTATATGTTAAACTAGAAAGACCCATAGAACTCATTCTGTCACAACCTCCTTCAAGGCCTTTTTCTGAATTTCATAAATCTGGACACAAGCCTTATCGGCAAGTAAAAGTGCTTTTGGAATCAAAGATGGCTGGATCTTTCCATCAAGTTGTAAAAGAGTATAATGATCAGTATTTGCAAGCTTAGCAAGAGGTATATCTGTTGCGCCCTCACCTTCTTCGAAATCTTCTTCATCTTTATCTACATCAACAACAAGTTCTTTGTCCATTTTTCCTATAGCAACAGAGCAAACAAGATTCCTCATAGGGATACCTGCTTGTGCAAGAGCCATAGATGCAGCATTAATTCCAGCAACACGTGTGCTTGCGTCAGCCTGTAAAATATAAATTTGAACATCAATAACTGTATTAGGGAATTCTTTCAAATCCAAAGCAGGAGAAAGAGACCATTCAGTAACCTTTGATATTTCTTGACTTCTTCTTGAAGGTCCAGGTCTTTTTCTATCAGAAACTGAAAAGCTAAGCAAATCATAGTTAACTCTAAGTATAGCTTGCTGAGGACTCTGCATGTGTTGCGGGTGTAACATTCTAGGACCATAAACTGCTGCAATAGCGACAGTCTTTCCAAATGTAAACATAGCGCTTCCATCTGCATTAGGTATTATTCCAACCTTAGCAGTAATTGGTCGCATTTCATCTAATTTCCTACCGTCTAATCTTTTGAAAACCATATTATTTATTTTTAGTAAACCATCCTTCCATTTTTTCAGTCAATCCAGAAACCAAGACCTTTTCAGCAATAAATTCAATTGATTTTCTTGCCCTTAGTTCAGAATCCAAATCATTTCCCTTAACCCAAATCCAACCGTTTTGACCAATTGTAATATTACATCCAGTATTTTCCTTTATAAGATTTATCATGCTTCCTTCACGACCAATAATTCTAGGAACACGACTAGGATTTACTCTAAATATAAATCCGCCTTCAAGTTTTCCAAGCCCCTTTCCCTTCATAGCAAGGTCAATACTTTTTGGGCTCACGCTCCAAATCTTAGCAGCAACCACATCGCCAATTGCAAGGAATTGGTCCATTTCACCCTTGTTTACAAATCTAGGGCTTTCCATTAAAGGTAAGAATCCATTTGAAGCATAATCAATATCTACAATCCATCCACTATGGACAATATCCGAAACTCTTCCAATAACAACATTATTTCTACGAGGTATGAATGCTCCAGAAAAAGGAATTATCTTAACAACGCGTCCTATTTTTTCAGCAAGACCATAACGAGAAGCAACAATATCATTTCCCTCACGTCTAGCACCTTCTCCAGGCAAGAAATCTTCTCCAGAAAAAACAACTTCACCAGGAACAACAATTATGCGACTCTGAGGCTCAGAACCAAAATCTTCGTATTCTTCTTGACTTTTTTCGAATTTTTCCATGTAATAATAACAAAACAAAGGATAATTGTAATATTCCTTTGAATCTTTGTAATTTCAAACTTCCATAAAATTCAGCCTTTTTAAAACTTGCGGTTTTTCAAATCCAATCTTTAAATCTCTATCGAGTTAAATCTATTTACCTAAATTTTAATACAAACCAAGGGTTTTACAAACACTTTTAAACCCTTAATTTTTCTCTCAACCCCATGAATAAAGATTATTGGCCACGAAGAAGGATTAAACAAATCACGGATCAAAGAAATGGAAGTCTAAAAACAACAAGCAGAGAGATAAATGATTTCTTTAAGTATTTAGAAAATTATGATTCAAATCAGCAAGGCACAGATGCACAATCAGATTTAGATCGCAGATCAATTATGACAGTTTTAGAGTTTTTACCCTTTGTAGGTTATTTAATGTTAGGCAATCAAGATAAAGAGGCAATTAGAGGAGGAGTAGAAAGGAGATTATATCCAAGAGAGGTAGTCTTAGGAGCCCAAGAATTTTATGAAAGGGCGTTTGAGTTTGTATTAGATGATGGTGATTCAGATCATACACACAAGAGTTTTTTCAACGAACCAGTCAGAGAAGAAACGATGTTTTCTCAATTATAAAATCTCACAAAAAATTAATTAGGTGCTGTGAATACTCTTCCATCAAGCATTATAGAATTGTTTCCCTCAAGAGTCATATTCCATCTTCCATTCCCATAAACTCCATTCCACACCATTCCTTCATCAAAGATATTTGGATGATAGAATTTAACTACAAATGTTCCAGCATCTAGTCCACTAGGAGTATAATTCCCTACTCCTACCATTCGTAGAGAAGGACTAGATAACCATTGAACTTCTCCTGCCAAAAGATGAGATGTGCTGTTAAATTTACCCCAGAATAATGCTTCTGCATTATCGGTTCCAAGTAAGAAGTTACCATTTCCTGCGATTTGAGGGTTAATTACGACTACCTCAACTCTAGAATTAAGAGTTTGAGTACTTGTAGTTGTAATAAGTTTAATCTGATTATTTCCTCCGAAGTGTAAATAGCTTTGAGGAGTTTGAACACTTATATTATAAACTAATTCTCCAGGGCCATTTCCATAACCATAACCATATCCATTACCAGAATAATTCCCTGCACCAGAACTAAAATTATTCCCAATCCATCCTTGCTGGAAAGAATTATATCCATATCCATAACCCAGTCCAGTACCATTAGAAGCAGAAACCAAATTTACATTTATGCCCTCACATGAAGTCAAATTATTTCCTAAAATATCAAACATACATACAACTTGATTATTGACCTCAAGACTTACACTTTGAATTGAAACTCTTTCATTTGCATTTATATCAACAGTCCCCAAGAAGTTAATATTCTCTCCTGCTAAATAAGGTGTTGTTTTAAGCCCAGATAATTGCAAATGATAAGCATCTACAGGACCCACAAAAACTAATAAACCAATAACTAATGCGGTAAGAACAAGACTCAAGATTTTATTACCTACGCCTTTCTTATTTTCAATCTTAATAGAATAATCTCCTAAATTCTTCATACATTCATAGGCAATTTTTGATTTATAAAGATATATGAGGGGTAAAATCTATTTTAAATTTAACCCTAGTCGTTGTTTATAACTTTATATCTTGAAATAGAATCTAAGGAAATAACTCTTAAAGGGGTTTCCAAAATACCCCTCACATTAACTGTGTGGGTATAATAGAGATCATTTTCTATTACTCCCCAAACATATGCCATAAATTTATATCCATTGGTCTCACAAATCTCTGCTTTTTCGCAAGCAAGAGCAATCCTAGGAATACCAGTTCTTCCCAACCTGCAAACTAATTCACTTTCCTCATCTCGTTCCAAAGACATAATAAAAACACCAAAATCTCCTTTTTAACCTTTATTACAATCTAAAATCCTCTATAAATTTCTCAACAACAAACTTTATAACACCAGTCCTTTAACCAAATTAATGAAATACTCATTAATTATTCCAATATATGATGAACAAGGTAGTATTAAACAATTATATTCAGAAATAAAATCAGTAATGAGTCCTTTAGGAGAATACGAAATAATTTATATCAATGACTGCAGCAAAGATAACTCATTAAACGAACTAAAGAAACTAAAAAATGTAACTATAATAAATTTAAACAGAAATTATGGCCAATCAATAGCATTGGACGCAGGTTTTAAAAGAGCATCTGGAGATTATATAATCTCAATAGACGGGGACTTACAAAACGATCCAAAAGATATTCCAAAACTTCTAGAAAAACTTCAAAAAGATAACTTAGATGTTGTTGCAGGCTGGAGAAAAAAAAGAAAAGATAAAAATGGAATAAAAATCTTAACAAAAATAGGAAGGCTTTTTAGAAGTCTCCTAATAAAAGATAATGTGCATGATTCAGGTTGCACATTACGAGTTTACAGAAAAGAAGCAGCAAAGTCTCTAGACTTATGGGGGGAGATGCACAGATACATTCTAGCAATATTAAGATGGAAAGGTTTCACAATTGGAGAAATAGAAGTAAATCATCGCCCAAGAACACATGATAAAACAAAATACAATTATAAAAAAGCTCAAAAAGGATTCATTGACCTGATCTATATCTGGTTTCTTAACAAATATTCAAACAGACCTCTTCATATGTTTGGCAGTTTAGGCCTCACATCTTCATTCATAGGTCTCATTTTCAGCGCAATATCTATATATCAAAAAATAACATCAAATCTGCCTTTAAACAGGAGCGGATGGTTCTTCTTAGGATTTTTCTTAGTAATAATAGGAGTTATCTTCTTTTGTTTTGGTATGCTTATGGATCTCACAATTAGAACTAATTTCAACACATCAAAAGTTGAAAAGCGCTATTATGTCCGAAATATAATAAATAGGTAATTTGAAATCATCTCCTCAAAACGTCCTATTTGGAAGGTTTTAAATATTTAACAAGATGGTTCTTATTATGAGAATAGAATTAAATGATTATATTGTATCAGATAGTGAAATCTGTAGGGGTTCCCTTACCTTTAAAGGAACAAGGATATTAGTAGGGCAAGTAATTGAGCTAATGGGAGCTGGAGTTACTATTGAAGAGATTCTTAGAGATTATTTTCCCCAATTAAATCAAAAAATCATTCTTTCCGCGCTTAATTACGCTTCCAAATCTATTGAAAGCGAAAAGCACGTTTCCTTCTAAGGTCTCAATCTTAGCAGATGAAAACATCCCAACATTACTTATCAAAACACTCTCAGAAAAAGGTTTTATAGGCAATTCTATTGATTATGTCGCATCAAGTTTAGAATTGCCTATAACACCTTACAAATTTTAAAGATTATTGATTTTTATGAATTTTTAAGATAATTTTAAATACCCTCCACATTATCAAAAAATTATGAACTTAATTGAAATGGCCTATATGGGTCTTAGCGAATTGAATCTTGCTCTAAAGGTAGTTGCAGGCAGACAACTTACAGATAGGCAAATGAAATTTGCACAGGTACTTGAGCTAAATGATCCTCGTATCTTTAATAATAAAGGCTTAATAAAAGTTAGGGGCCAATACAGGTTAACTAGAAGAAAACCTCAACGAGTTGGAGAAGTAGAACTTCAAAAAACTTGGCTGGGGATTCCACCTCAAAGAATTACAAGAAGGATTTATGATAAAGAAGGCAGACTTGAAGAGAGAGTTACTGAAAATGAATTAACTGGCTATTTTTCCATAACTGAGTTTGATCCACCAGGAAGATGGTTTGGAGAAAAGCAAATTTATGATGATGAAAGATAATTCATAAATTGATTTATTTATTTAATTTCTGGGTTTAATACTTATAGGCTCTGCATCGGCCAGAAATTGAATTAGAAATTCTCGAATCAAAAATTTCCGAATATGGATAACTGCAAAATAAATGTGAACTACGCAGTTCTCTATACCACCCATCTCTGCTCCAGTTCGGTAGAATTTCAACGATTTTCTTTATTTTGAACACAGTCAAAATAACAAACCCATAAATTTATAAATATTAACTACTTAGGAATAACATGATAAAAGGTAGAAATAATAGATTAGCCACCTCCGGATTAGCTGTCTTACTTTCAAGTATATCTCTAACTGGATGTGTGTCTGATCCTGAAACTATACATAAAAGGAACAATCCTTATGATATAATAGATGCTCACAGACTCGATATTTCTCCTGCTCCAAAAATGAGTGGAGACTTTATTGGTGAAATACCTAGTTGGGCTAATTTTGGACTAGATTATGGTTTTGGAAGAGATAAGAATGGTATGCTTTATCCAAAGTCAACTATTCCTAAATAAAAGAAAACTTAATAATAATATTTATTAACCCATTTTACAAGCTTAAGGATAATGGTGAAGTCACAAAAAAGATCTTGGATATTAGGTTTAATTTTAGGAACAATTATATTAAGCTTCTTTTTATTCTCTCAAGGGATATTATTTTCTCCTGCTAGTAGTTCCATTGGTTGTCAATATCCTCAATCCTTTCAAGAACCTCCCCCTCCATCACAACCTTATAATAACTGTATGGTTGATGCAATGTCTAAAATAAATGCGGAGACTTTTAACAAAGATGAAGGTGAAATACGTTCTGCAATGATCTAGTGTCTCCATGATAAGGGAATTAATCCAGTAAACGATGGCATAAAGGCATATCCTGATAGTCAAGTACAAGCAGTTATAGATTGTAAAATCAAAGTAATGAAAGAAAAGGGAGTTACTGAAGGTATGGGCAGCGGCAGATTAGGTCCTGGTGCTCCACCACTAGCAAAGCATGGAACAAGTCCATTTAAAGATAATTGTCCTGAAATAGGAACTAAAATTATATTTATAAGTACGGGACATGCAGTTGCCTGTAAGTTAAAAAATTGCGATCCTAAAACTGGAGAAGCATCATTATCTTGTCAAGAGAGTAATTTTAAGCAACCTGTGAAAGAATCTGGTCAAAAACATGACCTTACTATAGATAAAGATGGAAAATTAAGTGATCCTGGATGGAGTACAAATGGTGGAGATGCACTGGGTTGGATTAAGATAATCCATTATTAAGAAATTAAATGAAACAGATGTAAATATAATAATTTCATCTTTAATATAGTAAACGCATTTAATTTTCGTATGTCAAAGTGTTTGAGACCACTTTGAACACAAGCAAATTGCTGATAGTTGCAATTTGCTGTGCAACAAATTCATTTATGGTGGAATTTGTTTGCATCCAAAAAACAAGCACCAGTCACCCTTTAGGTGGTGCATTGTTTTTTTGATAGTTTTATGCGTTTACTAGACGTCAAGAATCTTTAAGAGCTCAGATTCTTGATCGTGCTCAAGAACACAATTGTTCGCGTTCTTGACATAGAAGACGCATACGATTATTTAGTGCGTCTGCTATATTACAAAGCGAAAGGTTTTAATATTTAAACGTAATTATGTATTTATACATAATAAAAATGGTAAGCGTAACAATATCAGTGCCTAAAGAAATAAGAGAACTAATGAAACGATTTCCCGAGGTAAATTGGTCAGGATTAGTTAGAAAAAGCATAATTGAGAAAGCTCGCGAATTACAAATGAAAGAAGAAATGTTAAATCA
>Ga0209541_10016839_pt1 | contig 10767 bp, 10 predicted proteins | sample RifCSPlowO2_01_FD_184027 | JGI IMG/M metagenome (GOLD analysis project Ga0209541, IMG submission 184027) | Groundwater microbial communities from Rifle, Colorado - Rifle CSP2_plank lowO2_0.1 (SPAdes) (version 2) | ecosystem: Environmental > Aquatic > Deep subsurface > Groundwater | place... | reverse complement strand
CTAAAAGATTCTACTGGTGAATTTACTAAACCTGAAAGTTGGAACTAAATAAAGGGTATTAAATCCTTTGATTCAACTTCAACTCGTACGCTCGTTGAAATAAAAAGTGCCGGCCTCGCCAAATCCCTTCGCGCATACTTTGAACTGCTGTGGGTTATTGCAAAAAGATAATGGTGTGTAAACTTTATTGACTCGGAGCAAACAAAAGAGTAATCTCAAACTGAAAAAACATTTAAAATAACAACAATGGGCACTAAAACTCTTTTCCCACGGAAAATTATTGATTTTTCAGGATTTATTTGGGATTTTGATGGCACTATTGCCAATACCCAAAAGCTACATTCTCTGGTTGAATCTGAACTACTTGCCACGCAAGGTGTTAAAATTTCTACTGAAGAAATAACACTGAGGTACTCAGGCATTGAGACAAAAAAATTCTTCAAAGAACTGACCGGTGTTAATGATCAAATTTTAGACTCACTGATAAAGGAAAAGTGGCTCCGAATGGAGAAGCTAGCAGACAGCGCAGAGCTTGTGTCTGGAATAATTCCTTTCCTTGATACTCTTCGTGGATACAACACGCCCATGGCTATTGCCTCTGCTTCGCCCAAACAGTATTTGGAATTAATGCTCAACAAGTTAAAGTTAAGAGATTATTTTCAATCAGTTGTCAGTGTAGAAGAAGTAAAAGAGGGTAAACCTGCTCCAGATATTTTTATAGAAGCAGCCAGGAGATTGTATCTTGATCCAGAAGATTGCGCCGTGATTGAAGATGGAATTTCTGGAATGATTGCCGGGAGTAAAGCTGGATGTTTCGTCTTCGCTTATGTTTTGGAAGATGAGAAAGAAAAAAGGTCAAAAATCCTTAGTTCAAATCCAGAAATTCACGATGTCATTTTTTCAAATTTTTCAGAATTACTATAAAAAACCAAAGTCCCATTGTTTGTTTTACAAACAATGGGACTTTTTACTAGAAAACCATTTTTGGACGATACTGAAATGCTCTTTACGTTATTATTTCAAATTTATCTCAAGCCTAGTATCAAGTGCAATAGAAAGTTTCTTCAAGAAAGAAAGAGTGGGGTTGTAATTACCAGACTCAAGACGAGAAATTGCTGATTGCCCCGTGTGAAGCTTTTTTGCCAAATCCTTTTGACTCATTTTGCTTTTTAGTCTCTTTTCTATAATCTGATTTATTAGTGAAAATTCAAAATCAAGAGCATTATATGCCTTTTTTACTTCTTTATTTTGCAATACTTCTTTTTTGAATTGTTTATAATTTTTCATATTTTGAGTATATCACATATGTGTGATATTATGCAACTGCTTTTTTCTAGCCAAAGCAATCTCCATATCTTGTTTTGAAATTTTTGATTGTTTCTTGATAAATGCATGTAATAAAATAACTGCGTTATTATGAAACACATACATTACTCTGACTTTCTCTTTTCCGCCCGTTCGCAATTCAAAGAGTCCTTGTGAGAGGGCCTTGCTGTATGGCATGCCTAAATTGTTTCCAAATTTTTCTAATAAATCTAACATTCTCAAAACTTTTGCTTGGGTAGCTGAATTTAGGTTTTTTATGAATTTTTCTATATCTTGATTAAAAAATTTAATTTTCATGTGCATATTTCTATGTTTTTATATCAATTAAAAAACCATTTTGGGACGATATTGAAATGCCTCAAGAATATGGTTTTGTTTTATTTCATCAGAACCTTCAAGGTCAGCAATGGTACGCGCTAGTTTTATTATACGATGATATGAACGAGCAGAGAGGTTTAATTTCTTTGCGCTATCGTTGAGTAAATTTTTTACACTTGGTTCTAAAATAATTTTATCCAAGTCTTTTACATTCATCTCGGCATTCATTTTAGATTTTGTTTCAAAACTTTCAAATCTTTTTTTCTGTAAATCTCGTGCTTTTATAATCCTTTGCTTAACCGTATCGCTTCTCTCTCCAGTTGGAGCTTCAGAGAGCTTATCATAATCAATTGATTCAACATTGAGCGATATATCTATGCGGTCAATAAGAGGTCCCGAAATTTTTCTTTTATATTTCGATAAATCTGACGCAGTGCAAACACAAGGCTTCTTTTTTGTCCCATAAAAACCACAAGGGCAAGGATTCATAGCTAGTATTAAAATAAAATTAGCGGGGAACTGCGCCACGCCCTTGCTACGTGCAATATTTATTATTCTATCTTCAAGTGGTTGACGAAGTGACTCGACAACACGTCTATCAAATTCTGGAAATTCATCTAAAAACAAAACTCCTTTGTGCGCCAGTGTTATTTCTCCCGGATTTATTGTAGATCCTCCGCCAACAACCGACGAATAAGAAGATGTGTGATGTGGAGCACGAAATGGTGGACGAATAAATATAGCGGATTTCAAAGTTCCAGCAACTGAATGAATACCCGTAACATCAAGCGCGTCTTCTTTTGAAAGATTTGGCAAAAGGGAGGTGAAGGCGCGAGCAAGCATTGTCTTACCTGTCCCTGGTGGCCCAAACATTAAAATATTGTGCCCACCAGCGGCAGCTATCTCAAGTCCACGCTTAGCAGATTCTTGTCCGCGAATTTCAGACAAATCAAAAATTGCTTCTGGGATAAAACTATCCCAAATAGATTCGTCATAAACTTGTGCTAATATTTCACTATTTTCTTCTAAGAGATTTTTTTGATTATCTGCATCAAGGTGCATTATTAATTCTCGTAAATCTTTTACTGGAAAAATTTTTATACCTTCTATGAGCGCTGCCTCACGCGCATTACCAAAAGGTACATAAACTTCTTCAAATCCTGCCTCACGCGCAGTGCGAGCCAAAATCAAAACACCTTTCACTGGTTTTACTTCACCATTAAGTCCCAATTCGCCTAAAAAAATTTTGTTTTGTGGATCAAAAGAAATTTCTTCTTTGGATAAAAGATAGCCGAGAGCAATAGCAACATCAAAATATGGCCCTTCTTTTTTTATTTCAGCAGGGGCAAGAGAAACAATGGTTTTTTGATTTGTGTGCTTAGGAGATGAAAAATTCGCATTCTTGAGAGCAGAGCCAACTCTGTCTTTAGCTTCATCTATTGCCTTATCTGGAAGTCCAACAATACTAAAATGATTGAGGCCACTAGAAATATCGGTCTCAATCGAAATTATTTGCCCTTTTAATAAATTTATCTGAGCTGAAAAAACTCGTGAAAACATTTTATTAAATTATTTCTTCTCTATGCTCTATGCAAGTCCTAGCGGCTGGGTTTGCTTCCATTCTTTTGTCTTCAATATGCTTTTTGCAAATCACACAAATTCCATACTCTTTTGAATCAATCATTGCAAGGGCAGATCTAACCTCAACAAGCCTTGGCTCAAGAGCGTTCAATATAGCTGTCCTTTCCTCATAATCCTCCGAATGGTCAGCCCTATCTCCTTCATCGGATTCATTTTCAGCAATCTCTTCAACTATCGGAGTCGCCTCCCAATCACCAGTTTTCTTGTCTAGTTGTCCAAGTTTTTTTAACTCTTCTAAAAGCAGGGCTTCCTCTTTTTTTAACTCTTCTTTTAATTTTGAAGTATTTATCATAAAGAAATATTAACACTTATTAAAAAATTTCCTAAAAAATTAGTGCTGTGGATAAAAGGCATGGCCAAGATATGCCCCGTTAGAGATAAAAATATTTCTAAATTTTATTACAATCTATTAGTTTTGCCAACTTCCCTAATCTTAAGATATCAACATTGAATCTCTAACGGGGTTGAACTTTTGGCTTATTTTTGCTATCATATCTTTACACGGAAATTTACAGAAAAGTATAGAAAAACCCTTATTTTATTGGGTTTTAACAGAAAAACTGCATGTTTGTAACAATCATTTTGGCTTTTAATACAGCAAAATACCTAATTTTGGTCGCCTGTAGTCCTTTCCGCCAACTGGCGGATCACTGGATAAAGTCAAAAGATTACTAAAATAGGCTTATTTCATCTAATATAAACAAGTCTGCTAGCTCAAAACCCCTTGTTTTGAGGGCAAATCAGACTAAAATAGCTTTTTATTTATGTGTCCTTGCAAGAGGAGCTGGTTTTTTATTTACTATTTTATTTATATTTGGAATGTTTTTACCAAAAGCACATGCGGGTGTTGTATCTTTTGTAAATGATATTATTTCAAGTAAAAACGCGGAAGCTGCATCTAGTTCTACGGACAGTAATATAAATAGTAAAAATTCTCAAAATGCCGATATTCTTCAAGCTGAAACCTCAACAAAAGGGAGTACAACTCCCGGTGTAGATGTTCAAACCATAGGTGGAGCATTAACTGTAGAAGTGGGGCCACTAGGAACAATGGCCGATATAGACAATCTCTACCTGCCAGACAGTAGTGAAATTAGTCTTTATGCTGTACACAAGGGTGATACTCTATCTGGCATTGCTAAAATGTTTGGTGTTTCCGTAAATACCATTGCGTGGGCAAATAATTTAAAACCAGGTCAAATACCAAAAGTTGGAGATATTTATGTTATTCTTCCAATCTCAGGTATACGATATGAAATAAAAAAAGGGGACACCATAACCAGTATTGCAAAAAAGCTCAAGGTTGACGCCAGCGATATTATATTTTTCAACGGACTTACTCCTGATGAGAATTTAAAAGTTGGTGACATTATAATAGTTCCAGACGCTGAACTTAATTATTCTTATACAGACAAAATTTCTTCAGTTACCAGAACAGGCAAAAGAAGAGAAATATTAAGAGGAATTGATGTGCCTAATTATGATGGTTATTATGTGCGACCAATTCTTAGTGGTAAAATGACACAAGGACTTCATGGATTTAATGGTATAGATTATGGCGCGCCAAAAGGAACTCCTATAGTGGCATCGGCAGCTGGAGATGTAATTATTGCTCGTTCCGGTGGATATGGTGGGGGATATGGAAGTTATGTTGTTATTTCACATAATAATGGCACACAAACAATGTACGCTCATATGAGCAAAGTATTAGTATCTGCCGGTGACTTTGTATCACAAGGTCAAATAATAGGGCTTGTGGGTTCAACTGGCAGATCAACAGGTAATCATCTTCACTATGAAGTCAGAGGTGCAAAAAATAATCTAGCTCCGTAATGCAAACAATGAGTAATTTTTATGCAAAAAAATCCCTTGGCCAAAACTTTTTGAAAAGCCCAGGGATTTTTCTAAAAATCGCAAGGTCTGCAAAAATATCTCCTGAGGATGTAGTTCTTGAGATTGGCCCAGGTCAAGGTGGTCTAACCGAACAATTGTTAAAATTCGGCAAAAAAGTTATTGCTGTTGAAAAAGACCATAGACTTATTCCAATACTTCAAGAAAAATTTTCTAAGGAAATAAAATCTAATAAATTAGTTTTAATTGAAGCCGATATTTTAAACTTTCAACCTACAACCTACAACCTACAACCTAACAACTACCTACTTGTGGCGAACATTCCTTACTACATAACAGGTGCAATATTTAAAAAATTTCTTGAGCTTGGACCTCAACCAAAAACAATTGTTTTGTTAACACAAAAGGAAGTTGCGGAGCGCATCATTGCTCGTGATGAAAAAGAAAGTATTTTATCTATAAGCGTAAAAGTCTACGGGAAGCCACATATTGCGGGAATTGTTCCACGCGGAGCATTTACACCAACGCCAAAAGTAGATTCAGCCATACTGGTAATAGAAAATATTTCAAAAAAATTGTTTATAAAAAACAAAGTTGATGAAAAAACTTTTTTCAAAATATTAAAAACTGGCTTTGCTCATAAAAGAAAGAAATTGTCAGGAAATCTCAAAAAAATCGTTAAAAAAGAAGCTTTTGATGCCCATAAAATAAGTCTGGATGCCAGAGCAGAGGATTTAACTGTTAGTGATTGGTTCGGTCTTGCTTCCCCAAATTAAATACCTGGATTAGAGAGTCCAAACATTTTTACATGTAACATTTCCACCTCAACTGGTGTTGTTACTGTAACAGGAGGTACTGGTGGAGAAGAAACGCAAACACAAGTTCCTATTAATGTAGGAATTGCCGTTTTCTTGGGTGCAAAAAGTCCTAAAATCCACCTTGAGACACCAACCGTTCTTGAGATTGTTTTATTGTCTGCGGATGGCTCTGCACAATAATTATTTGAAACCTGACCAGATGGAAGATTGGGCACTAAAGAAAATGTCCCCTGTGAGCAAGTTACTGCTGTATTATCAACCCAAGTATTAGAAACAGTGCCAGCGCAAGTTGCGCCACTTGTGCACAATTCTTTTTTTGTAGTGACTATCAAAGCTGGTTTCACTGATATTTTTCCACCAAAAGGACTCTTGAGTGAGACAGCTGCCATTGTTATTTCTGGAGCTCTTGCCAATATTGTTGCAAAAACAGCAATTGCAATAAAAATAACAGCAATATTTTTATGTTTCCATAGTATTTTTTTCATATATTAAAGTATAGCACGGACAAATTTTTTTAAAAATGATATAATCACATGATGAATCCCGTTAAAGGTAGGTCCGCCGTTAGTCGGACCGTAGCATGTTAACGGACAAAAAGAAAACATTATTAAATTTTAATTAAAAGGTTAGTGTTATTTTTATAACACATTGACCTCTAACGGGATGAATTCTGGCACAAATAAAAAATTTACGGTTCGTATTGTTTTAGTTTTTGTGGTTATTTTGGTTTTATTTTGCACAACATATTTTATAAACAGAAGTGGATCAGTAGAAAATAAAAAATCAAATGTGGGACTAACTCCCGCTGACACCAAAGAAACAATAAGTGGCATGATGTCAAAAGATTCTGATGGTGATGGTCTTTATGATTGGGAAGAGGCGCTTTGGAATACCGACCCTAATAAAGCTAGTACTCTTGAAAATGGGCTAACTGATAAACAATGGGTAGACGCCAAAAGACAAACCTTAAAAAATGATGGCGTTTTAATAGAAAATACTGAAGATCCTAACTTAAATGAAACTGATAGATTTAATCGTGAATTTTTTACAACTTTTATGGCGCTAAAACAATCTGGCAATCTAACTCCAGAAGCAATAGCAAATATAGCGAGTCAATTATCAAAATATGTGGAAACTGGCATAACAGAAAAAATATACTCTTTATCTGATTTAAGAATAAATAACAATTTAAGCACAAGCGACTATTCAAAAAACATAGACGCCATATTCATACGATACGCTGGCAAAAATATTGGCGATGAGATGGATATAATGAAACAAAATAGTTCCGAAAGTGGAAGTGGAGACTTTTCACAAATAAAATCAATAGCAGACGCATATACATCTCTTGGAAATGAAGTATTATTGGCCGAAACTTCTGAAAACTTTTCCATAAACCACTTAAATCTTGCAAATAGCCTATTAAATATTGGTTTTAATTTAAATATTATCTCAATGACTAACTCTAATCCAATAAAATCCATGCCCGCTATGAGTAAATATATAAAATGGAGCGATATTCTATCAACAGCTATACAAAATTTAGAGGACTTGAAAAATAATTAGTGCTATAATTAAAGCAAATAATGAAAAAGCCGAATTTTTATCAAAAAACGGTAACTTGCTTTTTGGCGGTTTTTTTAATTCTGCCTTATGTATTTTTAGCTATACCTAGCAAGGCAAATGCGCAAGCTGAAATTTTTGGCCAAACTCTTGGAGAACTAACAGGAACAGTCGCTTCTTCTATTGTTTCTTGTAATGCGGCTAAAATTCAAAAATTTATATCAAACTTAATAACAGATTCAGTAAATATAGATGCATCAAGCGATGTGGGAGTAGAAGTAGTAGACGCGACAATGGACGAGATAGTTGAGCCTGTTCCTGTTAAAGTAACAGAGGATAGTCGAACTGCAAAAGATATAGCAAAAAATACCAAAAAAAATAACGAGGAGACAAAAACCCTGACCAAAAAAGAAACATGTTGGGACGCAATAATGTATAATGTCGCTCGTCTTGCCATTAAAAAATTTACTGTTTCTACGGTTAGATGGATAAATAATGGTTTTGATAACGACCATAAACCTTTTTATATGGATCCGGAATCTTTCTTTAATGATATGTGGGACAACGAGCTAGAGGGATTTACCACAGACTTAACGGGTCTTGATGAAAATCTATTTCCATTTGCAAAAGACGCGGCAAAAAACATATTAGAAAGTTATCAACAAAAATTTGAAGACAATGCTAAATTTACACTAGGGGAAGTTATAACAGGTGGAGATACAAAAGGTTTCAGTGCTGATTTTGAGCTTGGTGGCTGGGGTGGTTTTGAACGCATGTTAGAACCACAAAATAATCCTATTGGATTTAAATTTATGGCGGCAAAAAAGTTTAAAGATTCAACGACGGGACTTAGTAATCCTCTTGATCCTATAAATTCAAAATGGAATAGCTGGAGGGATGAATTTATGGCAAGTGGTGGATTTTTCTCTCAAAAAATGTGCGTGGATCCTCCAGAGTTAGAAGGTAAATATATGAGCGACCCGGAAGCCCGCGGTTGCGACAGATGGGAAACAACAACCCCAGGTCAACTTATTTCTCACAATCTCATAAATATTCAGGCAACAGGATTACACCAAGCAGAATTCGCAGATGAAATGAACGAGAGCGTTGCCGCAATATTTGATGCTCTTATTAGTTATGGGGTAAATCAGGGAGTGAAAGCGCTAACAGAACCAGGTGGGCCACTTAGTGATGAGTGTGCTGGGGAAGAAGATAGTTTAGACCAAAACTGTTAAAATGATTTTTAAAAAAGCAAAAATCAATGGTTATTTTTCTAAAAAGCGACTTTTTGCTATGGTTTTTGTTTTTATTATTTTATTTGGATTTTTTGCTCCATTAAATTTTTCAAGTAACCAAAACGATGTCTTGTCGGCTCAGTTTGTTTCTGCTCAAAGTGCAACCGAAATGGCTGATCAACAAAAGCTAATGAAAAAACAGGGTGTTTGGGATAGTGATGGATCCCCTGTTTGTGTTTATATTGGTGATTACTATCTTCCTAGTATAAACATGAAAGGTTGTGTTGCCCAACTTTTTTGGTGGGGAGCACAACTTACTGGTTTTTTGGCTATCCTTGGTGGAACGGTTCTTGATTTCTTCATGGCATATACTCTGTCTGATAAATCATATAGAAATAACTTTATAGTTCACGGCTGGCAAGTTATCCGTGATGTTGTAAATATGTTCTTTATTTTTATCCTTCTTTATGTGGCCATCAAAACAATAATAGAAGGGTTCGGCGCTGAAAGTAAAAAACTTATAATCAATGTGATTATCATCGCCCTGCTTATAAATTTCAGTCTATTTTTAACACGAGTCATTGTGGACAGCTCAAATATTCTGGCGCGAGTTTTCTACAATAATATAGAAGTGGCGGACAATCCAACATCGGGAGATTATAGAGCTTCGCCCGAAGCAAAATCGGTAAGCACTGCGCTTGTAAATAAATTTAACCCTCAATCAATTTGGCTAGATAATAAAGGGCAAGATTTTACAGACTATGAAAAACATTTTTTCTTATTTATTCTCGTTATGATTATAATTTGTTATGTGAATATAAAAATGTTTACAACATTTTTAAGCGTTGGACTATTTTTCATGGGGCGCGTGATGGATATTTGGGTATATATGATATTTTCTCCTCTGGCTTTTATAACATATGCGATGCCTCAAAGCTGGCAAGGGAAAATAAAAGATATGAGTTTCAATCAGTGGTTCTCAAACGTTATTAATGCAGCAATAATGGCGCCAATTTTTGCCTTTTTCCTTTATTTAATAATTCTTCTTTTCAGTGGAAAAGATATTTTGGGAACAGCAAATAAAACTGGCGTAGAATATTCGGCTATACAAATAATTCTCAATCTTATTATTCCTTTTATGATAGTTATTGGGCTTCTCGACAAGGCCAAGGAGTTAACAGCAAGCTTCGCAGGCCAAATCGGCAAAGAACTTTCTGGTGTGGTTAGCAAGCTAGCAAGTGCAGCAGCTGTAGCTATACCTGTTGCGGGGGCGGCAATGGCGATTGGAGGTAAAGTAACGGGTGGGATTACATCTGTTATTGGAAAAGGAATGCAAAAAACGAAATTAAAAAGCTTCCAAAATGTTGGTTCTAAATTAGAAAAAGCCGGGAAAGGAATAAGTTCAGCTCCACAAAAAATAGGAGAAAAGTGGGAACAAAAGAAAGATACTTGGTATGGAAAAACTTTAAGTGGAGGAGCGGGGATCTTAGGCAAGGCGGCCAGTATGGGACTTGCGGCATCTGATGTAAAAGGCCTTGATAAGCTAGGGCGTATGGGCGGATTATTTGGAGAAGGATTTATGAAACCCGGAATGGCGGTAGCTGGAGCAATGGGGCTAAAAGGAGAGGATGCAAAAAAATATGGTCTTGATAAGTGGGGGTATAGAAATGAAAAAGAAAGAGAACAAGATAAAAAAGAAAATATAGAAAAAGGAGAAAAAAAAGTGCAAGATAAACTAGACAATGAAGAAAAAAAGACTGGCAAAGAAAGAGAAAAGCATGGAAAGAAAACACTCGAAATCATCTTGAAAACGGAAGGCGTGAAAGTTATCCAGGAAGGAAGCGAAATTGATCAGGCATACGCAAAAAATTGGAAAGATGACTATAAAAAGAAAAAGCAAGCAGCTGGATTGCCTGTTTCAGATGAAGATGCAGAAAAAGAATATTTGAAATTTAAAGGTGGAAAAGACTTCAAGAGTAAGGAAGCTTGGAAAAAGGAGTACGTGGACGAGCAAA
>Ga0209541_10016834_pt1 | contig 10769 bp, 8 predicted proteins | sample RifCSPlowO2_01_FD_184027 | JGI IMG/M metagenome (GOLD analysis project Ga0209541, IMG submission 184027) | Groundwater microbial communities from Rifle, Colorado - Rifle CSP2_plank lowO2_0.1 (SPAdes) (version 2) | ecosystem: Environmental > Aquatic > Deep subsurface > Groundwater | place: Rifle... | reverse complement strand
AAACCGCCCATATACCCGTATCCAAAATCCATCATAAATTTGTGAATTAGTTGTTAATGATTGCGATGCTCACCAAAGATCAAAACGTGACAACCTTATCCGACGTCTCGATCATCTTGAGCAAGTCGGCCATAGTAGAGATCGGGCAGATGCCGCTCTCTTCTTTATTCCGAAGTTTCAGACACGTGCCACAGGCAAAGATCTCCCCTTTCAACCCCTTAAACTCCGCCACTTTTATCGAAATGTCGAAATGTTCAGAATCTGCGATCGTATCGAGCTCGGATCCTTCACTCATCAAGAAAACCTCCGCTTGACCACCAGCTTTGAGTGCCGTGATCCCGAGACGAAATGCATTCCACGCATGTTCGGGGTTATTCGATTGAAGAATGATGCCAAGTTTCATAGTCGAATTTTATCACAATATAAACTGAAAGATATCAACATCCGCAACTACGCAAAGTACATCTTGCGAGAGGGGCAGGATGTTGAAAAGCGAGAACTGCTGGGGTGCCTAAAATGCAAGATTGTCGTTGCCAACAAAAAGATTGCTTTGCGAATATAGGATTGTATATATACTTATCTTCACATGGTAGATATAATATTGATGTGATGGATTCTTAAAGAAAATTTACGGCGATAGACTTATTCGCGGGCATAGGTGGGATGAGGCTTGGTTTCGAGCAGGCGGGGTTTAAAATCGTCTACTCCAATGACGTCGACTCGTTCGCCTGTCAAACAAGACTTGCATTATGACAACCCACTACTTTTGTCCAAAATGGAGTCTTGTATTGGCCCAAATATCCAAAATCGCTACAATGAGACGGCGTGGGTAGCACTATGAACAATATGTATACACTTAAAGTCACCGGCGTGGTGCAGGGAGTCGGATTTCGCCCGTACATCTACAACGCATGCACGAGCGCAGGCCTTGTGGGCTATGTGCAAAATGTGGGTGATGGAGTCGTCATTGTGGTCAACAACAAACAGAAACTGGAGCAAATTCTCAAGGATGTGCCTGCCTATATGCGCATAGACTCCGTCAGCGTCCAAGAATCGAGCGAATCGTATGATGAATTTTCAATCAAAGAGAGCACGCACGATGTGGCACAGAGCGCAGAAATACCGCCTGACCTATTTTTGTGTGCCGATTGCGAGCGCGACCTCGCAAACCCGTCGGACCGCCGCTTTGGATACTTTTTTATGACCTGCACCGTATGTGGCCCCCGCTTCACTATTACACTTGCGAGTCCGTACGACCGCGACACCACGACCATGCGCGACTTCCCGATGTGCAAAACGTGCGCAAAAGAATACGCCGACCCGAAGGACCGACGTTACCATGCGCAAACAATCGCCTGTCATGACTGCGGACCTGTGCTTACGCTAAGCGAGCGTGGCAAGCAGACAGGGGGACTGCACAGTAATGAAATTTTCCGTCGTGCTGCGGAGGAACTCACCTCAGGTACAACTATCGCAATCAAGGGTGTTGGTGGTTTTCATCTCGCATGTGCAGTGGAAGAGAAAAGTATACGACAACTCAACACATTGAGAAAACGGTCGCATAAACCCTATGCGGTGCTGTGTCGCGATATGGCAATGGCTCGTACGCTCGCACATATTTCAGACAATGAGGAATTATTGCTCAACTCAGTCGCGCGTCCTATCGTCATCGTAAAGAAAAAAATCGACAACGCAGATCTTCGAGCGACAAGCGAGCTCGACACAATCGGCATTATGCTACCCTACACTCCAATACATCATCTCTTGTTCAAGCATTATGGCAAACCAATTGTCATGACCTCATCAAACCTCTCGGGTGAACCGATAACCACCGATGGGGACCAGCAATTCGTCAGCAGCGTACTCGACCACAACAGAAGCATTGCGAATGCCGCAGATGACTCGGTGATAAAAGTCATCGCAGACCAACCACTTTTTGTCCGCAGGAGTCGCGGTTTTGTGCCACGCTCTCTGCAGGTCACGGCGCCCGGTGGAAAAACCATTCTCGCGCTCGGCGCAGAAATGAACAATACATTTGCGCTTTGTGACGCAAGCGGACGACTTACCATGTCGCAACACATGGGCAATACTGCAAATGTCGTTGCGCTCGATCGCTACAAATCCTCAATCGCAAATTTTCTCAACTACACACATGCAGTTCCCGACCTCATCGTTCGAGACCTGCACCCCTCCTACAACACCTCGCTCTATGGCGCCGAGCTCGCATCGCAGCTTGGCGTCCCGCTCATTTCCGTACAACACCATCGTGCACACGTCTATTCCGTGGCACTTGAGCACCGACTCAACGACTTTGTCGGAATCGCTTGCGACGGGCTCGGGTACGGCGATGACGGGAACATCTGGGGCGGAGAAGTATTCTCAAATAACAACCGTGTTGGACACCTCGAAGAGCAGGTACTACTCGGTGGTGATGCGGCCGCGCGCTACCCGCATCGCATGCTCTACGGAATACTCAGGAAGTTCTTGTCGGCAGAAGAGTCGGCAACGTACGTGAAAACACAATTTTCCGCCCCCGAGGTGCGCATGCTCGAACAACAACTCAGTGCGCGATTCAATGCCCCGCTTACCACAAGCACGGGGCGCATACTCGATGCCGCCTCAGCACTGCTTGGACTCTGCAGTGAGCGCACGTACGACGGAAGACCCGCCATGATTTTGGAAGCGACATCAAGTGAGCCGTACAAACTCGCGCCCGTCACAAATGACGGAGTACTCATGACCACACCACTCTTTGAATTTCTCGTGAAAAACTTCGACAAAGACCGTGTGCGCCTCGCCGCAACGGTGCAGCACTATATTGCAGAAGGCTTGTTTGTGATTGCCGCCAATGAGCGCAAGCCCATTGTGTGGGCGGGCGGGTGTGCATACAACCGCATGATGACGACATTTATGCTTGAGCATGGCGTTCTCATAAACAAAGAAATTCCACCGGGAGACGGCGGAATTAGTGCGGGACAAATAGCGGTGGCACTCCTTGGTTCAGCAGATGCGGGGAATAATATTGCCTGACGGCATCGAAAGCACCTTTTTCCCGTAACCAGTCTTCACAATAACCCGATTGCCTGAGGTGACAGTACCGATGCGCGCCGCAGTGGGATTCCACTTACGCAATAATGCGACAACCTTATCGGCATTTTTTTCCTCGGCAACACACAAGAGCCTCCCCTCACTCGCAAGACTATAGACATCAAGACCCAAAATTTCGGTGAGTGCGCGGACCTGATCATCCATGGGGATGAGCTCTTCATCAATTATCATGCCAACTGAATGTTTGGTGATGAGCTCGTTGGTGATTGCCGCAATTCCTCCGCGCGTAATGTCTTTTGCTTGTTTGATGTACGGGAGAATGGCGAGCATTTCTTCGTGGAGAGGCTTGCTATCGGTCTCGATGGTTGCCTCAAGCTCGAAGCGCTTTGCAAGCAGTGTCGTGCCGTGCTCTCCGATACCACCCGATACTATGACCGCATCGCCTTCGGCAAAAGGTTCATTCAGTGCGCGCTCGACAATGCCGACGCCACTTGTGTTGATGATGATTTTGTCCAGACTGCGACGCTCCACCACCTTGGTGTCACCCGTCACAATGGGAATGCCCGTCATCTTGGACATCTCGGCAATAGAGTCAATGATACGAAAGAAGTCGTCTTTGGAAAAACCCTCCTCAAGTACAAGCGAAAGCGAAATGCCGATGGGGCGAGCGCCCATGACCGACAAATCATTTACCGTTCCGCAAAAAGCAATTTTCCCGATGTTGCCTCCAGGGAAGAATATTGGTGTGACCACGTACGAGTCTGAAGTGAACACGATGCGCTTATCACCCACCATGGTGGTGGCGCCGTCATCGGTCGTATTCTGCCACGTGGTGACAGGGGGGAATCGTTTACGTACATCATCAATCAAATTCTGCATCTCCTTTCCACCGCTTCCTTCGGAAAGCTTGATGGTATGCATGTTGGGTTCCGCAGGTGTGGGACACTTCCCCGTCAGGCAGGTGTCGGTAGCATTTGCTTTGTTCATGTTTGAGAGAGACTACGACCGTATTTATAAGCAATAGCGCAAGCCCCTTCAGACTCGCTTACCATGCAAGCACCCTGCGGGTTTTCGGGAGTACAGGCCGTGCCAAACAGCGGACAGTCACTCGGCTCTACGAGGCCTTTGACGATTTCTCCACAACGACAGTCTACATTTTCCTCACTGATGACATCCTTAAACAAATCAGCATAGACAAGACGTGCATCGAGCTTCGGGTCAACAGGCGCCAATCCTGACTTGGGAATAAATCCCATTCCACGCCATTCTGCATGCTCAGGTTTTAGGTGTTTCTCAATTAGCCCGCGTGCAATCAGGTTGCCTTGAGGGAACACTACTTCAGGATAGTCGTTGATAACGCCGGTCTTTTTGTTGCGAATCATGTCGAGCAACAAGTAGATACCATGCAAGAGCTGGTCGGGCTTAAATCCGGAGATGACCTGAGGGACATCGATGTCGAGCGTTTCCCAAATGTCACTTCCGATAATGGTTGAAACGTGTCCGGGGTCAAGGAATCCGTCGATATCCATTTCATCCGAGAGCATACGCATCGCAGGGGGCATGACTTTGTGTGCAGAAAAAACGGTAATTCCCCGCTCAAGCAACTTTGCAGTCATCGGCGTCGTCGTCTCAAAACCAACTGCAAAAAAGACGCGATTGCGATCCTCAATGATTTGGTCTATCGAGTAGATGGTCTTGATATCGGCACCGACGTTTGCCGTATCAGCAAGACTCATGCGTGTCCCCGGTACCTTAATCATGTCTCCGTAAGTTGCAACAGGAACACCCGAGAGTGCGAGTGCAATAATGCAGTCGATATCGTACTGCGATGTGACGCAGACGGGACAACCCGGACCCGAGACGAGTTTAATATTTGACGGAAGGACATCACGAAGTCCAAAACGCATGATGGTGTTGGTGTGCCCACCGCACACTTCCATCAGACGCACATCACCAAGGTCCCTGGCGAGTGTGTGAATATCCTTGATGAGCTCCTCGGAGGTCATGGTTGTTTGAGTTCAGTATCGAGTTCGTGCTTACGAGTCTCTGCCAATAATCGAAACGTTTCTCTTGCAATATCTTCGTCAATTTCTTGTATGGCAAACCCGACATGGACAAGCACCCAATCATTCACTTGTGTGTCTTCAAGAAACGACAAATCCACCTTCCGCTTGATGCCACCGAAGTCTACCGTTGATTTTTTTCCCTCTACTTCAATGACTTTTCCGGGTATCGCGAGACACATATGACGGGATGGTATCAGGAATAATTCCCCATTGCAAACGCGCACACATTCCGCGTCAAGTGAGATTGACGGGAATTTTTTCGGGACGCAGTTTGCGCACAAAACGTTCGCGATATTTGTCGTAACTGACTCCCGCAAAGCTCTGACCCAAGAAATTTTTTTTCATTTGCTCCAGTTCCTCGTTGCGATATGACTCGAGAGGTTTCGTCGCTTCGTCCGTCGCACGTGCGTTATGCTTTCGCGCAAGCTGTTCGTTAAAATCAGGTGCACCGGCAATAGCTTCCGCGATTTCGTGGACTTGGTCAACGAACTCGGTGCGATTATCTGAAAGTATGTGGTCTATCAGTCCGATACGTTTCGCCTCCGCCGCCACGATGGGGAGCGAGATATGTGTGATTTCAATCGCCTTGCGCTTCCCCACACGTCTCGGCAAGAGATACGTCCAGTACTCGGAGCCATAGAGTCCCATCGCACGATAATGCGGATTGAGTATTCCGCGACTACGTCCGCAGACGACGTCGGACGCGAGCGCCATGATAGCGCCACCCGCCCCCGCACCGCCGTACACTGCGGAAATGGTGATTTGTGTTTCGAGTGTAATGATTTCTTTCACCATGTCGTCCATCGCGTTAATATTCTGCCACGACCGCTCCGCAGGATTTGCATCTGCTTCTATCTCATGAAGGTACATTCCGTTTGACCAAAACTCAGTCCCTCCCATCAGCGCAAGAACGCGTGTGGGGCGTTTCTTCGCTTCGCGTATTGCTCCGGTGAGGCGCGCACACTCATCAGGCCCCATCGCCCCGCTATAAAAATCAAAATGTAAATACCCGACCGAGTTTTTTTCTTCATACCAGATGTCTTGATTGGTCTCGGGTGTTTCTGCGCTCAACAACGGAAGCGGATATGCGGGGACTCCTTTGACTGCGTCGCCAAGTACCATCATTGCAGGAAGTTTGATACTGAGCGGAGTCTTATTTTTCAAATGCGTTATCCAGATTGCGCCATCAATAGTCGCTCGGCAAATTGCCTTGTTGCGTGTGCCAATGATTGCGCCTGCGGTAGGTCCGCGCAGTTTCCCCTCCTTGTGCGGTCCGTAGAGATACCGCTCTTCGCCAAGGAGTTGGTCGAGCACACCCGGACTACTCTCCGCAGAATTCATTTTGCGCAATATGACGTCTGTCGTGTCGTGCGCCCAGTCAATCGCTCTCTCCATTTGGCGCATCGGCTCTTTTGCCGTTCCTCGTATCTCCCCTTTCCACTCTTCTATCGGCGTGGGTGAGTCGCCCGACGCAAAACGCTGTATCACTTCATCAACAAGGAGGAGGGCGGCTGTGGCAACTTCGTGGCGATAGATACTCGCCTTCGCCGCCTTCCGCATCGGAAATGTGTGTGTCGCCCAAATCGCTCCTTCATCAAACTTTTCTGCCGCAGTGATGGCGGTCACGCCCCACTCTTTTTCTTCTTGAATAATTGCCCAATCAAGCGACGAAGGGCCGCGGTCGCCGACGATGCCGGGGTGAATAATGACACAGGGAATATGTGAGTACACATCATCAGGTATGCGTTCCTTAAGAAACGGGCAAATAATTAGGTCGGGGCGAAATGTTTTCACCGCATTGCGCAGGTGGTCATCAGAGAGGGACAGTGTCACCGACACGTCAAAATTACTCTCACGCAAGTGTGCGTGGATAAGCTGGGTGAGCATGTTGTATGAGGTCGAAAGGAGGAGAATGCGCATGATGGATGTGTCCTGTAGTCTATCCGAAAACGGAATGCTTTCACAATATTCAAAAACCACCTTTCGGTGGCTTTTGATCTTGTGCTTGAAACGACGCGTCTCGATCGCAATAACTGCGCTCTTAGTGGCGGGACTACGGGGATTCGAACCCGTCTCGAGCGCCCGAGATGGGTGGCTTAAAATATGAGGTTTTGTAAGCACTTAAATGCTGACTCAAAATTGCTTTACAAACCCCCAGTAATCTAATATAATCTCCCATAATCAATGTATTAGATTATCACTCCTCACCCATGAATCATTTTAACAAACGTATTAAAAATGTACCACAGAATATATGGTCGCTCATCAACCAAATCGACGAACAGAAGGGGCGCTGGGTCGGCGGTGCGACGCTCAACCCGCAGGCACTTGGTCGCCTGAAACGCTCCGTACTCGTCACGTCAACGGGAGCGTCAACGCGTATCGAGGGGGCAAAACTTTCTGATGAAGATGTGGAGAAACTCATGCGCGGGCTTCGGATGCAAAAATTCACTGATCGCGATAAGCAGGAAGTGTCGGGGTACTACGAATTACTCGATAACGTTTTTAATTCGTGGAAACATATCCCATTTTCCGAAAGCACAATAAAACACTTCCATAAAGAGCTTTTGAAATATGTCAAAAAAGACGAGCTTCATCGTGGAGAGTATAAGAAAATAGAAAACAGGGTCGAAATGATCAACGAGGCCGGAGAGTCCATCGGAGTCCTGTTTGATACCACTGCTCCATATTTAACCTCAAAGGAAATGCAGGAACTGGTCGAGTGGATGCGTGACGCATTGTCGTCAACTGAGCAACACTCGCTTCTTGTAATCGCGAACTTTCTTGTCGAATTTCTTAATATCCACCCATTCCAAGATGGGAATGGTCGCATTTCGCGCATCCTGACCAATCTTCTTCTGCTGAAGTCTGGTTATGCATATATGCCATATGTCTCTCATGAAAAATTGATCGAGGATAATAAGGCCGAGTATTATGTTGCACTTCGCAAAAGCCAGAAGACGCTCAAAACGGAAAAGCCAAATATCACACCGTGGCTCGAATTTTTTTTCAGCACCTTGCTTACACAGGCGCGAGGGGCTATCGACCTGCTTTCTCAGGAAAATATCGAAAAGATTTTGTCCCCAAAGCAACTTGCTGTCTGGCGCTACATCGAGCGCGAAAACGAAGCAACCCCTGGAGATATTGCAAAAGCTACGAAAATTGCTCGGGCTACGGTCTCTCAGGCGATTGAAGTACTGTCTCGACTGAAGAAGGTCGAGAGGGTCGGGCAAGGAAGAACGACGCGATACAGGAAGGTGTAAAAAAGTTTTTCTATGCACGAACCAACGGACGAACAGATCAAATTGTATTCCTCATTATTTCGAGGAAGGACTGACGTGTTCGCGCGATACTGGGAGAAAAATGACCACTCGGGGTATAGTCCCGCGTATTCGTTTGATTGGAATGAGTTTCTTGCGCACAAGCAGAAGGGTGGATCGATCAAAACATTCGAAAACAAGAAACTAATCCCGCTTTCTGAAGAAATACTCAAGCAACATTTACTCGGCAAGAGTGCGCTCGGCATATACCCGATTCTCGAAGACAATACATCGCATTTTCTTGCCGCTGATTTTGATGGTGAGCACTGGTTGGAAGATGCTCAAAGGTATATTGAGGAATGCACTCGCATTAAGTTACACTCCTATCTTGAGCGTTCAAAATCAGGCAATGGTGGGCACGTGTGGATATTTTTTGAAGAATTATATCCGTGCTGGAAAAGCCGTCGGATCGGACTTGAGATTGTTCGCCGTGCTCTCGGGCTTTCCATGTTCGACAAGGAAGTAAGCTTTGACCGACTGTTTCCAAATCAAGATGATGTGCCAAAAGGTGGATTCGGTAATCTGATTGCTCTTCCACTTCAAGGAAACTACGTCGCAAAAAAGAACGCAATTTTTATCGATCCGCACACCGCTGAGTCATTCGATGATCAGTGGGGTTTTCTTGCAACCATCTACAAGCACACCGAGGTAGAACTCAATGCCGCATTAGCAATTCTTGATGGTGGCAATGAGGCAACCAACGTAAGCCCGAAGGGCGAGGGTGGCACGCTAACTATTCACACCGGAAAGCAAATCAGAATTCCTCGAGTGTCACTTACGCCCACCACCGTCCAGTTTCTCAAAGAAAAGCTCAATTTTCTCAATACTGAATATCTCACCAAGAAACGCATGGGGATGTCTGTATATCAAGTGCAAAAATATTTTAAACTTGTCGGAGAATCTGGTGACGATGTTTTTCTTCCACGAGGGTTCCTGAATCAGTTCACTGCGTTTTTAGAATCCGAAAAAAATGAGTTCGAAGTAGTCCGCGAGCATATGAACTTCAAGCCCATCATGTTTCAGAGTGTGCTTGAGCTCACGCAACCCCAAGAGGAAGCCGTATCAAAAATGCTTGCTGCGGGTCAAGGTGTGCTTGTGGCGCCACCGGGAAGCGGCAAAACCATGATTGGTATCGAACTTATAACAAAGAGACAACTCCCCGCACTCATACTTGTTCACCGCCAACAGTTGCTAGATCAATGGGTCGATCGCATCCAAACGTATCTCGGTATTCCGAAAGCGCACATTGGACGATTTTCAGGAACCAAGAAAAAGATCGGGAAAGAAATCACCGTTGGATTACTCCAGAGTTTTTCGAGATACAAAAACATCGCCGAACTTGGTGACTCATTCGGTACAGTTATCATCGACGAGTGCCACCATATTCCCGCCAAGACATTTCGAGAAGTCATCGCTCACCTCAATCCGCAATATCTTTATGGTCTGACGGCGACACCCAAACGCAAGCACAATGATGAACAGCTCATCTTTGTATATATCGGGGATATTCTTGCCACGATGGATGCTACATACAAATCTGATTCGGAAATATCCGCTGAAAAGAAAGCGGTGCCCGAGATTATCATCCGAGAAACAGACCTCGAGATACCTTTCCAGTGGAAAACCGACCGCTTTCAGCTTTTGGCAAAGATTATCAGTTTTGACACTGCGCGTAATCGCCTTATTGCGAACGATATCATTGCGCAAGTGGAAAGTGTCAACAAGATACTCGTCTTGAGCGAGCGCAAAGAACACCTTGAAATCCTTGCGCTGTGCCTCAAGGGACACTGCGAAACGATTCTCATAACGGGCGATGATTCAACCCCACAACGTAAGTCAAAATTGAAGCAAATTCACGATGGGCACTACCAAGTGATCCTGTCCACGGGACAATTCTTTGGTGAGGGCTTGCATGTGGAAAATATCTCAACACTCATACTCGCATTTCCATTTTCGTTCGAAGGAAAACTCGTCCAATATATCGGACGCCTTATGCACAGCGCGAATCCCAAGTTTGTTTTTGACTATCGGGATAGCAAGATACCCTTTCTTGAGAGACAGTTTAAACAACGCAAGCGATATTACAAAATATTAAGCTCAAATCTGGAATCTAAGCGTGTGGAATCAGTGCCTTAAAATCGACCGCGGTTCCTGCGTCGCAGACGGGTCATTTTTCACTTTCAAAATATGCTTAAATAACAAGGCGTCTCGAGCGCGATAACTGCGCTCTTATTGGCGGGCCCACGAGGAATCGAACCTCGACCGACGGTTTTGGAGACCGACGTTCTACCATTAAACTATAGGCCCTTTCAGAAAAAATATAGCATGGTCTCGA
>Ga0209541_10016832_pt1 | contig 10770 bp, 14 predicted proteins | sample RifCSPlowO2_01_FD_184027 | JGI IMG/M metagenome (GOLD analysis project Ga0209541, IMG submission 184027) | Groundwater microbial communities from Rifle, Colorado - Rifle CSP2_plank lowO2_0.1 (SPAdes) (version 2) | ecosystem: Environmental > Aquatic > Deep subsurface > Groundwater | place... | reverse complement strand
TAATAGTACTGGTTTTGATAATTTTGTTATTCCCCCCTTTCCAACACCACAAGGTACTTCTTTGAATAATTCATTTAATAATTCTTTTCTTTTATTGTGTATTTGTGACTCGGTGAAATCGGTACGAAGGATTTTTACTCCACAATTTATGTCATACCCTACGCCACCTGGCGAGATTATTCCTTCCTGCATGTCAAATGCTGCAACACCGCCTATTGGAAATCCGTCTAAGGTTTATATAGCATAACTAAATAAAAATCCTTCGTGGGCATCGGGCATTACATATGCGTGCTTTATGATGCCTTTTAGTGTTGCGACATTTTGCAATTGCTGCAAAGTCCTATCTTCCTTTATCTTTGCTAATAACTTCTCTGAGGCGTATACCCTAGCAGAAACAAGCATTTTCCCTGTTTTAGGTATCTCCCATGTAAAGTCATTAATTTTTTTTAATTCCATGATTTTGAAGTAGTTTGTTTATTTATATAGATTATCATTAATTATTTCTTAGCAATCTCCCATATAAACTCAAATTGTTTTCTATAAGCTTTTGCAACGCTTTTATTTATAATAATAATCAAATATCCAAAACAACCTGCACATAATTAGGCTTTATTTCCATTTCATTATACGTAACTGCTTTCACAGAGCCTATATTTTCATATTTATCTGAAATTTTATCGCCTATTAAAGTTGCTGTCAAGATATGTTTTTTGCCTATTTCACCAATCTTAATTCCAGTTACTTTGTGGACAATGAAAGATTCTGTATCTATCAGATATAATAACTCTTCCAGAAAATTATAAAGCAAGGATTTCAAGTCATTTCCTTTTATTGTTATAGACTTTGTTATTTTTTCTTGTATTTTTTCCGGGTCAAACATAACTGCTATTAAAGCTAGAGCTGCATTGGAAAATTGCTCTTCTATGCTCTTACCATAAGCCCTGAACTTTGCATCTGCTGTATGCTCTAAAAATTCATATTTTTTCATATTAATTAAGATTAAAGAAGATTTATATAATTTATTCTTTAGGCTTTTCTCCATATATAAAGCTTTACAGTTTTTGAATCTGGATTTTGTTCTATCGTGGTTGTGCTTATAAACGCCCCTTTTGTGTATACATTCTCCTTTGGAAGATTTACTTCTATGTCTGATGGAGCACAATATCCTTCTACTGAACATATTGACAGGTAATATAATAATGTTTGAGGAATATTATTTTTTATGAAATCGTTCAATTTGTTGTAACAGGTTTTTATTGTATCATCATCTGCTAAATCTTGTATTTCTTGTGCTGTTAATGAACTAATAAGATTTATCTGCAAGATACAAATCCTATACCCTTCATTATATTGGAATTCATTAATAGTCCTATCCAGTGTTAATTCTATATCCCTTGGTATTTTTGATTCGACTTGCGATTCTTTAGGCCATATGTAAACTATAAATGTAAGTATCAAAACTATTGCAATGATTGCTTCAACAGTCCTTATATATGCTTTTTTATTTACCATACCCTTATATTTACATTGACAGGCTTTCTTATACCGTTAGGTTCTAATATAAAATCAGACCATTCCCTTACAAATACATTTGCATCAACTTCTGGCTGGACTGGTTCAAATGGTTGGATATTTGGATAATCTGAACCTTTTATATAAACTGAAAATTCTTTTAATAATGGAAAACCATATTTGGGTTTTAATTCATCATTATATTTCGTAGGATCTAGATAATTTGATCTTATATTTTGTATTGCATCCAGTGAAATGCCATTAATCGGATCAGTTACACCGTAGCTATGCTGAAAATGAATTATCTCTTCTGGCCCTACTGTTTCTATTTGATCTATTACCTCTGATGCACAATCAACATCAAAATTTAAATCACCGCCTTTACCAGAGAAAAGATCATTTTTAGAGGATTCGATTATAAATATGTCTTTTGAATTAGTCAATGCTGTTTTGATTACAATGTTCTCTCCGTCTATGTAAAAAGGAAGCGGGTTTTCTTTATTTGGATCTGGAAGATTATTAGGATCTGGTGGTGTACTTGTATCTCCTGTTATTTTATAGATGTCAAATTCATCCTTATTCCAACCATACATAAATGGAATCTTAATGCACTTTATACCAATTATATCTTTATTTTTAATATATAAAGGAGTTTCATACAATGTCCAGTAAATCCCGGTTCCTTCAGAAGAGGTTTCATTTCTTAATTTATTCTCAACTATATCCAGTAAAGATTCAGGTTTATGCGGCTGAACGATTCCTGGTTTAAGAAATACGAAAATAGACAGTAAAAAGATTATAAATAAAATGATTGCAATTACCCAATCAATATCAGTTGATCCTCTTTTCATCTTCACCTCTTATTCTTAATGAACTGCCCATTAATAAAATGATTGGTGCAACTGTTTCTGGTTTCTCTACACCTATTATTGTTGTAATTACAACATAACCAAGAACCATCATAATTACTGAATGTTTTAGTCCTGCTGTTAGATCTCCTTCTGAGAATTTTCCAATCATTAAGCCTGCAAAAAATCCCTGAATTAAGATTAAACCAATAAATACAGATCCAAAATCCATTGGTGCTTGTGTGGCTCCAGAGAATCCTGGAAGGGCTCCGCTTAAACCGGACATTACCTCTGTTCCCAATTCACCTAATTTCGGCAATAGGAATTTTTGGAGTATAAGCATGGTTATTATAAATATGAAAAAAATCATATAACCTTGAACTATCTGGGAATACGCGCCTGTTCTTCTTTCCTCTTTTATCTTCTTAACTTCAACTACAGAATTTGTTACTGCTTGCAAGACTAATGACATATCACCACCGCTTCTCTCTGCTTGTATAACTATGGCTACTGATTTTTTAATGATCTTATTTTTCGTATCTTCTGCAAATATCGTTAAAGCATCATGCAAAGGATAACCCCATTCAATCTGGTATGCTAATTTCTTAATATATGGTGTTAAAGAACCATAATTTGCATTTGATATAGCAACTACCGCAGAAGGCACTGTTAACCCTGATTTTACGGTTTCCACTAATGCTCTCACGAATTCCAAGAATTTTAATTCCAGTTCTTTTTGCCTTTTATTTTCATTTAAGAAATCCAAGAAAAATATAATACCCATGAACAAGAAACCAATAACAATCATAGGTCTGAACCATCTTGATTCTATTGAAAGTGTGCTAAAATCAAAGAAAAGCATGAAATCAAGTATTAAGATAATAAACCCTATTACAAATCCCGCAATATGTTTTGATTTTATCTTTATTTCCATCTTATATCTCTGGCTGTGATATGGTTAAGAATACAATGAATCCTATATTTAATAGAGGAATTAATCCATAAGTGCCGAATGTTGCCAGTGTTGCCACTGAAAATCCACCTATTTGTCCACCAATTGTATTTATAATGGCTAATACAACGATGAATAGTAATGGGGCAGCAATCAAGATTGCAGTGTAAATATCTGAATAGGTTTCAAGGGATTCTACATATTTTTTTCTCTCTAATTTATATGTATTCAATTCATCTATTGATTTTCCTTCAAGATATCCCTTAAGATCACCACCGGTTTCTATTGCTGATATCATTCCGTTTAATAATTCCTTAAAATCGGGGGATGGCGTTGTTGCTGCTACATTTTTTAATGCTGTAGTTAAATCATAACCGAAAAGATTTACATAATTCATTATTTTATTGATTTCTTTTCCTAGCTCTTCATATTCTCCTGAACTAAGCATAAGATCAAATATATCTATTGGACGCGCTCCTGAACCTGCAACAGCAGACATATGAATCATTGCGAAGGGAAGATCATTCTTTATTTTTTTCCTTCTTTTATTTGCAAGGTTTGATGGATATAGGTAGAATAACGCAAGAGTCAAAGCTGTTCCAGCTACACCTAATAATATTCCCTTGCTTAGTCCACCAAATAATACTGAAAATAACACAATAAACACAGGAAATGATATGGTTGTGAAGAAAATCATTAATGAAACATATGTTTTAAATAAGATCTTTATATCTGCCTTCTTGTAATCATCATTTAATTTTTTGAATAATTGCGGATAATTTTTTGTCATGGATATTGTAAAGTTGTTCATAAATGTATTTACAAATTTTCCTGTTCCGCTTGGAGCATAGATAGAATATTCTTTTTTTATTACAGGGCCTTTTTGTTTTGTCTGTTTTTTTACAAATTCTTTTACATATTCTTTAGATATATTCAATTCCTCTATTAGATTGTTTAATTCTTTTTTTGATAATCTCAGATATCTTAAAGGTCCTTTTGAAATTGGAATCGGTGTTTCTTCTTTAGATACAGACTCTTTAGTTATTGATTCTGGGGCTGTTGTTATGTAACTTTCTAATTCAACCATATGGTAAATCTCTGAATTCTGTTCTTCTATTTTTCTTAATAAATTCAGAATTTGTTGATCATAAGATTTATTTATCTCTTCGTATGTCCTTCCTTTAAGCTGTTCTCTTTTCTTTTGCTCTTGCTGCACTCTTGGCAATTTATTTATCTGTTCGGTAATCTTCTTTAGTTCTTCTTTCCTGTATCTGTAATTCTTAATATCCTCCAAAAGTTCAAGCATATGCTTTGCATAGTCTGTAATATTAGATACCATTTTTCTCTTCTTCTATTAGTTTTTGTATAGAAGCAGTCAGATAGGTTATATAATCCTTGAAATTAATTAGCTCTTCTTTTATCTTCTTTTGTTCAGTTACTGTACTTACTATGGCTTTCTTATTTAATAGGATTTGATAGTTTTGTGAAACCTCAATTAATAGTTCTATATTGTGTTTAAGCATATTTAAGCTCATATTACCTTATACCTTTTTAATACATCAACTGGAGCCTTATAATATTCATATATGATTTTTTGAACTTGCTTGAATTCCGAGATATTATTTTTTAATAACCTTGATAATAATAATGTCCTAAGCTTGAATTCATTGTATAGTTTTTCCTCTGTCAATCCGTACTGTAGTGCTATCTTTGAAAATGTATGGCTTTTTGTCTTGAACATAAATTGATCTGTTTTTGGGTCCCACATAAACGGGGTATTTATTCTTACCTTTCCTTGCTCTCCAACTTCAATGATTTCATTAATCTGGCTTAATTTTCTTACTTCCTGCCCTTTTATCTTTGATTGGATCATTACACAAACAGCATCCATTGTTTCTACTAATGAAGGTGACAGATTAATTGGAGTGGTTTCTAATCTTTTTACCATTGTTGGGACAGAATCAGCGTGCATAGTTCCCATTGATGGGTGTCCAGAATTATGTAATAATATACCACTTGTACTTAAAAAGTTTCTAATGCCTGGAATTGAAATATCGTATACTATCTCTGGTTTTTTAAGAGTAATTTTTTTAATATTAATAATTTTTTCTCCTTTTAATTTTGAATCATTAATTTTATTCCTTATATCTACAGAAGCAATAATGTCACCTTTATTTAATTCTTTTACCTCTCTTGGTATAATTTTGTCTGTATAAGTAAAGACAGAATGGTCTGGTGTTGTTATAACTTCTTTTCCAGTCTCTGTTTTAATCCTATATAATATTCTTCTTGGAGGATGTTTAAAGAATCCTTTTATTGGTAATGCTTTAATTTTATTAGTGTCTGGGTCAACAGTAACTGCCTTAATATTACTTAAATCTTTGCCTTCAAGTTCTTTGATTGGTATTTTTTTTAAATGATTATTATTAAGGATAAATATTTCTTCATTTCCTCTTATTGAAGCCATGCCTTGAAATAATACGAATGCTTCTTGGCCTCTAACTTCTCCTACGATAACATAATCTGGACGCTGCCTGAAACTTTCTTTTAATAAATCAAACAATGTTACTTCACCCATTTTTTGCCCTGTTATTGTTGCCAGACCAATTCCTGCTCTTGAAACAGAAGGCAACCAATTTTCGTGTTCTAACTGAAGTTCTTTTGTGTCTTCTATACTCACAATTCTTGCTTGTGGTGGAATGAAAAATGCCAAAGTATTCAAAAATGAAGTTTTTCCTGTTCCTGTTGCTCCAATTACCATTAAACTTCTTTCATATTCTGTTAATATCCATAGATAAGCATACATCTCTGGACTGCATGTCCCTTTTTGAATCAATTGTATCGGAGACCATGGGGTTTTTGTGAACTTTCTCACTGTAAAATTCGGGCCTCTTGAAGAAATCTCCTGTGTATATGTTGCTTGTACTCTAGATCCATCTGGTAAAGCCCCATCTAGCAATGGAGAAGAATATGATATGTATTTACCACATTTTTGTGCTAGTTTTTCTACAAATGAGGTTAATCTTTCTATTGATGGATATACTAAGCTTGTTCTTATATTTCTGTATTTTCTATGAACAACATATAAGGGGGTATTAACACCATTACATTCTACATCTTCTATATAATAATCGTTCATTAACGGTTCTAATTCATTTAAACCCACAAAATCTCTGTAAAGATAATACATTAATTTTAAAAATGTTTCACTTGTTATATTTATTGAAAGTTCATTTAATAAAACTTTAACATTCTTTTCCAAGTATAAAACTACTGTTGCTTTCTCTTTAACACTTATAAAGCTTAGATTTATTAATTCCTTAACTCCCTCTTCTAAAACATCTAAAATCTTCTTTTCCCTGTCTGTTAGTTCTGGCTCTTCTATATGATAGACTAATTCATTATTCTCAGCATCCCATTTTATATGTGCATAACAGTATGGCGGAATTAGTGGATATTTAACATCTACATTTTTCTTATCCTCTATATCTGGGAGCTTTGGTATTTCTGCCCCTACATCTATCTTAAAAAATGCTTCTTCTTCTGGCTTTTCCTCTTTTTTTATTATCTTTTTTTTGAACATACTATCTCTTTTTTTGGTTTACATTTACTTTTCTTAAACATCTTGGGCATGTTGCATAGTATTTTGATTTACCCCTATATACCCAAATATATTTACAGTTATTACATCTAAGATTCATATATACAGTAGTTAGTTAGTCTTTATAAGGTTTTTGAAAGAATTTATGCTGAAAAGATTGTAATATTTATTTGTTCTGTATCTGTCTGACCGTTATTTCTTATTATTAACCTATTTTGTCCGGTTACTATCTGAGTTGGGTCTATATAAGTTATATCTGCTATTCCTGAATAATCCAATGATAATGTTGTTATAAATTCCCCCTCTACATTACTCTTTTCTGTTGAGATTATAACATTACTTTCTTTATAGGGTATACCTATTTCTGAAACCTGTATATTTGATTCTGTTGTCCAGTTTATTGTATCATGATTATTATTGATTAAGAATTGCCCTTTTTTAATATCGAGATTTACTGCTCTTTGTTCTCCTGCCCCGCTTCTTGCAACATCCCTGATTAAATTATCTAAACTAAACATGATGTCTTTTGTCTGGATTATTATATTTTTATCCCTTAATTTGTTGATAACTGGAAGTCCTGCTGCTAAAATTAAACTAAGTACAACTATACCTAAACCAAAATATAATGCTGCTGATATCCAAATATCTCCTTTTTTCATTGTTTTAAAAAATTAATAAAAAAATAAAAAATTAAACAAAGTTATATATTTTCTCCAGACTGCACCCTTTTTCAGATCCATCTGTTAATTTTACCTTAGGTATTACTCCTAATTTAACAATATCGTCTAAAGATTCACCTGTTGTGTCAATTGTATATGTAATCTTATCATAAGCATTCATATCTGTTTCATTGGTATTTGAAGTAACAGTTTCTACACCATTAGCATCTTTGAAATACTTTCTAAAAATTAATCCAGATACTACTTGCTCATTTGGATTATCTAAAGTTACTTTAAGCTCTTTTGGTGGACCTGTAGTTATTTCTGCCTTTGTTATCTTTAAGTTGGTTAAGCCAGATGAACACGCTAGGCTTAATTCTGTTGTTGTTTGTGTCTGTCCTTTTAGCTGATCAACTAATTGACTGCCCCATTGTATTACTACAGCTGCTAGTACGATTGTAAATCCTATTATCAATACGGTTGCTATCAATGGACTTATTGCTTTCTTGCTTTTCATTTTCACCTCCTTAACAATTTGCTTCTATCATTTTTTCTGAACACGTGTATGGCAGTGTTTTGCCTTCTTTTTGTTTTATAATTACCGGCAAGAATTGGACTGATTTTGGGTCTGTAACTGTATGTGTTCCAACTAGTTCTTCTTGTGATAATTTATCTATTGCTTTATTAAGAGTTATTGTCTGGGTTCCATCCCCTGTTATTCTCGCCCTAAAATAGCCTATCTTGACAGAACCTTTGTTTTCAATTATAGCTGTTATCTTATCTTGTTCACATTTTAAATCCTTTAATTTGATATCTACTGATGTTATGCATTCTGACTGTGCTTCTCCCCTTATACCTTCTTTTTCTGCTCTTTCCTTTATATAATCACCAGCCCACATCATTATGGCTGCTGCTATTGTAATTGTAAATCCAATTAAAAGAACTGTAGCTATCAATGGACTAATACCTCTTTTTTTCATTAGAATTTAATAATTATAGGGGTTTATAATATTTTCTATTTATTAAATTATTGTGCAGGGTTCTATCTTACCTATTGCTTCATTATTTAAGATAACAGCATTATTTGTACAGTAGAATACCTTATTTTCTTTTTCTATTACTGGAATAAGTTTTATTTCATTCTTTTTATCCGGTTTAATACAAATAGCTCCTCTGAAATCCATTGATTCATCATCTCCTGATTTTAGGTAGTCTGAATCAAAACTGTTAAAATTACGACTACCTGCATCATATAATGAAAGGATCGTCATATTTCTTATTGTATAAGCTCCTTTATTCTTAACCTTTATCTGATCAAAATAATATTTATTTCCTTCAGGACAATCACCAATTACTACATTATCAATGCATATGGTTGTTATACTAAATGACACGCCTTCGCAGGACATTGATTCCAATAATTTTTCTGGTTGAAATGTTTCTTTTGTTTGCTGAATTACCCAATTTGAAATAAACGCGGCCATTGTTACTGTAAATCCGATTAGAAGAATCCATGCGATTAATGGCGAGATTGCTTTTTTCATATTTCTGTCTGGAATATGTCTACCTTTGTTGTAGTTCCATCACTTGATTTTACTATGGCAATGATATTTGGACTTTGCATATCTATTTTAAAATCGTAAGAATAATCTCCAATCTTTAATGTCAACTGTCCTCCAATATCAGATGTTATTATACAATAATCCTGTAATTCTCCAACACATAATTCTGCAGATTGTGTACCGCTTATACCTGTCTCTTCAAGTATTAAATCACCTTCAATAGATGTATCTGTTGAAAAAGCAACATCTACTGGACCTAGACCCTGTTTGAAACTAACAACTTCCCCTTTTAAGTGATTATCTATAATCAGGTCTGTGCCATTACTATAAATATAAACAATACCCACATTTGGATCTAGTTCTCTTCTCGCATATTTTTCTAGAAAATCATTTGTATATTTTTCTAAATTCTTTTCAACTAATTCTTCATTATATATTGAATTATCAACAACCTTGGGCATTTCCGTCAAATAATTTTGGGAGATTTGACCGAAATTTTCTAATAAAATTTCTTCATTCATTGTATTTGGTTTTGTAAATAAGAGAAATGTAACTAAACCGATTATAATGGCTGCAAAGATAAATATCTGTCCTCTTTTATTCATATTGAGATTATGTAGCTATAGCTTTTAAAGCTTATGGTTAGATTTATATAATACAAAAGAATGGGTTTTTATGGATCCTGTTTTAATTCATGCTTTTGGACTTGAGATAAGGTGGTATGGACTGTTATTGGCTTTGGCTTTTTTGATTGGTTATTTTATTCTATTAAAAACAGGTAAGGAAAAAGGAATAAAAAAAGAAATTATAGAAAAATTAGTTATATATCTTATCATTGGGATCATTATAGGAGCTAGATTATTTGAGGTTTTGTTCTATGATTTTAAATATTATTTTAATGATCCTGTAAAAATATTTTATATCTGGGAGGGTGGATTAGCTAGTCATGGCGGTTTGATCGCTGGAATTCTTATCATATTCTGGTTTTCTAAGAAATACAAGATTAAGTTTTATGAATTAGCTGATTTGATTGTTATACCTGTTGCTTTGGGTGCTTCTTTTATAAGGCTTGGCAACTTCATCAATGGCGAATTAGTTGGAAGAACAACTGATGTTAAATGGGCTGTTAAATTTGATGATTATGAAGAATTAAGGCATCCTGTTCAGATTTACCAGGCTATTACTAATTTTATTACATTCTTAACTTTGTTTTATATTAGAAACTTAAAGAATTTGCCTTCTGGATTTTTATTCTGGTTGTTTATGTTATTGTTTTCTACATTTAGGTTTTTTACTGAATTTTACAAGGATTTGCCTTTGGGTTATGGTTTACAGGCTTATGGATTGAATTTGGCACAATATCTAAGCATTGGAATATTTATCATTTCAGTTATATATTTAATAAAGCTAAAAAAATAAGATTTATATAGTCTTATCTTAAATTTTATAGAATGAGATACATAAGGCAGGTTATTTTTGAGAAGATTGGGGAGGAAAAACAGAAACTTATAGAGAAATCTATTGTTAGTGTTGTTGGCATTGGCGCTTTAGGAACAATTGTGTCTGAATTGCTTGTTCGGGCAGGTGTTAGGAAATTAATATTAGTTGACAGGGATATTGTTGAATTAAATAATCT
>Ga0209541_10016830_pt1 | contig 10770 bp, 10 predicted proteins | sample RifCSPlowO2_01_FD_184027 | JGI IMG/M metagenome (GOLD analysis project Ga0209541, IMG submission 184027) | Groundwater microbial communities from Rifle, Colorado - Rifle CSP2_plank lowO2_0.1 (SPAdes) (version 2) | ecosystem: Environmental > Aquatic > Deep subsurface > Groundwater | place... | reverse complement strand
GGTTTGATGAGGGAGACGCATGCGGCGCGCTGGGAGATTTTGCGCGCGTTCGCGCCGGCGCAATCCTTTATGCGCGCGAGAAACTTGTTGGACGCGTTGTTCGTGTCATTGTGTGCGGCGGTCGCGGACAACTGGCATCGGTTCCTGGCGCACCGACAGTCGCGAGCGTCATGAAACACGAACTCATGATTTTAGCCGTTTCCGGAGCGGATGTGAGCGCCGAAGAAAAGTCCGGAAATACAGGAGAACAACTGCACGCGCTGCAAACAATGTTTCAACATACGGTTTGGGAAGAACTGCATATCATCTCTAATGAATATCATCTACCAAGAATCCACGCGTTTATTCAATTCGCTCCGAATCTTGCGACACTTCGCAAGTATCTCACGGATGGGAATCTTTTCTTCGTGTCTGCTGAAAAGACGCTCGTGGCGCACGATTCCATGGCATGGAGCGAGGTTATCGCGTCTGCGTACGCTTCGCCCGCAATGTGCGCGCGCATGGCGATTGAGAAAAAAGGTGTTGAGGCGATTAAAAACGGCACATATAACGCGACATTATGAATCTTATTTTACGCAGAGCGACTGCGAGCGACAGCAGGTTTCTTTTTGACCTGCGCAACGAAGAGTCGGTGCGGCGCGTCTCTGGAAATCCCGACCCCATTCGTTTTGAGACGCATACGGAATGGTTCGCGATAAAACTCGCACGCAACGAAAGCGTTATTCTTATTGCAGAAGCCGACAACAAAGCGATGGCCACGATACGATTTGACTTCGCAGACGCGGAAAACGCACACATAAGCATTGCGCTTATGAGGGAGTATCGGGGGAGGGGGTATGGAACTGAGATTATTAAAAAAACCACCGCGCATTTTTTAGCGAAACATCCCCGTGTCGCGTCTGTGCGGGCGTATATCAATGCGGGGAATGAACCGTCCCTGCGAAGTTTTACCAAAGCCGGCTACGAGATGAAAGACATGTCCGAAAAAGACGGTTTGCGCCGACACATTCTTGTTTTCTCGCGCCAACCTATAGCGACTCCTTAATGAGGTAAGCGGGAGGGGTACGCGCGATAGAGAGAGAATGAAGCGCGAGATGAGAACCCGCGAAGTATGTATGTACCGCATCTGACTCGCCGTGTCCGCGCACTCCATATTCATCAAACGCCACGATGCCGCCAGGCGAGACAAAGGGGAACAGATTCTCGAGAGCTGCAAGGGTTCCCTCGTAATTGTCAACATCAAGATAGAGAAGCGCAATGCGGAAACCCGCATTCTCTGCGGCATAGCGTTTGGTTGTTTTCGCGACATCTCCGGCGACAAGCTCCACATGAGTCATGCCGTGTTCTCTGAGATTTCGGAGAATGCTTTCTTTATCCGCCAGCTTTTTATCATGCAACGCAAGTGCTTTCTTGTCCTCTTTTCTCTGAAAGCGAGCGGGGCGCACTGTGTCAAAAAAGTCAAACCCGATTATTCTTCGTCCCGTGTGCGGAGTGAGCAGTCGTGTGATTTTAGCGAGCGTGTAGATGCCGCTCCCCTTGAAGACCCCACATTCTACAATGTCGCCCGGTACCCCCGTTACCATTTTGAGGAGTTCATATCGCGCGAGTATTTTTTGCAAACGATCGAGCGATGTCTTCGCCAGAAATTCATCGTATCTGTCAAGATTCAACTGTTCCGGACTCTGTGGCGGATTTTCTGTACGCATGGAGACACTGTAACATATAGTACGGTTGTATGCCAGAATCAGTCTTCTCCGACACCCCTCACTTTTGCGGATGAGAACAAGTTGTAGTAGTGTTCATGGCAAAAAAACCAAAGATATTGATAGTGGGCGGAGCTGGTTATGTCGGCGGTTGTTTGACGGACATGCTTGTGTCGCAGGAGTTTCAGGTAACGGTGTATGACAATCTGACCTACGAAGACCGCTTCTGTAAAGAAGCGCCGTTTATTTTTGGAGATATCCGTCACTATAAAACACTCAAGAAGATTGCCAATCAATTTGATATAATTATTTGGCTCGCAGCATTAGTGGGAGATGGCGCGTGCGCAATTAATCCGGCGCTTACCGAAGAGATTAATGTCGCGCCGGTCAGGCATATGCTTACCTATTACAAGGGAAAGGTTATCTATGTTTCTACCTGTTCCGTCTACGGCATGAATAGTCGGCTCTTGGATGAGTCCGCCGAGGTAAAGCCGTTGTCGCATTATGCGGAAACGAAACTGAAAGCGGAACAGCTCATTCTTGCAAAGCGGAAGAACGCTCTCGTGTTTCGCTTCGGCACATTGTTTGGCTTAGGCGATTGTTACGCGCGTCCTCGGTTTGACCTCCTTGTCAATCATTGGTCGGGTAAAGCGGCGAGAGGAGAGCCGTTGACTGTTCTGGGCGGCGAACAGTGGCGTTCATTTCTTCATGTCAAAGATGCGGCCTCGGCGCTCATGTTTGGTGTAGCGCATAATCTCCGCGGTCTCTATAATGTCAGTGGCGCCAATTCTAAAATACGGGATATCGCTGGTATTATTAAAACCGTGGTTCCTCAGATTCGCATAGAGTACGGCAACATGAAAGTTAACGATATGCGAAGCTATAGAATCAGCTCTCAGAAATTACGCGCTCTTGGTTGGAGTCCTCGTCTGACGCTCACAGACGGTATTGCTGAAGTGGTCCGAGCCGCGCAAGAAGGCCGCATTAAGAATCCCGATGCCCCTCTGTATTCCAATGCGGATTATCTGAAAAGCAAAGTGTTATAGAGAGGTTATTACTCCATTGTTTTTATCGTTATATGACTGAACTTATCGCAGGAGATGTGCATATTGATGAACGGGGGACCCTCCGATTTGTCAATAATTTTGATTTGAAGGGTATCAAACGGTTCTATCAGGTAGAGAATCATCGCCTTGGTTTTGTTCGCGCGTGGCACGGGCATAAGCGCGAAGAAAAATATCTGTATGTTGTTTCGGGAAGCGTGTATGTTGGCGTGGTCGATTTGGCGACCGAGAAAGTGGAAAGATTCGTTCTGTCTTCCGAAAAACCGCGCATCCTTCACATTCCTAAAAACACCGCGCACGGATTTATGAATCTCACCGGAAATACGAAGATTATATTTTTTTCCACCGCGACGCTTGCAGAGAGCAAAAAAGACGATTTGCGATTTCCCTGGGATAAATGGAATATCTGGGATATCACATATTACTGAATAGTCGATAACGCATAACTGAATCACTGAATAACATTATGCGGGTTTTGACTGGTCATTCAGTTATAAGTTATCACTGTCATGATTCCCTACAGTCGACAAAGCATTAGCGATGATGATATTGCGGCCGTAACAGCCGTGCTTCGTTCCGACTGGCTCACGCAGGGTCCGACTGTTGCGGCTTTTGAGAAAGCACTCGCGGAGTATTGTGGCACGAAGTTTGCCGTCGCAGTTCCCAACGGCACTGCGGCTCTCCACCTTGCGTATAAGGCAGTTGGTCTTTCGGAGGGGGATGAACTTATTACTTCGCCCAATACCTTTGTCGCGACTACCAATATGGCGCTTGTGTGCGGCGCAAAGCCCGTCTTTGCTGATATTCGCCGCGATACTCGGAACATTGATGAAGCAAAGATAGAAGCTCTTATAACCAAGAAGACCAAAGCAATTGTTCCTGTGCATTTTGCCGGACATCCATGCGAGATGGATGCAATACGGCACATCGCAAAAAAGCACGATCTCCTCGTGATAGAAGATGCCTGTCATGCCATTGGCGCGGAGTATAACGGGCGGCGTATCGGGTCTCTTTCAGACCTTTCCGTATTCAGCTTTCATCCCGTCAAACCGATAACGACGGGAGAAGGAGGCGCGATTCTGACGAATAACGAAGAATACTATAAAAAGACGCTTGTCCTCCGCACACACGGCATTATGAAGGACCCGAAGAAGACAGAATCAATCGGAAAATGGTTTTACGAGATGGTTGATATGGGATTCAATCATCGCATCACCGATATTCAGTGCGCGCTCGGCATTTCACAGTTACAGCGGCTTGACCAATTTCAGTCCCAGAGGGAAACAGTTGCACAGTATTATTTTGAGAAATTGCGCGATGAGTCGCGTATTATCCTTCCTGTGCGCCTGCCGCATATAAAACACAGCTGGCATCTTTTCGCTATTGAGGTGCGGGATGTCTCGAAACGCAGGGCAGTGTTTGACTATCTGCAAAAGAACGGCATCGGAGTTCAAGTACATTACATTCCTGTTCATTATCAGCCCTATTACAGACAGCTCGGCTATGGAAAGAAAAAATATCCAAATGCGGAACGCTATTACGCAGGCGCTATCTCGCTCCCTATCTATCCTGACCTCACGCGCGCAGAGCAGGATTTTGTAATAGAAAAATTGCGCGAAGTGCTGGACAGTTAGGCGGATTTTTTATGCACATCGGTAACACACACATCGGTTCGGGCCATCCTTGCTTTATCGTCGCGGAACTCTCCGGAAATCACCACCAGAAGTATGAGGAAGCGGTTGCGTTAGTGCGGGCGGCGAAAAAAGCGGGAGCGGATGCGGTAAAACTACAGACCTATACTCCGGATACTATTACGCTTGACTCCGACAAAGAGTGGTTTCGCGTTGGCGGCGGGGATAATCCGAAGAATTGGAAGGGAAAGACGCTGTACCAACTGTATCAAAAGAGTTATACGCCGTGGGAGTGGCAGCCGAAATTAAAAAAATACGCCGATGAACTCGGCATCATTCTCTTCTCAACGCCGTTTGACGAGACCGCGGTTGATTTCTTGGAGAAGATGAATGTACCGTGCTACAAGATCGCTTCGTATGAAGCGACTGATTTCTTATTGCTGCGGAAAGTGGCGCGGACAGGAAAACCAGTGATTTTGTCGGTTGGGTACGCCTCCGTGAGAGAGATTGAGTTCGCTCTGAAAACGCTTCAGGAAAATGGCGCAAAGGACATTGCTTTATTGCATTGCGTGACCGGTTATTCCGCAAAGCCGCGCCTGAAAGATATGCATCTTTCCAATATCTCTGATATACGCAAACATTTTGGGGTGGTAAGCGGATTTTCAGACAATAACGCCGGGATAGACATTCCGCTCATGGCGGTTGCTTCCGGGGCAAGCATCATTGAGAAGCACTTGATTCTTGACAGAAGAAAGGGGGGTCCGGACGCGCGGTTCTCGCTTGAACCTTTAGAACTTCGAGAACTCATTTTGCGCATCCGCGCCATAGAGATAGGTTCAGAGAAGATTACCGTTCCCAAGTCCGCTATCGGCACTCCACATTACGGACCGACAAGCACGCTCGAAAAACACAACAAAAGGTGGCGCCGTTCGCTTTTTTCCGGCACAGATATAAAGAAAGGGGAGTTATTCACTAAGGAAAATGTTCGCGATGTGCGTCCGGCATTTGGTCTCGAGACGAAGTACTATGACGAGATAATCGGCAAACGCGCGGCGAGAAACATAGATTTCGCGACCCCGCTTTCGTGGAATATGATTGAGTGATAGTATTCTATGGGGCTTGCAAGTTTCCCGCGCAAGCCCTTCTTTTTATGCTTTTGCGAAAGATTTCATTTCTTTTGTTAGCGGCGGCCATCGTCTATCCGCTCGTCATTCAAATTGTCTTTCCCCGGTTTACCATTGATGATGCGTTCATTACTTTTCGGTACGCCGAGAATCTTGCCCTTCGCGGCGAGTTGAATTGGAATGTCGGCGAGGACCCGGTCGAAGGATACACCGGTGTTGCTCTGCCCGTACTTCTGGCGGGCGCTATCACGGCAGGCATTGACCCAGAAGCCGCAAGCCGCGTTATCGGCGTTGCGTCTTTTTGGTTTTCTTTTCTCATGCTTTTTTTAATCGGAAGGCGAATCCAACTCCCGTTTGTCGGTATTGCCGGTTTTCTTTTTCTCTTTGCTACGACTCCGATTTTATATACGCATGCTTTGAGCGGTCTGGAAACGATGCTGTTTTTGGCATTACTGCTTTCTGTTCTGTGCGCTTCTCTCTATCGGAAAGACACTATTCTTCTCGTGCTGCTTTTGATGACAAGTTTGGTTCGTCCCGAGGGCGTGGCGTTTTCCGTCATCATCCTGTGTGCAACGGGGTGGTGGCGTTACCGGGAAGACCGCATTTTATTCAAGAGATTTTTGCGGCAGACCATTAGTATCTATATTTTGCCCGCACTCGCGTATTTCCTCTGGCGGTTCAATTACTATGGACGACTTCTTCCCAATACTTTTTACGCAAAGTCCGGAGTGGGATTTCAGGTAGATGCGCTCATAGATATCGCTCGGTTTCTGCGCCGGTATTTCGCTGTTCCTTCGCTCGGAGTCGCGGTTCTCTTCGCGGCTGAGACCGACTTGCTTTGGGAATCTGTTAAAAGATTTTGTCGAGAACGAAAAGCAATCGTTCTTGTCATAGCCGGGATACTGTTTAACGCTGTTCTTGTCGCGTTTTTCTCTCGCACGCATCTCACCATGAATTTCTCGCATCGGTTCTACACAATGCTCCTTCCCGCTACATGGCTTTTGTTGTTATTCTGCATACGCATTGGATTTACTGTGCTTGCGTCCACAAAAACAGAAAAACCGGTCAGATATCGATTTATTCTCGGAATGCTCGCGCTACTCATTATGTATCAAACCGCGTTTCAAGCGGTCAAAGCGCGCGACGAATTCACTTTTGCCAATTCGCAAATAATCTTACAGAAGTCAGAACATACCCGTATCGGCAAGATGCTCCGTGAACTTGTTCCCGCTGATGCAACTCTATCTGTGCACGCTGATGCCGGAGCTATTCCGTATTTCTCCAAACTGCACACTATTGATTTCGGCGGATTGAATGATGAGTATTTGTCTTTCCGAGGGTTGTCCCCGCAGGAAATCACAGAGTATTTTTACGAGAGACGCCCGGATATTTCGGTCTTTACAAGCGTTGATGGAGCGTCCATTATTGACAACACCGAAAGTGCCGCAATCCTTTCTGACCCGCGATTTCACGATTATGTTCTTTTCAACCGTTTTGCGCCGGGTGATGCGAAAATCCGCTATTATGAATTCGTGTATCTACGGAAAGACCTGTATGAGAAGTTGAAGAAGGAAGGGAAGATATAGGATTTCTCATTATCCCATTTTTTTCTGTCGATTTTCTGCAAAGTTCTTTTTGTGATAATGAAGATGTATGATTAATCTCGATAAAGCCCTTACCGTCATGGAAAACGCCGCGATGAGCGCCGCGCGCGTACTGAAGAGATGCAGCCAAAAAGCAGGCGGCTTAAATCTCGCAAGGACTTCTTGACAGACGCCGACCTCAAGTCCGAAGAAATCATTCTTCGCACTCTTGCGGCCGCGTATCCGGATATCCCCATACTTTCAGAGGAAAGAGGTGGCACAGAAGTAAAGGAAGGTTATCTTTGGGTCATCGACCCGATTGATGGGACCGTTAATTTTTTTCTGCAAGACGACCACTGGGGAATCTCTATCGCGCTTGCGGAGAACGGACAAACAGTGGCCGGAATTATCTATCTACCTGCCAAGCGGCAGATGTTTTCCGCCTCGCGCGATATCGTTGCGCGAACCCGTTTCGTCGGAGAAAAACAATGCATATGGACAGAGCTTCGCGTTACTCAAGAAAACAACTTAAGCGGCGCACAGTTCTGGGTTGAGTGGGGCAAAGAGGGGCATGGGGGAGACGACCACAAAAAAGTCTGTGAGATAATCGCCCGATTAGATCGTCACACCCTTTATCCCCAGATGCGCAATTCATCTGTAACAACCTTGATGATGGTCGCGTGCGGGAAAATTGCTGGTGCTATTCTCCCCAAGCCCGAACCGTTCGATATCGCCGCAGCAGGGATCATTGTCGCGCGAGCGGGCGGGAAGGTAACTGATATAAACGGAGAAACATGGGGACCGTTCTCGCGGTCGCTCGTTGCGAGCAACGGAATACTTCATAACGACTTACTGCGTATCGTCAGGTATTAGTAAATTACCAGTAGAAAAGACATGAACATCGAATCAGCGCATTCTTTTGAAAATAAGGAAGGAATTCCGCAAGTGGATGTCTTGGCAATTGTCGGACACAGTATAGAAGAGGATAAAATACGCGGCTGGGTCCCGACGCGTCTCATCCAAAAGATGGACGAGAGCAAAAAACGCACCGGTGTTCGCGATAGGGGGCTCCGTTCGGATGACGATTTATCGTATGTCGGCGGAGGAAACGCTGTCGCGCTTGCCGCCGCCGAAGCGTACAATGTCCTCCTCGCGAGAGGCATGCCACCAAAAGCTGTCTCGGCGGTGTCGGGCAGACCGCTCTATCTGAAGAAAGCTCCCTCCGAAATGAATGAGGGCGCTATCATGCTGGCGGCATTTACAAAGAAAATACAGCGACAACCGGATGCTGTCATCGCCTTAGGCACGGCGCGAAATACGCAAGGAGAATTGGAAGCACATTTGAAGATGTGCGTGGAGCGCGGCTACAAAACTATCGGATTCCTCCTGCTTGATTTGCGAGTTGAACGCGCCGAGGCGCTGCTCAACCGCCTGAAAGCGGAACATCCGGAGTTTTTGCCCATTGAGACACACTGTCTCTCCACCGAGAATCTTTTGCGCAGCCGATATCAAGACAATCCCGCGCGGCTGGGGCATGTAGAGAAGATGTTTGCCGCTTTCACTGCTTCAAAAGCTTATGCCAAGACAGTAGCGGATGAAAAAAGCGGAACTGAGGCGATACGAAAGGGTACTTACAAAGGCAAAGGCAACTATTAGACCCTCAAGTTTTCTGGCGCCGCCGCATTGGCGCCAGATTTTTTGTTAGCGAGTTCGCAGGCGTTTTTCCAGCACGCAACCGTTTCGCCAGTATAAGAGAAGAATTCTTTTAATTCATTTGGACACCATGAAGGCAGATTATCCGCGCTTTCGGCAAGGAAATGTGCGAGTTCCCCGACGCGTCCAAGAATGTCGCTTTTCTTTGGTTTGAACTTCTCGCGCAGTTCGGTGATGAGCCAGTCGGTCAGCATCAATCCCCAGAATTCATGGCGCAAGTCGTCACTGTAACTATGGGGGTTGCGGCGATGCCTCACAATCGGTCTGCCAAAAGAGACATGATACTTCGTTCCCTGGATAAGCGCTTGCAGGAAATAACCGCCCCAGATATCTCCATAACGTTCTAGTTTTCCTCCGGGAACAGCCCAGCCCATCGGTATGCATAGGTATGCCGGAATGAGTTCGCGGACGACGCTGGTATTCTGCGTATTGAGCGGAGTCCATGTCGTCTGAGCAAGCGCCACCGAGTCCTTTCCCGCGAACCGCACCGACTCCACTTTTCCGTTCAGCCATGTCGTCGCGTCTATGTCGGGGTCGCAAAGCCAGAGTCCCGTCGTGACGCCAAGCCGCGCCCCATTCGGCACCGGCATTCTCCGCGCCGCATTCTTTGTGCCGCGCAGGTTGAACGGATACCCGCGCGGGAAGATAGCGCGCGCGGGTTTGAACGCGAGATATTCGCACACATTATGAAAACCGGATTTTTCTGTGAGCACGCTTCCGGCGAGAACACTGCCGGTACGCGCATGTCCGCCGATAAAGTCGTCATCGGTGGGGAAGTTGTCGTCATCCATTGAGATGAGCGTTTTGCATCCGTCCTCAAGAGTGGCGAGGTAGCCGAAGTTGCGCCGCGTCTCATTGTCGTAGGGAATCCGCGAATAGAGTTCAGGATACTGCTTTCCCCATTCTTCTTGGAAGGGAATGTCCATATAGACCGTTTCCAACCCCCTTTTGCTCACCTTTTCTGCAAGAACGCGCGCCGACTCGGGTGTCTTCCGGTCGCCGACGACCCAGACCTTGGTATCCGCGAGATGCCCATGCGCGGAGATGTTGGAATAAAGCGTCTCTAACACCGCGGGGCGGAAGATGGTCGTAAAGACAATATGGTACGGTTTTGACATAGAGTTCAGCGTGGTCTATACCCGGTTCAACCAGTCGGCGTACACCGCGCGCAGGGTCTCCTCAAAAGAGAACTCTTGCTTCCAGCCGAGAGCTTTTATCGCCGTATTGTCGCCGAGGAGGAGCATCTCGTCCGAAGGACGGAGAAGTTCTTTATCCTCCACAATCTTGGCGCGGATGCCGGAAATCTTCACGAGCATCTCCAATACCTGCCTGCCAGAGTGGGCAGTGCCGGTGCAGATATTCACGGGTTCTCCCGCCTTTCCTTTTTCAAGCAGGAGAAACAGCGCCCGCACACCGTCGCGCACATCTATAAAGTCGCGCGCCGTATCAAGCTTTCCAACATGAATGGCGGGCGGCAGTTTGCCTTTTTTAATCAGCGCAACCTGCCGAGCGAAGTTCTGTATCATCGTCGCGGGAGGATGTCCCGTGCCCACATGGATGAAGAGGCGCGGCAGAAATATCTGAAGTCCGTAATTGATGAAGTATTGATAACCGAGCGCTTCAACTCCGACCTTGCTCACTCCGTACGGCGTGAGAGGACGGAGCAGGCGATGTTCTCTAAGCGGCTGTTCTTCTTTTGGCACAATTCCGTATTCGGCGCTGCTGCACGCGAGGAGGAGTTTTGCCTTCGGCGCATGCGCGCGGTAAGCCCTCAGCACATTGAACGTTCCGAAATAATTCGTATCATGCGTTAGTGTTTCCATCTGCCATGAAATGCCGTTGAACGCCTGCGCGGAGAAGTGAGCAATCAGGTCGGGCTTTACTCGCTGTACGACATCGGCGATGGCGTCTCTGTCAAGAATATCGCAAAAGATATGGTTCGAGTCAGTGGC
>Ga0209541_10016826_pt1 | contig 10771 bp, 17 predicted proteins | sample RifCSPlowO2_01_FD_184027 | JGI IMG/M metagenome (GOLD analysis project Ga0209541, IMG submission 184027) | Groundwater microbial communities from Rifle, Colorado - Rifle CSP2_plank lowO2_0.1 (SPAdes) (version 2) | ecosystem: Environmental > Aquatic > Deep subsurface > Groundwater | place... | reverse complement strand
CCTTACACTCGTGGCACTTCTCTTTAGGAATTTTACCAGTGCCGTCACAAACAGTGCATGCGCGCACGGAGCTGAATTGTCCGAGAATAGAATTGCGTGTCTCGTGAACTCTGCCGCTACCGTTACAGGTCGTGCAGGTCTCAAGAGATGTACCGGGCGCGACGCCAGAGCCGTGACACAAATTACATTTGGAAACTTTTGCGATCAAAACATTGCGCGAAGTGCCAAACACCGCGTCTTTAAAAGAAATTTCCAAATCAATAGAAATATCTCTGCCCCGTGGCGTCTGCTGTCTACCACCTCTACCCGAAAATATGTCGCCGAAGATATCTCCGAAATCAAACTCTGCTCCCTGCTCGCCAAAGCCTTGTTGGAACCCACTGAAGTCAAAACCACCAAATGGATTCCCTTGCGCCTCCAGCAAACGCTTGTCCGTATGTATCATATTCACGGCGCTTCTTGTCGTCGCTTAAAATCGAGTATGCCTCGGTAATTTCTTTGAATTTCTGCTCATCAGTACCACCCTTATCGGGATGATACTTATGCGCGAGCTTACGGAACGCCTTTTTAATATCGTCCGGTGTCGCCCTTTTATCTACTCCAAGCACGCTGTAATAATCCTTTGTAGTGGCCATTTCTTTTATTATACTCCTCTTGCTTTCTGTATGCAAAAATCAGTATGTTTTTGAACCGCGGCGTTTCAGATTAAAGACTAAAATTATTTTTTCGGAAACAAAGATGTCATAAAAAATTCGGTAGGAACCGGTGCGTCGTCTCCATGTATTTTCCTGCCCTCCCATTTTTTGCGCATCACCGCCAAATGGATTAACCTCAAGTTGATCAAGCGCTTCTTCTACTTTCTCCGCATCTTTGCGCGGGATACGATGTAGTGTCCTGTGGACAGAGGAGTCAACGACGATTCGCCAGGTCACGTTTCAATTGGGCAAGTGATATAGACTTGCCAGCACGGAAGTTTCGACGGGCTCTTTCAAGTGTCTTAAGGTCAGCCTTTGTAGGAGTAAACTCTGGTACTGCACGCGACTTGAGCGACTCATATTCTGCTAGCGGAACAATAACCAAATCGCCTCTTGCAAAGGTGCTTCTTGGAATGGTAATTGCGTTCATGGTTAATAGTATAACATAGTATTCTTGCAATTTGTATGCAAAACAAAAGGTAAAGAGGTCAACCCTCTTTACCTGAATTGATTACGAGATGAGGCGGGATGCGAATACGCTGATGAGAGAATCGAGAGAAGTTTGGAAAGTAGCGAGTGACTCCGGTGTCGCACGAGCGAGCGCGAGGCCGCGGAGCATTAAGAGACCTTCTTATGTAAATCTTCAAGCGTGCGATATGCTCGCGATAACGAGTCTTCATAACGCGCCATGTCGCCTTGTTTAGATGCAGTTATACAGCGCGACACGTCGGCACCAAGGTTTGCAAAATAAAATGCCGCATCGCGTGTATTCTTATTTGCGAACTCGCGTGCAATGAGTATTTCCATATGCTTATTGTAGCGTATTGATTATATTCCTGCATTTATAAATCTTGTCCAAAAACACATGTTCGTTATCTCTCGCGGTCGTGAGAGTTAACGAACATTCAATATGCAAAACAAAAACGGCGGGGGTTTCCACGCCGCTCGGAGTGTCACTGGGTTAAATCGATGACCCCCAGACTTTCCAGTTTGCGTTATTCCCGACGCCGTAAATCCTTTGGAGTTCCAGTGCCTCATCGCGTAATTGCGACGCGATCATTCGATCGTCGGCATTTTGCTGGCGAATTTCTGCCGGCCACCGCTTCGGAACAGAACCCCATTTTACAACGATGGCATCGGACTGCGCTCCGTAGAATCGCGATTTTTTCAGAAGCTCGCGTAGCTTCTTAATGGCCTCCGCCTTACTCAGCTTTTTTGTACGCATTTCGTACCTCCTTTCAAAACCTCATCTATGGTAACATAGGCCCTAAAATAATCAAGATTTGGAGAATTACGGTTTCTCTTTAAATTCTGCGTCGGTTGCGGGAGGGGTGTCGCCGGAGGGAGGCGGATTCTGACCGCCGGCGTCAGACGCCGGCGGGGTTTGTGTTTGCTTCGCTATAACCTCGCCTATTTTTGACAATGCAGACGACAAAGCTTCAGTTGCGGTCTTGATTGTTCCGGTGTCTTCGCTCGCACGCGCTGTCTTCAAAGCGTCAATCTTGTCCTGCACTTCTTTCACTATCCCTCCTGCGTCGGGATCTCCGGCTGCACCTCCGACTTTGCTCCCATATTCTTTCACTGCTTTCTCTGCAGCATAAATACCTTGGTCGGCGATGTTGCGAGCCTCTACGAGCTCCTTGCGCTTCGCATCGTCCGCGGCGTGCGTCTCGGCATCGGCCGCCATCTTTTCAATATCTGCTTTTGACAAACCGGTTGACCCCTCTATTCTTATTGACTGTTCCTTACCAGTCGTCTTTTCTTTCGCCTTTACTGTCAAGATGCCTGACGCGTCAATGTCAAATGTCACCTCCACCTGCGGCATACCACGAGGCGCGGGCGGGATACCGTCCAACATAAACTTACCAAGTGATTTATTGTCAGCACTCATAGCGCGCTCGCCCTGTGTAATATGAATCTCTACTGATGCCTGATTGTCTGCTGCTGTTGAAAAGGTTTGCGAGCGCGAAGTCGGTATCGCAGTATTTCGCTCCACGAGCTTCGTCGCTACTCCACCCATAGTCTCTATAGAGAGCGAGAGTGGAATAACATCCACGAGCAGGATGTCCTTCACATCACCCTGCAGAATGCCTGCTTGAATGGCGGCGCCGATAGCGACGACTTCATCTGGATTAACGGTCATGTTCGGCTTCTTTCCAAAAAACTTTTCCACTTCTGCTTGCATCTTCGGCATGCGCGTCTGACCACCCACCAGAATGACCTCGTTAATATCGCCAATTTTAAACGGCGATGCCTCCATCGCGCGCTTGGTGATGTCCATTGCTCTTTGAATAAATTCCGCAGAAATATCCTCCAGTTTCGCCCGCGTCATTTTAATAAGCATATGGCGCGGACCAGAAGCATCTGATGTTAAGAACGGAATATTAATTTCAGTTTCCATCGCGGACGACAGTTCTATCTTCGCCTTCTCGGCCGCCTCGTCTAGTCGCTGGCGCGCGAGCGCGTCGCTTCGTACATCTATTCCGCTCTCTTTCTTAAATTCGTCAGCGAGCCAGTTGATAATATTCTGGTCGATGTCTTTGCCCCCCAAATGTGCATCGCCGTCTGTGCTCTTCACTTCAATAACATCTCCGCCCACTTCAAGCACGGAGATGTCAAAAGTGCCTCCGCCGAAATCAAAGACCGCGATTTTCTCGTCTTTCTTTTTATTAAACCCATATGCAAGCGCGGCTGCAGTCGGCTCGTTGATGATGCGCAGCACTTCTAGGCCGGCGATCTGGCCCGCAGCCTTCGTCGCGCTCCTTTGGTCATCGTTAAAATAAGCTGGGACGGTGATGACCGCCTGTGTAATCTTCTCGCCAAGTTTCGCTTCGGCATCGGCCTTCAGCTTTCCCAGTATCATCGCTGAGATCTCTTCAGAACGGTACCACTTCTCTGTCATTTTCACTTCTACTCCACCGGTCTCACCCTTACGCATTTCAAATGGAACAACGACCTTGTCTTTCTGTACCTCCGGCTCGTCAAAGGAGTGACCGATGAAGCGTTTAATCTGGAAAATTGTGTTGAGAGGATTAGTGATTGACTGGCGCTTGGCGAGTGTGCCGACGATGCGTTCGCCATTCTTCCCTATCGCCACGATGGACGGCGTGGTGCGGGCGCCCTCGGCGTTCTCCAGAACGCGAGGCTCTCCACCCTCCACTATAGCCATCGCTGAATTAGTGGTGCCCAAATCTATGCCGAGAATTTTTGCCATATGTGTGAAATGGATTAATTTTAATTAAAATGCCCAACGCGCACCTTAGCTGGACGGATAATGTTGTCGCCCACTCGCCATCCCTTTTCGAGTATTGCAGTAATTGTATCATCTTCTTCTGCTGATTCAACTTTGTCTTGACCAAGGGCTTCGTGAACCGCTGGATTAAATTTCTCACCAATCTTTCCAATTTCCTCCAGCCCGAGCAAAGCGAACGCGCTCTCTAGCTGTTTGGCGATACCCATGAACCCGTCCGGCACATCTCCGTGCTCTTTCGCCCTTTCCAGAGCATCAAAGGCCGGCAAGAGCGTCTCTACTGCCCCCACTCTCCCTTTTAACTCTGCCATTTTGGCGCCAGTTTCAATTCTTTTAAGAAGGTTCACATAATCGGCCTTGGCCCTCTGCCAGCCGTCCATATATTCTTGTTTTTCCTTCCTACACGCGCCCAACTCCTCGCGCATCTTCGCGATTTTATCTTCGGGCTTCATTTCTCCCGCCTCTTCACTCATCTCCGGTTCAATTTTTACATCCTCCTCTTCTTGCATTTTTCCATTATGCACGAAAGTTTGTTCACAGTCAAAAAAGCCCTGCCGGAGCAGGGCTTTTGTCATGCTAGAAATTCAGTGCTTCTGGATTCTGCGACCATCCGCCGTTTATCGCGCAACGATGTTCCTGCAACGCGACAAGTTGTGCCTTTTCTGAACGAATGGCCGCGAGGCGAGATTCGCGTTTTTTCAGAAATGTTTCTGCAAAAACGATCCTAGCGAGTAAAACGACGCAGCTCGCCACCAGCCCTCCAACAATTATCCATTTTATCATATTAACCCTCATTCAGTGAACACAGTAACAGAATTGCCGAGCTTCTAATTGTGATATATACCATATAAAAATCTAAATGGCACGCAATCCTCCAAATTTGACGAGGCCCGGTTTTTACGCTCCTTGATTTGCGGAGGCGAGGCCTCCGCAGAACGCGAAATCACATAGGGCAGTCTTATGTACCGCTATAAAAAGAAACCCGCGCCGAAGCGCGGGGTACAGCAAAGGGAAACAGGAATTAGGATGGGTGAGGACTTCGATTTCTAGTTATAGACGACAGTAATGCCGATCAATACGCCTAGAATGCCGAAGAAGATGGTGACGGCGCCGAGCAACGAGAAAAAGTCCTTGTGTTCGAATACTCTGACGTCCACGGACAAAACTAACTCGAGGATCGAAATTACGATGGCAAATAATATCCCCCACGCGATTGATTTTCCGAAGTTAATCCATAAACGGTCTGTGTTACTCATTAAGGAACTCCTTTCAAAAAGCTGGACTGCGAAGGCAGTCCGAACTTAAAGACTATGATACACGACTTGTTATAAAAGTCAAGTGGCTAGCGCTTGTTTCCCTCAAAAATACTCGAGATCTGCACTAGCGTTTCGACCACTGCTTGGCCTTGCGAGCCTTAACGAGGCCGGGTTTCTTGCGCTCCTTGGCGCGCGGATCGCGCTTGAGGAAGGTTGCGGCTTTTAATATTTTTCGTGTGCTTGGCTCAACTTTAATTAGAGCACGGGAGATGGCGTGGCGAAGCGCGTCGGCCTGTGCCGCGATGCCGCCGCCTGACACATGCGCGGTGACTTGATAATTGTCGGCGCTCTCAGCTTTTTTGAGCGCCTCTTCGGCGATGAACGCGCGAAGGTCTGTCTTAAAATATTCTTTCAAGCTCTTTCCGTTGACCACGACGCTACTCTTTGGCGCGACAGACATTCGTACTGTCGCGATAGCGGTCTTACGACGCCCGACTGCGGTAATAAATTTTGTGGCCATGTTATTCGTTTACAATTAAATTCTTCATACGAGGCTTGCGTAGCTTGTTGCGCGGAAGCATGCCGTCCACCGTCTTTTTCACCACCTCTGCGATACCCTTCTTAGTAATCATCTCCTCCATGGTCATTTCGTAAAGGCCTCCTGGATAGCCGGTATAGCGCGTGTAGACCTTCCCCTTCGTGCGGCGCTTTGGGAGGTGCATTTTCGCAGCATTGTTGACGGTAACAGTGACCGGTAACGCCTGATTCTTGGCGAAGTGGACAGAGCGCTTGCCGAGAAGAGCATGCGCGGCTTCGCTACACACTCTCCCTAGCGTGCGGTCGGTCGCGTCTATGATTATTTCTGTTTTCATACGAATGATATGTACGCTAGTTTGCGCGCGTCGTTACTCCCGCGTTTCGTCCTCTTGGTCACGCGAGTATACCCGCCGTTTCTATCGGCATACCGAGGTCCGATTGAATCAAAGAGTTTTTTTATCGCCGCTCTATCGCCGAGTTTTGACAATGCGAAACGGCGGGTCGCCAAGGTATTTGTTTTAGCATACGAGACGAGGCGCTCAACGAACGGGCGTAGTGCCTTCGCCTTCGCCTCGGTAGTAGAGATGCGTTCCTCTAAGACCAGCGAGCGAGCGAGCGACTTAATTAGCGCACGGCGCTGACCGACTTCTCGGTGGAATGTCTGACCTTTTGTCGTGTGTGCCATACTAATTATTTCTTCTGTTATTCGGCCTTCAGCGTGAGGCCGTGGCCGGCGAGCGCGACAGAGATTTCTTCAATCGCTTTCTCGCCGATGCCATCAAGCTCTTTGAGCGCGCTCGCTGACTTTCTCGCGAGGCCTGCCGTGCTCTTGATGCCTGCATCTTCCAAAGAAGAAACAATGCGCGGCGAGAGTTCAAGGTCGGCAACTTTAATTTTAGATGTGCCAGCATTCGGCGAATCGTCTTCCGTAACTTTGGATAAAGAAGTTGCAGATTCGCTTTCCTGAAATCCAATAACTGCCTTTAATTGGTGAATCATTGTCTCAATAGACTTCTCCAGAGCCTCGCGTGGCGCGATAGTGCCGTTCGTCTCTATAAGAATGCGCAGACGATTAAAGTCGGTGCGGTCGCCCACCCGCATGTTCTCTACCTCATAATTCACGCGACGAATCGGCGTGAATGTCGCATCAAGCGCAATGGTGCCGATGTCTACTTTGTCCTTCGTAAGGGCTTCGCGCGCGACATATCCGAGACCTCTCTCAATTGTAGCTTCCAATTCTAGAGATGCTTTACCTGAAAGGTCACATATGTGTTGTTCGGGATTTTTTATTTCTACTTGGCTCGGGAGCTTAAAATCTTTTGCGGTGACTTCGCCCGAACCCTTCGAAATAAGCGAAATGGTCTGTGGTTCGTCGCCATGTAGGACGAAGTGCACGCGTTTTAGATTCAATAGAATCTCCATAACCGTCTCTCGAGAACCATCAATCGTAGCGAATTCGTGCGGAACTCCCTCTATTTTCACCTGCGTGACAGAAGCTCCAGGTAGAGAAGATAGAATAATTCGGCGCAGAGAATTGCCGAGTGTGTGACCGTAGCCCGGATAAAGCGAATCTATTTCATAAACACCCTGCAGTCCTTCTTCAGAAACGATACGGGGCTTACTCGGAAGTGTGATGTGGTATTCCATAACGCAATCGTAATTACCAATAAATACTCAAATAATATAACCTTGCTATCTCGTATAGAACGAGAGCACGGAAACGAGATCGCCCGCCGTGTCTGCCGAGGCAGTCGTCGGGCGCTCCTTCACCATACCCTCCATGTTCTTGGCACTCCATGTTAGCCATGACGGTAGCGGTCGCTCGACGAAGCGCTCGGAGAAGCCGACAAGAACGCCGTGCTCCTTTGACCCATCGCGTACAGCGATGGTGTCGCCAACAGATAACGATTGGGATGGGACACGGGACTTCTTTCCATTCACCATTATGTGTCCGTGCGCGACCATCTGGCGCGCTCCGCGACGCGTATTCGTGAGGCCGAGTCGCCAGATGACATTGTCCAAGCGCATCTCAAGAAGTTCATGGAGGCGGTCAGAGGGCTTGGCAACATGCACAGTAGAGAGCGCCTTTCGCACATAATTACGGAATTGCCGTTCAGGCAGTCCGTAAGTTATGCGCACCTTCTGCTTCTCCAACATCTGTTTGCCATATTCGCTCTGGCGACCTCGGCTGCGCTTCTTATTCTTCGCAGAGCGGTCGGCAGAGAGCGCGAACTTCTGCGTCTGTGCTTTTTCAAAGACGGATGCGCCGAGGCGCTTGGCTATTTTATATCGTGGTCCGGTAATCATGGTGTTTTACTTGTAGTGAGCGTGGTCGAACTATACTCTACGCGGTTTAGGCGGGCGCGGCCCGTTGTGTGGTACCGGCGTCACATCTTTGATGGACTTAATCTGAATGCCCTTGCCGGAGAAGGCACGAAGTACCGATTCGCGACCAGCGCCGACACCGCGAATGATGACCGTCGCTTCTTTAAGCCCAATCATTATGCTCTTCTCGCCAAGAAATTCACCAACTTTCGCCGCCGCGTATGGCGTAGACTTTCTCGCGCCAGAGAAGCCGAGCGCGCCCGCGCTTGAAGATACGATGGCGTTCCCCTTATCATCCGTAATAATCGCCTTTGTATTATTAAAAGTCGCCTCAATATAGAGTACACCTTTCTCCAAATGGCGCTTAGTAACCTTGGACAGAGCGCGTTCCTTCCTTCCAGCGTCCATTCCTTTCCCGCTTTTCTTGATGATGCGTTTCTTTCCCATATTATGTTTTTTCTAGCGTGCGGCGACCTGAAGTCATCGTCTTACGGACATTACCGCGGCGCGTGCGTGAATTGGTCTTCGTGCGCTGACCGCGCACGGGCAATCCGCGCGCGTGGCGGTCGCCACGAGCCGAGCGGATGTCTTTCAGACGCTTGATGTTCTGCCCAATCTCGCGGCGCAGTTCGCCCTCAATGGTGAATCCTTCCGCGCGCGAGCGAATTTTTTTTTCTTCGTTGTCGGTGAGATCGCTTCCCTTCTTGTTCACCGGAATGCCAACCTTCTTCAGAATTTCGCGCGCCCGCGTCGGTCCGATGCCGAAAATGATCGGCAATGAATATGCGAGTTGTTTATTATCGGGAATGGTAACGCCAGCTATACGCATATGATTCAGAATTAAAAATTTATAATTTGTAATTTGTAATTTAAAATTGTGAGAATACTATCCTTGTCTAGCCTTACGGCGTGGGTTCTTCTTATTAATACGATACAGCCGTCCGCCACGACGGACGAGCTGATCTCCCGGTTGTTGTACTTTTATTGATGCCTTGACTTTCATCTTAAATGTTTGTAATTAAATTAAGTTAACCTTCGCACGATTCTCGCGCGGCCCCCATACGGGTCAAGCACCATCTCAACTTGATCGCCCATCAGCACGCGAATCCTGTGCAAACGCATCTTCCCCGCGAGATAGGCGAGCAAGATGGGCTTCTTAACCTCCTCCTCCCCTTCTACAGGGTCCATTCGGACTCTGAAAAGCGAATTCGGCAACACCTCTTCCACGGTACCTATTACCGTAGTTTTTTTATCCTCGCCTTCTATCATGCAGATGCCATATCAATCTAGCAGGTGTTTAGAAAATCGTCAACTGACGCATCGTCATGCCGTCGGGCATATTATGGCTTGGCCACAACAACTGAAATAGACGCTGGGTCTTGTGGGAATGTCTGCCTCCAAAACGGCCGTAGGGTTATAAGCGCGCGCTTAACCTCCGGATAGTTAGAGACGGCTACTTCAGCGGCCTGGCGGGTCTTCCCTGCGACCGCGGCAGCAATACGACTCGGGTCCACCGTATAGATGAGCGGGGCCGTACCAGCGATGGTAAACGAGAATGTTTCAGCGTCTAGACTCGGCATGCCCGTCGCCGCTAACAAGAGACTGTCAACCGACGAAAGAGTGAGTGGTTCATTCTGATAATTCAATCCAGCGACTGATGTAGCGAGAGCCCTCGCGAGCGCAGTATTAGGGAAAATAACTGCCGTGACTGTTCCTTGCTCTTTCACCTCTACCATACCCGTTGTAGAAGAAGGCGTCGAAGCTAGCTCTTCATATGTAGCTGTAGATGCTCCTGGCAAGAGTAGATATCCGGAAGGAATTTGCGTTTTAATACTTGCGAGGAGGTCCGGGGCGAGCGCGGTCTTGAGCGCACTCCGTGCCTCCGTCTCGAGAGCAGTGTCTACGATAGGTACAGAGCCGGACGCACCGCCAGTCATTGCGCTTGTTGAACGAGCATAGACCGCGCTCGCTTGTGGCGTCCCGGCGAATCCGGGAACGGTGAAAGAGGTCGGACCGACATTATAAGAACTTCCCGCTTGGTCGGCATACACCTTCGCTGTCACACTACCGGGCTTTGTAGAATTGCCGCCTGGCACTGTTACCGCCGAACGGATACGGAAGATGACGCCGGCCGTAGTCGCGAATCGAGTATTCGTGATGAGTCGCTGGGACTTCGTCTGCGTATTGTAGATAGTGATATTGCCCGAGGCCAAAGAATTTACGGTCTTGGTACCGCTACTCTTAACGCTTTGGGACGCGATTTTCTGCGCGGTGATAATTTCAAACGGCAAAGCCCCGCTACTCTTGTTCGCGGTAAATGAACTTTGTATGGCGGCAGAAACCGTGTTCGGCGTGACCTCAATCTTGGCGACAGAGAAATAGAAGAGTGCGCCGATGGAAACGGCGACGACAAGAGCCACGATACCTAGCGTCGTGTACGGAAACTTCGGAGGCCGTGTTGAAGATAGGTTTAACGGCTTCAAGCCGTCAGAGCTATTAAACGAGTCCGTTTCTTTACGCCTTGACGGCGGAATTATGTCATTTAGTGTACGCATTGGTTTATTATAGCATGTCTCGGTTTTGCCAATAAAGAGCCATGAGGAGAAGCTGGAGGTCGGGAGGAGTGGTTGCCACTTGGCGGATGGAGCCGATGATGTGGCTCGCGAGGATTGGAACAACCTTGGGTGGATTGTCAGAAAGCCAGAGTC
>Ga0209541_10016822_pt1 | contig 10774 bp, 12 predicted proteins | sample RifCSPlowO2_01_FD_184027 | JGI IMG/M metagenome (GOLD analysis project Ga0209541, IMG submission 184027) | Groundwater microbial communities from Rifle, Colorado - Rifle CSP2_plank lowO2_0.1 (SPAdes) (version 2) | ecosystem: Environmental > Aquatic > Deep subsurface > Groundwater | place... | reverse complement strand
AAGCCGTATTTTTTGGGTGAGGCCGACCCGGTAAAAGACTTCGGCGGAAGAAGAACCGCCTCAATTCAAAAAGCAATGAGAACCTCCGACATAGATGAAGTGGGGGATAAATCACATTTAACTTTTTTTGAAATGCTGGGTCACTTTTCTTTTGGCGATTATTTTAAAAAAGAGACAATTGAATGGACTTATGAATTTCTTACAGAAGAATTAGGAATCTCCAAAGACAGGATATCCGCTACTGTTTTTGCCGGAGATGGAAAAATCCCATTCGATTCAGAATCCTACAACGCTTGGGTGCAATTTATCCCGCAGGAAAAAATCAAAAAAGGACCAAGAGAAGATAATGTGTGGGGCCCGCCCGGCCTTGAAGGTCCTTGCGGTGCTGCAAATGAAGTTTATGTCGATGACCTCGAAGTCGCTACTTTAGTTTTTATGGAATACAACTGCGATAAAGATAAAAATTTCACTCCTTTACCTCAAAAAGGGGTAGATGTCGGATGGGGTTTTGAACGAGTCGTTAAGATAATTCAGAACAAAGATAGTGTTTTTGAAACAGATCTGCTTAAGCCGATTTTAAAACTTGTGCCTTCGGAACTGGATAATCGGATAAGAAGAATTATTGCCGACCACAGCCGTGCTATCGCTTTTCTTTTGAGCGACGGCGTCCGGCCTTCAAATAAAGAACAGGGTTATGTTTTACGTCGTTTAATGCGTAGAGTGATAACTTATTTTTACGCCACCCAACCTGTGGATAACCGACTTGCGAAGTCGGTTATCCACAGGTCTGACGCAACAGTAATACATGATATTTTTGCCAAGATAGTTGAAGTATACGGCTCTTACTATCCGGGACTGAACGCCAATAGTATACTCCACGAATTTGACCACGAAAAAGAAAAATTCGAAAAGACACTATCCCAAGGATTACGGGAGCTGGAAAAGATGCCGTCAGTAAGTGCCGAAAATGCTTTTAGGTTATACGAAAGTTATGGCTTGCCTTTTGAGGTTATTAAGGAATTAGGAAGAAAAAAAACAACAGAACTTTCTCGCGAATCTTTTGACGAAGAATTTAAAAAACATCAGGAAATATCTCGTGCGGGGGCGGAAAAGAAATTCGGCGGACACGGATTGTTGATGGATACGGGCGAGTTAAAGGCGGGGAATGAGGAAGAGCTTAAAAAAGCGACACGGCTTCATACGGCAACGCATTTGCTCCACGCTTCTTTGAGAAAAGTTTTAGGAACGGAAGTTCATCAGGCCGGTTCGGATATCACTCCTGAAAGATTGCGGTTTGATTTCATATTTTCACGCAAAGTAACTCCCGAAGAAATAAAACAGGTTGAAGATATTGTAAATGAGGCGGTGCAAAAAGATTATAAAGTCACCAAAGAAGAAATGTCTTACGAAGACGCAATCAAATCCGGCGCATCGGCGTTTTTCAAATTAAAATATCCTCCGAGGGTTAATGTTTATTCATTCGGGGATTTCTCAAAGGAGCTCTGTGGAGGTCCCCATGTCTCTCATTCCGCCGAAATAGGCCACGTCAAAATAACCAAAGAAGAAGCCGTCTCCGCCGGCGTCCGAAGAATTAGAGCGGTAGTTGACTAAAAATGTCGTCAAATAGACGACTTTTTGTTTAAATAAAAAAACTCACCGAGTTGGTGAGTGGTGTTGCTTATCTGAAAATGTGGCAGAGGTCGTAGTCGCCTTGAACCGTTTTTGCGCTGTATCCGTGGACAAGCCGAGCTTCACGGTAGGTATCGGGTAGGAACGTATTACCCGGTTTACAGTTGGGACTGCACCATTTTGGGTGATCTTTTATTTCTTGTTCTACTTCTTCACGCAACTTTTTTAATGCTTCTCTCGGCATTGAACCCGCCTCTGTTGTAAAATCCTTGCCTTAATAGTACCGTCTTTATATTAAATGTCAAATAATTTCTGGGGAAAATTAAAAAAACCTTATTTTATACTGGCGCCCATGGCTGATGTTACCAATTCTGCTTTCAGGCAGATTATTTGCGATACGGGGAAACCCGATGTCTTTTATACCGAATTCGTATCAGCCGACGGCCTGTGTTCAGAAAAAGGCCGGCCCAAGTTGATGCCCCATCTTGTATTCAAAGAAAACGAGCGCCTTATAGTAGCCCAGTTTTTTGGCGCCAATCCCGAAAATTTTTACAAATGCGCCCAACTTGCCGTGGAGCTTGGTTTTGATGGAATTGATATTAATATGGGTTGTCCGGCCGGAAAAATAGTCAAACACGACAGCGGCGCCGGACTGATACGAAATCCCGAATTGGCCAAAGAAATTATCCGCGAAACTAAGCGTGGCGCCGGCGGTCTTCCTGTTTCCGTTAAAACCCGCATCGGCTACAATAAGATAATTACCGAAGAGTGGGTTTCTCATTTAACAGAAGCCGGACCGGCTGCAATAATTATGCATGGCCGGACCATGAAAGAAATGTCCAGAGTGCCCAATCATTGGGACGAGATAGGTAAGGCCGCGGTGCTTTGCCGGAAAGCCGGCATACCCATCATCGGCAACGGCGATATCGTGACCTATGCTGAAGGTTTAGAAAAAGCTAAACAATATGGTTTAGACGGCATCATGGTGGGCAGGGGAATATTTTCAAATCCGTGGTTTTTTAATCCAGCAATTGAGCCCTCAATTAAAACACCGGCGGAAAGAATAGAATTGATGAAAAAACATATTGAGTTGTCTATTGAACTCTGGGGAAATGATAGGAATTTTGATGTCATGAAGAAATTTTTCAAAGTTTATATTCACGGTTGGGATGGGGCCAAAGAATTACGAAATAGTCTGATGCAAATCAAAACCAAAGAAGATGTCGCCAAAATTATTGCAAAACAGAACGCCTCCCCAGCCACATACCCCCGACTCGACCGATAGTCGCCTCGCTCCAGCGGCTCGGCGCTATCTACATGCTCGGTGCTTGGAAGAACCGAGCCCAAGCACCTGCGCAAGTTCTCTCTGTGGGTATATGGCTGGGAGCTTTTAATTAAGGAATAGCGAAACCCTAACCCATTAGAGGGACTTACAGAGTTCGACTGGAACGAGTACGAGGCAAAATTCCAGCAGGAATTTATGCCGTGCCCGAGAATGGGTTAGGGTTGAGCCTTAGATGTTCTGACTGTTGATTTCTTGCTGATTTGTTGTGATATACTTAACTCGTGGCATCCACGAAAATCATTAATGTCCTGAAGGATGATAGATTTGAGGAGATTTTGGATTTATTTAGAAACACTTCGGCAAAAGAAGTTATATTTGTCTTGCCTAAAACATCTAAGGCCTTCAAAAACGAAGAACATTTCATAATTCTTGAAAACGAAGCCGGAAAATCCGACAAGAAGGTGTCCCTGCTTTGTTCCAATTCTGACACAAACAAACTTGCCAAGAAATATAAGTTTGACGTTCTCTTGGCCAAAAACAGTGACGACAAACCTCTGATAACTACCGTAAACCAATTTGATTCTGGTTCGCCCGCTGACGGAGACGAGGAGGAAGAAACTGAAGAAGAATTGGAAACGGAACAAGAAGAAGACGAGAAACCGGCGCCTAAATTTTCCGCGGCAATGTATCGGGAAGACAATGATGAGGACGATGAATACGAGGTTATAACCGTCTCTAAAATTAAAAGAGGACTCGAAGGCATTATAAAGCAAGATGGAATACCGCTGAAAATCAGTTTAAATAAAGAACGCCCCACGAGTCTTAATGTAAAGAAAAAAGTATCATATCAATCAGCGGATGATATTAAAAATGTCTGGAGAGAGCAGAGCGAACGTATCCGAGCTTCAAATGAAAGCATCTGGACAGGCATTAATAACAGAACAAAAAAATCATTCAGAAATTTCCCCAGAAAGTCGCTGGTCGGTCTTGGCGTAGTTTCAGTTGTTCTGCTTGGAATTATAATTTATATGTCCATGGGAAGTGCAAAAATAGACATAACACCCAAAAAACAATCACTCGATATCCAGTTGAAAGTTTCTTCTTCCGATAAATTTTCTTCCGTTGATGCCGGGTTGAACAGAATTCCCGGTCAATTGTTCAATGTGGAAAAGAATGCCACTCAAACCTTCCCGACAACCGGAGAAAAAGAAGTCGCCCAGAAAGCCAGAGGGAAAATCACAGTATTTAATGAATACGGAACTACTCCGCAAGTCCTGATTGCTACCACCAGATTTCAAACTCCGGATGGACTCATTTTCAGAACGTTGAAAGGCATAACGGTTCCCGGAACTAAGGTGGAAAACGGCAAAATTATCCCGGGCAGTATAAGCGTTGAGGTTATAGCCGATAAGCCGGGGCAGTCATATAATGTTCCGGCAGGCAAATTCAGCATACCGGCTTTTAATGAGAGGGGTGATGCCGGAAGGTATGAAAAAATATACGGAAGATCCGATGAGGCCATGAAAGGCGGAGCAATCGGCAAGGCAAAAGTGGTTACCGATACGGATTTCAACACCGCCAAACAAACTCTATCGGACCAGGTGACAAAAGACATCCAGGATTCCCTCAAGACCCAAACTTCCGGATTGAAAGTTATCAATGCTTCCGCCATTAAACTGAAAGAGCCGGAGTCAACCGCCAAGATTGACGAAGTAGCCGACGAGTTTATGATGGCCGTAAGCGGCGCGATAAAAACAGTGGGCTTTAAAGAAGATGACTTGAAAGACCTTATTAAGCAATATATTGATAAAACCAAAAACCTTATTGCTATTCCTGAAAAACTTACAATCAGCTATGGCAATATTGTCTTTAATGAGGCCTCTAATATCCTTACATTCACCGTAAATATCAAGGGCAACGGCTATGCCAAAGTAGATGCCGAAAAAATAAAGATAGGCCTATCCGGCAAGAATGAGGCGGCAATCAAGGACTACTTTAAAGGGGTCGTCGGCGTGGAATCGGCAAAAGTTATTTTATCTCCATTCTGGGTCAAGAGAATACCCGAAGACAAAGAGAGGATAAAGTTTCAAATAAACTATTAGCTCTGCTTTATTATTTTTCTTAATAGCTGACACAACCTCTACTCGTACGGAGGGAGACGCCTTTTTAAAAATTGTACTAATTTTGTAAAAAGGCGTCTCCCTCCGCTGGTTGATTAGGCAGTTAAATGATGATCGGCCATAGAGATTCAAACTCCCACTAAAAACCGGCTCAAAAGGCCGGTTTTTGGTTCCTTGACAGAATTGGCTAAAATGTGGTATAATTTAAGCACAAGTTCGTTCTGTCAAGCAAACATAGGAGGGCACATTGAAAGCAAAAACAGTAAGGATTGAGTATCGTCCTGGCGAGCGCTACACCATCGATGGTGTGAAGGGTCACTGGGACGGAGTCGTAGACGGAGGTTCATTCTTCCGAAATGCTGGTTATGGCGTCGGGGAAGCTTTCCGACCATCACTTCTTCTGCTCCATACCACGTATCGGGGCAAGAAGCTGGTTGTGAGAATCGATCGCTTCTTCAAGGAGAAGCTCGGTAAACTCATCGAAACTCGGCGCAAGCTGATTGAGATGAAAATGCCGGAAGAAGTTTCGGTCAAACGCCTCCAGAAGAACGAGGTAGTAATCGATCCAATGTTTGAGAAAGAAGTAGCCTGGTTTTCTCACGAGGTCGTTACAAGCGATCTCAAAAAGTGGCTCTCCCGAGTCAACGGTGTCTGTAAGCAAGAGCTCGTCGAAGCCAAGAAGTCTGCGCTCTCTGACAAAGAAAAGCGCCAAGAACTGGAGCGACAAGTTCAAGCGCGGGAAGACCGAGAGGGTGAACTGATATGGCGTCGCATGGAGAGGGCAAAGCAACAGCGCCAGCGTCATTGGCGGAAGAAAATCGACGAGTTGATTGCCAAAGGTGGCTCAAAGTATCTCAAGGCCACTTTCACAGTCGGCCAACATCGCCAAACGGGTGAAGGACAGTTCGAGTTTGCGAAAGATGGGAAACTTTATGTTCTCCGTCGGCAAGATTCGCATGTCGAACCGAAGGAAGAGCAGTATGTTTCCATTGATCGGGAACTCGTTCCCGGACGGATCTATCTAGTCAGAAAGGAGCATTGTTACTAGCTCCACAGAAAAGCTTTCACAAGCAATATCTGCGGAGCTTTTCTGTTTTTAAATTTCAGATGAGTTTGAACCCTTATTGCCAATTTTAATATGTTTACTAAAGCAACCGGCGGAGGGAGCATGCTTTTATGAAATCAGTAGAATTTCAGAAAAGTATGCTCCGCAGCATGCATGGAGGTTGTGTGAGCTGTTGCTGTTGACATTTAAAGGTGTTTTTGATAATATACAATGGCTTTAAAATATCATGTATTTGAGCGGGTCCCATGATTTCTAAGTGGAGGACCTTCCGCTCTTAGAAGTAAGGCCAGACATTATACCCATTTTGTCTTTTTAGCGGAGCAGATTTTAGCCAAATTCGCAGCCAGAGGTCTGCAGATGTAGACATCTACTTCAAGGACATGTGACAATGAATTTGGTTAACAATATGCCCGCCCAAAGGGAAACAAACCTCTTGATAATTCTTTTGTCAGGTCGCCACTCGCCGTAGAATAATCTACGTCTTCGGGCACCCTTTCGCAGACTTATCTAACAGGTTTGTTTCTAAAACGATAAAATGGGTATAATGTCTGGCCCCAACCACTTGTTTTTTAGCGGTAATCAAATTTTGAAAGAACAAAAAGAAAAATTTAATGGCGTAGTGATAGAATCCTTACCCGGCACGACCTTTACGGTTGAGTTGGAAGACGGCCGTAAGGTTTTGGCATATCTTGCGGGGAAAATGCGCCTGCATTACATAAAAGTAATGCCTGGCGACAAAGTTGCCGTAGAATTAAGCCCAGACGGGCTAAGAGGCAGGATAACGTTTCGTTTTTAAATATGAAGGTACGAGCATCAGTCAAAAAAATGTGCATAAACTGCAAATTAGTAAGGCGAAAAGGTCGCCTTTATTGCATATGCAAGAATCCAAAACATAAGCAACGTCAAGGCTAACAAAGTTAAAAGTTCATAAGGTTCGTAAAGTTAACTTTAAAAACTTTATAAACTTGATGAACTTTATAAACTAAAGTGCCACGATTACTTGGAATAAACATTCCCGACAACAAAAAAATTCTTTACTCGATAACCTACTTATATGGAATAGGTCAGTCTTCGAGCAGAGTTATCTTGCGTTCTGCTAATGTCGACGGCAACAAACTGGCTAAAGACCTTACTGTTGATGAGCTCAACAAGCTTCAGAAGATAATTGAAAAAAGTTATAAAGTTGAAGGGGACTTAAGAAAAGACATCGGCCAGAATATTAAACGATTGAAGGAAATCGGAAGTTGGAGAGGATTAAGACATGCCCGAAAACTGCCTATCCACGGACGTTCCAAAACAAATTCCAGAACTTTGAGAGGAAACGTGAGAAAGACCATGGGTTCAGGAAGAAAATCGTCATCGGAAAAAACCTGATGAAATAATATGGGACAGAAAAAAGTAATCACAAAAACAGAAGAAGAAATAAAGTCCGTCACCAAAGGGGCTGTTGGCGTTTCTAAGAAATCCGCGAAAAAGCAAGTCATCAATGGAGTCGCTCACATTAATATTTCATACAATAATACACTCATAGACATCAGCGATCTTAAAGGCGATATCCTCGCCTGGTCTTCATCAGGTTTATTGGGATTCAAGGGAGCAAGAAAATCAACCCCGTACGCCGCCAACATGGTCGCCAAAGATGTTTTTGAAAAGGCAAAAAAATACAATTTAATGAATATTAAAGTTGTGGTTAAGGGAATCGGTCCAGGCAGAGAGTCGGCTATCCGAGGACTGGCCGGAACAGGTTTGAACCTTACTTCAATACAGGATTCGACTCCCATTGCCCACAATGGCGTCCGCAGATCTAAACCCCGAAGAGTTTAGTAATTAGTAATTTTATTATATGGCACGATATACGGGACCAAGAGAAAAAATAGAACGAAGGTTGGGCGAAAAGCTTTATTTGAAAGGTGAGCGTTCGTATTCCCAGAAATCCGCCATGACCAAAAAGCCGTACCCGCCCGGAATGCACGGCCAGAAGGGCTCTCGAAAAGCATCCGAGTTCGCCCAACAGTTAAAATCCAAACAGAAAGCAAGGAACATCTACCGGTTACTGGAAAAACAGTTCAAGAATTACATCAAAAAGGCGATAAACTCAAAAAAAGAACCATACGAATTCATCCTGAAAGAGCTTGAGAACCGGCTGGACAATGTTGTCTTCCGGATGGGATTCGGCCAATCAAGAGATCAAGCCAGACAGCTTGTGAACCATGGGCATATACTGGTAAACGGTAAAAGGGTCACAATTCCTTCTTTCGAAATTAAAGTGGGAGATGAGCTGAAGGTAAGAGAAGGAAGCATGAAGAGCCCGTTTTTTACGACCCTTATGCCGCTCTGGCTCAAGAAATATGATGCGCCCGTCTGGATTATACTGGATAAGGAAAAGATGACGGCAAAGATAAAAGGCCTGCCCACACTACAGGAAAGCGGAATAAATGTCGGAGATTTGCAGGCAATAATAGAATTCTACAGCAGATAACCAACGACCAACGACTAACAACCAACGACAAAATGGTCGTAAGTTGTGGGTCGTAAGTTGTAAGTCAAAGTATGTTACAGATACCGGAACAAATTAAAGTGTTGTCGAAAGATGGTTCGAAGACGACTTTTGAGATATCTCCCTTGATGTCAGGCTACGGAGCCACAATAGCAAACCCATTAAGAAGGGTATTGTTATCGTCTTTGGAGGGAGCCGCTATCACCTCGGTCAAAATAAAAGGCGTTGATCACGAATTCTCAAGCATCCCTGGAATTTTGGAGGATCTCGTTGAGATTATTTTAAATGTTAAGAAAATCAGATTTAAGCTACACGGCGACGGTCCAGTCAAAGTGACTTTGGACGTCAAAGGCGAGAAAGCCATCACAGCCGCCGACATCAAGCTTACTTCTGACGTTGAACTGATAAACAAAGACCAGCACATTGCCACCATTACCGACAAGAAAATGGGGTTGAGCATGGAACTGGAAGTAGAAAAAGGTATCGGCTATGTGCCGGTTGAGCAGAGGCAGAAAGACAAGCTTGCCATCGGAGTTATCGCCGTTGACGCGATCTTCTCTCCGGTTAAACTCGTTAACTTCAAGATAGAAAATGTCCGTGTCGGCCAGAGAATTGACTTCAACAAGGTTGTAATGGAAATAGAGACCGACGGTTCTATTGAACCGGAAGAAGCATTGAAGAAGGCCTCGGAAATTCTTGTTGACCACTTTAAGTTGGTTTCGGAAGTTAAGACAGAAGAAAAAGCCGCAAAGCCGAAAAAAGAAAAGACAGCTAAAAAGAAAACTAAGTAAATCAAATGAAAAGAGGCAAACAACGAAAATTTGGAAGAGAGGCAGGACAAAGAAGAGTGCTTTATCGGGCATTAGCGACAGCATTGATCGAACACGGGAAAATTAAGACCTCCTCGGCTAAAGCCAAGTCGTTGACCATCCATATCGCCAAACTGATAACAACAGCCAAGAAACAGACCCTCGCCGCAAGGAGATTGGTTTTGGCCCAGATAGGCGAGAAGGCCGCCAGAAAGTTAATGTCCGAGATTGCTCCTGATTTTGAAAAGCGAGACGGCGGTTACACCAGAATATTACGATTAGGCCAGAGAAGATCAGACGGCGCCGAGATGGTAATCATCGAATTTACAAAGTAAATTCTAAATTTCTAAATCCTAATTTCTAATTTCTAAACAAATCCAAATGACCAAAGTTGAAATAGACGCAACAAACGAGACCTTAGGACGTTTAGCATCAAAGATTGCCGTCTTTTTACGCGGTAAGAACCTGGTGTCATATCAGCCCGAAATTCAGCCCCAGATTGAGGTAGTGGTAAAGAATGCCGAGAAGGTTAGATTTACCGGTTCCAAATTCGCAAACAAGACCTATTACCATTATTCCGGATACCATAGCGGCATCAGAGCAAGAAAATTGTCCGAGCTTTGGGCAACAAAACCGACCCATGTTATAAGTGAATGCGTTTACAGAATGCTTCCAAAGAACAAGACAAGGGATAAAATAATCAAGAATTTGAAGTTTAAATAATTTTCAATTTCTAATTTCTAAACAAACCCAAATGCCCAAAGTTAAAAAAATAACAAAACCAAAGAAAAAAGCGGTAAAAAAACCGGTTCACAAACCTGTCGTCAAAGAGGAAGAGGTTTCGGTTGTTCAGGAAGCGCCGGTTGCCAATGGCAAAGAAAAATACTTTCAGGCCATCGGACGAAGAAAAGAATCCATCGCCCAAGTACGTTTATATACTAAAAAGTCCACAGATATTGCTGAAGAAGAGAAAGCGTTAGTTGTAGTCAACGGCATGGATTATAGAAAATATTTCTCCGACACGAATCTCTGGAATATTGTTGAATCGCCTTTAAGAAAATTAAAATCATTGAACCGCTTCAAGGCAACCGTTGTAGTCCACGGCGGGGGTTCAAGGGGACAGGCCGATGCCATAAAGCACGGCATAGCCAGAGCATTGGTTGAATTTGATTTAAACTTCCGAAAGAAACTCAAAAAGTCCGGCTTCCTGACCCGCGATTCACGCATCAAAGAACGACGCAAGTATGGCCACAAGAAAGCAAGAAAAATGGGTCAGTTCTCCAAGAGATAAACGCTCCGCCCAGCACCTTATTTCAGCCCGTTACGATTGCTCCAGCGGCAATCTCCACTTGTCCTCACCACGGCGGG
>Ga0209541_10016820_pt1 | contig 10774 bp, 11 predicted proteins | sample RifCSPlowO2_01_FD_184027 | JGI IMG/M metagenome (GOLD analysis project Ga0209541, IMG submission 184027) | Groundwater microbial communities from Rifle, Colorado - Rifle CSP2_plank lowO2_0.1 (SPAdes) (version 2) | ecosystem: Environmental > Aquatic > Deep subsurface > Groundwater | place... | reverse complement strand
CTTGCTAGAAACATCGGGCCGCAGCCAATTTCTAAAAATACAGTTTTTTCTTTTTGGAACTTTTTGCATTCGGAAATTTGTCTATACACGTTCGAAAAATTATCTTTTATGTATAGTTGATATCTTTTCTCATAATCCTCAAACTTTGTTTTATCAGAATAAAATTTATTCCACTTTTCAATAGAAAGTTCTATATCATCAGTTTGTTTGATGTCTAGAAATGAGAATATGTTGTTTGAAATGATGTTGTATTTTTTTGAACATGACTTGTTTGTGCATTTTAATTCTTGGGCAAATTGTTTGAGTGAACTTTTACAAGTAGGGCAGGCGAGGACTTTATTTATATCTGCGTGCGTCATAACAGTATTATTAATAATCCAGATAACCGTTTTTCTTCGCTTCATTATTAAGGTCAAATTCCATCATTTCCTCGATTATTCTATCAAACGTATATTTTGGTTTCCATTTTAGTATTTTCCTCGCTTTTGATGGATCACCAAGTAATAGATCGACTTCTGCAGGTCTAAAGTAAAGTGGATCTATTTTTACAAGGATCTTTTTTGTTTTTTTATTTATTCCGACTTCATCTATGCCTTTTCCCTTCCAGGCAATATCTATATTTACATATTTAAAGGCTTTTTCTACAAATTCTCTAACGGTGTGTGTTTGACCAGTTGCAATTACATAGTCGTCTGGAACCTTATGTTGCATCATAAGCCACATCGTGCGTACATAATCTTTTGCGTGTCCCCAGTCACGCGATGCATCAAGATTTCCTAAATAAAGCGTATCTAATTTGCCTTGTAGTATCATGGCTACTGCTCTTGTTATTTTTCTTGTTACGAAAGTTCTTCCGCGACGTGGAGATTCATGGTTAAAAAGAATTCCATTGCATGCAAACATGTCGTAACTTTCTCTGTAATTTTTCGTTATCCAATAAGCATAAACTTTTGCTATTCCATAAGGGGATCTTGGATAAAATGGCGTAGTTTCTTTTTGTGGAATTTCTGTAACCTTTCCGAACATTTCGCTCGATGATGCCTGATAAAATTTTGACTTGTATCCCGACTGTTTTATAGCCTCAAGAAGTCTTACTGTTCCGATGCCGACAACGTCTCCAGTATATTCGGGCATGTTAAAACTTACGCCAACATGACTTTGTGCACCTAGATTGTAAACTTCATCCGGCTTTATGTCAGATACTAGCTTATATAAGGATGATGAATCTGAAAGGTCACCATAATGAAGGCGGAGCTTTGCCTCTGGATTTTGTGCCTCCTTGTAAATATGGTCAATTCGTGCGGAATTAAAAAGGCTGGTTCTTCGTCTAATACCATGTACTTCATAATTTTTTTCCAGCAAAAGCTCAGTAAGGTAAGATCCATCTTGTCCTGTAATTCCTGATATGAGTGCTATTTTGTTTTTCATTTCGCCACATTTTCCAAAAACCACCTGTATGTTTCTTTTAATCCGTCCTCAAGTGCTATTTTGGGTTTCCATCCTGTTTTATCTAATTGGGTAGTATCTACAAGCTTTCTTGGTGTTCCATCTGGCTTTGTCAGATCATGTTCGATTTTTCCTTTATAACCGATAATTTCTGCAATAGCAGTTGCAAGGTCATTTATCGGGATATCATTTCCCATTCCAATATTTATCAACTCGGGTTCATCATAGTTATTCATTAGGTAAACTAAAGCGTCGGCCATGTCGTCTACATGCATGAATTCTCTTCTTGGCGTTCCAGTTCCCCACATTACTACAGATTTTAGTTTATTCAATTTTGCATCATGGAATTTTCTTATTAAAGCCGGAATAACGTGTGATTCGGCAGGGTCAAAATTATCATTTGGTCCATATATGGTTGTTGGCATTACGGAAATAAAATTTGTACCATATTGAGCATTAAATGTCTGGCAAAGTTTTATCCCAGCAATTTTCGCAATTGCATATGCCTCATTGGTTGGTTCGAGTAATCCCGTAAGCAAACTATCTTCACGCAAAGGCTGATCGGCCAACTTTGGATATATGCAAGTCGATCCGGGCATCATTAACTTTTTAGCTTTGTATTTATATGCATTTCCAATAACGTTAAGCTCAATTTTCAAATTGTTATATAGGAACTCTACTGGATGATCGCGGTTTGAAAGAATTCCTCCGACTTTTGCCGCGAATAATAGCACATATTCAGGCTTCTCTAATTTAAAGAAATTTTCAACAGCAATATCATCCATTAACTCAAGTTCATCATGAGTTTTGTAAATCAAATTCGTATATCCATCGCTTTCTAGTCTTCGCTTAACCGCTGCGCCTACCAGTCCATTATGTCCCGCGATATAAATTTTTGAAGTTTTTTCCATATCGTTATCATACTATAATAAAACTTTATCAATCACACAACATGTAAAATCTAGCGTCTGCTTTTTACTAACAAAGTAAGTCCATATATACATGGCTTTGAATAAATAGTTTTAAATTTTTACAGCTCTTTACTGCCATATGTTATAGGAATTTCACGTATTGAGTAATTGATCAAACTCTAACCTGCACCTAAAGAGCTACTTTGTGGAGTGGTTAGGATTGTTATTATGCAAACAAGAAACATTTTGATCGTCCTGTTAATTTTGATGTTGACATATAGAACTATGGATGACAAAATCTTTGTACCGTGTCTATAAGTGATAATATTAAAGTTAGAAAAGTAGTAATAGATTCGGAAAAGTGTATCAGTTGTGGCAACTGCTCAGTTCTTGCTCCAGAGGTTTTTGAACTTGATGATCACGATTCCAAATGTAAACTTGTGGCTGGGGCATCCCTTGACTATAACCATTTGAAACAGACAGCGCAAACATGTCCTGTGAGAGCTATTCAGCTTTATGATTCAAACCTGAAGTTGATTAATTTGGATTAAATCATGAAAAGCTACAAACACGACATCGTCTTTGTTTTACGGCCTTCAGGATTTGGCGAATTTGTTCCTTTTCCAGAAATGGCTCTGACAGCATACGTTAAATCGGTGGGTTTTAAGGCGTCTATTATTGACCCAGGTCCGGTAATAAAACACTCGTTTATGCTCAATCAATACTCATACGATGAATACTTCAAGTTTGTGAAAAAGGAAGTACGTCGGCTCAAACCTCGTTTTATAGGTATGGGTACTTTTACAAGTGATTACGACTTTGTAATGAAATTTGCTAAGGATATTAAAGCTTTTTCTGACGCAAAGTTTATTGTGGGAAACATACAAGCCACAATCATGCCAGAGGACTTTATCTTTGATGGGTCACCTATCGATATAGCTGTTTCGGGCGAGGGTGAGCTAACACTTGAGGAGCTATTGAAAGCTCAAGATCAAAATTCAGACACTTTAAAAAAGATTCATGGTTTGTGTTTTTTGGATAACGATAAGAAGACTTCAGTAAGAACATCGCCCAGAGGCTTAATCCGCGATCTTTCTATTCTTCCTATGCCGGCATACGAAGACGTCGATATGGATTATTATGCCGCGCCAAAAAAACGTGTAATTGGTTTCGCATATTACTCCGTAGTACCTGTTTATACTGGTCGTGGGTGTCCGTTTAGATGTCGTTTTTGCGCTGCCGGAAGCGTATGGGGAGAGAAATCGGTCAGAGAACTCTCAATAGATAGAACAATTGCCGAAATAAAACTACTAGTGGAAAAATACGGTGTTGACGCTATATACATAATTGACGACACATTTACGGTGCAAAAATCCAGAGTACTTGAGTTTTGTTCAAAAATAAAGTCTGTGGGTGTAGCTTGGGCTGCTCAAACAAGAGTCAACTGTATCGACGAAGAGCTTATAAAAGCGATGAAAGACGCCGGGTGTATTCAACTCACGTTTGGGGTAGAGACTGGATCTCAAAAACTCCTTAATTTAATGCACAAGGGATCCACCAATGAGCAGGTGAAGAAAGCCTTTGCTTTGTGCAAAAAGTACAATATCAGGACATTTGCAAACATGATGTTCAATCTCCCAGAAGAAGACGAGGAGGATGTAAAAATGAGCTATGAAATATATAAAGAGATCCATCCCGATGACTTTGGCGTTGGGCTTACGGTAGCCTATCCAGGTACCGAAATTTACGAAGAGTATTTTCCACAAAAATTAACTAAAGATGAATACCATCTTCTTGCGGAGGCACGTGGTTACAGTGGTGGGAGATTCAAATTGTGCAAACATAATCTTAATCTTAATGAGTTACTCGCAGATTTTAGAATGAACTGGCATTATCAACACATCTTTCCGTTATTTATCCGCATACTTTTTGATACAACGTACTGGAAAATGATTTTAAAATCTAAACATAGAAGTCAGTATTTTTCGTGTATTGCGCATGATTTACATACAGGGTTAATACGCGCCGGTGGAACAATTATCTACAATATATTGAAACCACTCCCAGCTCGAGTGAAAACAAAAATCATTAAATTGGCTACAGTTTATGGAAGAAAATTTGGTAATTGATTCCTATTTATGAAAATTAGTTCTCCAGGAAGCCCTCAATCAACTGTACCTATAGTTACCATAAGACCCACTTACGCAGAAGGGTCCATTGAGAGTCCAGGAATGCCAGAAGGGGGAAGGTTGCTCGAGCAGTATGAATCCGGCATTATTGTTTAATAGAACAGAATTAGAAGGTCTTTCAGTGCTTGATTTGGGAGCGGGGTCAAGGGCTAGGTTTGCTAAGGAGCTTGCCGAATCAGGAGTAAATGCTAGAGTGATTTCGCTAAGCCCAGATTTCAGTACGCGATTATATTCAAGACCTGCAAGAGAAGGTCATCCACAAGGGAAATTGTTGGCAGCTCTGGGAGAAAAGTTACCTTTTCCAGATAATTCATTTGATAGGGTTTTTGCCTAAGGTGTACCCCTTGTCAAGACCACCAAACTACGATTTTAAGATAGATCTTTTCACCCCCTTTCTTTTTAACTTTTCTTAAAGTACACCCATTCCGGTGTCATCTTTTTTAATGAGCTGTGTTTCCGCTCCGTATTGTAAAAATTAAAGTACTCCCCCAACGACTCCTTTGCCTCCCTCGGTGACTGGTATTCTTTTAAATATACCTCCTCGTATTTTACACTCCTCCATAGCCTTTCTGTAAATATGTTGTCCATCGCACGTCCCCGCCCATCCATGCTGATTCTGATTGACGGATGCTGCTTTAATATCCCAAGATATCCTTCAGCTGTAAATTGTACCCCCTGGTCTGAATTGTGAATATCTGGTTGCCCGATTTGCAACCCCTTCTCCAGATTCTCCATACAAAACTCAACACATAATGTATCTGACAACTCCCAACTAACTACGTATCGAGAATACCAGTCTAGTATCGCTACCAAATACAGAAAACTTCCGTTTACCCTGATATATGTAATGTCCGTTCCCCATACATGATTCGGGTGGGTTATCGGCAACTCCCGAAGTAAATATGGATAAATTTCATGCTCTTTATCTCCCTTACTCAAGTTGGGCTTTGGATATATTGCCTCAATCCCCATTATTCGTATCAGTCGCGCTATACGCTTGTGGTTAACTTTTACCGCAGGTATCTCTAAATTATCAGTTATCCTTCTCACTCCATAAAACGGCCTTTTGGTATAAAGCTTATCTATAGCGTTCATGACTACTATGTCTTCTGCCGTGACTTTTGGCTTATGCTGCCAGTACACGCTTGACCTATTCAGTTGTAAAAGTTCACATTGCTCCCTGACAGAAAGCTCAGGATGACCTCGTTCAACCAGTGTCAACTTATGACTCAATTGGCAATCCCAGCTTTTTTTTTAGCCAATCCAGACTGACTTTTAAATGTCCGATTTGTTTGTATAGTTCGTCTATTAACAAATCCTTTGTCTTTAACTGCTGATCCATGCTTTTACCGTCAAAACTGTTTTTAAGGTTTGCTAATGCAATTTCTCTCCAACGTCCAGCTTGAGTAGGATGAACGCTGAATTTACTGCAGATCTGAGACATGGTTTCATTCTGTTTTAAAAGTTCTAACACCACCTGAGTTTTAAACTCTGGTGAGTGCTGGCGTTTGATAGTTTTTTCCATAGAAATCTATCTTACCAGGTGGTCTAGTTTATGGGGTACAGTATAAAACCCTTTATCAAACCTAAATGTTCCAATTATGATTATTAAGATGATGGAAAACGAGATTTTATATGATTTTATAAAATCACTTAGATAATGCATTCCCTGGGCCATATATATTTCGCCGCCTTTTTTGGCGTAGTAGGTATTCGGGAAAAAAGATGCATAGTATCCCATCCTGAAAATCTGGTAGCCGCCTACTATTAGCATGATTGGAACAAAAAATAAGATAATTTGCTTGAATTTGCTTCGAGGTTTTGATTCGTCTGTTTTTATGTACTTCTTTTTTTCAGTTACCAAAAGAATCAATGCATACGGTATGAGGAGGAGTGTTTCAGGTCGTGCAAGTATTAGAAGGGATAAAATTAGGCCTGCTAGAAATGGTCTTTCGTAGATTAAAGACTTTTTGATTAGTATTGCGAAAGCAGTTATAAGAAGATATATCAGAGATGTTTCAAATCCGCTTGTAGCAAAATCTCTAAAGGCTGAGTTTGCCATGAGCAAAATAATTCCTAAAGGAAAGAAAACTTTTTTGCTGTTATCAAAAAACAGAAGAAGTGTGATCGAGATAGTAGATAGAATTATCCCAAGAATAATTGCAGTTGGTCTTAAATCAAAATTAGTAATTAGTCTTATTAAAGATAGTACAAATATCCATAAAGGTGATGTAAAACCCTCTACTCTTTCACCGAAGTTGAATACTAGCCCGTTTCCGTTTACAAGATTATCGACGTATCTAAAAAATATAAATGCGTCTTCACCAGTCCAAGATCTTGTTGCAAAGAGGATAATGGATGCAATGATTAATATTATCTTGGCGATGGAATTGAGTTTTAAGATAACTGTTGCTTTGTTATTGCTTCCAGGCATCTCGTTTGACCTCTGATCTAAAAAGGACATATTTAACTGTATTTGTTGTATATTCCCATAAAGTTATCCAGCAAGCGAGAGGATGAAAAAACCAGGCTGGGTCTCTTTTTTTTATATATCCTTTTATAGAATCAATGACGGATGGTAACGTTAATATTGTGTAGAGTATGAATTTAACAATGGCTAATTTTTTGGAAGAGCATGCTTCCCAGTTTACTGATCTTAAATTCTTCGCTTTGTATTGATAATAATCTAGAACCCTTCTTTTTTGCTTTCTCGCAAATTTTCTAATATCTGATTCGCAGAAGGTATGGATTATTCCTATTTTGACTTTTGCGAACTCGATTTGATTTTTCTTTTTGATTTCAGAGGCTAGAACATCTATATCGAACAGATAGTCTTTGATTACAACCCTTTTTAAAAATGAGTTTCTAAAGATTGTTCCATTTGCCCCGATTGTAGGTAAGTCTTTATCCTTTTCAAGTGTTACTTTGATCCAATCTCCCATATCTTTTTGTTTTAGTTTAATTCCTGTCCATTTGTCTGTGAGCAGGTTCCGTCTGTCATAGTTGCCATAAAACATTACGATAGGGTCATTAAATCCGGTAAGAGCACTGTACCTTTCAATAAAACCTCCTTCTTTTCGATGGGTATATTCCCAGGGTTCTGATCCAACAAGACTCTTATCACTTAGTAGTGGTTTTATCATTTTTTTGAGCCAGTCTTTCGAAGGCAGAATATTGTCAGAGTCTATTAAAACAACGAATTCGCCTTTTGCTCTTTTTACCGCGACTGCTTTACCTGCTTCGCCTGTTTTCAACGGATTTTTGTATATCTTTGCTTTGTATTTACTTGCTATTTTTAATGTATCGTCTGTGGATCCTCCGTCGGCGATTATGATTTCGATTTTATTCTGCGGATAATCTTGGGTTCTGATAGACTCTAGCTCGGTTTCTAGCACTTTACTTGCATTGAGGGTAGGAGTAACAAAACTCACAAAAGGGAATTGGTCTGCCATGTTAATGCTATATTACCAAATTTTGTGTTTGCTTATCAGAAGTGCTGGACTTTACCTGTTTTTTGTAAACTTTTGAAGATACTACTTAGCCACGTGCTCTATGAAAGTATTGTTTTTGTGTCGAATTTATTAATCAGCCTATAAGTAAGAAAGTAAAATCTTGCATTCACACAGTTAGTAAATGAGTCAACGGTAAGGTGAATGAGAGTTGTAGTACTTATAATTATCAATATCGGTAATTCATTTGTGAATCCTGCGATTAATATTACCAGCCATAATTCCCAGCTATGAAGTGGGGCTGTGAATTTACCTAATTTTCTTATATATGTCCCTGATAAAAATTCCTTAAGTGAGAATTTTATTTTGTTTTTTATCAAATAGTAAATGTAGTCAGGGAGATGATCGGTGTCTATAAATAGACTCCATACGAGTGCGACTACTGAGTAAACCACACTTGATGTTATCATGAAAAAGATTGTGGCTGTAATCAGACCCGCACCCAGATGATAGGACTCGTTTTTTAAGGTGTTTACCGCGAGGGACAATATGTTTGCATCCGTCTTATGATTGGCTGATTTTCTGTTGTTTATTTCACATTTGCTACGCAATTGCATCTTTTTCTTTGTCTACGCTTGTTTGGGGTTTTAAGAAGTGGCCGAAGAGTTTTTCGATGGAGTGCTTCCAAAATGCAGGAGATAAATAATTGGCTTTTTTCTGGTCGGGATCAAAATCTAAAAGATGACCAAATAATTTTTTGGCTGCGCCGGTAAAATATTTTATATCTTCTAGGCTTCTTATGCTGATAATTTTCTTAAAAATAAATTGAGGAGAAAAAAATGCCGAATAAAGTTCTTGAGTTAAATCAAGTATTTGCTTTTCGGTCATAGGAGTTTTCATTACCGGTTTTCTCATATCATAATCTTCATAGTTTTCACTTAAAAGCCAGCCTTTTTCTTTACATTCTTTCCAAAGGGGTGTTCCGGGGTAGGGGATAACGATTGTCGCTTGCATGCTGGCAAAATATCCTTTTTTGAAGCAGTATTTAGCAACTTCTATGGTTCTTTTTGCGTCCTTATACGATTCCCAAGGATACCCGAGCATTATTGTTGCATGGGGCTCAAGTCCTGCTTTAGATGCCATGCGTGACCCTTTTATTGTATCTTCCTCTTTGGTTCCTTTGTCTAGCTTGTCTAAAGTTTTCTGGTTGGCGCTTTCCATTCCGTACAAAATAAATCTGAAGCCAGCTTTTTTCATAAGATCGTAATATTCTTGAGTTAAAGCATTAAATCGCATGTTGCACCCATAGACGACTTTTTTATTGTATCCGCTTTCTATTAAAAGCTCACAGAATTTTTTGAGCTTTGGTCCGATAAACATGGTTCCAGCGTCATCAAATATTTCTTTTACTTTGTATTTATCTACAACATGCTTGACTTCGGCAAAAAGCCTTGCAGGTGAAAATGATCTGTAAGAGCCGACAGGATTTAATGTATGATCCCAAACGCAAAATGTGCATCTGTTCCACCAGCAATCTCTTCCGGAATACATATATGTCCCCGGTTTATATTTATAATTTCCGTTTTCGTATGCATAAAGTTTCCACTTGGTGAGATCTCTGTCAACGAATGGCAATTCATCCAGATTATGTCTAAGTGCCATCGGACCAGAGTTATGTATTTCTTTTCTGCCTTTGACCTTTAATTTTTCAACTGGTTTTGATTTTATAAGTTTATCTTCGGCGCGCCAGTAAATTCCGCCTTCAAGTCTTTCACCATTTTTAATATGGTTAAGAAGTTTTAAAACGACGAAATCATAATCTCCGCCTTTGATTATGTAATCTACTTTGCTATTTTCGAAAGATTCTTCGGGAAAAGTTGTAACGTGGTCTCCTACAAGAATTATTTTAATTTCAGGAATTTCCTTTTTTATCTCATCTATCTGACTCCAATGCGTTTTTATTACTGGGCTTTTAGTTTCTATCATCAAATAACCAGGCGAATTGGATTTGAGCTTCTCTAGCCATGATTTAAATGTTTGTTGTTCAGCGATTCCATCCATCCAGAAAACTTTGTAACCATTTTTCTTAAGAAGGGAAGCTGCGTAAGCTGGAACCATCGGATAAATGTAAGTTGAATCATTGAAAAACTGAAATTGTCTGTTCTGGCTTAAAAGAGGTGTACCTTTTGAAGATTCGATAGGTGGGTATCCAATTGCGATTTTTAATGTTTTCTGATTTTCAGGCATTTGATATATTCCAAATCATATAGATAGCAGTCTATGCGTTATTGTCTCTTTAGTCAATAATCATAATTCACATTATCAAATTTTGGATTGATTGACAAAACACTAGACATCCGTCCAGTTTAATTTACCTTGCCTTATGTTGGGACAAAGGTGAGTTGCTGACGCGTATATCCGGTCATCATGATTTTTTTTGTATCTTCGCGAATTTTTCTAGGAAGAAAAGAACTTGTCCATAAAAACAGATTAAGAGGAACTGGGGGAAGACATTGTACTGCTACAGGGATCTTTCCGTTTTTTGCTTTTGATAAAATTTGAAAACTCTCCCTAACAGCGGTAAACAAGAGTATAGTACAGACATTAAATAAGCGGGGGATAGAACTGATAAAAAGACTTGAGATTCTGATTAATTGGCAATCGTTTGTTAAATATACTTTTAAAATGTGCGTAGTTAGAAAATAATTTTGTGCAATCATTGATCTTGGAAATATTTCTCCGGATTGGAGGTGATACCAAGATCAATATGCTAACTATG
>Ga0209541_10016818_pt1 | contig 10775 bp, 9 predicted proteins | sample RifCSPlowO2_01_FD_184027 | JGI IMG/M metagenome (GOLD analysis project Ga0209541, IMG submission 184027) | Groundwater microbial communities from Rifle, Colorado - Rifle CSP2_plank lowO2_0.1 (SPAdes) (version 2) | ecosystem: Environmental > Aquatic > Deep subsurface > Groundwater | place: Rifle... | reverse complement strand
GTCCCGATGCTGTCAGCATAGCTGTTCCGACAGTTTTCCATAAGAAGGTGACCCTGGATGCTATAGAAACCGGATGTCATATCCTACTTGAGAAGCCAATAACTGATAACATAAAGGATGCTAGAGAGATAATCAGAAAGGCTGATAAGAATGGGGTCAAACTAATGATAGGACATATAGAAAGATTCAACCCTGTGGTATCGCAGATTAAAAAAATGATATCCGACCAGGATATAATAACCATAAGCATCACAAGAGTAGGGCCGCTGCCACCGAGGATGAAAAGTATTGGAATACTGATAGACGTGGCTGTTCATGACATCGATATTATAAGGCATGTAACAGGGTCTGAATTTGAAAAGGTTCTTTCTTTGGTGTCAAAAAACATGTCTAAGAGGGAAGATACTGCTATGATTTCTTTCAGGATGAAGAATGGCATATTAGCGCATATAAATACAGACTGGCTGACGCCATTTAAAATAAGGGAAATAAGAATAGCGACAAAGAAAAAATTTATAATCGGAGATCTTATATCGCAGAAGCTGACAGAATATGGAAAATACTCTGTAGATGGTTCTTTTATTGTAAAAGAAATCGGCATGATGTATCAGGAGCCTTTGAAGCAGGAAATAAAGGCCTTTATATCGTCAATAGAAAGCAATACAGAGCCACCTGTGACTGGCAGGGACGGGCTTGAGGCGTTGAAAATTGCATTTAAATGTATAAAATATAGCTCATAAATCATAATGATATCGTGGATATTGACAACTTATAATCAAGAAGAAATTTTGCCTAAAACCCTAGATTTTTTTCTGAGTGAAATGAGGGGCATGAACATAGAATTTATAGTGTCCGATGATGGCAGTTCAGATAATAGCGTTTCTGTGGCAAGAAAGTATTCGAAAATTTATAACAATGTGAGATTCATAGCTGATGAGCATAAAGGCAGGGGTTCTGCTCTTAACAACGGGTTCAGAATATCAAACGGAAATATTATTGTATTTTCCAGCTCTGACATAACGATAGGAAGAGATTATTTGGCTATGGCCCTGAAAAAGTTTGAAGAATATGACATAGTTCTATTGTCTAAAAACATACATGGTTCTATTTCCAGAAATAGAAGTGCTGTCAGAGTGCTCATGAGTTTTTCTTATAACTCACTGCTGAAGCTTCTCTACAAAACAAAGTTCCAGGATATGCAAGGCGTAAAAATACTGAAGGCTGACAAGCTGGGGGGCATCATAGGTTATTGCAGATCGAACGGTTTTTTCTTTGATACCGAACTTATTTTGATAGCATTTAATAGGGGTATGAAAATAATAGAAATACCTTGGACATATTTTGACAACAGGAAGAGCAGTGTAAGGTTTTCAACTATTATAGAGCTTTTCATGGAAATGATAAAATTTTATCCGAGATTCAGGGAGATTAAGTGAGAAATATGGAAAAGAAGTTTATAATTCTGATAATTCTGATGTCTTTATTGAATCCTTTACAATACGTGATATTGGCAGTATATCATCCGCAAGATACCATATTCAATGGAATGGGTACAGATGACGGGATAATCCTTACTCTCATAAAAATACATGATTTTGGTTTCAATAATCCATGGATATTAAGTTCAGACGGCATAAAGGAAAATATATTTAATAATCCTACGCTTGGACCTGTCTTTACGATGCTACCGCTGAGTTTTTTTTACCTACTGACAGGCATAGAGCCTCTTGCAGTTCTAGTTATTTTCAAGTTTTTTTCCTCGGTATTTTTTCTGGTAGTAAGCTATTATATGATAGAAGCTCTTGTCAGAGATAAGCGCAAATCCAGAATTGCATTCTTTATTTATATAATTACAGCCGGGCTTGGCAGCATTATTGTGCTTTTTCAAATCATGATGAACCCTTCCAAGATTTTTACTATATTCTCGCTTTTTGGGTTCGGTGTTGGGACTTATAGGGTGATTGATTTTTATTATTCGTTCCCGCTTGCTCTGGGACTTTTGGCTGTTCTCTTGTTTATGAAGAATAAATATTATCTTAGCGGCTTGTCACTTGGTTTGGCAGTATTTTTCTATCCGTGGTACGGCTTTGCAGCCTTTCTCATAATCTTTGTTTACAGTCTGATTTATCAGAAAGTTGCAAGAATTATGAAGACACTGCTTCCTACAGTGCCATTCGGCCTAGTATGGTTTATGATATATGTTAACAGTGCTGAGTTCTTCAGAAATTATATTGATATAGTGAAGATGACAAGCGGCATTGTGCTACCATCAATAGTGATTGGCTTGGGGCTGCCTGTTATTTTTCTTATATACGAACTGCGTAAGCTCTTTGACAGAAAAATATATATATTTTTATGGCTGTCTGCAATATCACTCTTGTCACTATCCCAGATTTCACAGTCTTACTGGGCCAATGTCTCTGGCATTTTCAAGAGTATGATACCTATTATGGAATTTGTCAACACATACTCCATATTATTCGAACTGCCATTTTTCATTCTTTTTGTAAAGCTTGTGTATGATGTCTCAAGATTGAACATAAAGAAGGATTATTTGTTTGTGTTATGCTGGTTCCTTCTGGCACTGTTCCTTTTGTTGGCACCGATGAAATATGTACCATGGATACCGATAAAGATAAGTTCATTTATGAATATCCCGATTGCTATCATAGCAACATATGGTATCATTCACTTTGCATCAAGATACAAGTTATTGTCTGCAAGAAATATTATTATTTTGATAACTATCCTGTCATTGCCATCTTTGGTGTTATTTTATATATATGAACAGAATACAGCAAGATATGATGCATCTGCGGGAGAGATACAGAACTTTTTCTTTTCAAAGAGTGATTATGAAGCCCTTAGGTTCATGAAAAATGAGCCGATGGGAGTTGTCATATCATCAGGGGAGATAGGTTCTTACCTGCCCTATTACTCGAACAAAAAATCTCTGCTGACAACTGCAAACCGCACTGATGCTGTTTTCAACATCTCTGAAAAAGAGCATGACTTCAAAATATTATATTCCGATTCAGGTGATGCCGAAAAAATAAATATAATCAGGAAATACAACATCTCATATATTTTCTACGGAACTTTTGAAAACAGGATTGCATCATTCCATCCGGAAAATGTGACATACTTTAAGGAAATATACAGGAATAATGGAACTTCTATTTACAGGGTTTTGGTGAGTGAATGATATCCAAGAAAAAAATAGAAGGCACGCTGGTTATCTTAACAAGAAATGAAATTGATGGTCTCAGAAAAATATACCCAAGAATACCTGTCAACAGAATTGGGGAGGTTTTTGCTGTTGACTATAACTCTATAGATGGTACAATCAATTTTTACAAAAAAAATAAAGTCAGATTTTACAGGCAGAATCTGAAAGGAAGGGGTGAAGCATTTAGAATCGCATTCTCTAGGGCAAAATATGATAATATTGTGCTCTTCAGCCCTGACGGGAATGAAAACCCTGATGACATAGAAAAAATATTCGTGCTGATGAAGAGTGGATATGATATGGTTATAGCATCAAGATTTATGAAGGGTGGCAGGTGTGATGAAGACGACAAAAAAATAAAGATAAGGAAGTTCGGGAATAAAATATTTACACTGTTTGTGAATATACTTTTTGGTGGCAGCCTTACTGATTCTATAAATGGGTTCAGAGGCATAAAGCGCTGCGTGTTTGAAGAAACCAAGCCTGATGCAAAGGGTTTCGGAATAGAATACCAGATATCAATGCGCGCCATTAAAAAAGGCTTTAAGATTAAGGAGATACCGACAATAGAAGATAAAAGAATAAGCGGGCGCGGTACTGCAGGAACTTTCAGGACAGGTCTGTACTTCCTTAAAATACTATTAAATGAGTTTTTCAGATAGTGGGTATCATATTTTTTCTATACCATTCTATTGTTCTCTTGATACCTTCTTCCAGTGGTACCTTTGTCTTGAAGCCTGTTTTTTCAAACAGTTTTTTTGTGCTGCAGCTTCTCCGCGGCTGTCCCGATGGCTTGGAGTCATCAAAAATAATGTTCGTCTTTTTGCCGGAAAGCTTTACAATAAGGTTTGCGAGATCCTTTATTTTGACTTCTTCATCTGAGCCTATATTTACTGGATCTGCTTTGCAGTATTTTTCAGTCACAATCATCAAACCCCTTGCAAAATCTTCTGCGTAGAGAAATGATCTTGTCTGTTCTCCGCTCCCCCACACAATCAGCGGATTTTCGCCGCTCATAACTCTTCTTATCAGGGCCGGTATAACATGCCCCGAATTAGGGTCAAAATTATCCCTGGGTCCGTATGCATTATAGGGTCTTGCAATTGCTATATTCATATTATATTCCTTGCTGTAAGCTATGGAAAGGAACTCTTCCATTCTTTTAGCCCAGCCGTAACCTTCATTTGAAGGGTCTGGACTCTCAATAAACCCCTCTTCTTCTGGTGTAGGTATGATGCAGTGCCTCGGGTATACACAGGCTGAACTCACAGTCAGAAATCTTTCAATATCATTGATTCTTGATGCATCCAGAATATTCATGAATATTGAGAGGTTGTTCCTGAAGATTGAACCCTGATGTCGGATGTTATATTCTATTCCTCCGACATCAGCAGCTAGATTCATCACAATATCTTTGTTTTTGCATACCTCAGAACAGAAATCCATGTTTTGGAGGTCTCCGTATACAAGCCTTATATTTTTGTTGTTTCCCAGATATCTTGTATCGCTTCGTATTGGAACAGTTACTTCGGCACCTTCTTTTGCAAGCAGTTCCACTAAATGGCTACCGATAAACCCTCTTCCACCTGTAACAAGAGTTTTTTTCCCTTCCCAGAATTTCATTTTATACACCTTTCAATGAGGACAGTGTTTTTTCAAATACATCTTTTACATGTTCAATATCTTCATCTGTCAGGTATTGATGACATCCGATATAGAATCCGTTGCGCCCTACAAATTCGGCATTCGGGAGTTTATTTTCATATTTTTTCTTTAGAAATTCAAATGAAGGCTGTTGCGTTGGGATGCACCCAAATATTGGTCTGTTTTCAACACCATTCATGCTTAATTCAGACCTCAGCCTGTCAGGGTCAACAGTATTATTTCTGATAATCAGCGGATACGCAAGATAGCTTATGTCTGATGAGTATCTTGGCAGAATGAAAATATCCTTGAACCTTTTCAATGCTTCTGTTATTTTTTTCACATTTTTTTGCCTATTTCTAATTATTTCATTGATTTTTTTCAGTTGCATCAGCCCCAGCACAGCATTAAATTCCGTTGTCTTAAAATTGTATCCTATCAATTCGTGTCTAAATCTTGGATCAAAATGTTTTTTAGAATAAGGACAATAGCCCTTTCCTCTGGTACATATTTTACAATCACAGAGGCGTCCATTAGACTTTAATTTTCTTACAATTGAGCAAAGCTCTTTATCATTTGTATTTATTGCCCCCATTTCACCTGCCTGGATGTTGTGAGCTATGTAAAATGAGAAAGATGACATTGATGACATAGAGCCGGTTTTCTTCCCTTTGTACAGGCTGCCGTGTGCCTGTGAAGAATCTTCAAATACAAGCAGATTATAATCCTCTGCAATCTTGTTTATTTTGTCCATGTCAGCACAATAACCCATCAAGTGCACTGGCAGAATCATTGAAATATTTTCTTGTTTATTTTCTTCCAGATACACTCTTATATTTTCAGGGGTAATGCACAGATTTTCGATATCTATGTCCACGTAAACAGGCTCAAATTGGCTGAGCATAACAGCATTGGATACGGCAATATACGTAATGGGAGTGGTTATTATTTTATTCTTTTCTTTTGGTATTTTATTCTTTATTTTCAGCGCAGTCAAGCCAGCAATCAGCGCAGAAGTGCCTGAATTAAGAAGGACTGAATATTTGGTTCCGATGAAGTCTGCCCATTTATCTTCAAACTCGCTTACATTCTTACCTTCGCTTATCATCCCGTTTCTGACGAGCTCAAGTATTCTCTTTTCACCTTCTGAATCTATTCTCATATCGCCTACTTTTACGATTCTCATATCACATTCAACTCTTACTAGAAATTTCTATTAACTCTAATTCATCATTCTCATATAATTTTTTAAAAGGCTTTATCTTTTGGATATTATGGTTTAGTGTGTCGTTTTTTACAAGAAGAACATATCTTATATTATATTTTTTTAGCATATTTTCAATGTTCACTTCTCCGCTATAAGCTTTTTCAAGCTCTACAAAAAATGGATTATCAGGATAGAACAGCCTGCTCGTGGAACGCTTTTCAGCAATATATGGTACATAGTTCTCTAGCCTTTCATTGGTCAGCACATTGCCAAATTCCTGATTTTTTAGGAAAAGGAGCGCGTTGTATTCATCATATGAAAGGTATAATTCTGAATTTGTGTATGCTTGTATATGCCCCAACACGAGTGTTGCAGATGAAATAACGAGAATCACGATTATGAATAATTTTGGTAGCCTGTTTTTCTCGGCAAAGGCGAAGATTCCCATGGTCCCTACTATAGCCAGTGGAAAGAACACAATCCATATGAATCTCTGTGGGTTTGGCACAGGACTTATCTGAGGCGGTAGAAGCGTCAGCAGCACTGTCAGCGCAACAAAAATTACTATAAAATCAGTGTTCACGTCCTTTTTCGGCTTGTAATATTTCAAAATGTATAGTGATGTGAATATAATGATAAAAAATCCTTGCACGAAAAATACTGGTATGTTAACATAGTTCCTGAGGGCGCCCATTTTATGAAACAAATCAGGGTATTGAAAATAACTGGCAATCCATGGCAGGGCAAACAATGCGCTAATAATGGCTATTTTAGCATACTTTATTTCCTTTCTAAGAAACCCGTATATCAGTGTCAGCAGAATGAAAACAGCACCGAATGACGGGTAGATTAAAAGTGATAGCCCTGAAGATAATCCGCTTGAATAAATCTTGTTTTTGAGCATAAGCAGCAGCGACAAATACCCGAAAAACAATGAAGCTGTATGGTAGACCGCTGTGCCGCCTGATATACCATTGAATAATAGAACACCAGCAAGGCTTCCCGAGACATTTCCCTGAAAAATAAAGATCATCAAATATGCTAACCCACCGACTCCACCAAGCGTCAAGTAAAGAAGAAAGGAAGTATTTCTCTGAAACTCTTCCTTAAAAAAATACCTAATAATTCCGTAAATTACTATGAAATATAAAAAAAGAAATACAACCTTCATTAGTATCATTATGGTTCCCGGGTCAACAGATGATGTGTATGAAATAATTCCTATCAGTGCCAGCATATAAGGCGAGCCTGGGAACGGGTCCTGAAATATTGTCATGTTATTGAAAAAGAACGGGTCCTGAAAATACCACAAGACTGATTTTGTTGCTGCTAAATGCGTTACCTCGTCGCTACCTACAGGGAACATCTGGCCGTGAACAGGGTATCCCTGAATAGGGAATAAGAACTTCATGAGATAGACTAATACGGCAAGAGATGCTAATAGAAAAAATATTATGATATATTTTTTCTTAGACAAAAACACAATTCACACCCTGCCTCTCCAGTAATTCAGCAGGTCTTCCATGGTTTTCTCAAACGGTATTTCGGGCTTCCATCCTGTTTTCTGCCTGAATTTTGTTGAATCGCCAAGAAGTATTTCAACATCAGAAGGTCTCATCCTTGTAGTATCCTGTTTTATTTCTACCCTGATTTTTGACATGCCCAACAGCATATTCAGCACGTCTTTTATTATCCATGATTTGCCGGAGCAGATATTGTAAACTTCCCCGTAGCTGCATTTTTTCAGGCACATCTCATATGCCTTTACAACATCCCTAACATCTGTGAAATCCCTCTGTGAATTCAGGTTGCCAACATGTATAACAGGCTCTCTTATCCCTTTTTCTATTTCTACTATCTGCTTGGAGAAGTTCGAAGTTACAAACACTTCCCCCCTGCGCGGCCCGGTGTGGTTAAAGGCTCTTGTCCTGACTATTTTCATTCCATAACTTTTATGGTACTGAAAACCGAGCATTTCTTCCGCTATCTTTGATACACCATAAGGACTTAGTGGTCTCAATGAATTGATTTCTTTTACAGGAATCTCGTCTGGATATACTAGTCCATATTCTTCTGAAGAGCCCGCTATCTGTATTTTCGGGTCAAGGCTGCTCGATCTTATAGCCTCGAGAAGACTTATAGTGCCGACTATGTTTGTTGTCAGTGTTTCATGTGGTGCATGAAATGATGTTGGTACAAATGACTGTGCGGCAAGATGAAATATAAAATCAGGCTGAGACTTTTCTATTGCGTTCTTTATGCTGTGTGCATCGCGTATGTCAGTCTCCACCAGCTTTATTTTATTTTTTATATGTTCTATATTGTCATATCTGCTTCTCCATCTTACTGTCCCATAGACATCATAGTCGTTTGCAAGCAGATATTCTGCAAGATGCGAGCCGACAAAACCCGTTACACCTGTTATCAATGCTTTCATGAACTTAATAATTTTTTGTAAACTTTATAAACCTTTTCAGAAATGAGCTATCTTATGAAAAATAAAGATATATTTATAATAATTATTTCAATAATTCTCGTGTCTACATGGTTTATTCTTAAGACTCCACATACATTGAATTATCTTAGTTTTCTGGAATTTGTCATACTGAAGATTTTTATGATTGCTTCAGGAGCATTTCTTCTGATAAGGTTGTTTATAGAAAAGCGTTATGGCAGGACTATAATCAGGATTCCTTTGAAGAATATTGCACTTTTGCTTTTTGCCGTAATTTTCTCTACAATTGTCATCCAAGTTTTTTCCCCCTTTATATCTATACAGAGCGAGACAAGAATTATTGCCATAGATGATTTTGTATTTCATCATGTGTACAAGAAAAATATGGAAACCCAACTTGTATCAAGAGAGTATAACATAAGTTTTAAGACAAATTCTCTGGGATTGAGAAATGCGGAAATCGGCGACAAGAAAAAGCCGAGAATACTGATGCTAGGTGATTCATTTACAGCCGGCGGAGGCGTAAATGGCGATGAAACATTCTCATGGCTGCTGGAACGCAGGCTGAACAGCACAGCTGAAGTCATAAATGCTGGTGTTGATTCGTATTCTCCTATACTGGAATACAATCGCCTTGAGAAGGAATTAATTCATCTGATGCCGAACTTGATAATCCTTAATTATGATATGGGCGATATTCAGGATGATTACTATTATGAGCAGTCGGCTGAGTTTGTTGATGGATATATTATATCTGTAAAGCCCGTGAATATCACAAAAGATGATTTTATTCAGTTTTTGTACAAGAATATCAAGTTAATATATATTATAAAGAATTCTGTGGAAGAGATATATTCAAGAATGGATAACCCGCCTGTGTTTGATTACAATGAGGATTTTGGCGATGTCAGGTTTGACAGGATGTCTCTGACAAGATTCGGCACCGAGAACATTACAAAACCTGATTTGGAAAGAAACATGAAGTATATATTGCTGATAAGAGATTTGGCGAAGAAAAACAATGCAACGCTAATTGTTCACATTTATCCGTACGGTCATCAGGTAAACGGCTACGAATGGGGTAAGGGGAGACATTGGTATTCATTTAAGAGCGGCATCACATATTCGGACTGGGTTCTTGAAAAATTCAGTTTGTTTGGATATGAGAACAATATAACAATAATAAATTCGTTTGATGCCTTTAAAGGAGCATCAAAGCCCGACAAGAAATTTTTCTTTGATATAAACGGGCATTTCAACAAATACGGGCACGAAGTAGTTGCTGATTTTATTTATAATAAATTAAAGAGAATGAATTTAAGCTTTGCTATGAAAGATGATTAAATGGGTGGAAGAAGATTTTCTTTTGTAAGGGATTTGTTCTCATTTATGAGAGCTAGGAAGAAGTGGTGGCTCCTGCCTATTATTATTATGCTTATTCTTGTTGGCGTGCTTGTCATATTTGGTAGCAGTTCAAGCCTGTCACCTTTTATATATGCGCTGTTTTGAAGCTGTAAAATTGAATAAATCAATCTTCTGCTATTTTTTCGCTATTCCACCAGTCCATTTTATTTTCTTGTCTTGATACTAAGAAATTCTCCATGACAAGGTAATCAATGCCCGTTCCTGTCATACATTTGTAAGCCTCTTCAGGCGTACAGACTATAGGCTCGCCTCTTATATTGAATGACGTATTTATTATGAGAGGCACTCCTGAAATTTTTTTAAATTCCTTTATAATATCATAGTACAAAGGATTCTGCTTTCTTGAAATAGTCTGCAGCCTGCCTGTGCCATCAACATGTGTTACAGCAGGTATGAGTTTTCTTTTGTTTTCCTTTATTGGATAGACAAAAAGCATGAAATTTTCTTCATCCTTGTCAATGTTAAAAAATTTGTGGACATATTCCTTTAATATTACAGGGGCAAACGGCCTGAATTCTTCTCTATGTTTTACTTTAAGGTTTAGAATTTCCTTCATTTTTGGGTTACATGGATTGGACAATATGCTTCTGTTACCGAGTGCGCGGGGACCCCATTCCATTCTCCCCTGAAACAATCCCACAACACTGTTATTATATATAAGTTTTGCCATTTCTTTTGGAACGTTTTCAAGTTCCCTGTATTTTATCCCCCCGGATACAAGAAATTTTTTTATATAATCCTGCGAAAATGAAGGTCCAAGATAAGCAGTATTAAGCACATAATTTCTTTTGTTTTCAAGGATTGTATTATAAATA
>Ga0209541_10016817_pt1 | contig 10776 bp, 17 predicted proteins | sample RifCSPlowO2_01_FD_184027 | JGI IMG/M metagenome (GOLD analysis project Ga0209541, IMG submission 184027) | Groundwater microbial communities from Rifle, Colorado - Rifle CSP2_plank lowO2_0.1 (SPAdes) (version 2) | ecosystem: Environmental > Aquatic > Deep subsurface > Groundwater | place... | reverse complement strand
CATAAATATCTAATGCGTCGCTTAATGTCGTCACATTGCCTTTTGAAGAGCTCATTTTGCCGCCCTGGCCTTTTACAATTATAAAATCATACATGACATATTCAGGTGCGTTATAATTCCACACTTTTTTTGAGATGACCTTTCCGGTGTCATAGCTTCCGCCCGCCGTGGAATGGTCTTTTCCGCCGGGCTCAAAATCGACTTTTTCAAAATTCCAGCGCATGGGCCAGTCAACACGCCACTTCAGCTTTGCAATGTGCTTTTTGCTGAAATCAAGCGCTTCTTCATGCCCGCATTCGCAGCTGTATTTTATCGAATACCCGCCAAGCCAGTCCAAACTTTTTATCGTGTCGTTTCCGCAGGACGCGCAGAAAACAGATATCGGCAGCCATTTATCGTCTACTTCTTCTGTTCGAAAATCATTGAGAATCCCTTTGATTGTTTCGTTATGCTCAAGTGCATGCTTCATCTCTTTATCGTATTCTCCTGCACGATATTTCTTCGCTTGATACAAAAACTCTGGATCGATGCCCACGTTTGGAATGCTTTTTTCAATTTCTTTTTCATGATGCTCTGCATAACTTTTATGGCAGCCAAATGTATCGGGAACGTCAACAATTGATTTTCTCAGATATCGCTGAAGCACATCCTGTTTCGGCATATTTGCTGGGACTTTTCTAAATACATCGTAATCGTCCCATGAATAGATAAACCGCACTTTTTTGCCTTTGCTTTCAAGCGCTCTTTTTACCAAATCAACAGTAATAATCTCGCGAAAATTGCCAATGTGCACGGTTCCGCTGGGTGTTATTCCGGCAGCGACAGTGTATTGTTTTTTATCGCCTTTCATTTCAATCACGCGCTCTGCTGCTTTGTCTGCCCAGTGCATGACTTCGCTTTTGTCTTTTGAATCCTGCGCCATTATGCAGAATGTAAAGCATTTCTCTTATAAACATTATGGGTTTTGTTGCTCTTTACTTTGCATCCACTTAACGCGTTCCATTCGTGCCAAAACATTTATATATCAATTGATATACTGCAATCTTATGCAAAAAATAGTTCACAAACAAACAAAGCAGCGTAAGCAAGTCAATCCATTTGTGCGCTCACCTACATTAGATACGGTGCTGATGGTAGAGAAGAAGATTGAAGAAACGAGCGGTGAGTTTAATCGGACTGAGTTGTGGAAAAATCTCCCAAAAAAAGTGATGTGGCAGACGTATTTGGTTATTTTGGATTATTTAGAGACAATAAATAAAATAGCTATTGACAGGGAAGGGCATATTGCATGGATTTGGGATCAGGAAGGCGCTCGGCGTTATGCTGCGAGGACAGATCTGGTGTAGAACCGAGTTTTTCGAGAAAGTTTTATTAAGACTGCTTTCTACAGTCTCTGCATGACAGAAACTATTATGATTAGTAAGAAAGCTATTGCTGACCTTGTGAGGGTTAAGCATAATTTTGACGCCGTTATTGAATCGCTTGAATTAATGAGCAATCCGGAATTTATGAAGTCATTCAAAGAAGCACGGGAACAGGTTAAAAAAAGAGATTTTGCTGATTGGAATGAGCTATAAAATTCTCCCAACAAAAGAATTTGCAAAGGACTTTAAGAAGCTTGATTCGCAGGTGCAGGCACAGATAAAGAAAAAGATTGATGAAGTCTCGATTAACCCTACGCTGTATAAAAAGCTGCAGTATGACTTACATGGAAGCAGCCGCCTTCGAATTGGGAAGCTGCGAGTTATTTTTTCCTATGATGAATCAAAGCAAGAGGTATATCTTGAGAAGATAGTGTTTGGGCATCGGTACTGAGTATGACAGACAAATCAAAAGCACTTGCAGAATTGCGTGAATCAATCTCTCAGCTCGACTTACCATTAAAAGCAACCGCCACCAACCTCGTTTTCGGCAAAGGGAATCCGGATACAGATATTCTTTTTATTGGCGAAGCCCCTGGAAAATTCGAAGATTTGCAGGGCATCCCGTTTGTGGGCACAGCAGGCAAACTGCTCGATGAGATGCTAAATAAGATCAATCTTACAATCAACGATATTTACATCGCAAACATTCTCAAATACCGCCCGCCCAACAACCGCGAGCCGCAGCCTGATGAAATTAGCGCGCACACGCCGTTTCTTGTTGAACAGATAAAAATAATCAAGCCGAAAATAATTGTAACGCTGGGCAACTACGCAACAAAATTTATTCTCGGCGGCTGCAGCGTAGAACAGATGAACAATGTTCCAGGTATAACACAATTGCATGGCAAGGAAAAGCACATCATCATCGCAGAAACAGAATACCGTGTGATGCCGATGTATCATCCTGCGGCGCTGATATACGACCGCTCATTGCGTCCAACAGCAGATGAAGATTTTAAGAAAATCAGAGATGTGCTGGGGCAGAAGAATTTGTTAGCGTTTTAGGCGATATTGAAAAGTTCGAGCTTTGCTCGGTACTGTCGTTCGCTCGGCAGTTTTTTTGACTGTGGACATGCATCCACATTTGCTTATTTAGAAGAAGAAAAACTGTTCCAACGAGTCAGAACAGCTGCAACGCCTCGCTTACATTAAGACAGTACAACACTTTTCAATATCGCCACGTTTTAACAACCTTTATTAATACCAAAATAATCCTTTTTCGCATGGCAATCATCAACCAACTGCTCTTGGGAGCAGCAGGCGGCTTAGTTCGTTCTGTTGTTGGCATCATCAAGCATTTTTCAACTGAAAAGAATCCGTCGTTCAGCACAAAATATATCATTACAACAACAATTGGCGCAGCGGTCATCGGCGCATTCGTCGGCGTTCTCGTTCCCAATGATTACCGTATCATTCTTGCCTCAGGCTATTTGGGCACTGATGTCGTTGAAGGCTTGGTAAAAAGTGTTGCGCATAAGCAGTTGAAGTGAATAAGACCGAACAGTTGTAACCCTACCGTCTGCTCTTGCTCACCTTCTCACTCCAGAAGCTCGGCAGTTCAAACGACACAACCCCTTCAAAATCGCCATCGATCACATACACATACTTCCTCTTCTCTTGCAGCTTCTCAAATGCTTTCTCTGCTTTCTGATAGAATTTCTGCACCGCAGTCCGTTCCATCTCCATCTGTAACAAACTGCCTTCTTTCACAAGCAATGTATCCGTCAGCTGCAGCACATTCTTGTCAATCATGCCTGTATTCTGAGTAATGAATATCAGCGTCAAATCTTTATGCCGTGCAATCGCCATCAGCTTGCCAAGCTCTTTATGCTCTTTTTTCATGCTTTCGCGAGCAGAAAAAGCTAAAGCTCCCTCATCAACGAGCACAACACCGCCGTTCTTGACTGAATGAATATCATCAACGGACATAATCCATTGAGGCAGCACATCCTGCGCAACACCGAGCACATAACAGTGGCGCTGTGCCACGCCATTGATATTTTCCATAAGCCGAAAACCCAGCGCGCTTTTGCCGCTGCCGCGCTTGCCAAAGATAAGTATGATGCGCGACGACTCCATCAGCGCTTTCTCAAACGAAACCGCATCTCCTGACACCGTGTGCGCCACTGCCAACACAGCCGCCTGAGAAGATGATTTATACGTCGGATTTTTTTTCAGCGCGCGCAGCTTCTTCGTTTCCTGTGCTTTGGCAGAAAGCCATGTCGCACCACGAGCAGCCTGCCGTGCAGTAAACTTTGCAGCTGTCCACGTCCCTCGTGCAAGAGCTTTGACAGCGCGCCAAGATAATGACTGTTTTTTCTTTTTAGGCATATCATTTCACCATCTTAAAATGTTTGTGTATATCAGTAATTCTCTTTTCATCAAGCTTGATCAACAATGATTTGCACTTGACGAGAAACGCAGGAGAAGATCGCATCATATGCTCATACTGTGCATCGTCAACTGTCCTGTCGACATAATACTGTGAATCTATCCGTGCTCTGAGCGAATCTTCAATAAATTCAATTTCTTTCTCATCAAAAAAATCGCTGAAGAAGCGCTTTGCAAAAGCGATAGTGCATGCATGAATTTCACATTTTATTCCAGCTTTAATCAGCAGTGCATAGAGTGAAAAATAAATCGTATAATAAGCAGTAGAAATTTTCCAGTCTTTAGCGATATTTGCCCGCATCGATTCAAGCGCTTCCTCTGCTTTCTTGATATAAGCATCTGCAAGATCAGAGTTTGGCTCTATGGTACGCAGCCCTTCTTTTTTTTGAATGCACCACTTAAGTTTATCCATTGTTCAGCACCATCTGGACAAATTGTTCTGCATTTAAAAATGCAACGTGGCACTTCATTATTTCTTTAAGTAAAATATCTGTCCTAAGATTCTTTTCAAGAATAGTGAGGGGATAGATTTTTACACTTAAATCAATGCCATAGGTGGTTGATATTTTTTTTAGCACTGCTCTATCGGCATCACCTGCTATAAAGAGATCAACATCAGAGTCTTTCGTTGCCGTTCCTTTCGCATAGCTGCCGAAGATGATGCCAATGCCGCGAATAAACGGGCTGATTTTTTCTACAATCTCTTTGAGCATAAGATTAGTGTCAAGAAAAACTATCGCTTTGTAATGCTCAGCAAATGTAAAGTATCGCCTGCTTATCCCGCTTCTTCGAATGTGATAGCTCCGAATTTTGCCTTTTGTTTGTGATTCAAGAACACCTTTCTGCTCTAGATCCATGAGAATAAGCTGTGCCGTTCTCGGACTCAGGACAAGTGCTTTTGCCACTTCACGAATATAACGCTCTCCAAAACCGCTGGTAAAAAGCGAAAGGACGCGCACATGGTTTTCAGTGATATATAATTTTTCATACATATGTATTATTTAGAATACAGTGGTATATAAATGTTATGGAGAAATGCAGTAGAATGTGTTTCAGATTCACCCAAACGACACAGAAATCCGCTGAAAGTGCCCTGCTCAGAAGCAAGCTTTTGGCATCTCGTTCATCTAAGACCTCTGAGATATCTCCACCATGATGGAGCTTGACTGGCACTTTCTGGTTCACGGATTTTTGGGACACAAAAAATCCTGCAAATCTATTCATCTACGCCATAAAGTGCGTAGCTTTCTGGATTTTTTCGTGTAAAAAACTATCAAAAATGTATGATTTTCAACACAAAGCTTATAACAATTGTTTACATCTGTTAAATGAGCAGAATTATATCAAATGCGTCCACTCTGATATTGCTGGCTCGTGTTTCACTGCTGAGGGTATGGCTGGCAGAGACAGGGCAAATTGCAGTGCCTATTGAAGTGTACCACGAGACAACTATGAGAAAAGATTTGCTGGATGCCAAACTGATTAAAAAAAGTGTAGATGAGAAACTCATCACAGTTCTAGGAAAAGATGAAAAAAGATTCACGTTCGCACTCAGAGAGTTTAGGCTTGATGCTGGAGAAGCGGCTGCCTATGCAGCATATAATACAAAAAAGCATGAAGCAATTATGACGGATGATGCAGAGCTGATAAAATTATGCAAGCTTGAAGAAATCCCATTTGTTGGCGCACTGGGAATTACAGTTGCATTACACCACAAAAAACGGATAAAGAGAGAAATGGCGCTTGAAAAGATAGATCAGCTGTGTAAAATAGGGTGTTACAGGAAATAGTAACTCACTTCAAAAATGAACTAGGAGGATAAAATGGATATTGTTGCAACACGATTGGACACTGAAATGATTGGAAGGTTTATGGAAGTAACACATCAAACCAAATCAGAAGTTGTGAGGGATCTAGTTGAAGCAGGCAAAAAACATCGGGCTGTTGAGCTTTACAAAAATGGAAAGGTTAGCCTAGGATTAGGAGCGCATCTTGCGGGCGTTACACTGAGTGAATTTTTCGACATTCTTCAAGAGCATAACGTTTCACTCAACATTTCGCTGGAAGATGTTAAAAGTTCTGTAAGAAACGCTGAAAAACGATTAGCACTTACCCAAACGTAAATGTAAACGCATCTAACCCTGGTCTGTCTGGCACAAGTTGCAGCACATGAGCGCCAGGCTCATCGTGTGATATGAGTTCATACAATTTTTCATCACGTACCGTAACATAGCCGTTCACAAGGTCTCTGCCAGCTGCTCTGCCCACGAGCTTGCCATCGAGAAGGACCTGAATATTGACCGCAGGCTCAGCACGTGCAACCATGTAGACGTTTTTCGCGCCATAATAAAAGAGAATGCTGGCAGCACGATCAACAGTGCGCGCAAACTCCGGCTGAATATCCCAATGCCCATTCAAGTATAGCGTGTTTGGATTTCCATTGCGTGGCAGCGTAAAATCCTGCACGCCAACAACACCTCGTTCACCATTCCCTAAGTTTGTGTTGCGTGCAGAGCCAAAATAAGTTTCAGGGCTTTGTGCATACGATGATACTGAAGTCACAGGAACAAAATCAGCCGCAACGTTTTCCCGAAGTCCAAGTACATTCATCCTCTCTTTCAGCAGTTCTTGAATCTTCTCCTCAGTCTCTTTATATCCCCCTTCACCCACATGATCGTACACGATGTTGCCATGAATGTCTATCAGATATTTGTGCGGCCAATAATTGTTAGCATATGCTCGCCATGTCTGGTAATCATTGTCTTGGACGACAGGATATCTGATGCCAAACTGTTTCACTGCTTTCTGAACATTTTCAGTCTTTTTTTCAAAATCAAATTCAGGCGTGTGAACGCCAACAATCAGCAGACCTTGATCAGCATACTTCTCGTGCCACGCGGTGAGATAGGGCAGTGTTCGCTGGCAATTGATGCAGGTGTACGTCCAAAAATCAATCAGTATGACTTCTTTTCCGATATGATCTTTCAGCCGAAAACTATCATCAGTATTGATGTAACCGACAATGCCTGCGAGTTCTGGTGCTGTCCCATCCTCAGCGTCAGAATAAAACACAACAGGCATTTCTGCATTCGACCGTTCAAGATAGATAAGCGTCGCAACAATCAGAACAACAGCGATACACAATCCAACATGGCGATTATTCATGTGCCACCCTCGTCGCAAGATACGACAAAAACCCAGGCACGATAGGCAGCACGCATGGGCTGACGAATGATGTCAAGCCTGCAAAAAAAGCAATACCGAGATTGATGATGCTGAGCGACATAATCCCTCCGACAGGTGATATGTCGAGCCGCAACAGCAGCTCGATCAGGAATGGAAAGCTTGCAAGTCGCACAAGCTGGCCTGCAAACATGAAGATGCCAAGCACAACAATAATACCACCAAAAACATACTGAACATACTTCAGCCATGGCGATGCGCGATTAATGAATGACTGCGCCTGCTGGGCGAACAATCCAACAAGCAAAAAAGGGATGCCTAAACCGAGCGTATATGCAAACATGAGGAAGAATGCGTTTCCTGGCTGTGTTGCCGCGAGCGTTAATATTGCGCCGAGTGCGGCAGACACACAGGGCGTCCATCCGACGGCAAACGCTGCTCCGAAGACGAATGATGTAACATGGACTGACTTAAATCGATGCAGTACGCGCAGTTTATGCTCTTTTGCCAAAAAGCCGAATTGCAGCAAGCCAAGAATATAGAGTCCAAATAGGATAATAATGATGCCGCCCACGCGCCCGAGCCAGACATTGATGATGAATGGTGAGCGCGAAATAATTTTTTGCAGCAACGTGCCAATAAGTGAGAATACAACTGAAAATCCAAGCACAAAGAACACACTTGCAAGAAACGTGTCCCAGCGTCGCACCCCTGCCATAGATGAAGGAAAATGTAATAGTATTTAAACATTTTTTAGTGGGTTATGCTATCACATGCTCAGTTACTTTCTCAGCATACTCCCAACATAAGAAATTATTAAGCTCAATAATTTTATTCACTACAGGATTCAACGTGTTAATTTTGTAGAGAACAATGCCTCCCATTGATCTGGTCGAAACGACAATGTTATTTTTTCCCATTTGCGGCCACAATTTCTTTAGTGTTTGAAAATTAACATCAGCATGCTGAGCGATTTCTGTGATAGGGTAATCAAAATCTCTCGAAGCGATGAGAAAGTCTAGTATTCGTATTAACGGGTAGTCTCCAAAAGTTTGAATGAAAATTGATTTTTCTTCCATGAAGGTACAAAGAGTGAAGCTCATATTTATATTTTTCGATGCTAACAGCTACATTTTATGTAACAAAAAGCTTTTATGATTACATACATTTACAACGCTCATGGAAGAGGAGCAAACAAAAGGGTTTATTGTGAAGAAACTGTTTCATCATGGCTACATTGGTGGAAGGCATACAGATATTGAGAACTTAAAGAAGGGCTTACCAGGTCATTTTAGAGGCGACATAAAAAAAGCAGCAAAGGAATTGATAAAAGAAGAGATTTTAACAGCAAAGCAAACATCTTATGGAGTACATGTATCACTTAATCCAAGAAAAAGAGAAGAGATTGAGAAATATCTCAAGTAAACTCACGAACCAGCGCAATCAAAAGCACCCTGCCGAGCACAAACACGCTGACAAACAGGATGATGACAATGCTCAGCAGCCATAGTGGCGATTCTAACATCAGATAAACAATATATGCAAGCCCGACAACAGCTCCAAGGATAGCAAGAAGTGTTGGGATGATATAATGTGCTTTTTTTATGCTGAAGACAAATGCAGCGCGAATACTGCTCCAGATGCCTCCGTTTTCGATTGCAAGTCCAACCAGAAGAAAATAAATGCCAACAGCAAAAACACCAAGAGCAGCATATACCAAGCTGAGTGATTCACCCCCCAGCAATAATTGGTCGAATGTCGTATTCAGCAGAACACCACTTACAAAGAATGTTGGTACAATAAAAATAACCGCGCGCAGCAGCAGTTGGACATAGTGCTGAAACAGCCCAACAACAGTCCGCCGCACAAAGAGCAGGTGTGTCACCGCCCACATGAATACACCGAGCACAAGAAACACAAGCACTTGATAGAACACAAGCTTCTGCAGCGAGGATAGCAGATTCTGATAATGCTCATAGAATTGTGCAATATCCTGCAGGAAAGGAATGCCCGCTTGAATTAATTCAGGATCATAATTTGCAGTCTGCAATGGTGTCAGAATTGCGTTCATTTCCTGTGCAATCACAAGGTGATAGGTGACGTTGATGTACGAGATGATGGCGATGTAGATTACCTGCAACACAAAGAGCAGCAGCAGCAGTTTTTTATGGGTTTTGCAGGCGTGGGTGAAATTACGTATTATCCGCCAAACTTTTGAATGATTTATGACCATAGTAAAATAAATTGGAAGTGCAATTAAGTTTCAACTATAAGATTGCCTTTCATACCCATCTGTTTATGATCTCCTACTTCACAGTAATACTCAAACGTTCCTACTTTGTTTGCTACAAATTCAACAGAAACAGGGATAGAACCAAACGTAGAATCCTTAAATGAATTAACAGTCCTAGCTGTAAACCCAGGAGCATACCAATTATGAGGTGTAGACTCTTGGCTTGAGAATTTGATTGTTACACGATCATTCAGTTTAACGTGTAAATCAGGATTAACTACTCCATCCATAAAGAACTTTAGGTCTTTACCTGTAAGAGTGAATGTTTTTGTAGTAGAAGCAGTGCTAGCACTAGGAGATTGAGCCACCGTCTCAGGCCGACTAAGATATACACTCTCTGGCACCCATCCATTAGTGGCAGGATTAAAAAAACGCCCACTATTCGGCGGCGTTATTTCCAAATATGTCCGCAGCTCATTCCACGCCCGATCAATATCATCACAGTCATCACTGCACGAGCTATCCAGACTAACATCAGCCAGTACAACAACCGCAAGGAGTAAAGCAATAAAGATAAAAATTATTTTCATGGACCAAACCCCCCACTATTTTTGAGCAGAGTCATATACGCATCAATCAGTTTATACTTGTCAGTGTTAATAAGAACCACATTTTTAATATACTCCAGCTTCCTGCTTTCAAATTCCGCAATCCTTCCGCGAATATTCTGCTTCAGCGCAGCAATCACATTCTGGTCTGGCCCGGGCTGTCTTTCCTTGAAACGCAGCGCCTGCACCAGACTCACAACAACCCACCATCGCGCTTCAACTTCTAATAAATCACCTTCTTTTGGTGCAGTCCGCGTTGATTCTAAAAATTGAATGGACGCCTGCTCAAGCAGATCAGGCCTGCTTTTGCCTGTGCCTTCAACATACAAAATACGTGCCCTATCAAATGCATTCTGGCGCGCATTCGTCACTTCCGTGCTCAATATTTTCAATGGAATCTCTTCTTTTGTCTTAAACGCAACACCTGTTGGCAATATGACAGGCACCGTTCCTTCATCGTTACACTCATCCTGATCATTCGGGAAATACAACTCAAGCACCAGCGGCCACGTCTGTTGATCAACGGCGTTGCTCGGCAGTGGAAACGTCTTGACTTGACATCGTGTTTGGGCAGTATTCACGAAAGGACTGTCACCAAAGATATTTGTCGCGCCATACCCTTTTATGACATATCGAATGTTTTTTAATTCGATGGATGAATGTTCCATCACACTATTGCTGATCCGTCGAACAAAGCTATTAGCAATCTCAAAATCTTGAGCCGCACCTTTTCTGCTTATCTGAACATTATTACTCACTTCCACTTTGTATTTATCAACACCATCAATCTTCTTAAATGTAAACAGCGCAAACTCATTACCCGTCTTCTGGCTGTCATCTGCATCATCACTCGGGCTTGGAGAAAGTGAACATTCCGTCCCTTGGCTCGGCGTATTCAATGTAATCCCTTCACCTGCTCTGCCTCTGAACAATTCCT
>Ga0209541_10016811_pt1 | contig 10778 bp, 14 predicted proteins | sample RifCSPlowO2_01_FD_184027 | JGI IMG/M metagenome (GOLD analysis project Ga0209541, IMG submission 184027) | Groundwater microbial communities from Rifle, Colorado - Rifle CSP2_plank lowO2_0.1 (SPAdes) (version 2) | ecosystem: Environmental > Aquatic > Deep subsurface > Groundwater | place... | reverse complement strand
GCTCCTCAGGTTCATGCACCGCCAACTCCAGAACAGATTGCTGCTGACCAGCAAAAACGCTTTGAGGAAATGCGCTCTCGCCTGCTGGGCCAAGATGCTCGCACAGATTGACATATCCAGTAAAATTTGCTATAATACAGCATGTAACTTAGCAAATAAAAAGGATTAGTAACTAATATGAGCGAATTACCTCACTGGACCGAACCTGGCAGTGGTAAAGAAGTTAATTTAAATGATGCAGACGGTAACAAACCAGTCTTTCATGATGTGGTAGTTGCCGGTACTGGAGAGTTGGTACAGAACCAGCCATCTACTAAAAATGGTGTAACGTTCAAGGGCGCAATACAAGCAAGCGAAGCGCTGCCTACTAAACCAGATCTACTGCCATAGTATCTACGCCACGTTGACAAATGATGTAAAAATTGCTATAGTATTCTGACTATGAATAGTAGTTATGAAGATTCCGAACACGACTATATGCAAAACCCGCTGCTCCGCCGTGAAGCGTCAGGTGAGGACTTGCACAAACGCGGCCCCATCCCAGACATACTCTCTGCTATCGCATTAAGAGAGTATTTACTAGATCAAGCAGTAAACGAAAGAGCAAGCATCAACGAAGAGGATAATCCGTTAATTCAGAGCTATAAGAAGCAAGTTGAGCGGGTTAACCAGCTCAAAGAAGAATATGGTATAGGTGATCCTCCTCCGCTTGATCGATCGAAAAAATAGTTATACTAAGTTATAATGCTTAAACACAATGGCTAAAAAGAAAAAACAAACTAGGAAAAAAGCCGAAAAGGCCGAGTACCGCGAACAATCGGCGTTTTGGCAACTGTCTGGCGCGATATTGATGTTTCTACTAGCCATATTTGTGCTGCTTGGCAGTTTTGGCACTGGCGGACCATTGCCCCAGAACCTTTACCACGGTGTATATTGGGCAATAGGCTGGGGCGGAATATTAGTGCCTGTCGCCTTGGTATTTTTTGGTATATTGAAGTTTAACAGCGAAGACAGGCAAATACCATTAGCCAAAATGTCCAGCATGTTAGCTTTTATAACCATGGCCGCCTCATGGCTGCATGTTGGGTTTACTACAAAGCTAGAGAGTGGCGTTTTTACCGGAGGACATGGCGGCGAGGTCGGTAGACTATTCGGTGATTTGGCTCTAAACGCTTTGGACAAGATGCCAGCTACCATCATGTTCTTTGTCTTTACTTTGTTACTTTTCTTCCTAACTTTTGGGATATCGCCCAGAGTACTTATAAAACTTATCAGATTCCTGATCCCAGATAGAGCGGACGATACCGATCTGGCAGATCTGAAGGCCAAAGCATCAGACAACGGCTTCAAGATGAATGAAGGCGTGCCAGTGGAGCATCATAGCGGCCGTGAGGCGGCACGCATGAGTAGTTTCAAAAACACAGCCCAGAAACTTACCGACGCAGAGAGCCATGACGCGCTGACCACAACCACCGACCCTGATTGGCAATTCCCAGGGCTGGATCTGCTGAACCAAAAACAAGATAAAGCAGACGCGGGCAACATTGAGGGCAATGCCGAGCTTATCCGCGAGACGTTTGATAACTTTAATTTTCCGGTAGAGATGGAAGGTGCCAATATTGGCCCGCGGGTTACCCAATATACGCTCAGACCTCCAACAGGGGTTAAGCTAAGCAAAATCGCTGCCCTGGACGATAATCTGGCCTATAGTTTGGCCGCCCAGTCCATTCGCATAGAAGCGCCAATCCCCGGTAAAAAAGCTGTGGGTATTGAAGTGCCAAACCTCAAAGCTGCCACCGTGCGCTTGTCTAGTATTATGACCAGTCCTGCTTGGCAGGAACTCGGCGGGCCGCTGGGTTTTGCTATTGGCAAAGACATTTCTGGAGCCCCAATTGTGGCAGATCTAGCCAAGATGCCGCATCTTTTGGTTGCGGGCCAGACAAACTCTGGTAAATCAGTTATGATCAATACCATTCTGACTAGCTTGCTGTATCGCAACAGTCCTGCCGATCTCAAGCTGATTCTAGTAGACCCCAAACACGTGGAACTGACTCCGTATAACGACGTACCGCACTTGCTGACAGAGGTAATCACTGAGCCAGAAAAGTGCATTAGCGCGCTCAAATGGGCTGTAGCAGAAATGGAGCGCCGTTATCGCACACTGTCGGAGGCCAAAAGCCGTAACATCATAGAGTACAACACCCTCAAAAAGGACGAGGGCATGCCCTATATTGTAATTGTGATTGATGAGCTGGCCGATCTGATGATGATGGCCGCCCGTGATGTTGAGGCACTGATTGTGCGTATTGCCCAAAAGGCCCGGGCGGTTGGTATACACCTGATTGTAGCAACCCAGAGCCCGCGAGTAACGGTTATTACAGGGCTTATTAAAGCCAACATCCCCGCCAGAATAGCATTTACGGTGTCGCAAGAAGTAGAGTCGCGCATTATCCTAGACATAAGCGGTGCGGAAAAGTTGCTTGGGATGGGCGATATGCTTTTCTCTACGTCTGACATGCCCAAACCCAAGCGCGTGCAAGGTGCTTTGATTGAGGGCGATGAGGTTCAGAAAGTCGCTGACTTTTTACGGATGCAGCGTCCGCCTCACTATGATGACGAAGTTGTCAGCCAGCCCGTTCAGTTAAACGGTAAGGGCGGAATTGTGGCCGATTATGGTGGTCAGGATGCCGACGATGATATGTACCGCGATGCTGTTCAAGCTGTAATAGAGGGCAAAAAGGCCAGCACCAGCTTGCTGCAACGTCGTCTGCGTATAGGCTATGGTAGGGCAGCACGACTGATAGAAACCATGGAAGAACAGGGTATAATCAGCCACGCCGACGGTAACCGACCACGCGAGGTATTGGTCAGCAGTCTTGACGAAGTGTTTGGCGGTAGCGCATCATCTGCTGACGCTGAAGTTTACGACGAAAACTTCCCAGACGAGGACTCTGAAAAATAAATCTTCCAAGGGTTGACCAACAGAGGTAGATAGGGTATACTTGGCTGGTTATTAACTCAGCTCATAGCCAAATAAGTGCGTATGGGCATTAACCAAAGGAGATCATATGAGTGCACGAAGTGCGCAGGTGGGCGATTCGGTGTTGAATCAGTACGAGATTGCTGTCTTATACCACCCGGACTTGGAAGTAGATTTATCCAAGGCCGAGGAAAAGGTGACCAAGATCTTCACCACTAGCGGTGGTAAGGTTGTGGCAACCGACAATTGGGGCAAGCGCAAGCTGGCCTACGTAATCAAAAAGCAAGAACACGCCATCTATGTGTTCTACACAGTTGAAATGCCTGGGGAGGGTATCAAGAAGGTAGAGAGCACTCTGAACATTACTGACGAGGTTGTGCGTTATCTCATAGTCCGTCCAGATCTAAAAGCTTTTGCTAAGGCAGAGGCTGCCAAAGCCGATAAGGCCAAAAAGCAGGCTGAGCGCGGCGACCGTGCGAGCGATGATGACGAAAAAGAGGAAGAATAATTATGGCAAAGATATTTAAACACCGTACGGATGTAGCCTATTTTGACTACAAGGACTTCAAAACATTGCAACGTTATGTAAATGGCTTTGGACAGATAGAATCACGCAAAAAAACTGGGCTAAAAGAGCACGAACAGCGCCGTCTAGCGATTGCCATCAAGCGCGCCCGCCACATTGCACTCTTGCCATTCGTGGCATCCAATTAAGTCTTGACGAAAATACTTCCCAGGCATAAAGTAGCACATACAATTAAGTTAAAGGACTTAGATCCTACAAGGAGGTGAGCTATGGCTCGATCATTTAACCAAGTAATATTAATGGGTAATCTTACCCGTGACCCAGAACTGAGACAAACGCCCAATGGGCAGAATGTCTGCAGTTTTAGTTTGGCTCTAAACCGCAGCTTTAAGGGTAGCGATGGCGAGTGGAAGGAAGCTACGGACTTTATAGATATAGTGGCATGGGGGCCACTGGGTGAGCGCGTAGCCCAATATCTGACCAAAGGCCGCCCAGCGTTGGTAAACGGACGTTTGCAGTCCAGTAGCTGGGAAAAAGACGGTCAAAAGCGTAGTAAAGTAGAGGTAGTAGCCCAAGACGTGACCTTCCTGGGCGGCGGGGGCGGCGGAAATTCTGGGGCAGGCTCAGAACAGGCAGGCAATGACATGGATCAAACGCCAAAACCTAGCAAATCTACTAAAAAAGACGATATTGTCATAGAAGACATCGGGGACGAACCAATAAATCTGGACGATATCCCCTTTTAAGAACAGGTTATAGGTTATAGTGGCTAGGTGCTAGAAACTTCTAGAACCTAAAACCTAGCACCTATAACCTATGCACGACTGAAAGGAGAGCAATGGCTTTAGGACCTACGGATCTCAAGAAAGGGCAGATATTTCAGCTAGACGGAGTACCGTATAGGGTTATTGAGTATGGGCAGAAAGTCATGGGACGGGGCGGCTCTATTGTGAATGTCAAAATCAAGAGCCTACTAGACGGCAAGGTGCTGGACAAGACATTTAAGGGCAATGATTCCATAGAGACCGCTGACGTGACCAACAAAAATGTCCAGTTTCTGTACAGTGATAACAGTGCCTACCATTTTATGGATGGGGTCAGTTACGAACAATTTGAGTTGCCGGCTAGCGATTTGACGGACATGTCAGGCTACATGAAAGAGGGTGACAGCGTACAGGCACAGTTGTTTGATGGGCGAGTTATCAATATTGAACTGCCCAAAAACGTGCCACTCAAGGTAACCTATGCCGAACAAGCCGTGAAAGGCGACACCAGCAGTGCAATTACCAAAGACGCCACGGTAGAAACTGGCATCACCGTCAAAGTCCCCGCATTTGTCAAAACAGGCGATATTATATCTGTTGATACAACCACTGGCGCATATCGTGAAAGAGTAAAATAACCCATGGCTAAACAACGGCTAGACCAAACTATGGTGAGCCGTGGAATTTTGCCTTCGCGAAGCCAAGCAGAAAATTATATAAAGCTAGCAAAGGTTGAGTGCAACGGCCAAATAGTTACTAAACCTGGATATTTAGTCGATGATTCAGTCACGATAACACTCAAATCAACTGAGCAATATGTCAGTAGGGCGGGACTCAAACTAGCCAGCGTGGCAGAAGCTCTGAAACTTGATTTCAGGGACAAGCTTGTGCTGGATGTTGGCTCTAGCACAGGTGGGTTTACGGACTACGCTCTACAACATGGCGCGACAAAAGTTATTGCCGTAGAGGTAGGGACCAACCAGCTGCATCCGAGTCTGCACGATAACCCAAAAATAGAACTACACGAGCAAACTGACGTTCGTAATTTCCAAACTACCCAGAAAATCGACATTGTAGTTGTAGACGTGTCGTTTATTAGTCTCAGGGAAATCTTGCCTTATATATCACAGCTCATGAATCACAACACACAGCTCATCGCTATGCTGAAACCGCAATTTGAGACAGGGGATCAGTACAAGCACAAGGGGGTGATAAAAAACGACTCCATGCGCCGTAACATCTTAAAAGACTTTGAAAATTGGACACAAAAATTATTCAAGATTGTAAATAAGGCCGACTCCAAGGTAGCTGGCGCCAAGGGCAACCGCGAACGTTTTTATCTTCTCAAATTACTATAAGAAAGAGCGAAGTTTTTCGGCGTCTTTGATGATTACGTATTGTGGGTTGGTTTTTATCAGACCCTTTTTTTCCAGTGCAGAAAGTTCGCGGCTGGTGGTCTCACGAGAGGCATTTATAGAGCTAGCTATATCTTGTTGACGCAAGGGTAGGTCTACTAGCGTTCCGTCTTTGTGAGGCTTCCCAAACCGTTGACTGGTAGTCAAAATAAATGATATCAATCTCTCGCGAACAGTTCGATACTCTAGGCTCATTATGCGCTCGGAGTGGATGCGATACATTTCCATAGTCATGTCCAGCAGGGGTGACAAGGGGTTTTTGGGTTCTTGCAAGTATTCCAAAAACACGCGTCTACTAATGCGCCAAACGACGGTAGGCATTATGGCCTGATAGATCACGTGTCGTTCCTCGCCACCAGCGCCCCATATTAGCGGGAATATCTCGTGCTCTTTACGTATAATCAGCAGGTTTTCTTCACCGTATTTGGTGATGTCATAGGCTTTGACCACGCCTGATTCTATATAAAAAACGGCCGTAGGAGCTTCTCCCGGCCGAATAATGAATTCACCTTTGTTGTATTTGAGCTTTGCGCCTTGCTTAAAAGTGGCGACAAAGGCCTCGATTTGTTGAGCGTTGGCCAACATAGATGTATTATGCCACAAACGACATAAATCTCATACTCCAGCAAGAGATTATAGCCAAAGTGTGATATTAATCTCACGCATTTAGTGATGAATCATACCGACTAGCTGGCAAAAAAAGACTATGATGGAATTACATAAGAGGAGGTGCGCCATGGTACATGTTGACGAGGTCAATAGGCAGTTACTAAGGATGGGCGTGAACTTCAACTTCTGGTGTAGAGCAGAAACACGGGAACTCCCCAAAATCTTGTTTGAAGGTGAGCAATTGCAACATGTACTGAGGGGTCACTATGAAGGTGGCTTTGCTTTATTTTGCGCAACAGACCGCAGGGTACTACTAATAGACAAAAAACCATTTTATCTCACACTAGAAGATATTCGTTACGATATGATATCTGACGTACAGTTCAATCAGCGCCTAGTAGACTCTACAATTAGACTAGGTACTGTACATAAAACTGTGTCATTTACAGGATATAGCCAGCACAAAATGAGGGAGTTTACCAACTTTGTCCAGCAACAGGTAATGTTCTACCGTCAGCAACAGGGTAGCTTGCAGCAAGTTCCAGCTCCATTGCCAAATCCCAGCACAATATTAGCGGCGAATGTGGAGCCTGGGTTCGTCCCAGCTCGTAATGTGCCGGTGATGAACCCGTATAATATGCCGGTTATGATCCGTAGACGAGTCTCTCGCTTCTACTAGCAAATTTCCCCTGGCACAACAACATGGTCACTGGCAGAGCCAGCAACCCTGATGTTGTTCTTGGTCAGCTTGAATTTTTTCTTTTCGGTTCGCACTCACCGTACTAATTCGTACGGCTCCTTTGCGATCCTCAAGAAGAAAATCCAATCTGACTCAAGCAGAGAAAATCTGCCGTCGTTTGTCCATAGTGCTCGTGCTAGACTTTAGGTATGTATTTCAAGAATCGGGCAGAGGCGGGGCGCCAATTGGTGGCTAAGCTCAGAAAATTTGATAATCAGCAGTGTGCTGTAATTGCGCTTAACAGCGGTGCGGTAGTGGTTGCCGCTCAGATAGCCATTACACTGCACGCCAATCTTATGGTTCTAATGAGCGAGGACATAGTTCTTCCTGGAGAACACGATCCGCTGGCCGCCATGACCACCAGCACGTTTACGTACAATCAATCGCTTTCTTCTGGTCAAGTTGACGAGTATGTCAATGAATATCATGGGCTTATAGATGAACAACGGGTGGCCAAATTCCGTAAGCTCAACAGCTTGTTGAGTAACGGCGGCGAGATTGACCCTAAGTTTTTGCGCCACCACGTTGTGATATTGGTGTCCGATGCGCTACAGACGGGCATTTCCTTGCAGGTTGCGGCTGATTTCTTGAAGCCGATTAAGCTCAAGAGACTGGTTATTGCTACGCCCTTGGCCAGTATAAAAGCGGTGGACCGTATGCACTTGCTGGCCGATGAGATCTACTGTTTGAGCGTGGGTGAAAACCTGATGGAATCGGATCATTATTACGAAGACAACACCGTTCCAGACTGGGCAGGTGTGCAAAAGATCATCCGTAACATCAGCATGACATGGGACCTTTCGGGCGCCACCTCTAAACGTTGAATCTGAACTCTACCACGTCATTTGGTTGCATTACGTAGGTTTTGCCTTCGGTGCGGACTTTGCCAGCACTACGGGCAGCAGTTTCTGAACCGGCACTTATCAAATCGTTATAATCTACAATTTGGGCAGCTATAAAACCCTTCTCAAAATCGCCGTGAATGACGCCGGCGGCCTGCGGGGCAGTGGCGCCCTTCGCAATAGTCCAAGCGCGGACTTCATCCGCTCCGGCGGTCAGATAGCTCTGGAGCCCTAGTGTTTTATAGGATGCGTGGATGAGCTGGAGCAGGCCGGATTCGGGTACGCCGTAGCTTTCTAGTAGTTCCATACGGTCGGCTTCATCCAAGCTTTGCAGTTCGTGTTCCAGCTTGGCGCAGACAAATATGGCTCTAGCTGGAGTGACTAATTTTGCAAGCGTTTGTTGTTTGGCTTTATCTGTCAGTCCAGCCTCGTCAATATTAAAAACGTAAATTATTGGTTTCATTGTCAGTAGTTGTAGTTCTTTTTGAAGCAAAATTCCATCTTCCGCCTTCCATCTTCCATCTACCGCAAAAAGTGGTGTACCGCTATCTAAAACTTTCCGAACCTCCTCCAGTAAATCAGCTTGGGGCTTAAGTTTAGGGTTAGCCTTAGCCTCTTTTTGCATTTGGGGCAGGCGTTTTTCTACTGTTTGCAGGTCGGCTAGCACCAATTCTGTGTTAATAATTTCAATGTCTTTTTTGGGGTTGGGAGCGTCATCAACATGCTGTACGTTTGGGTCGTCAAAGGCCCGCACCACATGGGCTATGGCGTTACAGGTGCGGATATTGGCTAGGAACTGGTTGCCCAAGCCCTCTCCTTTAGACGCCCCAGCTACCAACCCTGCGATATCAACGAATGTAACGGTGGCAGGGACAATCTTTTTGGTATTGTACAGCTGTCCCAGCTTGTGTAAGCGATCATCAGGTATAGGTACAATCCCAGTATTGGGCTCAATGGTGGCAAAAGGGTAGTTAGCCGCCAGAATATTGTTGTCAGTTAGTGCGTTAAACAGCGTAGACTTCCCAACATTCGGCAACCCAACAATTCCTATAGATAAAGACATGCTAATAATTCTAACAGAGTAGCAGGCTAAATTTTGTCTTTGATAATATCTGCTACTTTTTTAGCTTCGTCTAAGGTGCCTGGGGTAGCTTTGTAACTCGTGGGATTTTTAACATCGACAGCTCCCGTCAGGCTGCTAAGGGGTATACTGCCTGTAGTTGTATAAACAAATAGTATTGTACTTTCCCTTAAGATCATTAATTGGTTGAAAGAAGGCATCCAGTATGTCTCATCGTAACCCTCCACTTTGGTTGCTAGCGTAATATTTGATTTGGCAAGTGCATTATTAGCTTTAATACCGTCGGCATTTAGAGGGGAGCGAACAGTAATGCCTATTGAACGGGTAGTCTGAGTTTGATCTACGACGGCCGTACTGGCGTACCCACATGCAGATACCGAAACAATTGATGAATCTTGTTGTGCTTCTTGCGGCACAGACTGTCTGGGGTTGTCGCCTAAAATTTTCTTGGCATCATCCAGAGATAATATGTCACATGCTGACATGGGTTTGTTCGCTAACGAGGCGGATTGCTTACTTTTGGCCACCGGACGAGCTGTCATCTGGTAAATTCGCCAGCTTAAAGCCCCGATGACTACTGTCCCAAAAATTGCGATTACAAGAAGTGTTTTTTTATTCATCTTTGACCTATCATTATTGTCTATTATTATAACCAAAAGAGGAAACTGTTCAAGCTTGATTGAGAGCCGGATTCTGATACACTGAAACTTAAGCAGTATAGGTTATATAAAATGATTACATCCAAGCCAAGTTTTGCTATAGTTACTCGCCCAACAAACCGCGTATTTGCATTACTAAGAAAGAAACCAATAGTTTATATTATTGCAATCTTCATGCTGCTGAGTATTACTTTAGTGGTAGTATTCTATTTGTATGAAACAAAAAAAGCTCATTCTCCGAAAATTGTAGTTATACAAGGCAAGAAGTATGTTGCTGGTAATTTCACCTCTCAATCAAAAGGGGCTGATGTGCCATCGTCTCCCGAAGTATACTTAGATGAGGCTAAGAAGTTAGAGGCAGAGGTAGCTAGCCTAAAAGTAGTTCCCTATGAAAAGTACTTATCGATAGCACAGCTCTACCAGTCAGGTGCGGATTATTCCAAAGCAATATCTAACTATGAACTAGCTAAAAAAGCGGCTTCACCAAGTATGAAAAACTACCAAGAAGTTATTAAATCATTAGATGAAACTATAAAAAATCTTAAGGAATCTGTATAACATGTCTAATCTAATGGTATTTTGGTATAAACCTAATAAACGTTCAATTTTTGCTGTTATTTTACTTGTATTGTCCATTTTCGTTTTAAAAAATATCGCAGAAGCTCACGCTGGGCATGTATCTGTCGATTATAATTACAATATTGACTCGCCCTGTTATAAAAATGAAATTGCAAATTCGGGTACTAATCCTGTCGGTACAGGTTACTTGTATAGAACGGTAGAAATAGGGGTAGGATATACTGATACAGTAGTTGGGAGATCGGTCACTGGAACATGCACCCTAGACGGCGACACTTCAGCACGTAGTACGGATGACCAAAACATTCTAGAATGGTATGGTTTGCACGCTGACAAGATATATTTTGGTCCAGAAATACCTGGGCAATTTACGGCACCTCGAACAATTAGTCCAGATTGTGTTGCTCAACCTCCGAGTAACCCTGGGATAAATAGGTGCTATAACAGAGTAAATTCTACAGATCCTCCCGGCGATACAAAATATGAAGTTTTCCAAGACGATGCCGCGTGGATAACTTTTGCCGGAAGCCAGATTCATTGTAATGGTATGAGAGATGAGTGCGGAAATGACGTTTACAGAAACG
>Ga0209541_10016810_pt1 | contig 10778 bp, 7 predicted proteins | sample RifCSPlowO2_01_FD_184027 | JGI IMG/M metagenome (GOLD analysis project Ga0209541, IMG submission 184027) | Groundwater microbial communities from Rifle, Colorado - Rifle CSP2_plank lowO2_0.1 (SPAdes) (version 2) | ecosystem: Environmental > Aquatic > Deep subsurface > Groundwater | place: Rifle... | reverse complement strand
GCGTCGGGAAATGCTCAACGTCGTTCACTGCGCCCGCCGCGGAAGGGGAGTATATGATGGAAATAAACAACTTCGAGACGGTTGTCCCTCTCCTTGTAGGAGGATTCAGCGCGGCAATGAAGGTTTCTCCTGGCGTAGCAGGGAAAGGCGATAATATTACAATAAGAGTTACCGTAAAGAATGCAAATGGAAACGGCATGACTGCGTCTACGAAGCAACTGGTCATAATTCCGCCCAACAACTCGCAGATAACGATAGCGTCTATGAGCCAGGCCACGGACAGCTCAGGGCTTGCCGTTACCGGAGTTTACGAGGATACATTCTCTTCACAAGCAGAAGGTTTGTATTCCGTGATAGCGACGGTAACACCGCAGGGCTCAAACTTATCCAAGGAATTGAGGGGCGCGTTTGAAATCAGAGCGTATGTGATAGAGATAGGACCATGGGACGGTCAGCTTGCTTATTACCCCGGCTCGGTTGTTTTGCTGGCAGTGAAGCTCAAGAATGCTTCTACCGGTGACAATATCGCAGGAAAGGCGACGACTATAACGTCAGGCACGAAAGTGCGGGACCAGTCGGACGTAGACACGGGAATATCCCCGATTGTTACTGACCAAGTAAGCACGGATGGGAAATACAAGATGACCTTTACGATGCCTGCCTCTTCGCCGTCAGGCACTTATAAAGTAATTATAAATGTGAACGATAGCTTCGGATCGGCATCGGGTGCGGGATATTTTTCCATACAAAGGGCGAAAAGCGCCATAGTTTCATTCGATAATTTTCCTGAAGCCACCCCTGTGAGGGATTTCATAGCAGGGAAAAAGATAGTGTTGAGATTTTCTGCTCAAAACCTTTCCGGAGCCGTGCCGGTTACTGGTGTTTCCAGTTATAGCATTTCCAACAAAAATGGCGGAGATGCCACGTCGCTCTTTGGCACGAACGCGACATACACGTCCGGTAACTATACTTACATGAATCTTACCGCTCCGAAAAATGGCGGTGACTATTTCGTCCGCGCAAAGATTGACACTTCAGTGGGCAGTGCTGCGGCAGATGGAAAGATAGAGGTCAGCGCTCTTGATGTTTCTGTAAGACCGGCAAGCGTAGGAGGCGGCGGCGGCAGTCCTGGCACAGGCGGTCCGGGTCCGGGATATTTCTGGTTTTTCAGGCCTAACGACACGGCGCAACTCAGCGTCACTGTGACTAGCGCATCCGAGAAGCAGGGCAATGAAGGTTTCATGTCCAAAGGCTCGTTTGGCGGCGGGCCGGCCGCGGTTTCAGGCGGACTCTTCGGCGTTGGCGGAGGCTCCGCAATACAGGGCGCACAGGTAACCCTTACGAAACTGATGAACCTCAACACTGAGGAGGATTGGACATCGTCTGCTACTATAACGAATTGTGTTACCGATACCACAGGCGCGTGCACGGTGAGCATGACTTCCAATGTCAACGGGCAGAACTGGACAGGAGGCTTTTATATTGCGTTTTTCAACATTTCCACGTCGGACAACAAAACGGATGATGCAGAAGGGTTCTTTGATGTAAGAAGATTCTTCATGGACGTTCGTGTGACAGCAAACACCTCCACAACCGCTTCAACTTTTGGATTTTCAAGCTTCAACAACTGGAACGTGGGACCCAATACAGGCATAAATGTTTCCGTTGCGGTTCGTGAGCCCGGTACGTGGCAATCCGTATCGCAACAGGGCACGCTGGATGTACTTGGCGCGTATTACGGCGGCAACGCAGGCGAATTCATATTCCCGCCGAAACTCATAACAGGCACTGCCGCAAGGCTCAATATCAGCGGTTCGAACAGCACGGTCATTTCCGCGCCGAGCACCGGATGGAAGTCCGGATTTTATATAATCAAGGTTCGGGTTAATCTTTCAGGGCAGCTTGACACTGGTGAAGGGTTCTTCATGTCCAAAATATTTGAAGGGTTCGGGAGACCCATAAACCCGACTACGAAAATGGACGACTTCACAATAGGCACTACAGAGAATGTGACGCTGCAGGTGGACGTGTTCAACGTGGTGAACTACAGGCCGGCTGCAAACCTTACTGTTTCCTTGAGCAAGATATTGTCGTTCCAGAGTTTCCCTCCTGCGGAACTTGCGTATACAGAAACTGTGTCACAGGGAACCACTGACTCTTCGGGGCAAGTCGTCATGACTCTGCCGGTTCCGAGTGGCGGGTGGGCCACAGGAAACTATTTGGCAGTCATGGACGTTACCAATGGCACGTCCACGGATCAGGTGCAGGGATTCTTCATGGTCAAGAACTTTTTCGCGGAAATAAGCACAAGCTCATGGACATACGGCACCTCTGACCAGATAAACTTCACTGCGACTATATCTTCTGATCCCTCATGGATGAGAAACAGGTTCGGAGGAGGATGCCCGCCTGAAGATACGACATGCAGCGGTGGAGGCTCTGGTGGTAGTGGCGGTTCCGGAGGCGGAAGCGGACCAAGTGTTGTGTTCAAAGAGGATATAGTGACGTTCGGGGCAGGTTATGATATAGACGGTGACACATGGCCGGACATAAACATAACCGCCAGAGGCGCCAACACGTTTGAAGCCAACCTGTCAGCAACGAACTTGACTGTATTGGGGGTAAAGAGAAACGCATCCATCGCGTTCATGGGATGCGTGAACAACAGCTTTAGCCCGTGCGTTGTTTCGGAAAAAACGTTAAAAGATTTCGATAGCGGCGGGCCATTCCAGACGATGAAATGCCAGAATCCGGGCTTTAACCCGATACGCTCTAATACAGGCTACAGAAACACAACTAACATGACGGCAGAAGGCGCTTACAATGCCAGCCATACGGCATACTTCTGCATCAATTCCACAACCGGGCAGTTTTATAAAGTCGGCATGCGCGGACCAGGCAGCTTTGGCGAGACGAATAATAACTGGTCCATAGAATATATACAGGATTTGGGCGAAAGCGGCGGCTTCGGTGGGTCAACAGGCGTGACTTCGGTTCAGGCAGGCGTGACGTATTATAACTCTACCTTAAAATCCGTGAAGGTGGCACGATTTGACTTTAGCACGGGAGAGACTGTTCTGAGAGAGGGAACGGATTACAACGTAACGAGCAAAGACGGGACCATAAAGGGCACAGGTAACATACTTATACCGGGCGTGGGAACGTTCGTTGTTAAGCCGTTAAGCAGCGGTGCCGCGGGCGGCACGTGGACATCCGGCGATTATTTTGTGGAAGCAAAGTTCAATAATTCTTTGGGCACGGAATCTGCCCAGTGGGGCTTCCGCGTGGAAACGTTCACTGTCAGTTGCTACAGGCCCATATGGTCGGACGTGCAGGGAGGCACCAATGTTACCATAACCTGCATGATAACAGACCCGTCAACCGGACGTCCTTACACGGGAGCGACGGAAGTGAACGTTGAGAGCATAATGGAGACGATGACAGGCTCGATGGTTTCGTCTTCTCTATGGTCGGATGCCACAAGCAACGCCCACAGATACAACAAGACGATGAATGTCACGCTTTACCAGAATCTTCCCACTGGGCAATATCAGGCAACGCTTAAAATAAACCAAAGCTCGGACGTGAAAAGAAGTTATATGTGGTTTGAGGTCAGAGATTTCACCCCATCCACGTGGACGGAGAAATATAATTACGGCTCGTCTGACGACATACTGATAAACGCGCAGGGCACGCTTGCCGGAAGTTACGTGACTCTCAACGCGTCATATACCGGTGCCACGCCACAGATAACTATATACAAGTACGACAGGAGCACATGGGCAAGAAGCGAAGTGACAGGATTCACTGTGAAGACGACAAACTCCACGGTGCCAGTCACGCGTCTTATAATAAATATCAGCAAGTCGGGCGGATGGGACGAGGGCAATTATGAAGTTGTCTTAAACCTTACGAAAACCACGCCGGCCGGTGTCGCAACCGGAAGCGCGGTGACTGCCCATGCATGGTATGACGTCCGGCTCTTTGGCGTAGGTTCGTGGGTGATGTCGTGGTCCAACCACCCGAAGAATAACGTATCCGTAAGGGTGAGCGTCAGGACTCCGGACTATTCAGGATATTATAGCGGCAACGTGATAGTTGACATTAACAGGCTTGAAAGCAACACAAACGGCACAGTTATGATTAACGGAACGCATTACAGCGTTACGGCGGTAACTGCCAATCCCGCCACAAGAGGCGACATCGAAATAAATATCACTCCTATTGGCGCAGGCCTGAAATCAGGCGATTACAAGGCGAAGTTCAGCGTCAAAGATGCCAACGGCAACACGGCGTTTACCGACGCATGGTTTTCCTTAAGAGCATTTGACCTGTTTGCGTATGCTGAAAGCATGGAAGTCGAAACCGGAGCGAACGCTACCATAATAGTCATGGCAACCAGCCCTTCGGGACCAGTGCAGCTTACGGGTCTGCAAATAACGAGTGTCATGGCGTGCAGTTCATATTGCAACGCGATAAACACATCCGCATTGATATATTCATTCAATCATACTACTAACAGGCTGAACGTAAACACCACCAACCTGTCACAGGGAGGATATGCTGTGAACTTTGTGGTAAATGACACGCAAAACTCCACGGCTTCGGCTTACGCGCACTTCACGGTGTCGCCATTCTCCGTTTCCGGCAAGGTGCTAAGACCTTACGAATTCTTAGCCGGTGAGACGTACAGGTGGAGCTACATGATAAATGAAACGATGCGTGTAAACGTGACAGGCTCGCCGAACGTTAACGTAACGAATGTGACTATAGGATACTGGTCATGCATGTATACATGCACAAGATACGAAGTGGACATCACGCTTGGAAGCCATCTTATAGGTCCCTCCGGCAGGCTGGAGCTGAATATCACGCCTCCTGGGGCGAACGTGACATGGTTCACCGGGCCTCATGGATGGGTATATTATGATATGAAATTCAGTGCCGTGAAATCCGGAACTACGCAATACTTCTACGGCAGTATAGGCGTGGAATTCCCGAGTGCGTGGGGCAGAATGACTGGCATAAGCACGATAACGCCGACTCAGAACATAAGCTCCACTATAAGGATGACCATTGATTACGACGGTCACAAGAATCTCTCTAACGCTAACGTAACGTTTAGTAGAATCTATCTCTCGTCAACTGGACAGGAGGTGAACACCTCGGCAACGAACTTCACTGCCACCTTTAACATTACTAACGCTACTGGACAGGCAATACTTAACATAACGCCTTCCGGCAGCTTCAAGTGGCCGACTGGACAGCTATGGATGGAATATCTGATAAAATATGGCAATGCGAGCACAACCGGAGGACGTGGTGTTACTGTATCTCAAAACGACGTAAGGATAGACGCAAAACTCGTGCATAACTTCACGAACGCCAATTCAACCAATACTTATGTCAACGACAACCAACGGCTTGGGTTCGTGCGAGGGAACGGCACGACGAGCGCAGGACGATACAGCGAGATGTTCAACATTTCAGTGATAGCTACCAGCCCAGGTTCACAAACCAACGCAGACGTAACCATTACGCTCCCGTTGCACAACACAAACTCATCAGCGCTGGCAATAAACCATACGAACTTGACGTACGGTAACGTCGTCATGCAAAGCGGCGTTGCGCGCCAATTCAACTGGACGTTCAACGTGACGCAGAAAGGGAATTGGTCAGGAACAATAAGCATAGTGCCGAGAGACACGGCATTGAACACGGTATCAACCACATACGGATTTGAATCGGTGTGATGACATGAAAGTGAAATACATATTCGGACTGGCGATTATTCTGGCATTGACTATGCTGCCTGTGTCTTACTCCGCCTGTTCCAACGCATGCTCGTCCGCCCAGTATACCTGCTCTCTTACGACGTCAAGCATGACCAAGGGCTCTTCAGGAACTCTCACGTCAAGCGTGACCAACCAGCAATCGCAATCGCAATCAAGCGTGACAGCTACAATACTTGGCAACTGGTTCAGCGGCGAAACAACATCACAGGTCATATCCAGCATAACTGCAGGGGAATCCAAAAGCCTTGATTTCACAATTACGCCTAATTCGGATGGCTCTAATGACGTGTGCATAGACATGGGTGGAACGTGCACTGCAGATTGTGGTCAGGTAACCATCAATTCGGCGGCTGACTTAAGCATAGTTTCTCTTACATCATCGGACAGCGACAATAGCGTGGCTCCGAGCGCATCCTTCACTGTTTCTGCCACCATCCAGAACACGGGCACGGAAATAGCCGGCTCGACTGCTGCAATGACGGCAACGTTAGTGGATAGCAACGGCAAATGCACGATAACCGATGCTTCGCGTACCGTGGGCACGGTAGCAGGGCTTGCCAGCTCGTCGCAAAGCTGGTCGGTGAGCGCTGGCTCTGCTACGGGAACGTGCGCGTTTACGCTGACCGCCACGAGCACGCCCGGCGGCACAGGAACAGGAACTTTGTCTGTCACTATAGCATCTACCACTGCCACTACATCAGGAAGCAGCAGCAGTAGTAGTAGTGGAGGTGGAAGCGGCGGAAGCCTTGCAAAAGCCAAAGCTCCGGAAGGCACGACTGTCAAGACTGCGAGCAGTGAAACTGTCATACGGATACCTTCAACGGCAAAGAATATGGAAGTAGGCATAGACATTGACAGCCCTGCAGAGACGGGCGTAAGAAGGATAGCTTTCATATCATCTGCCGACCTTTCAAACGTTAGCATAACTATAAAGAAAATAAGCTCCTCCCCGGCAGGCACGCCGAACGCAGAAGTGTATAGTTACATACAGGTAGACCTTGTCAATCTGAGCGACGCGAAGATAAGCACCGCAGAGCTAGATTTTCAGGTGGAAAAAAGCTGGCTGACCTCTAAAGGCTATTCCAGCGATGCAGTGCGGCTTTCGCGATATGCCGCCCAGTGGAGTGAGCTTCCAACGCAGGAAACGGGCAGCGACGCCGCCAACGTATTTTACAATGCGAAGACTCCCGGCTTTTCAGTATTTGCGGTGACAGCAATCAAAGCCGCGCCACCCGATAACGAGGAGATTAAAAATGCCGTCGGGAACGTGGCGGAAAAGGTGCGGCAAATATGGGAGTCTTACGGCTGGTATATAACTCTTGCCACGCTTGCCGTCGCGCTGATAATCGGATGGATTTATTATCACGGGCATCAGCACATCAAAGACGCCCGATACCAGTTCCAGAAGAAGTACAAGATATGACTAATCCGTCTTATGTAAAGCCGTGCCAAGAATTTTTCTATAACCGCCAATGGAAAAATTATAAATTTGCCTCATCCACTTGCCAAGGCTACCGTTTGCCAGTGGCTGTTCATTTGTCGAAGAAATCGTCAATATGAACTCTATCTTCTCCGTACAAGCCGATGAGCAGTTCTTTTATTGCGTATGAAGGCAGAACGAATCCATTGCCGCCCGCTCCTGCCGGAAAAACCGCGTCGCCGTTTTCAAAGCTTTCCCTGTCCAGATGCACTGAGAAATCCTTGAAGCTTTCGGACACAAATGGCGTCATGTAACCCGGTTTCATTTCCGCATGGACGTTTAATGCGCCCTGATTGTAAAGGGTGAGAAGATCTTTGCTTTTGAAAACAATCAATTTCTTTATGGTTTTTCTTGGAATTTTTTGGTTGCCACGCCTCTGAAAAACCAGAAAATACGTTCTATTCGTCGTCGCGTAGACAAGCGTAGTTGCTCCCGTTCTGCCGTTGTCAGGTGTTATGGCGATGAACTGCGGCTCGTATCCCTGCGTGCGCGCATATTCAACGAATCTTCTTACGCCGGCTGTCATTGATAAGTCTGAAGACATTAGGATTGACAAAAAAATCACGATTCATTTGGCTTTGCTTTGAGTGCCATTTCCAGCAGTTCGGGAACATTGCACTACCATAATACCACTCACGTTAAACTAACACCAGAGCCTATATAAAAAGTCCATTGAATGAATGAAAATATCAAATATTAATAATTTGTGGAATAATCAATCCATATGATAGATAAAAAAGACATAATAATACTGAAAGAACTCAAGAAGGATGGGAGGCTTTCGGCACAGGATATATCAAAAGCTACCAAGATACCAGTAACCACGATCTTCAACCGAATAAGGCGCATGGAGAAAACGGGCGTGATAAAGGGTTACACCGTTATTCTGGACGAAGGAAAAACGGGGAGAAACGTGGCGGCTTACGTTTCCATGACAGTGGATTACAACCTGCTCAAGAGGAAAGGCATGACGCAGCAGGAGCTTGCGGCAAAATTAAGGCAATACGAGTTTGTAGATGAAGTGGACATGATAACAGGCACGAGCGACATCGTAGTTAAAATAAGGACGACGGACATTTCCCAGCTAAACGAGTTCGTCACGAAATACATGAGAAACATGGAGGGCGTTGAAAGGACGCAGACATCCGTGATACTGGAAAGTTTCTGAAATTCCCTTTTTACATACGGCAAAAAGTTGATGTCATGCTTACAGGGATGCCCATATTATTGCCGCTTCACTCATCGCACTTGCAGCATTTTTTTACTAAATTATAACGTTATTCACAGGCGCGCAAAGGCAGATTTTCGCCAGTAGCAAATAGTCGGCGCTACCAGCATAAACTTTAATTCTTGCATCCACACTCTAATCACAATGAAACTCTTTGACACGCTGACGCGTAAAAAGGTTGCCGTCAGACCGAGAGGCACGGCGAAAATATACACGTGCGGGCCTACGGTTTACGACTATGCGCACGTCGGAAATCTAAGAACGTACATAGCCGAAGACATAATGAAGCGCGCCATAGCGCGGCATTTCCCTGTGAAGCACGTCATGAACATAACGGACGTCGGGCATCTAACGTCGGACGGAGACGAAGGCGAGGACAAGATGGAAGTGGGCGCCCGCCGCGAGAAGAAGAACGCATGGCAAATTGCTGACTTCTATACCAAACAATTTTTAAGCGACATGGAAAAGCTCGGCATAAAGAAGCCGGGCGTGCTTTGCAAGGCAACGGAGCACGTAAAAGAGATGATAGAACTCGTGGCAAAGCTGGAAAAGAAAGGCTATACTTATCGCACCGAGGATGGAATATATTTTGACACTTCCAATTTCAAAGGCTACGGCAAACTGGCTAAGCTCAAGAAGGAAAAAATAAAAGCCGGCGCGCGTGTGGCGATGGGCGCGAAGAGAAGCGCAACGGATTTCGCGCTGTGGAAGTTCTCACGCACGCCGCGTCAAATGGAATGGGACTCACCGTGGGGCAGAGGCTTCCCAGGTTGGCATATAGAATGTTCGGCAATGGCGATGAAATATCTCGGGCCGACGTTAGACATTCACGCCGGAGGCGAGGACCACGTCGCCGTTCATCACACCAACGAGATAGCGCAGAGCGAAGCAGCCACGGGCAAAAAGTTCGCAAAAATATGGATACACGTTTCGTTTATGCTATTAGACGACAAAAAAATATCCAAGTCGCTCGGCAATTATTATACCCTGGAAGATGTGGAGAAAAAAGGATTTTCGCCGACAGCGCTGCGCTACTTGTGCGCTTCTTCCCATTATAGGAGCCAGATGAATTTCACGTTTGAAGGGCTGAAGCAGGCGCAGGCAACCGTAGAATCAATAAACGACTTTTATGCGCGGCTGGAAGGTATAAAAGAAAAGGGCAAAGGCTTTGTCAAAACGGCGCAAAAGCGCTGCGATGCGTTCATGAAGCGCATAGACGACGATTTAGACACGCCACGCGCGCTGGCGGAGCTTTTCGCGCTTATCGGCGAGGCTAACAAAGCCAAGCTAGGCAGGGAAGACGCGGCAACGATAAAAAAGGTTCTGGAAGAAATGGATGCTGTCATGGGCTTTCTTACTGAACGAGCAGAGCTTACGAAAGAAGAAAATGCCATGGTAGAGAAACGGGAAGACCTCAGGGCAAAGAAGCTTTACAGGGAGGCTGACAAGATACGGGAAGAACTGGCAAAGAAAGGCATACTACTGGAAGACACGGCAGGCAGAGTGAGGTGGAGCAGGCATGCGACGGGGAAAGCCTGAAAACCAGACGAAGATAGCGCGGGAGCGCATGGAAATTCTCATAAAGGAGGCTGCGAAGCGTGCGGGCGAGCCTGTGTTGGCGCGACGTTACATAACGCTGCTACGCAAAATCGGCATGAGATACAACGTGAAAGTTCCTGTGGAGATAAGAAGGCAGTTCTGCAAAGCGTGCAGCTCCTACATAACCGGCGCGCGCGTTCGCGTGAAGAGCAAGACAATAACGATAACGTGCGGCAACTGCAATAAAATCACGAGGATACCGGTTGGGTGAAATATTCACACTTTAAACTGCCTATAGCATTACAAAATGGCGTATTACGTCACCGTTTCAGGCATAGACGGGTCGGGAAAAAGCACCGCGTTCAAACAGGTCTCCGCGCGATTGTCCGGCAAGCATGGATATACGGTAATCCAAGTACGAAGAAGCGCGTGGGTGGACAGGCCGCAGCAAGAAAGAAAATATTTCGGGAACTGTATCAGCTTACTATTTTCCATTCACACGGGTTGGTCATTGGAAGCTAAAAAACGGGTGTTGTCCTCAGTCGGAAGCGGCAAAAAATCAGACCTTATTTTTTATATGGATTTGCCTCCTTATATGTCGTACGAAAGAATACTGGCAAGAATTGAAGCAGAATCCGGATTGAGCGAAACGGAAAGCAAGAAGGTTGACAGGAGAAAATTCCATCACATGCACGAGACCCCCGAAACATTAGCATTTTTGCAAGAACAATTTGAA
>Ga0209541_10016808_pt1 | contig 10778 bp, 13 predicted proteins | sample RifCSPlowO2_01_FD_184027 | JGI IMG/M metagenome (GOLD analysis project Ga0209541, IMG submission 184027) | Groundwater microbial communities from Rifle, Colorado - Rifle CSP2_plank lowO2_0.1 (SPAdes) (version 2) | ecosystem: Environmental > Aquatic > Deep subsurface > Groundwater | place... | reverse complement strand
AAAACTCACAACAAATCTATCCACTAAAGGTTTCAAATCTAAAAGTAATTTTTTAGGCAATGCTATTAAATCTTTAAATAAACTAGATCAATATTTAAATAAAATATTGACTTCTTATCCCGCATTAATTGAAATAGTCGACCCTTACACATTAGTTCCTAATTTTACTGAATACTTAAGATCTAAAGGTGAATTTAAAATTGAAAAATCTACTAAATTTGCAATATTAGAGGGAAAATTGGGAATGGTAATGCCTGTTTATTTAGGAGAAAGAAATATAGGACAAATCACACTTTACTCTAATTTAATTACATTTGATGGTTACATTCCTAGCAAAACTTCAAAATTTAGTTTAAAATATGAAATTGATTCTGGTAAAAGACTAGATGATATAATTTTCTTAAAATTCCCCTAAACTTTTAAACTTAATACTTTAGTAATTCCGTCTTGCATTGAAACACCATAAATAAAATCTGATTCTGTTATTACATAGTCATTGTGTGATATTACAATATATTGTGCTTTTGATGCGTATTTTGAAATATATTTTGATAATAATTCTGAATTTCTTTTATCTAAAGCTGCATCAACTTCATCTAATAAATAAAATGGAGATGGGGAATGTTCTTGGATTGCAAATATAAATGATAATGCAGTTAAGGTTTTTTCTCCTCCGGATAATGATTTCATATCTAAATATTTATTTCCTGCAATTTTAATTTTTATATCTATACCTCCTTCAAATGGATTTTCTTCGTTTTCTAGATTAATTGTTGCTTCACCTTTTGTTGCAATCTGTTTGTAAATTTCTATAAAACTTTTTGAAATAGCTTTATAAGTTTTCATAAATATTTCCTTTTTACTTGTTTCTATTTCATTTAACATATTTAGTACATCTTCTTTTTCAGATTTTATTTTTATTACTTTTTCAGAAACTTTATTATATTCTTCATGTATTGATTCGTAAACTTCTAAAGCTCTTAAGTTTACATTTCCTATTTTATGCAATTCTTTTTCTGATTCATTGATTTTTAATTTTAAATCATCTAATGATAATCCTCTTTTTATTGTTGCTTCTTTATATGGTTCAAATTCCTTTTGTAAACCTTCGAATTCAGCTATGATTTTAGCTCGATCAATTGAAATATTATTCAACTTTTGTTCAAATCCTTTTAATTTTTCATCTTCCCTCACTAAATTTGTTTCCATTCCTTGTATTTTTTCATTAAACTTGTGTCTTTTGTCTATTAAATCTTTTAAGTTATTATGGAATTTTTTCTCCTGCTCTTCTTTTGTTTTTAATTCATTATTTCTATCTTTTAACATTACACTTAAATCTTTAATTTCATTTGAGAAATCGTCAAATTCTTTATCATGTTGCTTAATAATTTGTTTAGTTTTTTCTATTTCTGGCAAAAACATTGTTAATATTTGTGCATCTATATTTTTTATCTGACCAGAAATTTCTAAATATTGTTCTTTTATTTTTAATTTTTCCTGTTCTATAGATTCTAATGATTTTGCTATTTCCGGATCATTTAATTTTTCCTTTACTTTTTGTCTTTCTAGCTTTGAATTATCCATAGATTTATTCAAAACTTTTATTTTATTGTCAAATTCTAATAACTGCTTATCTAATTCTTTTACATTTAATAATAATGATTTTTTATCTTCTGTTAATAATGTTGAATCCTGGCCTTCTATTCCAAATGATTTTTCCAAAGTTATTATTTCGGCTTCCAAATTTGCTTTTGTCTGTCTTAAATCTGTTATTAAAACTTCATTCTCTACTTTTTTATTTTCAACATGATCAATTAATTTTCTTAAATCTGCGTAATTATTATCTAATTTTGATAAGCTTTCATCGATTTCTTTTTCCATGAAACCCATTCCAGTTCTTTTTATTCTGTAACCGCCAACCATTGCGCCTGATGGTTCTAAAAGGTCTCCTTCTAATGTAACCATTCTTGCTCTTCCAATTCCTAATCTTCTTCCAGTTTCTATATCTTCTATAATTAATGTTGATCCAAGAACGTAGGAAAATATATCTGCAAATTTAGAATCATATCTTACAATATCTGTTGCTAAACCAAATACTCCCTTTTGTTTTATTAAATTTTTAACTTCCGGTTCTATTATTCTTGATTTAATTTTATTTAACGGTAGAAAAGTTGCAATGCCTAATTTATTATCTTTTAAATTTTGAATGCATTTTTGTGCAATTATATCTGATTCAACAACTATACTTTGTATTCTATTACCTGCTGCAACTTCCATTGCTGTTGAAAATTTTGAATCTACTTTTCCTAATTCAGATACTGTTCCATGAATTCCTTTTAATGTATTTTTTAATTCTAATGTTTTTCTTACTGCTAAATCTCCTAAAGATCTTTCCTGGATTCCTATTTGTCTTGCTCTTACTTTTGCCAATTCTTCAGAACAAGAATTTAATTCGTGTCTTGCTTCACTTAATTGTGCTGCATATGAAGAATCTTGGTTTAAACATTTTGTTAGTTTTTCAGTTAATTCCTTGAATAATTTCTTTTTATCTTTTAATATTTCAATATCATTAGGACTACCTTTTATATTTACTAATTTTTCTTCAATTGAATTTAATTTATAGGATAATAAATCTTTATTTCTTATTATATTTTGTTTTTCTTCATTAATTTTAGCTAACTCGCTTAATGTAACTTCAATATTTTTATCTAATTCTTCTAATGTATTTCCTATTCCAGCATCGATATTATGTTTTTGTTTAAAATTGGCTATTTTTTTCTCTACTGCTTGCTCTTCACTTTTTATTTCATTTAGTCTTTTTCCGTTACTTTCTTTTTTGGAATTCAACTCTTTTGTTTTTAATTCAATTTCTTTAATATTATTATTTAATTGTTCTTTTCTTGAGTTAATTTTTGTTAATTCATTTTGGCAAACTTCTAATCTTGAATTTATTTTAACTATGTTTGTCTTTAATTCTTCTATATCCTTTCTTAATATTAACTGGTCTTTCTCTCCTTTAGTTTCTACTTCAAGATTAATTTTTTCTATTTCTTCTTTTATTGATTGAATCTTATTTTTTATTTCTAATATTGTTTCATTTGTTTTTTGAATTTTTGAATCTGCTTCTTTTTTTCTTGATTCTACTTCTGATAATTTTTCCTCTTTGTCTTTTATTTGCAAATGAATAAATGTTGCTTTATGATCTTTAATATTTTCCTCTAACTCTTTATACCTTATAGCTTGATCTCTTTCTTTCTTTAATTCTCTTAAGTTTGCTTCTCTTTCAGTTAAGATAATTTCAGCTTCGTTTAATTTTGCATCGACTTTATTTAATTCAAGCATGCATTTTTGTTTTTTATCTTCGTACATTGAAATCCCCGAGATTTCTTCTATAATTTCCCTTCTTTCAGTTGTTTTCATGGTCATGAAATTTATAATGTCACCTTGAAGAATTATATTATGTCCATCTGGATTTATTTTTGCAGTATTTAAAACATCTAGAACTTGTTGCCTTGTTCTTACTTCGTCATTTATTTTATATACTGAATTTCCATTTAGTTTCACTATTCTACTGATTTTTATTTCTGGAGTATCGACTGGAAATTCTTTTTGAGAATTATCGAATTCTATTGTAACTTCAGCTTCTTTTGCTGGACTTCCTTTTTTACCACCATTATAAATTAAGTTAGAAGATTTTTCAGCTCTCATTTCTCTTGCTGAACTTTTACCTAAAACAAAGCATAAAGAATCCATAACATTGCTTTTTCCAGATCCATTTGGACCTATTATCGCATTAAAACTTTTACCAAAAACTAACTCAGTTCTGTTTGCGAATGATTTAAAACCTTTACAAGTAAGCTTGTTTATAAACACCATTTCTTTTCTATGATTTACGAGAGATTATTTATAAAGTTTTTGACTTTATTTTTAAAATTTTCTAAAACTTTTAAATTCGACAATTTGTTACTATTTATGAGTAAGCACATCCGAAAGATTTATATAGTAGTAGACCTACTTATTATTATCACCTCTTTTTCCCAGGGAGAAGATTCTTCGGAATTTTTTCCTTGGGTTTATAATCATTCTATAAAAAATTTATCGACGCTGCAACGCTTTTTCTTAGAGCCTATTCTATAGTAGTGAAAATAGAAATGCTTATATTTGTGTATGAAATACCTGTTTTATGGCTGATTATAAAAGAATAGGGTTTTTTGCTGGTTTAGGCGTAGCTGTTGTTGGTTTAGCTGCTTTAGTAATTACTGATAGAGATTACCCTGAATATTATTTTAAAGGTAAGGTTGGAAATGAACATGCTAAATTTTATGAAGATTTCTGGGGCAATCATGTTTTGGAAGTTATAAGACCAAATCATAGATATAAAATGACTTGTGTTGATTCTGATGATGATTTGGAAGTAGATTATGTAAAACTAAAAAATGGCAACAATGTTACTGAATATCAAAATGGTGAAGATGGTTTTGAAGACATAGTTTTTGAAGCTCAAGATCAATTTGATTTATATTTAGGAAAAGTGACTGAAATACAAAAGAAAGCTTTGAAAAGTCCCTTAAGATAAATTTCTCTGTTTTGAAATTTAAAAAAAATTATTCTGAAGAAGAAGTTTATAATTTTTAATAGTATTAAAATTTAATTTCTATTTATAATAAGAAAAATTGAGTGAGAAAGCTTATTTCTTAATAAATTCTGTATAATGACAATGTCCACAATAAAGTCTGTCTTTATGAACTGCTAAGAACATTGCTGGTCCGCATTTTGGACAGGTTTTTTGTCTTGAAACTTTCTTTCCTTCTATTTTATATTTTTTCCATTTTTCAGATGGTTTTTTATTTTTTACTTTTTTTGATGCCATATTTATTTAGCTTTAGCTTCCTTTGGTTTACTATCTTTTTTACCTTTTGATGTTTCTAAAAATTTCAATGTTTTTTCATCATTATAATAGTTTTGGGTTCCAAATTTAGTGAAAATATGCCTAACAGATGTTAATTCTGCTGGCTTTTTAGATTCTGAAACTACTGTACTTTTAACTGATTCCTTCGATGGTGTTGACTTACCTGAATGATCTAATTCGTAAGTTATTCTTGTCCTTCCTAATAAAGGAAATTCTTTTTCTTTAAGCTTTTTTAACATTTTCTATCTCCTTCTTATTGAATGCCAATATCGCTATTGTTATTGTTGATATTACCATTATAAAAAATGCCAATGAAGCAATTGATGTATTGTAATATAATGTAGCCATAAAAACTATATAAGCTGCAATTGGCAATATTAATGATAATTTTAATTTATTTAGTTTCATTTTATTTTTATTGCATATTCGCCTTTTACTTGGATATTTAATTTTTTTGCTATTTCAGATTTATTTGCGTCGAATATGATAATTCTTCCTTTCCATCCTGTTGTAAAATCTGTTCCTTTGCATAGTGGACATTCTGAACCTGTTACAAAAATTTTACATTTTTTACATGCTTTTTTTCTTGCCATATTTATTTCTTAGATTTTTTTATTTCTTCTTCTATCCATTTAACATTTCCCAATCTTGGCTGTCTCATTGTTAAACCTATTTTAGGATTTGTTATATCTTTGTAACTTACAGCAATTATTCTTGCTTTACATTTATCTCCAACTTTTAATGATTTTTTTGATTCTTTTCCTGAAAGAACTTTAGTTTTTGAGAAACTTATGAAATCATCCATAGTTTGAGAAACGTGAATCATTCCGTCTACCGGACCAATATTGATAAATGCTCCAAAGTTTGTTATATCTGTTATTTTTCCTACAGCAACTTCCTGCATTTCTGGAATAAAAGTTATCATTTTGAATTCAGTATCGTAATATGGCGCACCATCTCCAGGTATAATTACGCCTTCACCTATACCTAAAACTTCAGTTACAGCGACTACAAAACCTACATCAGGACCTATATAACCTTCAAAAGTTTCGTTTAATCTAACTAAAACTGCATTTTTTATGTCTTGATTTAATAATGCAGGAGGTATTCTTACATGTGATTTTGCTCTTATTTCGTAGAACATTTTTAATTTGGTTTAAAAAAGTATTAATAAATGTTTTGGTATAAGTTTGTTTATATTGTTAATTTTATGTTACTTATAAGTAGTTAAATATTAGAAAGCTTTATAAATCTATTTTATGGTTTGAAATTATGGCTAAGCACATTTCATTAATGAATTATTTGGATGATCTTGAGAATGATTATAATCAGCAAAGAATGAACTTAAATTTAAATAGTAGAAATTTAGAATCTTCTGTAATTAGTTCTTTTGAAAGTTTTAAAGATGATTTGAAAAATATTGAAGTTGAAGGTATATTTGATATTTATTTGGAAACCAATAACATTAGTAGACAGTTAATGAAAGAATATACTGATTTGGTTGACAAACTTAAAGATGTTCCTTATTATTTAGATAAAAATAGTTTGTTAAGAAAATTTGCAAACAAAACTTCTAAATGGTATCACAAAGGATGGAGCGGACTGTCTGTAGATTCTGAAGATAATAAATTTTATCATGGCGCTTTTGCATTTGGTACATTTGTTGCTGGGGCAATTTTAGGTGGAATTACTGGTAGCTGGATTATAGGATTGGGATCGGGTCCTGCTTTGTGGTATAGTTTATTTAAGAAAAAAACAGAATTAAAAGAAGAAGTTATCAAATTTGAAAGAGATCCTAAATTAGTTATTGAAGAAGCTTATAGATTAAATTATTTGGCACAAAAAATGGAGAGAGAAGTTAGTGATATAGCTACTTTAGATGTTAATCAAATTGATAATTTTGTTGAGAAATATGGGATTGAAGAAATAAGAAGAAAAATGATAATTGCTAAAGATGAAGTTTTAAAAGTTAAAAATTATACTGGAAGAATATTACTAGAAGCTAATATTGAAGCTCCTAAATTGGGAGAATATGTAACTACAGGTATTAGAATGAGAGAGATTTATGAAGAAGCTACTAATGGTGATGTTGAGGGTAAATTGAAAGAGTTAAGAAAAGTTACAGAAGCTAAATTGAAACAAGGAGATGGACAATGAATGAAAAATCATCTTTATTGGCTTATATTAAAACAGGAAATTTTGATAAAGAACCGAATATAAGAAAAACTGGAAAAGATTTAGAAGCGACTGTTAGTAATTATCATCCTAGGTTGAAAGAAATTTTTGATGGAAGAAATGAAAAAATTTTTGATATTTATTTAGATGCTAAAGATATTGATGAAGGGATGATGAAAACTTATTTGAATGAAATGGGAAGATTGAGCAAAGTTCCTTATAAAGAACATAAAAATAGTTGGTTAAGAAAATTAAGAAAATCCGGTCATGAATACTTTCGTTATCAAGATGGTGTTTCTGAACCTTTTACCGTAATTGGCTTATTGGGAGGCGGTGTTACTGCTTTTTTTACGACTATTGCAATGTTAGTAGGAGATATAGATCCGGCAATAGGCTTGCCAATAATCTCTGGAGCAAATATACCAAATGCATTAATGGCTTATTTTTGGTGGATTCCTACTAAATTAAAACCAGAATATAATAAATTCAAAAAAGATAAAGCAAGAGATTATATTTTAGAATTAAGAAAATTCCATCATTTATGCCAGCAGATGGAAAAAGAAGTTGAAGACATAAATAGCTTAGATGAAAAATCTAGAAAAGAATTTGTAATGAAATATGGGTTAAATAGAATGGACAGAGAAAAAATAAAATTAGATTCTGTTACAAAAGATTATAGGGAAGCTAGAATTTTAGAATATGGAAAATTAGAAGTTGAAGAAAGGATAACAAAGGCAAAAGAAATTATGACTTTTGTTAAAAATGAAGTTGAAGGCGTATTAAAAAATGCGGGAGCAGATTTATTGGTTTTAGATTCTAACTATATAACACATGGTGAAAGAGTATATGAAAGAAATAATGGTGACATAGAAAAAGTTGAAAGAGAATTAAATAATGTAGATTTAGAAGATAAATTGAAAGAGTTAAGAAAAGTTACAGAAGCTAAATTGAAACAAGGTGCTTAAATGGAACATATCGATATTGCAATAGTAGGAGCTGGTGCAAGTGGATTAGCAGCTGCTTATAGACTGGGGGAAAGATATCCAAGTAAAGATATTTTTGTATTTGAAAAAAATAAAGAAATTGGTGATGAACAATCAGGACATAATTCTGGGGTAGATCATTCCCGTTATCAATATCATCCAAATTCTTTGAAATCGAGATTAAGAGGATTTTCACCAGTTTCATTAAAAGAATTTTCTTTGAAACATGGGATTTTTTATAAGACTGTTGGGAAATTAATTGTAGCTAATACTGATGATCTTGTGAAAGAATTGAAATTTTTTGAAGAAAATGCTAGAACTGCTGGTGTACCAATAGAATATTTAACTAGAGAACAAGTAAAAGAAAAAGAACCTAATGTTGAATGTCTTGCTGCTTTACATACTCCAACTACCGGTATTGTCGATGCTGCAAAATATGTCAGAACTTTAGGCGATCTTGTTGAAAAACAAGGCGGGAATATTTTGAAAGGAGCTCCAGTTATTAACTTGAAACCTGATGGAAATAAATTTATTGTTGAAGTTAAGCAAGGTAATGATCAGTATGAATTTGGTGCTGAGATGGTTATTAATGCTGCCGGATTATTTGCAGATGAACTTGCAAGAAAAATTAATCCAGAATTTCCTTATTTTATTAAACCATTAAGAGGAGAATATATGAAATTTAATAAAACTCTTCGTAAAGAATTATTTACAAATATGTGTGTTTATCCTGTTCCTGCAATTATTCATGGAATGTTTGATGAACATGGAAGACCAAAACGTGCAGCTGGAACTCATTTGACTCCAATTTTTGATTTTACAGGCAATATAAGTAATAATGTTTGGGTTGGTCCGTTACACAGCGTCGTTAAAGATAAATCAGATTATCATAAAAATAGAAAGGGAAAGGAAGAATTTGTGAAAGATATTCCGTTTTTCCCAGGTTTGAAAGTTGATGATTTATATGAGGAACAAACTGGAATTCAAGTTAAATTTGCAGGATATGATGATTGGGTTATTCAAAGAGATAAAAAATATCCAAATTTAATTCATTATATTGAAGATTCTCCAGGAATGAGTGGATCATTAGACTCTTCATATTATTTAGTTTATGATCTTTTGAAGGATGGAATTATATGACAGTTATGGATTATTTGCAGGAACTAGAGGGTTTTTACCATAAGCAGAGAATAGATTTAAGATTAAATGATATTCAAGATTTAGAAAATAAGTTAGGAACTGCTTATGAAAGCTATAGAAAAAATGAAGCAAAGCATTCAGATGAAATTTTCAATATTTTTTTAAGTGCTAAGAATATAGATCAAGAAAAATTAAATGAATATAAATTGTTAGTTGAGAAACTTGGAAGTTTAAATTATAAAGTTAAAGATAATAATATTGTAGCTAAACTTGCTCATAAAACTTCTAGTTGGTATAATGGATTAAATAAACCCGGGGTTTACTCTAATGATGATTTGGATCAATACATTTTTTCTGGCGTTTTTTATATATTTCCTTCAGCAATATTAGGTTTGGCTGTTTCTCCATGGACAATTCCGGCTGTTCCAATTTTATGGTATTGCTTGTTTAAACATAAAACTGAATTAAAAGGACCAAAATATAAATTTCAAAATGATGCTAGAGATGTCGTTGGAGATTTTTATAGATTAAATTATTTATCTCAATTAATTGGAGAACAAACTAAAGATATTGAACCAAAAGAAGAAAGTGTTGAAGATTTTGTAAGTAGAAATGGTGCTGAAAATATTAGAAATTCTGTTAAGAAAGTACAGGATGAAGTTGAAAAAATAAGACATCTCAGCGAATATATTTTAAAATATATTGGAATAATGCCTGCAAAATTACAAACACCTAAACCAATTACTCGTGGTCATTTAACGTTATTAAAACAATAGTATTATTTCAATTCTAAATATCTTTTTTGTCTGATTATAATTTTATTTCCTTTTAATCTTTTTTTCAATTCTTTATCTTGAGTAGCTACAATATAATCTTTTGATAATTCTGTCAAAATATCATCAACAGAATATTCTGAAGAAAAATCTTTTGTTTTTACTATTTCAAATTTTTTTATAAATAAATCTATTAGATTTCTATCTTTTATTTTAATATAATTTAATTCTTCTAAAGATCTGTCTAAAATGAATAATTTAAATGATGGTAATAATCTATCTATCTCTGAAAACAGGTCTATTCTAAACCTTACACATTCAACTAAAAAGTTGGTATCTAAGAGCACTTTTTTTGACATGCTAAAACCTTGAAATTTAAGGCTTATAAGCTTTCTGGAAGGCTAAAATTTTTCAATAAATTCGAGCTTTATACAGTCTATAAATTCATTTAAATGAGGTTTAAAGGTCAGAAAATATTAAATATGGAACTCACATCCAAATTATAGGGGAAAAGACTAGTTTTAGTCGATTTAAAGAATAAAATTTCAGATGGTAGAAAACTATAGTGCAGAAAATATCAAGGTTTTGAAAGGCTTAGAGGCAGTAAGGCAACGAAGTTCGATGTACATTGGTAGTACAGATATTAGAGGGCTACATCACTTAGTAAAAGAACTTTTAGATAATTCTGTTGATGAACATTTGGCTGGATTTTGTACTAAAATTAAATTAATTATTCATAAAAATAATTCTGTAACTGTAATTGATAATGGAAGGGGAATTCCTACAGGTATACATCCA
>Ga0209541_10016807_pt1 | contig 10779 bp, 8 predicted proteins | sample RifCSPlowO2_01_FD_184027 | JGI IMG/M metagenome (GOLD analysis project Ga0209541, IMG submission 184027) | Groundwater microbial communities from Rifle, Colorado - Rifle CSP2_plank lowO2_0.1 (SPAdes) (version 2) | ecosystem: Environmental > Aquatic > Deep subsurface > Groundwater | place: Rifle... | reverse complement strand
ATAATCTCTATAAAACCTTATGGAATTAATCAAGAAATAAAATTAACAAAAGAACATCCTATCTTGGCAATAAAAAGACCAAAAAAGCAGTATAATAAATCGTTGGGGCAATCAATTACAGAATCCGGACCAGAATGGATAGGATCTGAAAAATTAAAAGAAGGAGATTGTGTGGTCTTTCCAATACCAAAAATTAGTTCAAATCTAGAATGTTTTGACTTGAAAAAATTTGATTCTTCTTTGCAATACTCTTCTAGACAAGTTTGGTATAAAATGGGGTTTTCTGGCAAAAACCAAAAAAATTCTTATTCAGATTTAATGATAAGAACAGGAGAGTCAAAAAGAGTTATAGAAGATGCAGTTAATTTTTTCAAGAAAGGTGCATTGCCAAAAAGATCAAAAAGAGTCTTTAAAATATTAAAATTTCTTGAAGAAATTAATTTTGAATTGACACAAGTGAATAAATATCCCCGGTTCATAAAAATAGATGAAGAGCTTGCTTATGTATGTGGATGGTACATTGCAGAAGGGTCCATTGGAGGGGGTTTCATTAGATTTGCTATGAACAAAAATGAGATTAATTATGCTAGAGAAATAGATAAGATAATATCTAAAAAATTTGGCGTTAAAGGAAATATTTGCTTTGAAAATAATAACAGACTTATCTTAGTTTTTTCTGGAAAGATTCTTGAAAAATTATTTACTAAATTGTGCGGTCATGGATGTAGAAATAAAAGAATACCAAGAGAGTTATTTGATATAAAACTATTACCCTCTTTAATTAAAGGTTTATTTTTAGGAGATGGGCACCAAAATAAAATAGGATGGACATTACATACAACATCAAGACAGCTTGCTAATGACACAATCTTGGCTTTGTTAACTCTTAAAAAGAAGTTCAATTTTCACAAACCAAAAAGAGATATATTTGTTGTAAATTATCAGCCAAATAATCCTAATATTTCGCATAGTAACAAATCGTGGTTTGTTAAGAATAACTTATGTTTTTTAATAAGAAAAATTAAAAGAGAGAGATATAAAGGTGAAGTTTATAATTTAGAAATAGAGAAAGATAATTCATATACTACAAGTGCATTCTGTGTTCATAATTGTCTTTTCGAAGCAATGGCTTCAGGTCTTCCAGTCATAGCATCTCCTGTAAATGGAATTCCTTTTGAAATGAAAGACAATGAAAACGGTTATTTTGTAAATTACGGAGATATAGATTCTTTAAAAGAGAAAATCTTAAAAGTCATTGACAATCCTTCAATTTCTAAGAAGTTTTCAAAAAATAACAAGGAAAAATCCAAAAATTACACATGGGATTTAATAAATAAAAGATATTTAGAGGTTTATAATGCCTAAAATAAGAATTGAATTTGACAAAGCAGCCTGTATTGGAAATAAAGCATGCTTAGCAATGGATTTCAAGAGATGGAGAGATGTTGGAGAAAAAGTAGATTTGATCAATGGAAAGGAAGTTCAAAAAGATATTTTTATTTTAGAAGGAGATTATTCTGAAGAGGAAACAGAAATGATTTTAGAAGGAGCAAAAGTATGCCCTGTAAATGCTATTGGTGTTAAAAATTTGGAAACAAAAAAGGATTTATATAAACGCGAAGTAACATTGGAAAACATGAGAGAAATCAAAGCCAAATATGATGATAAGAAAGAATTCGTTATAGACCCGGCAGGTTATTTTTTAATAAGAACAGTTCCAAAAACAAAAGAAATTGAAGTTGCTTTCTGCAGAGAGCCAAATGTAGTTTCATTAAAAGTTATTGGAAAAACTCCAATAGAAATCTACCAGACTATAATAAACAAGGAAAAATTAAAATTAAGAGAAGATCATTATGCTTATTTAGGAAGAGAATTAGAAAAAGCTTATATCTCTTTAAGAAAAGGAATTAAGTACGTCCAAGATGATGAGTTAGAATTTTAATAAGAAATGATATGAATGCCATTTATTCTTTCAAAATGTTTTTTATTATTAGTTATGATTTTATTGCATCCATTAATCGCCATAATTGAAGCTATATGGCAGTCATTTTGTTCTATCTCTCTTCCATTTTTTTTAAGATTAGCAAGTAATCTTGCAGAATTCCTTCCACATTCAATTCCATAGGATAGGACTACAATTTCATTAAAAAAAGCCTCAGCAACTGTTTCTTCCTGCGTATTTACTTTTTTCTGTTGATAAATGCCTAAAAAAATTTCAAATACATTAATCTCTGTGGTGGCAATTTCAGCCAAATATTTATTTATAATATTCTTTGCATTTTCAACACCATTCAAAAAATCTATAATACAGCTAGAATCAATGCAAATCATTGTTTTTTCAACCTCTCAATACGATCGAATAATTGTTTAGTTGATTCTTTACGTAGCTTAGAGATATCATGTTTCCTTTTTTCTACTTCTTCCTTGGACAAATGTTTCCAGGCCCCTGCAAACTTCATTATATTCTTCTTTTCTCCAGCCATTTTCCTGATTACTTCAGAGAAGCTCTCATTATTATTTTTCTTATTCAATAGAATTTTATATGCATCTTCCATTATCGTTATTGTCTTAGTTACCATACACATACGTGTACACATACACTTATATAAATCTTTCGTTATTTGAAATTAGAAAACCCTTCTCTTTATATCAAAAAAGAATTAAGTATGTCCAGAAGGATGAATTGGATATTTAGCCATAACCTTAATAAATTATAATCTTTCTTAAAAAAGGATATAAAATGAAAATCTCACTATTATCAACATCAACTTTTCCAGCGGATCAAGGTTTAAGGACTTTGTCAGCCTGTCTGAAAAGAGAAGGTCATGAGGTAAAGATGATTTTCTTAACTCTGCCAGAAAACGATTATTCTGCAGTATATTCTCTTCAGGTTTTAGAGCAAGTGGATAAAGTAATCCAAGACTCAGGTTTGATAGGAATTACTGCAATGTCTTCAACTTCAACAAGAGCAAAGCAGTTAATTGAACACTATCAAAAACTCGGTATTCCAGTAGTTTGGGGCGGAGCAGCTCCGACTTTCTTCCCTGAAAAATGCTTCCAAGTTTGCAAGATAGTTGCAGTAGGGGAAGCTGAAGAAGCTTTACTGGAATTAGCAAGAAAATTAGAAAATAAAGAATCTGTAACAGATATAAAAAATCTTTACATTAGGTTAAACGGAAAAGAATTCAAAAATCCTGTAAGGTCTCCAACTCATGATTTAGACGAACTAGCTCATCCCGATTATGATATTGAATCCCAGTTGATTTTAGAAAAAGGAAAACTAATCCAGTTCCAGCCTCGCCATTTAGGAACAATAATTTATTTCCAGACAGAACGTGGATGCCCACAAGCCTGCTCATACTGCACAAATAATATTTTACGTGATCTATATAAAGGAAAATCTGACTTGCTAAGAACTCACTCAGTTGATTATGTTATAGAAGAATTATCACGTCTGCATAAAAAATTCCCCCACATAGATGCTTTTGATTTGAGAGATGAAACTTTCACAATTAGGGATATCAACTGGATTAGGGAGTTTTCTGAAAAATACATTAAATCAGGAATTAAAGTTAGGTTAAAGTGTTTGGCAGAGCCAGCTTCAATGTCAGGAGAAAAAATTTCAAGAGAGAAAATAAAATTATTGGTTGATGCAGGTCTAACAGATATTATCGTCGGAATCCAGTCAGGCTCAGACAGGATTAACAGGGAAATCTACAACAGGTTCATCACACAGTCGCAGTTGTTAAAAGCAGCTCAGACTTTAAACGAATTCAGAGGAAAATTAACAGTCATGTACGATATTATAACCTGCAATCCCTATGAAAATCCCGAGGACATTTTGGAAACAATAAAATTAGTCCTGCAGATTCCTCCTCCATTCTATCTTTCAGTTAATAATTTAATTTACTTTGAAGGAACTCCTTTGTATAGAAGAGCTTTGGCAGACGGAATTATAAAGCAGGAGTCTGACACAGCGGAAATGCTGAATTATTGGGATAGATGGCAGCATATTAAACTAAAAAAGAAAAATCCTTACCTGAATTTATTATTGAATATGATGAGAGGACCAGCTACAAAATCCCGTTTCGGACTAATGCCTCGCTCTTTGGTAAAGAGATTAATCTCTCCTAAATTAGTCTCATTTAATCTAAAAAACGAAATTCCTACAAAAACAGTCGGCATAATGGTTTCTCTTATGGATTATTTTAGAGAGAATGTAGCAAAGCCAGTTTATAGGTCATTGCCTATTGAATTTAAATCATGGTATGATCAGGTAAGATACAAGGCTTGATATATATTTCATAAAATATAAAATCTTTCTTGGAAAAATATAAAAGACGAATTGCTTGATATATAATTGTGAATTTTATGTATATAGGGCAGCAGGAAAGTAGGAAGTCAAAAAGAAAAAGAAAAAGAAAGAGATGTTTTGCTCCTGTCTTAGCTTCATTCTTGACGCTATTTAGCGCAGAGAGTGTAATGGCAGAATCATCTGATAAAAGTCCAGGTTCAGATAATAGGAATTTTTTGGTTCAGATTAGCGCATCGAAGTCATATCAAAGTTTTAGGGAAACTGAAAAAGCTAATAGGGAGCTGGAAGGATTGATCAACCAGTTCCTTGCTGGCTTGGATCGCTTGACATGGGAGGATAAGTTTTCAGGATTAGTTAGTGGGTCTGTTGGATACGTATATCATAATTACCAAGTTGGAGATCTAAGAATCCCATTATCAATTGTAGCTTCTGCAGGATATTCGCGAGGTTCTATAAGATTAAATCAGAGCAATCTGACAAGGACAGATCAAGCTGGAGTAGGAGACGTTGATATCAAGCAGACCTATAGTAATTTTCAATTTGGTTTAACCCCCCAGGCAGGCATACATCTGCATGATAATCTGGTTCTTGAAATGGGATTAGGTCCGATATACACAATTATCGACGGAAAAACAGAAGGCCTTGTGGAAATACCAGACCTAATAGGGATGTTGCCAGTGAGTTCAGAAACGCATAGCAGAGGGTTTGGTTTCACGATAAATGGAATTTTAAGATATCATCCAATTAATAAAGGATATTATGTTAGCTTATTCTCCGGGCAGGATTTTAACACTCCTCCAGGCAAGTTAAATGCATATGATCCATTGAATGACGTTCAGATAGATGATGAATGGGATGAAAGCCTCTCGGCAAAATATATTGGTATTAGCATAGGGCATTATTGGAATTGGAAATCTTGATTTTATTCAAAAAAGATTTAAATAGCAGATTTCTATGGTTAAATAGGAGGTGTTTGATGAACTAATATTTATGATGAACTATTCTTTATCGAGTTTTTTGCTTGATGTCGCCCCAATTAATCTTTTGGAAAAATACATCCAAAGTAATCTGTCTAGTCGAGAAAAATTCTACAGATCAATCACGGAAACTGATCCTAAATTGCTTGAGAAGATAGGAAAAAGAAAAACAATGTACATATTCAAAAGAGCAGCCAAATCAATCCCTCATTACAGAAAATTTCTTTCTAAAAGAAAAATCCATCCAGATGAGATAAGGAGTTTTGATGATTTTATAAAGAAAGTTCCAGTTACTGACAGCAGGAGATATATTGACACATCAAAATTTTTGTCAGATATGTGTCTTAAGAATCATCTATGCAAAGCTGAAATTTTAGAGAGGAGCTCGGGATTTACTGGAAAACCGCATACATGGCCTAGATCTCATGAAGAAGAAGAGGAAGCCAAGAAATTTTTTTCATTTGGCATAGATCTTCTTTACAATACAAAAAAATACAACACACTTTTAATTAATGGGTTCGCTTTGGGTACATGGGTATCAGGAGTTGATATCATTAAAATCGTTGGCGATTCTTGCACGTCAATAAATCCAGGATTAAATGAAGAGGAAGTGCTTGACATCTATCAAGAATATAGAAAAGAGTTTGATCAAATTATCCTGGCTGGGAATCCAGTCTTTCTGAAGAATATTATAGAAGAAGGGATCAATAAGAAAATCATTAAAAATGAAGACAGGCTAAGTCTGCTCACTGGAGGAGAATCTATAACTGAAGAATTTCGCGATTATTTATATAGGAAAATAAATTCATCTCAAAAGAGGAATGGCGATTCAAGCAAAGGTTTTATCTATTCTGGTTTCGGAGCTTCAGATATAGGCATAATTGGAATAAATGAAAATCAAGACACAGTTAATATCCGAAGAGTTGCAAGAAATAATAAAGCGCTCTTTAGGAGATTGTTTGGAAATTCAGCAGTCTTGCCGATGCTGTTCCAGTATGATCCGACAAAATATTTTATCAGGCAGCTGAAGAACAAAGAATTAGAATTTACTACATGCAGTTTGAATGTAATAATGCCTCTGATTAAGTATAATCTGCATGATACTGGAAATGTATATTCTTATAAAGAAATGTTAGATATACTGGATGAATGCAGAATTAAGATAACCCCAAAATTCAAGCTGCCTTTTGTTTCTGTGGAGGGTAGATCTAACCAATCAATAAAATTCTGCAGCTCATTTGTATATCCCGAGAATATTATTAACGGAATATGCTCGGTAAAGAGATTGAATGAGCTCACGACTGGAAAATTTAGAATGTCAATAGTTCATGATAAAAAGCAAAATGAAACACTATTAATAGAAATACAATTAAAAGAAGGAAAATTCCCACAAAAGAAAGTGGAGCAGGATTATGAAAAGGCCATTGTGAGCTCGTTGCTAAAAGAAAATAAGGACTTGGTTCAGGATATTAAAAGCCTGGAAAAAAAGAAAACAGAAGCTGTAAAAGTTAAAATTTTTAGGTTTGAAGAATACCCTTACAAAGATTCCTTAAAAGTGAGATATATATGAAAGCCTATGTAGTTTGGACAGCCCCCATAGTAATCCTCATAGTTCTTCTCATACTTTGTTTTATCTATTGGAGATTTTATTTATTTTTCCGCGATCCAAATAGAAAAATTCCAAAAGGCAATAATATAGTCTCTCCAGCAGATGGAAGAATTGTTTACGTTGAGAAAGTTAGAAAAAATATAATCCCCATATCAATAAAAAAAGGCAGGCAGATAAGGCTGCATGATATAGCGAAAACAAAATTATTTTCAGGAGACAAGTACATTGTCGGAGTATTTATGAATCCGTTCAATGTTCATGTTAATAGATCACCAATAGACGGGAAGATAGAAAGGATAACGCATTATTATTCAAAAGATCTGCCTATGACAAAAATGTGGATCAGATCTATTTTTAATTTGATCCCATTGTATAAAGGTTCAAATCATGTTGTAAAAAATGAAAGGAATACAATTCTTATTAATGGAAAGTTTCATGTCGCTATTGTGCAAATAGCGGATGTATACGTCAAAAAAATTTTATGTTTTGTGAATAAAGGCCAGGTAGTTAGCAAAGGTCAAAGAATTGGGATGATCAGGATGGGCTCTCAAGTCGATATTATATTTCCTGCAAAAAAAAGCATCAGGATAAATGTCAGACCAGGAGATAAAGTAAAGGCAGGAAGCAGCATCATTGCAACATATTGATTAGCATATTAATTTTTCTCAGAGAATTCCTTCAGTTAAAAGTTTGTGCTCGTATTGCTCAAATTTTTTCCTGTCTTCGTCTTTAATTCTATAAATTTTTGGAGAGAATCCGTCAATCAAGCTTTGATCTATTTTTTTGCCTGCTAAAATCCTCAAATATTTCATAGCTTCTTCTTCTGTTTTTCCCCTCATTACAACAATTAAGCTGAACGTATCTAGCATCCTAAATATTTTTTGATATTCGTCATTTCTTGTTCCTCTAACTGTCGAGTCTTTTGCTAGCTTGGTATACAGCATAGTTGTCTCGTCAAATCTTAGAAAATTCTGGTTATCCCATATGTGGTGGGAAAGGGCGTAATTTAAAACCTGTGCAATTTCAAATGCAATGCGCTTATCAACTTCTGTACTAGCCTCTTTGATAAAATGCTTTGATAATTGATGATATCCATAAATAGAATGGCCGAATGGGCGTTGGAAGATATTTCCAAAGTATCCGTAAACAGAATCTATATCTGACATTTCTATATTTTCTACTATTTTTCTATTAGTTGGATTAGACGTCCCGCAATCATGAAGCAGAGATGCTTTAATCAAAGTTTTTTTCAAGGGCAATGGCAAGCCTTGGCTTTCAGAATACTTTATTGATAGTATTGCCAAGTGTCTAGAATGCTCTGCTATTACAGGCTCAATTCTTTCATCCCATGGGAATTTCATTTTACCAAGAGAAGCAGCATACAAATCAATTAATCTGTCTTTTGCAATTCCCTCTATCTCTTGCTGCTTTAGTTTTACATGCTCAACACCTTCTTTTTTTGTCTTTTCTCTTCTCTTTATCCCCGTCTCCACAAGGGTTTCAATTAATTCAACCAGAGATTTTTCATGAGCCATCCCCTTCTGTGCTATCCCGTCATAGAGTTTCTCAGGAAGTTTATCACTGTAATCAGAGTAATATCCAGTCAGGAATATCATCGGAATTAATCCCCATTTCTCATGGCTTCTCAAGTATTCCAAAAATCTTCTGCCATCATGAGTGCCTAGCCGGATATCCAGCACAAGAAGGTCAATCTCGTCAGATCTTCTTTGAAGTATCTTCCGCATTTCATCTATGCTCATTGCCTGAGAAAAACTATAGTCATATTTGCCATTTCTATGTTCATTGACAACATTAGCTATATGATTTTTTATCGGCTCATCATCCAGTATTAGAACTTCAAGGTTTCTTTTCTTTTCGCTTGTATTAGATCTGTTCATCTTCTGTATTGTCTATCATTAGATAATTATAAAAAGATTATTGTGAGGCAATATTGAAATTAAAATGGTAGAATCAAAACTACTTCAGGTTATAAAAGAAAAAGGCATTGAAAATCCGTTTGGGCCATTTCCTGTTGAAAAAAAAGGTTCAAAAGATGCTTCTGTTTATTTGCCTTGGGTAAGAGCTCTTTATTCAGATAAGCTTTTAGGTTATGTTCAAGAAAAAATTGGGCAAAAGACTTTTGAAGAATTAATAGATAGGACTCTTGTTCTGCTCCCGCCCTCACTAAGGCAAAGACAAGATTTAATGGCGCATCTGACAAATCCAGATAGGAAGATTCACTCTGTTTTGCACGATGCTCTATTTGAAATTGTTTACGAATTAACAGATGAAAGGCTGCACAATCACATAGGAAGAATTGCCATTGACAAAAAGAATTGGTATTTTTCCCTAGAAAAATTTCTAACTCTCTTTTTAACAAACAAGGTGCTTTGGGAGCAGGTAGTAGAATATGGAAATGGGCAGCTTACAAATGTTCAAATCTTTGAATGCAGAGAGAAAGAGAATGGATGGGTAAACGTCTTCAAGCAAGCAGATTCAAGATATGTTTCTTTTGTTGAAGATTATTATAATTATTATGGCAGGGATAGTCGAGATATAACAGATATTTTAATCGAAGGCGATGATCAATTGAATATTGGAGTTTTATCAAGCGTTCCTACATTATTCGACAGGCCAAAAGTAGACATCAAAATAGGACAAGTCGAGGATTGCAGGTATAATAGCATATATACAATTACTTGGGAGCCGACAATTGGATTCCTTCCAGGATTTTTTGAAAAAGGCATATTCCCGGGAGCAAAAGAGGTACAAAAGCATTTGATGACTCAGCTCAATGTGCCTAAGAGATTAAGATTTTACAGGCAGGGTATATTTGAAGCATATGCCTATATGCAGAAAGACAGGGAAGATCTAGAAAAGGTAAATGATGAGCTGAAAAGGACGCGAGCTGATTTAGTTGCAAGCCAGCAAGTTGCAGCAGTGGGAAGGGCAACAGCAGGATTTGCTCACAATGTCAATAATCAAGGAAGGGTGATATCAGGATGCGTAGCTCAGTCAAGAAATAATAGGAAAGAGTTTTCTTCAGTTTTAGATTTCTTTTTTGAATCTACCTTTGATGAAGATGATTATAATTCATTTAAGAAATTAAAATCCATCGTAATTAGCCCAGAATCAGAAGGTTTTTTTATTTCTGCCAATGATTTATTGGAAAAAGTTGATCAGTTCAGGGATTATTTTAGGCAGAGAGGCATAGAAGACAGAAAAACATTGGAAGAGTTAGCATCGCTTCCATTTTCAAAAATAGAATATGATTTAGCATTTTCATTTGAAGATAGTTATGGAAAAGATTTTTGTGACAAATTTATAACGTATTTATCGTCGCTTCATAATTTAGAGTTAGAGGAAAGGCGGATAGTAAATGCATGCAACATCATGGACAGAGAAACAAGCATGCTAATGGAATTTGCAGGAGTGCAGCTCGATAAGGATCCAACTCTTGAAAGGCAGATAGAATATGATCTTAATGAAGGAGTTAAGTCAGTAGTGGAAATAACAAAATACAGAATTAATGAAAGAAATCCGGGAATTGAAATTATTTTAGAAACACAAGGTCTTCCTGTTTTTATATGCGGGGAGCAGATCAATCATGCTCTTTTGCAGATTGCAGACAATGCAGTAAATGCCATCGGAGAGGAAAAAGGCATATTAAAATTTGAAACATACCCAATAGTGCGTGATGGTAAAGAGTATGTAGCATGCAGAATCTCTGATACTGGAATCGGAATATCAAGTGAAGTTTTGCCGAGGATATTTGAGCAATTTTTTACAACAAGAGAAGAGGGAACAGGCCTTGGATTGTATATAGCAGATCAGATTGTCAGAAAAAGCAGAGGAGAAATAAAAGTAGAAACAAAATT
>Ga0209541_10016806_pt1 | contig 10779 bp, 12 predicted proteins | sample RifCSPlowO2_01_FD_184027 | JGI IMG/M metagenome (GOLD analysis project Ga0209541, IMG submission 184027) | Groundwater microbial communities from Rifle, Colorado - Rifle CSP2_plank lowO2_0.1 (SPAdes) (version 2) | ecosystem: Environmental > Aquatic > Deep subsurface > Groundwater | place... | reverse complement strand
GAAGTGTAGCGGGGGCGGGAGTCGAACCCACTTCTGGAGATTATGAGCCTCCCGAGATACCGTTTCTCTACCCCGCGGCGTCGAAATTACTCTAAATAGTTTTCGTCCGCCAAAGGCGGACTTCAAACTTAATCGTATTTCTCCTCTTCAAAATTCTTACGAATTTTGATTAAAAGTACAATAGTAAAGAGTTATTTTAGCCTCAAATCACAAATTTGTCAACAATAATTGCTTCTGCTAGAATTGCCGCTAGAGGGCAGGGTAGCTCAGTTGGTTAGAGCGTGGCACTCATATCAGCAGGTCCCCGTACTGGGGCTCCTCTGATATATCAGGACAAATATGCGCTGGCTGCGTAGCTCAGTGGTAAGAGCGGAGCCCTCATAAAGCTTAGGTCGCAGGTTCGATTCCTGCCGCAGCCACAATTTATCACTCAAGATATTCGTTTGCTAACTATCTGTTGACAGAATTTGATTTTCGTTGATATAATTTATGTATAGCAATGCTCTTTTGAGGTAACCGCAGACTGAAAACTTGGCAGTAAGGGCAGCGACAGTGATAATTTTAAACCCCGATATTAAGCGGGGTTTTTTATTACTTAAATTTAATGGCTAATTTAAAACAGATAGAAAAGCATCTGAAATCGGATAAACTTCCATATAAAATTATTGATTTGGGTGGTGAAGTTTTTACAGTTGAAGGAGTAAAAGAGACAGGTGTTTTGGAAGATGAAATTGTAAAGACGTTGATAATAAGAGTTAATGGAAACCCTTCGATTTCTGGAATCTCAGGGTCTATACGATTTGTTGCACTGGCAATTCGTGGTAAAGACAGAGTTGATTTTAAAAAGATAAGGAAGCTTTTTGGTAGTAAATCAGGTCTTGCTAGAGCCGATGAAGTAGAAAAAGTAGTCAAAGTTCCAGTCGGCGCAGTCTGCCCGATACTTCTTGACATCCCGTTGATATTTGATCGAAGAATCATGGATTTAAAGCGGGTACATATGGGATCAGGTGATTTAACTAAGGGTCTGGAAATGGATTTTGCCGATTTACTTAAAGCTGTCGGCGAGTATCAAATAGAGGATTTAGTTTGAGATTATATGTTTAGAAAAGGCGATCAGTGATGATATGATTGGTGAAGAAATATGAAGAAACGAATACTGACCGGAGATAGACCGACGTTTGACAGCTTCCATTTAGGCAATTATGTCGGCTCGCTTAAAAACAGGGTTAAGCTGCAAAATGAATACGAAACGTTTATTGAAATTGTTGATCTTCACGCGCTAACTACCCATTTCGGCAAAACATCAGATCTTGAAAAAAATATCCGGGGGTTAATGCTTGGGTATCTTTCGGTTGGCTTGGATCCAGACAAAGTTACATTCTTTTTGCAATCTAAGGTGCCGGAAATTCTGGAAATTGCCTATTTTTTAAGTATTTTAACTTCCAGATCTTTAATTGCCAGACAGCCGGCACTTAAGGAAAAGCTTGATCAGGGGGAGCAGGATACAGTGGGGTTGTTTTACTATCCAATTTTGATGGCTGCCGATATTCTGGCGCCTAGAGCCAATTTAGTTCCTGTCGGAAAAGATCAAAAATCGCACGTTGAGTATGCCCGCGATGTCGCCATTAAATTCAACAACACATTTGGCGAAGTATTCCCGGTGCCGGAGCCATTAATAGGTGATGTGCCGACACTTGTTGGCACAGACGGGCAAAGTAAAATGGGCAAATCTTCAAACAACGCGATTTTTTTGACTGATTCTGCCGAGGAAGTTAAGAAAAAAGTTATGGGAATGTACACGGATCCGAATCGCGTGCACGGAACGGAACCCGGAGATACTTCGAACAATCCAGTCTTTATATATTTAGACGCTTTTGTGCCGGAACTTAAGAATACTAAATACGAAATACAAAATACTAAATACAAAGAGCGATATCGCAAAGGAACTATTAAGGATGTAGAGGTTAAGGCGTTCTTAATTGAAGTTTTGGAGGAGTTCCTGCAACCGATTAGGAAAAAACGTGAAGAATTTGAAAACCAGCCGGATTTAATCGACAAAATTTTAAAAGAAGGAACTCAGAAAGCACGCGCCGAAGCACAGAAAACTTTAGTCGAGGTTAAAAAAGCAATGAAAATAAATTATTATTAGATTATGGTTAAAGAAATCGACGGTCAAGGCGGTTTTTATTGGGACGTTTGGCATAATTCTGGAATTAATCGTGAAGGATACAGCAGAATTGTTCTTTATCCTCATTCACCTGATATAGAAGAAGAGGTGCTCAATAAGCTTTCAGCAATGCCTAATTTAGATAATTCAAGTTTTTTATTGACAGATGTTGTCGATGCTAAACGTAGAGAAGCAAAAGTTTTACTTGTGCCCAAAGAGTGTCCCAGACTTATACCCAATAGGTATGCTGAAACGAATGATCTTCCTCCCGGAAATCAGACATTTTTGGTTGAAACATTTAGAGATGGTGATCCGAGAGCACGTCATACTGTTGTTGTTCTTGCCGATGATCCAGAAGCTGCCGCAAGAATCGCCAAAAGAAGAGTGGCAACAAAAGTATCCTATCCTTCTAAGTATATTGAGGCTCAAGCTGAGTTGGTAAGTCCTGAAGAATGGGTAGATGCAGCACGTCATTTGATTGATGACGGTGTTAGACTTCCAGATTTTATGCTTAGATTTGCAGGTTTGGGAGAGTGTCAAAGGCAAGTTGAGGAACGAGCGAGAAAATCTTCTGAAATCCCGCTAGCAATTTAGCCCTTCAAGTTATATCATATTCCAACTTTGTTGAATGCCAAAGTTGGAAATTCGAAGCACTAAATACGAAATCCTAAACAAATATCAAATTATAAATTTCAAAACTCAAATATTTTTTAGTGCATTGAAATCATATTTAGAAATTAGATAGCTTGCTTCGAGCAAGTTCTCTTGCGAGAAGTAGAATTTAGTATTTTTAAAAAATATGCCCAAAAACCCAGAAGAGAAAACTAAAGACAATTTAGATCCCGAAACTTCCCAAAAGAAAGGTTTCGGTGTAAAATCGCCGATTCCGCAGGTGAAACTACCCAAAATGGGCAAAAAAAGCGGGTGGCGAGGATTTGCAATTTACGCGATTTTGGGCTTACTTCTCTTTGCATTTTTCGCGGCAACTTCCAACCCGGCCGCAAGACTGCAGCCGGCTGAGTCTATTTCCAGAGTTATTAATGATATTAAAAGTGAAAATATTAAAAGTGTTGAAATAGACGATGACAAATTGAATGTAGTTTTAAAGGACGACTCAACCTATGTTTCAAGAAAAGAAGAAAACCAATCTTTCTTTGATGCTCTTCAAGCTGCTGAAGTTAATCCGTCCTCTGTTAACATTTCTATCAAGGACAATACTTTTAGCAAAGCATGGATAACGATTCTGACTACATTTTTGCCGCTGGCTATTATTATTATCTTCTTCTTTTTTATTTTTAGGCAGGCAAGGGAAGGAGCTTCCAGTGTTTTTTCTTTTGGGCAGTCTCGCGCAAAACAGTTTACCGGTTCAAGAACAAAAATTACATTTGCCGATGTTGCCGGTGTAGATGAAGCTAAGCAAGAACTTCAGGAAGTTGTTGACTTTTTAAAGCATCCGCAAAAGTACAAAGCAATTGGTGCCAGAACTCCAAAAGGGGTACTGCTTATTGGTCCGGCCGGAACCGGCAAAACTTTGCTGGCCAGAGCAGTTGCCGGTGAAGCGGGGGTACCGTTTTTTTCCGTTGCCGGCAGTGAATTTATGGAGATGTTAGTTGGAGTCGGAGCTGCCCGTGTCCGGGATTTATTCAGTAAAGCCAAAAGTGCTTCTCCGGCAATTATTTTTGTCGATGAAATTGAATCTATAGGCAGAATGCGCGGTATGGGCTTTTCCGGCGGGCACGACGAGCGAGAGCAAACTTTGAACCAAATTTTAGTGGAAATGGACGGTTTTGCACCAAACGATAATGTGATGGTGATGGCAGCAACCAACAGGCCGGATCTACTCGACCCTGCTCTTACCAGGCCGGGAAGGTTTGATAGAACAGTAAGTTTGGATTTACCGGACATTGAAGGCAGAAAGGCAATAATTAAAATTCACAAAAAAGGTAAACCTTTTAGTAAGAATGTTAACGACGAAAGGCTGGCCACAAGAACGGTCGGTTTTTCCGGTGCCGATCTTGAAAATATGTTAAATGAGGCGGCAATTTTGGCTGCTCGCACTGATAAAAAAGCTATTGATGATTTGGATTTGGAAGAAGCTGCAACCAAAGTTAAGCTGGGGCCACAGCGGCGCAGGATGCAATCTATTGAAGAGAAGAAATTGACTGCATATCATGAAGCGGGTCACGCTATTGTTGCCCACTATTTACCGCATGTGGATCCGGTTCACAGAATTTCTATTGTAGCCCGCGGGATGAGTGGAGGGCATACTTTAGTTCCTCCTTCAATAGACAGATATACAGAGACAAGACAGAGGCTACTTGAGCGCATTGCAACGCTGATGGGAGGTCGGGCAGCAGAAGATATTGTTTCCGGAGAATACACGACAGGGGCTGCCAGCGATTTGGAGATTGCCAGCAATATTGCACGGGAAATGGTTACCCAATTTGGGATGAGTGATCTTGGCCCGACGATTTTTACACCTAGACCGCAATTTGGCATGTGGCCGGGAATGGGAGAAGGATCGCAGGTTTCTCCAGAACTTTCTGCGAAAATAGATAAAGAGATTTCTAAAATAATTGATTTAGGCTATAAAAATGCAAAAGAATTACTGATTAAGTATAGAAATAATCTGGATAAAGTTGCCGAAACTTTGCTTGAGAAAGAAACGCTAGACCGTGACCAGTTTGAAAAATTAGTCGGCAAGCCGACAAGTGACGGGGAAATTAAGTTTAAAGTTAAGCCGACTAAATCAAAATCTATCCAAGCATGATGTATAATTAAATTATGGCAGAGGTTGGTCAAGTAGAAGGCGAAGCTAGTGTTTCTAGTCTTTTTGATTCGACAAAAGACAGAGTTTTCAATTTTGGAAGAGGGAAATCTCCAGCCGATATAATTACAATTGTAAATCGTAGATTGGCCCAAGTTGGTCCCGGTGACGCTTCAAGGGAACAGGTCAAAGCGGTTTTAGAATCTGTTCCGGAAATTTTTCCAGAAGATTGGAAAGCGCCTATTGGGCAAAGTAATATTGTTGTCCGTAGCTTGACTGAAGCTCAGCGAGAGGTTTTTGCGAGATTACAAACCTTAGGACCAAAGAGAATATCTGCACCCAAAATTCAAGCAGTAATTGAAAGCGGGATGCATTTTAGAGACAACTTCTCAGATTAAACCCTATTAGCTTCACTTATGCTAGAATTTCTTCGTCCCTCGACAAACTCGGGATAAATTATGGCTCGAGATAAAGCCTCAAAAAAACTCCTCCTGATTGACGGAAACTCGCTTTTTCATCGCGCTTATCATGCTCTTCCTCCAATAACGGATAGAAGTGGTGAAGTTGCCAATGCGGTTTTTGGGTTTTCCAATATGCTTCTAAAAGCAATAAATGAAGTCAATCCCGATTATATTGCCTGCGCTTTTGATACGGCAGCACCGACTTTTCGCCATGTTGAGTTTGAAAAGTATAAGGCCCAGAGGGTTGAGCCGCCGCCGGATCTTTACCCACAACTTCCCAAAGTTAAAAAAGTTTTAGATGCATTTGGAATTAAGTATTTTGAGAAAGAGGGGTATGAAGCGGATGATGTGCTTGCCACTTTGGCAAGCAAGTGCAAAGGGAAAAGTGAAAAGGGAAAAGTTGATCAAGTAGTGATTCTTAGTGGTGACCGCGATGTTTTGCAGCTTGTTGACGGTGATGTCAAAGTCCAGATGCCCTCCTTCGCCAAGGCTACGGAGGGTAAACCCGGTTGGGGTGTTTTAATGGGTGAACAAGAGGTTCGCGAAAAATATGGAATTACGCCTGCGCAAATGGTGGATTTTAAATCTTTAATGGGTGATGCATCCGACAATATCCCGGGAATTGCCGGAATTGGTCCAAAAACAGCGTCAACCCTTCTTCAAAAATATCGAACTCTTGAGAATCTTTTCAGACACGTCAAGGAGACTCCTTTAAAGGTACGGGAGAAGCTTGAAGCCGGGAAAGATGATGCATTGAAGGCAAAACAGCTCGTGGAATTAGATCGGGATGTCGATATTAAATTTAAGCTATCAGAGCTTAGTTTTAGTCCTTCTTGGGAACAAGTAAGAAGTGAGTATCAGAATTTAGGTTTTAAAAGCATTGTTGCGAAGTTGCCAAATGGAGAGGGATCAGAGGGGACAAAAGTTCCAAAAGTATCAGAAGTAGCAAAGGGGAAAAGGGAGGACTCTAACAACCAGCTGGAGTTAATTTAAATAAGGTCAATTATGAAAGTTGCTTTAGTTCATGATTTTTTGGTTGAGTTTGGCGGGGCAGAAAGAGTTTTAGAAGCCTTATGCGAGATTTTTCCCAAAGCGCCGATTTATACGGCTTTTTATAAAAAAGGGTCAACGGCGTACGAGAGATTTAAAAACAAAAAAATAGTTGCTTCTTGGGCGCATCATGTACCTTTTTTTGCCAGTAAGCTTCACAGCCCCTTAAGATTTCTTGCCCCAAAAATCTGGAACAGTTTTGATTTTTCTAATTACGATTTAGTGATCAGTTCCAGCAGTTGGTACATTACCAGAGGATTCAAAGGGGCCAAAGGAGACAAAGAGTTTGTTGAGATCTGCTATTGCCACACGCCGCCGAGATATCTTTACGGTTATAGAACTTCTGTTGACTATAAGAAAAATCCCTTGATTAAAGCGTACGCAATCTTTGTCAATCATTTTATAAGAATGTACGATTATGAAGCTGCACAACGGGTTGATTATTTTGTGGCTAACAGTGAAGAGGTTAAAAGAAGGATTCAAAAGTTTTACAGACGCGAGAGCAAAGTAATTTATCCGCCGGTGGATGTGGATAGATTTTCTCGGGGTCCTGTCACCAGTTTCCCTCCCGTCAGTGCTCGCTCGAAACTCAAACCAAAAGGTAATCAAAAAGACAATGTCGAGCTGCGCGCTGTCGGGATCCCTTCCACTGGTGCCACCCCTCAGGAAAACGGATATTTTCTATCTGTTTCGCGGCTGGTTGGGGCGAAAAATGTCGATTTGATTGTAGAAGTTTGCAAGAAATTGAATTTGCCGCTTAAGATTGTGGGAACAGGTAGAGAAATGCAAGCTCTCAAAGAACTTGCAACAAGAAACAAGAAACAAGAAACAAGAAACAAGATTGAGTTTTTGGGAGAGGTTGACGACAAAAATCTCATCGATCTTTACCAAAACTGCCGAGCGGTAATTTTTGCAGCCAGTCAAGAGGATTTTGGAATTGTGCCGGTTGAGGCAATGGCTGCAGGAAAGCCAGTTATAGCACTTGCAGAAGGCGGGGTTTTAGAGACAGTCGTCGATGGAAAAACAGGCGTATATTTTGATTGGGCAACTCCGGAATCTTTAACAATAGCTATTAAAAACTTCGAAAAGCTGGAGAAAAACGGAGCGTTCGATCCTGAATTCATCCAAGCTCATGCCCAAAAATTTTCCAAAGAAAGGTTTAAAAGAGAGATTTTGAAGTTTGTAGAAAGTAAGACAAAATGAATGTTAAAACCTTTGAGACTTCATCCGGTCAAAAACCCATTGACAACTTTATTAAAGATCAGGATACGTTAACCAGAAAGAAGATTGCTTTTTTAATTAATTTACTTGAACGTTTCGGAACGCACTTAAGTATGCCTTATTCTAAGAAGATAACAGATAAGTTTTACGAGCTAAGAGTGAGAGGTAAAGTGGAAATTAGGATTATATATACATTCAAAGGAAATGAAGCTGTTCTACTGAATATCTTTAAGAAAAAACAGGATAAAATCCCTCGAAGAGAAATTGAGACAGCTAAAACTAGACTTATTGCTCTTGACTTAGCATAACATATATGTTATATTCTGCGTATAATGACTGACTGGAAAGATCTTCGAAAAGAATTGTTAAAAGATCCTGAATTTAGGGCCGAATATGAGAAAATGCAGCCTAAGTTCGAAGCAGTTTCGGCTTTAATCGAAGCGAGGGTCAAGAAAGGGTTGACCCAGGAGGCTTTGGCACAAAAGATCAAAACTAAACAGTCGGCGATAGCCAGAATCGAGTCGGGAAATGCCAATCCTTCAATAGGGTTCTTGCAAAAACTTGCCGAAGCTTTAGGCAAAAAACTTATAATTCAGTTTAAATAATCTCCACAAATTTATTTTGCAAAGTTTTAGTTGGGATCCAATAATTTATAAAAAGCATATTGAGGACACAGCTTATCCTTTGATAAGAAAGTATGAGGAGGTTGAACTTGATTATTTGCTAAGTATTCCTGATATTGCAGAAAGAATAGTTGTTGATATGGGCGCGGGTTACGGAAGAGTTGTTCCAAGTATTGCAAAATTAGCAAGAAAAATCATTGCTATAGAAATCGATGTAAAAATGTTAAAAGTCTTACACGATAAGTCTAAAATTTACGCAAATGTGCAGGTGGTTCAGGGCGATGCCAACCAACTTGATAATTTATTAAGGGGAATGGAAATTAGTAATCCATTGGTTATTTCTTTGCAAAATTCTCTGGGTCCTTGGATAGGCGGTTGGGAAGCAGGGGTAAAACAAATGAGAAAATTTGCTGAGCCTAAAAAGGGTGATATTCTGTTGTCGATCTGGAGGCAGGAGGCTTCAAAAGAATTAGGCATCGATTTTTATAATCATATTGCTGAACTTGTTGGAGAACCTGATTTAAAAAACACTAAAATTGAATCTGGTTTATTTATAAGCAAAACTGGATACAAGAGCCAGTGGTTTACAAAAGATCAAAGGCAAGAGATCAGAGAAATGCTTGGTGGTTCCAAAATACAGGAAGTAGAATATCCAGCTTTTTGGATTCTCCACGTTTCTTATAAATAGTAGTAGATTACTAATCTCCTTGCATCAATTTACTTTCGCGCTAGGCTTAGAGTAGGATGCCTGCCCTTTCCGAGATCTTAAGAGTCCTTGATCGTAAGGAAATTACTATACCTCCAAAGCTTGACTCCAACTATGCAATTGATCCCCCAAAGCTGCCAAGATGGATTGGTGACGAAAGCTCAGGTTCTGATTCTAATGATCGACCTGATTCTAAAAAAATTGACACCCCTTTTGAAGAGTTGGCACCCCCTTTTGATCAGCCTCGGATAAATTACGATCAATAGGAAATTGTTTGTTTGTTTCTTCTAAGTTAGAATAGCTCCCATATGCCGGAACTTCCTGAGGTTACCCCCACTTCGCTCAAAGAGCTTCGAGGGGCAAGCAGTAATTGGAGGATATAATGCCTGAGTTGCCTGAGGTAACCGTTATAGTCAACGGATTAAATAAAAAGCTTAAGGGTTTGGTCTTAAGGTCAATTGAATATGATTGGCCAAAGAAGTTTTATTGGAATGGATTTTCAATAAAAGATCTGAAAGGCGCAAAAGTTTCTGAGGTTGAGAGAAGAGGGAAGATAGTTTTGATAAAGGTGACAAATGGAACAAAAGGGGCAAAAGAGTCAAAGGATATTGCAATATTGATTCATTTGAAGCTCACAGGCCAGCTGATCTATGAATATCAAGATAAGCAGAGCTTGCGGTCCTCGACTTCGTCTGCGGGCCTAAGAAAAACTCGCATTGCCGGTGGGCATCCGATCCCTCCACTAAATCAACCTGTTCCCAATAAAACGACTAGGGTTACGTTTGCTTTCACAAATAATGGTTATCTTTACTTCAACGACATGCGCAAATTCGGATGGGTCAAGATCGTTTCAAGTAGAGAGGATGAGGTCAAAAAGGCGATCGGCATGGAATTGGGGCCGGACCCTTTAGTTATGAGTTACGAGCAGTTTAGAGAATGCTTAGAAAAGAAAAAACAAGGGCGTATAAAAAAAACTTTGATGGACCAGTCTGTTATTGCCGGAGTAGGTAATATTTACAGTGATGAAGCGCTGTGGCGCGCCAAAATTCATCCAAAGCGGTCGATTATCAGTTTGTCTGATGCTGAATTTAAAGCTTTATATAAAGGTTTGAGAGAGAGTTTACAGATATCTATAGAAAAAGGTGGCTCCAGCGCAAACTCGTTTGTGGATAGCGGTGGCGAGCGTGGGCTTTATCTTTCGTTTGGAAAAGCTTACCATATGACAGGCAAACCGTGCGCTCGGTGCAAAACTCCAATTAAGCGAGAAAAGATGGATGGTCGAAGCGCACATTTCTGTCCCTCTTGCCAAATACTAAAGTAATGATTTCAGTCTCCGGATCCTATATCGAAGTTTTAAAGCGCAGAGATTTTTTGGCTCTTACCCTAATGGTTTTTTTCGGGCAAATGGCTTCTGCCCTTTTAATACTTTCTCTAATAGTTTCGGTTTTTTCCCAAACAGGCAGTACTTTTGGAGTTTCCGGCGTTGTTCTTTCATTTACGATACCGGCGTTTTTTCTAATGGTATTTGCAGGGCTGGCAGCAGACATATTTGACAGAAAAAAAATCATGATTGTTGCCTATAGCGCAACATCACTAGTTGTTTTATTTATTTTAATTACCGGTCAGGCAGTAGCTGCTTCGATTCCGCTTTCATTTTTGTATTTTGCCGGCAATACTTTTTTTATTCCTTCATCTTCGGCCGCGACTGCGCAAGTTGTTAAGCGCGAGCAGTTGCTAGCTGCCAATTCAATCTTTGTTTTTACGCTCTCAACAGCGCTTCTTAC
>Ga0209541_10016805_pt1 | contig 10780 bp, 10 predicted proteins | sample RifCSPlowO2_01_FD_184027 | JGI IMG/M metagenome (GOLD analysis project Ga0209541, IMG submission 184027) | Groundwater microbial communities from Rifle, Colorado - Rifle CSP2_plank lowO2_0.1 (SPAdes) (version 2) | ecosystem: Environmental > Aquatic > Deep subsurface > Groundwater | place... | reverse complement strand
ATTTCCTGACGTTTTTTATAGAGCGCGAGGCGCTGTTTATTCAAAACGTCGTCGTAATCAAGTAAATGTTTGCGCGCGTCAAAATTCGCGCCCTCAACCCTTCCCTGCGCCTGGGAAACCGCCCGCGAAACAACCCGCGAGCTTATCGGCATATCTTCCGGAACTTTCAGCCAATCCATCATTTTTCGCACGCGTTCGCCGCCGAAAATGCGCATCAAATCGTCTTCCAGAGAAAGGAAAAATTGAGAAGAGCCCGGATCGCCCTGGCGGCCAGCGCGGCCGCGAAGCTGATTGTCTATGCGCCGCGATTCATGCCGCTCGGTGCCGATGACGTGGAGACCGCCTAAATCTTTCACTTTTTGCGATTCTAAAACTTCCGGCGGGTTTCCGCCTAAAATAATGTCCACGCCGCGTCCGGCAAGGTTGGTAGCAACCGTCACCGCGCCATACCGGCCGGCTTGGGCGATAATCGCGCCTTCACGCTCGTTATTTTTGGCATTCAAAATTTCGTGGCGAACGCCGGCTTCGTTTAAAAGCCGCGACAGTCTTTCGTTTTTTTCAATGGAAACGGTACCGATTAAAACCGGCTGGCCCTTTTTGTTGCGCTCTTTGACGTCGGCGACAACGGCCGCGAATTTGCCCTCCAAAGTTTTGTATATCAAATCGGGCTGGTCTTTGCGAATCATCTGGCGGTGCGTGGGAACAGTCACCGTTTCCAATTTGTAAACTTTATCAAATTCCTCCGCCGAGGTTTGGGCAGTACCGGTCATACCGGCCAGTTTTCCGTAAAGCCGGAAATAATTCTGTATGGAAATTGAGGCGTAAGTACGCGATTCGTTCTGCACGGCCACGCCCTCCTTGGCTTCAATCGCCTGGTGAAGCCCTCCCGAAAAGCGCCGCCCCGGCAAAAGCCGCCCCGTAAACTGGTCAACCAAAATAATCTCCCCGCCCTTAACGACATAATCGCGATCTTTTTGATGCAAGGCATGCGCTTTCAAACTTTCGTTGAGGTAATGGACGAGGCGCAGGTTTTCGGCGGAATAAATATCTTTTATGTTGATGGCTTTTTCTACTTTGTTAATGCCGTCCTGGGTCATTTCCACCGTGCGCAACTTTTCGTCTTTGACGTAATCCTCGCCATCCTTCAAGCCAGTAACAATTCGCGCGAAAGTTTTGTAATACTCGCTGGAAGCGATATCGGGCGCGGCAATAATCAGCGGGGTGCGCGCCTCATCAATTAAAATGCTGTCCACCTCGTCAATGATGGCGTAATTCGGCGATCTCTGTACTTGGTCACCCGGACCGTAGACCAGATTGTCTCTTAAATAATCAAAACCGAATTCGTGATTGGTACCATAAGTTATATCGGCGGCATAAGCCTCCTTCCGGCTTACTGGCCGCAAATATTCTTCCTGAATCAAATAACTGCCGGTGGTATCGCGTTCTTTGTCAATTAGCTTTTCCTTTCCCTCCGGAATTTTATAGGTCGGGTCATACATTAAGGCCTTCTCATGAGCTAAGCACGCGACACTCAATCCAAGCTGATGGTAAACCTGTCCCATCCAGACCGTGTCACGTTTGGCAAGATATTCGTTGACTGTAACAACATGAACACCCTTTCCGGCTAAAGCGTTGAGGTAAACCGGCAGGGTTGCCACCAAAGTTTTTCCTTCGCCGGTCCGCATTTCGGCGATTTTCCCATGATGCAGAACTACGCCGCCCATCAACTGGACGTCAAAATGCCTCTGGCCAAGCGTGCGCTTTGCCGCTTCACGAATTAGAGCAAAAGCGCGCGGAAGCGCCTCATCAAGCGAAAGTTGTGATTCCTGAATCAGCCGCTTCAAGGAATTGCTGTCTTCCAATAATCGGTCGTTGGAAAAATCCTTGATTTCCGATTCAAGCGCATTGATTTCAGCGACGATTTTGCGTAGCGATTTTCCGCCGAAGGCGGAACCTCCTCCGAAGGAAAACAGCTTGGAAAACCAACTAAACATGTGGTTAGTATACTGCAACGCCTGCCGATTTGACAAATTATCTTGGGTGTGCTACATTCGCCGCAATACTGGAATTGTTCCGGTAGGCACATTTACTTAGAGGAGGTGTGGTATGACGACGGTCCGAATCCTGGTGAACAAGCCGTGGAGCGGCCGGCCGAAGCCCAACATGGTGCGGGTGGGCCGGTGCGTCCTGGTGCATCGGAGCGCCAGCGGTTGGCGGCACATGAGCGTGTCGCCGAAGAAGACGGCGACCAAGATGTGCTCGCATCCGGAGCACTGGGACTTCAACGCCAAGAAGGCGTTCTCCGCCGAGGCCATCGAGTTGGACTTCGATGCCAAGAAGGTGGACCACTCCGAGGCCTACGGGCTGGAGACCATCGTCGCGGTGACGTACCAGCCGAGCGCGGCGGCGAAGAAGTTCGCCGAGGCTGTCGGCGCAGAGCTGGACGCGATCATCGCCGCGGCGCCCGCCCTCCGCAGCCCGATCATCGGCGAGGTCAGCTACGCCGCCCCCCATTCCGCCGAAGTCGAGGCCTGACCCGCCCCGACCACATCCGCCCCCGCTAGGTAAAATCTTAGCGGGGGCTTTTTATTTAACTCCAATAACTTGCGATCGCAAGTTATTGGAGTTTTGCTTGACAAATTGCACAAAATACCGTATTATTACTGGCAGTTACGGGCATTGAAAACTAAACAACTTTTAAGGAGGTGGCGCGTGGACAGAGTAGCGCTTCGACGTTTCGTGTTGACGTTTTCCTGGGCGCTGGAAGCCCTACAGCTTGAGACGAAGGAGATTTGGCCGCCCGAGGAACTCAAGTGGCCCGCGATGCTTCGCCGTGGCGAAAAAATTCCGGCCGATGTGCGCATCCTGGAGGATCGGTTTGTCCGAGTTTTCCGGGATAACTTCTTAGAGCTTTTGGGCGATGAAAGGGTTTACTGGGACGCGATGGCAACAGCCAGGACGAGAATCTTCTCGGCTTCATCCCCCAGCGCTCGCAACGCAAACAGTTAACGCAACTCCCCTCCGATATACATCGGAGGTTTTTTATTATTGGCTAACAAACTCCCCGCTACTATTCCTACCCGTACGCCCCTCCCGGATATTTCCTCTCTTGCCCCTGCCTGCCGGCAGGCAGGCTCGCGACCAGCTTCGTTCGCTTAACGCCGCTTTTTCCGGCCATGCGTAGGACGGTCAGATGTATTCATCTGACCTCCCGAAAAAAGCGGCTACGAACTCGCGGTATCCCGCTCGGGTCGCGTTCAGAAACATCCGGAAGGGGCTGACCCACATCGCATACCAGACAAACCAAGCCACGCCAAGAAAGTCTCCGTGAAGGAATTGGCGGAGCCCCGACGGCATGGCCTCTGAATTATAATTGTTCGTTAATTCAGAGCGTCGGGGCGAGCCCATAGGCGCCTGCCTGCCGGCAGGCAGGGGCTCTATCCGCTGGGATAGAGAACCGCTGGTCCTTACAGGAGACTTTCTTGGCGTGGAGCCAGCCCTTATTTCCCTCGCAATTTTCTTAATTCCTTCTGGCCGCGAGAGTCCTGCGGCCTAAATCGCTCTCCGTATTTTTTCAGCTCTCTCTGCAGTTCATCCCGCACTTCATCTATTCCCAACCGCACATTCCAATTTTCCGTTTCGGCACGCAACAGCTTTCCGGGCAATTCCAAGTTGCATTCCACATGGTAAATATCCCCTTTTTGGTGATGCTTGGTAGTACGCGAGATTTCCACCTGCACCTGCGGAACGGCTCTTTCATTCAAATTCCTTATGAATCTCTCCAAGGATTCAACCTTCTCAATAGTATATTGTTCAATCGCCGGAGTGGAATCCAAGTTTGTATATTTTATATTAATGTTCATGATTTTTTAGAAATTAGAATAATTAGGTTAATTAGAAATTATACATAGATCACTTCTTCCTCTAATTCTAAATCAAATCTTTGTTTGATTGTAGATTTAGCCAACTGAATAAGCTGTTTGACATCGCTTGAGGAAGCGTTGAGGGTATTAACAATAAAATTCGGGTGTTTCGGAGAAATCATCGCGCCGCCGCAACTGACGCCTTTCAGGCCGGCCTGGTCAATGAGATGAGCAACGGGCATTACCGGAAACGGATCTTTTTTAACGACACTGGCAAATGCTTTTTTATATTTTTCGGGAACGCGCTTCAAGTCCACGTTTTTAAAAATACTGCCGATGTTTGGATATTCCAGCGGCTGGCGCGTTCTGCGATATTCCTTTTTTTCCTCAATCGCCGCGCGGATAGCTTTTTTGTCGCCTTTTTTCATTTTGAAAACTGCTTCAATAATAACCTCCTGCCCGTCGTTGATTTTAAAAATACTGTTACGATAGCCGAATTTGCATTGAGTATTTTTGCGTTTCAAAATTTTCGGTCCGCCAGCCGGCGGATTTCCGGAAATATCCATACTTGTTACTTCGTACAAATTATCTTTTGTCTCGCCGCCAAAAGCGCCGGCATTGCCGCGAATCGCCCCGCCGACCGTGCCCGGCAAACCGCCGGCCCACTCAAAACCGGACAGGCCCTTGGAAACGGCGAAGTTCAACAAATCTTCCATCAGCACACCCGCGCCAACCCGAATCGCGCCGCCTTCCAGTTTCAGCAAATTAATTTCCGGCTTCAGAACAAGGCCGTCAAAACCGCTATCGTTTATCAAAAGATTGGTGCCGGCGCCCAAAATAAACACCGGCAATTTATCGCCTACCGCTTGAGCGACTGCCCGCGCCACGTCATCGGCATTTTTGGCAGCGTAAAAATAGCGGGCTCGGCCGCCAATTTTGTAATTGCTGTATTTTTTTAAACTAACGTTTTCTTGAAACATACGTAATGACCCCAAGACTATACGCCCACGATGAGCCGCATGTGGTGACCTCCAATACAATTTGTGTTGAGTGAGTGCGCGTCCATGCGGCTCATCGTGGGCACAAGCCCCTCAAGATGGTCAAACGGCACACGCTTATTATAGCTCACTCTTTGCGAAACCAAAAGTCCCCTTGCGGGGACTTTTGGCCACAAATTGAGCGGGACACTTCTTGATTCGGCTTGCGCTGAATCAGGCAGTATTCATCACTCACTCTGCTTGAATTATACACAACTTGACTCCGAAAGTCAACAAGGATACACTGTGGATAGTCGACATGCTTTTTATAAACCTTACAAACAACTTAACGTCAATACAACGATATGGACTCTACCATTCTCTTGGGAGGGGTTTTGCTAGTTATCGGACTGCTCGCCGGTTACGCAGTTCGCCGCTTTCTTTCATCAAAGGAAGCTAGCTCCCTAGACCAGAAATCAAAAAAAATAGTTCTTGAGGCGCAAGAAAAGGCCGCGGCTTTGATTGAAGAAGCAAGAAAGGAAGAACACGACAGAAAGGCCCAGATTGATAACATTGAAGAGCGCTTGCTCAAAAAAGACGAGTCGCTGGAACAGCGCGCGCGCGACCTTGCCAAAGAACAGTCTTTTTTGAAAACAGAATATTCTAAAATAGAGAAAATCAAGCAGGAAGTGGGTGAGCTTCAGCAAAAAACGGTCTCGCAACTGGAAAAAATCGCTGGATTGAGCGCCAGCGAAGCCAAGGCCCGCCTGATAAAAGAAATTCAAGAAGAGCATCATCAGGAAATGGTCAAAACTCTTCAAGACCTTGAGCGCAACAAACGCGACGAGATAGAAAAACGAAGTTTAGATATTATTACAACCGCTTTGCAGCGCTATGCCCGCTCGCATGTAACAGATTTAACCACTACCGTATTCCATCTGCCCAACGAAGAAATAAAAGGCAAAATCATCGGCCGCGAAGGCCGCAATATCCGCACCCTGGAACGCCTGACGGGCGCGGAGCTTGTTTTGGACGAATCGCCGGAGAACATTATTATTTCCTCGTTTGATCCACTGCGCCGAGAAATTGCCCGGCTCTCTTTGGAAAAATTGATTAAAGACGGCCGTATTCAACCGGCAAAAATAGAAGAAAAAGTTGAGGAAGCCAAAAACGAACTGACCAAAAGGATGCAAGAAATCGGCGAACAGGCCTGCTTGGAAGTCGGCATAATCAATTTACCGAAAGAAATTGTCCAGCTTCTTGGCCACCTCCACTTCCGCACCAGCTACGGCCAAAATGTTTTGGTGCACTCAATTGAAATGGCTCATGTTTCCGGAATGATAGCGGCCGAGCTCGGCGCTAATGTGGAAATCGCCAAAGCGGGCGCTTTGGTGCACGACATCGGCAAGGCAATCAGCCACGAAGCGGAAGGTACTCACGTCAATCTCGGACGCAAACTTCTGCAAAAGTACGGCGTTGATGAACGGGTTATCAAAGCGATGGAGTCCCATCACGAGGAATATCCCTTTGCCACCACTGAATCGTTTATCGTAGCGGCTGCCGACATTCTTTCCGCCGCGCGACCCGGCGCTCGCCGCGATACAGCCGAAAATTACTTCAAGCGGCTGGAGGACCTTGAAAAAATCGCCACCGGCTTTGACGGAGTCAAAACCGCCTACGCCCTTTCGGCGGGCAGGGAAATCAGGATATTCGTGGTACCGGAAAAAGTTGACGATTTTGGCGCGTTACAGCTTGCCAAAAACGTCGCGGCTAAAGTGCAATCAGAACTTAAGTTTCCCGGCGAAATTAAAGTTAACGTCATCCGCGAAACCAGAGCTGTTGAGTATGCGAAGTAAAATTGTATAATTAAAAAATAAAAGGTCGGAGGACATAATACTAATCAACGAATTAAATACTAATCTACTAATTTACGAATTCGCGCATTTGTAGATTAGTATGCATTAGTAGATTTGCATTACATACACATGAAGAAAGAGGGACTAGTAGAGGCCGTAATGAAGTTGGCCAAAATTGAAACAAAACGAATGGCGCAAACCGTCGTGGACGCCGTGTTTGAAGCTATAACAAAAACCTTAGGCCGCGGCGAGGAAATCGGAGTCACGGGTTTTGGCACTTTCAAAGTCGCCAAGCGCGCCGCTCGGATGGGATTGAACCCAAAAACCGGGCAGAAAATCCAGATAGCCGCGGCTAAAGTGCCAAGGTTTAAAGCCGGTAAGGGGCTTAAGGACGCGGTAAAATAATACCGCTTATTTCTATAAACCTTTTGTAAGCTTGCTGTATTTTGGTCAACGCTTTGAAAACCAGGTCTCGTACGCCTGGTTTTCTTTCGTCCATAATAATAGTAGTTGTTGAAAGCTGGAGTTCGGCTTGGTTGGTCAAATCGCCGGCCGCGACCAATAATATATTTGATTCGTTGAATAAAAATTGCGCCTTATCATCTTTTAAAATTTTCAGATCGCGCAGACGAGCTAAGTCACTGCCGATTTTGACCAGCCTGGTATCGGCGGTTTTCAGCAAAGATTTGGTTTGCAAAACCATTAAAAACTCGGTGATTTTATTCACGCGCTGATTGTAAGCATTTTCCCGCCAATTATTTATTTCATTGGCTAGCGCTTTAATGTCAGAGCCCGAACCAACGACAAGCCCGTCCAGGTATTTGGCTGATTCGTTCAGAAAATCCAAAAAATCCTGACGAATGGCCTCCTGTTCCACGCTGATGCCCTTTATTGCATTCAAGCTTTTGGTCAGGTCGTCAATCTGCAGAGACAAAAAGTTTATGACTTTTTTGAGCGCCTTGTCGCCGCTTTCGTTGTTTACGCTCGCGGAAACCTCTTTTAAGGCGGACTTGAGCGCTTCGGATTGCGCGGAAACCCGCGGAGAAATCGCGAATAACGAAACAAAAACCAGCAACCCGCCGATAATCTTAAGCATTATTAGTAGTTTTTGATTAGTTTCTCAATTTGAGCGCCAAGCTCTTTCTCGGAATCAAGATGGTAGGTGACTTCACCAAGCTGGATCTGAAAATCAACATTCGCCTCTTCAACTTTCAAATCGCTGTCGTTAACGCCGGATAAAAGCATCGGTGAGGCGTTTTTAACATTAAAGTAAGCAAGGCCGCCGAGAAATACGAATAGCAACGCGCTGGCGAGCGTCAAAGCCGCGCTGAATTTTAGAGTTTCCAAAAAGTTGAGGTTGGGTACCCAACGGGTATTTTGAGGGGAATTTAAAACCGTATTACGGGAACGGGAAACAAACCCTTCGTCGGGCTTTATGAGTTTAAGCGATTGTAAAATTTTAATTATTCGGTCTTCCATGATGCTAAAATTTCTTTTAAATTGCTGATTGCTCTGTGTTGCAGAAGCCGAACGGCGCCCTCGCTCTTTCCAAGATTCCTGGCAATTTCGTCGTTGGAAAGATCTTCAATGAATTTCATCGCAATCACGTCTTGCTGTTCGGGGGTCAATTTGGTGAGCGCCTTCTTAACGGTTTCCACGGCCAGAGTAACTTCCAAGTTCGTTTCGGAAACTCCCACGACTTTCAGCAAATCCTCGTCAAGATTTTCAAAGCTTACATACGCTTTCCTGGTTCTGTAAAAATCAATTACCTTGTTGCGCGCTATCTGATAAAGCCAGCTGGAGAACGGGAACCCTTGGAATTTGTAACCTTTCAGGTTCTGCCAAGAGCTTAGAAACACCTCGTGCGTCAGATCTTCCGCCTCTGCCTTGTCGTTGACCTTCATCAGGACAAACCGGTAAAGCGGGGCTATGTAATGGTCGTATAACTGGCCAAAACTGGCCTGGTCCCCTTCTTTGGCTTTCTTTATTAGATTTTGTTCGCCTTCTAGCATATATAACGAATAAATAGGCTTATTGTTATCGTTTACAATTCAATAATAGCACACTTGTCCGCCGATGAGGCGGAACTAAAAAGTCTCCGAGAGCACCCGGAGACTTATTGACGTTGGCTTACTTTAGCGCGTTTTGGCCGGAAAGTCAACCCCTTCAAGTGTCCGATTTACTCAAGTATGCAATAATGAATATGTAAAATGCACAAGTTGATTTCCTTTGTTATTTCCGAATCCGCTCGCCTGAAAAAAGGCGAGGAGTTGGAGCAAAAGCCCTTTCAGAGCGCGCCGCAGTATTATTCGCGCTCTATTCCCAAACAATTCGCGCTGGGCGAGGAAAAAACAAAGGTCCAGGACTTGGACGTTAAGTTTTTAATCCGATCCTACGAGCCGGACAGCATCATGGTGGAAGCAACGGTGGAGATTGATGATGCGTTTTCCGACAAGGCGTTTAAGCTGCGCGAGTCCCTCATTGATGCCTGCCAAAAAATATCCCAAAAACGCGGCGGGAGCTTGGAATTAAGCGAAGAATACTCAATTGCTCTAGTTGCCGGATACGATGGCGATCCCGAAAAATTTTTGACGAAAAAAGAAGCGATAGCGGCCTTTCTTAAATCCGAGAAAGCGCCTCTTGATGAAAGGGAAATAGAATACACGCTTTCAACCCAAATTAAATATGGTGAGAACGACCTTGTTATCGTTGACTGGGACGGCGCTTTTGTTTTTGACACCACTGGAGAAATAGACGACATCGTTGACCTTTTCCAGGTGGCCAATCTTCAGCTGTTGCGCTACCGCGTTTTGGATTCAGAACTGGACGACCGTATGCGCAAAGTCCTGAAATTTGCCAACACCACCGATACCCGCATGGTAATGCGCAAAGAGTTGGCTAAGGCATTTCGCGAAATAATCCGAACGCGCAGCCAAGCCATTGCTGACTTTGAAACCTTGTACCGCGACATTAAACTCATCGGTGATTGGTATTCCGCCCGTCTTTACGATTTGGTTTCCAAAAAGTTTAAACTGGACGAGTGGCGGAAGGGCATTCAGTCCAAGCTGGAGTCTCTGGAGGATGTCTACAATATCGTGGCCGAAAACTTCAGCATTTCCCGGCACCAGCTGATGGAAATTATCCAAATAATTCTCTTCTTCGTTCTTCAAGCCGGCTGGTTTGCGCTCCTTATTCTTGAATTTCTGTACTTTACACGCTAGTATTGGCTGGAAAGGGCCTATGGTTCAGTGGCAGAACGCGGCATTCGCATTGCCGAGACAGGAGTTCGATTCTCCTTAGGTCCACAATAGGCGAATTTAGTGCGGGGTTGCCGAGGCGGGAGTCCCCTGCCTGCCGGCAGGCAGGGATTCCCCCCAGGTCCACATTTCAGAAAAAATATGCGGAAACGAGTTTTTATAATACATGGATGGAGCGGCAATCCTAAAGAGGGATGGTTTCCGTGGCTTAAACGCGAACTTGAAAAACGAGGATTCGCGGTAACGGTACCCGCGATGCCCACTCCGAATGAACCAAAAATAGAAACCTGGATTCCTTTTTTAAGTAATTTAGTCGGTAAGCCGGACAACCAAACTTATTTTGTCGGGCACAGCATCGGCTGCCAAACTATTATCAGGTATCTGCAAACGCTGCCAACGGGCGTTAAAATCGGCGGCGCGGTGTTCGTTGCTGGTTGGTATAACTTGCGGAACCTGGAAACCGAGGAAGAAAAACGGATTGCAGGCCCTTGGGTGAATAAACCGCGAGATGACAAGAAAATTCGCGAAGCGGTAAATCATGCTGTTGCAATTTTTTCTGATAACGACCCGTTTGTTATTCCGGATAATCAGCGATCATGGAAGGAGCGGGTGGGAGCTAAAATTATTCTTGAGCACAACAAAGGACATTTTAGCGGAAGTGATGGGGCCAAGAAGTTGCCGTCAGCTCTTAAAGCCGTGCTTGAATTATCCACACCGTCCCGTCCCGGCGGCAAAAGCTGTTTATGTTATAATCATAGATATAACAAAGGTCGAGAAAACCTGTAGAGATATAGAGATTTATGGTAGTTGAAAATTGGTTAAATGTA
>Ga0209541_10016802_pt1 | contig 10782 bp, 14 predicted proteins | sample RifCSPlowO2_01_FD_184027 | JGI IMG/M metagenome (GOLD analysis project Ga0209541, IMG submission 184027) | Groundwater microbial communities from Rifle, Colorado - Rifle CSP2_plank lowO2_0.1 (SPAdes) (version 2) | ecosystem: Environmental > Aquatic > Deep subsurface > Groundwater | place... | reverse complement strand
TAAATAAAAGTAAGAACAAGGGGAAAATAACAATATTATCATTTTACAATCAGCTTCCCTTGCATTTGCATATGCTCATTTACACAAAGTAGATCAAAAAGGATATACTTTGTAAAATATGTTATTTTTAACTATAACTAACTTTTCTTACTACTGCTATTTTTGCTGCTTTTGCTGAAGCTATTCCTATTTCAGAATCTTCGAAGGCAATACAATCTTGTGGATTTACATTGAGTTCTTTTATTGCCTTTAGATAAGGTTCTGGATGTGGTTTTTGATTTTTACAATCTTCGCTAGTTATAATTATATCAAAGTATTTTGACAGATTTGTTTTCACAAGTATTTCTTCAGTTAGTTTTCTATTATTTGCTGTAACTAAAGCTATCCTTGGGTCTTCTCCCGCTCTTAAATATCTAAGTAGTTCTTTATTAATCTCTAATTGAACGCCTCTTAAGATTTTTTCATAGTTTATCAAGAATTCTTGTTTTATTCTTTTTTGCAATTTTATATCGTTTACGTTTTCTTTCAAGTATTCATCTAAAGAATAGCCAGTAAATTTTATAATTGGTTTAATATCGTATATTTTAAAAATCTTCTTTAGAATTCTCTCATCAAGTTTCTCAGTATTAACCAAAGTTCCATCTAAATCGAACAAGAGAGCTTTTGTTACAATGCCTTTTGGAATATAGCTAATTTTAAATTCATCAAAGATTATTTCTGATTCGTATAAGCGGATTACATCAGAGAACTTATCTTTAAATTCAGCTAAAACATCTTTAAATTCATTAACATTTCTTACATGAATATCTAGCATTAGATTATAATTTCCAATTGTGTTAGTTATATAATAAATATTTTTGTGAGATTTACAATAACCAATAAATTCTTCCTTCCTTCCTTCACTAATATTTTGAAATTGAATTAATAGCAAGTGCCATTCATATCCTAATAGATTAACATTAATTTTAGGTCTAAACGTTTCAATGATTCCTTTTTTGATTAAATTTTTGATACGATAATTAACTACATGCAAAGGCAACTTTGTTTTTTCAGAAATTTCAGTTATTGCTAATCTTGCATCGTTTGCTAAAACTCTTAGTATCTTCTCATCAGTTAAATCTATTTTAAATATGCCTGTTTTCTCTCCTTGATAAGCAGAATCTATAAACGGAGATTTAAGTAAAAATCGATAGCCTAAATGTTCTGCGTTTATAAGTGTGGTAAATATATATTCATGAAGAGACTTTCCGCATAAAGAAATTATGTGATTAAGGCATTTTTCCAAGGTAAATACAGAATTAACATTTACATTCAGGATTATGTCCCATTTTCCAATTCCAGAAACAAGCCATCCAACATAATCAAGCGAACTTATTCTATGGATTAATTTTTTCTCTTCTTCACGATTTATATTTTCCAATTGTAAGAATATATAATAAGTATTTAGTCCCAAATTTCCAGGGTTAACAATCGTATAAAAATCTGTAATGATGCCTCTGCTTATCAATTTTTTAATCCTTAGATTGACAACCTGTTTTGATAATCTAACTTTCTTAGCTATCTCTGAGTCTGCCTGTCTAGCATTTTTATCCAATTCAGATAAAATTTGCCTGTCCTTCTCATCTATTATACCTGACTTCTTTGGCATGTTATAATGAGAAATTAATACTATTTAAGCTTTATCATTTTGTCAAAAATAAAATGCAGAATGTTTTAATATGTAATAATACTATAATTATTAATTGAATATGGAGTAAAAACAAAATGAACAAATACAAAATATATTATAAAGTATGGGATTCTGGGCATGGTGCTAAATATCTAGAATCACCAGTATTTGAGTATCCAAATAACATGCATATTGGTGAAAGAATACAGATACAATTAGACAAATTTTGTTGGTCTAAAGAAGTTTTTGAAGTTTGGCATTCTATACCTGAAGGACATGCTTGTCTTTATGTAAAAGAACCAACTTCTCATGAAAGAAGTTTAGAACAAATGATAAATGAAGCACAAGAAGCTTTTGATAAATTAAATAAATCATCTGGAGGAAAATAAGATGAAACTTGAAAATTTAAAAAATGTAATAGCAAAGGTTAAACCTTACTTATTCGCTTTAGTTATAGCTCCAATAGCATCTTGGGAAATTTATTGCTATGCACAAGCACTAAAGATTGAATCACAAGATCTTGGGCAGATGAGAACTTTTATTCAAGATTCTCCAAGAATAGAATATTCAGTACAAGAAGGCGACTCTTTAGACAAATTAAGGGATAGATTTTTCCCAATACAGAACAAAGAATTTAAAGGACTTGACAGTAAAATATTTGCTTACAATCAGGAAAGATTCCACAATGGAGAAGGCTACAAGGCTCTTACAGCAGACAATCTTTGGACACAGATAGTTAGAAAAGAGAATAGACTTCCGCTAAGGGATTGTTTATTCAACATGTATTATGTAAAAGAAGGGAGAAAAATCTATGTCCCTGTAAGGGAAACTTATCAAACCATCAAATAAAAATCTGTATAAGCAGTCATAGTATATGCTGTCTCTATTTTGCACATAGAGATATACTTATGGTGGCAGATTTGGATTTTTAAGATTAAAAAGAAAGGTTTAAATCCCTCTAATCACCACAATTATCCTGTTAAGAGATTATTTGGTGTGAGTTAGTTGATAAATTCTTCCAAAAGAAAGTATACCTTTTAGGATATTATCTTTTTTTAAAACGAAACATTTAAATATCCATTATCTTTTAAAAGATAATGGCAATAGTAAATGAGATAACAATAAAAATAATAAGAAATGCAAGAGATGGAGAAAGCATTTATAGCTTGGCTAATAAAATAGGATTCGCTTACTCTGCGGTTTATAGATGGATATTAGAATTGGAAAAATATGAAGTAGTTAAAATAATAAGAAAAGGTAATAAAAATATCATAAAGATTAATAAAAACTTAATTTATGATAAATTTAAAGAGTTGGATAATGCAGTTTCAGTTATAGATAAAGATAATGAGTTTTGGGAATTAATTAAAAACTTAAAATTGAGGATTAGGTTTACAAAAAGCACTGCAATAACTATATGGACAAAAGGAGGATTCATAACAGGAGACTTTTACGATAAAGTATATTTTTTAGAAGTAGCTGAAGAAGATATTAGTTCCTTGAAAAAGATATTAGATGAAAAAAATATAACTTGGACAAAAGACAAATTAATTAATAAAAGACCCTTAGTCTATATAATATCTAAGAAGAAATTTGCAATAGAAAAATTAAATAAATTGCCCGTTATGCCATTAAAGGAGTTGGTAGAATATTGTAGTAAATTATATTTAGATAATGTTTTGGAACAATTGGATTTATTATATAATTTAGGCATAAATAAAAGGTATTCAGAGGTTTATACAAATATGCAAAGATGACTAATTCAAAAATAGGCTTATTAGAAAGAGAAAAAGAGGTGTTGAGATTAATAGGACTTTTCATAGAAAATAAATTTAAGTTTATAGTTGTTGGAGGATATGCTATTTCAACTTATAAAAAAAGATTTTCTGTAGACTTAGATGTTGTGATAAAAGAAAGTGATATCCCAAAATTTGAAGAGTTATTATCGAAAGAAGGCTATTCTATTTGTTATGAAAAAGAGATAACTCTTTTGTATGGGGAAAACTTTAAACGCCTTAGAAAAAAAATGAATAACTTACCAGTAGATGTAGATTTGTTGATAAATGGGTTAGTTTCAAGAACTACTGATGCTACATGGAGCTTTGAGAATATAGAGAAAAATTCTCAAGAAAGAAAATTAGATAACTTGGAATTTTTAACTCCAACTAGGGAATTGTTAATATCTATGAAAATGCATAGCAGCAGATTATCTGATATCAGAGATATAGTTGCATTAATGCCTTGCGATAAGAATAAATTGAGAGAATTTCTTTTAAGAGGGAATTTGAATAATTTGAAAGGTTCAATAAAGAAACAACTTTCATTTCTTGAAAAATCTCAATTTGATGACAGTTTTAAGGGAATATTTGGGATTAAGGTCTATAACAAAAAAGAAATAGAATTCGCTAAAAAGTTATTTATTGATTTATTAAAAGAAATCAGGTAAATCCTTCCAAAAGAAAGTATATCCTTTTAGATATAATCTTTTACACAAAGTAGCTATGTTTTTTGACTAAAGTTTTAAACACATTTTATGATATTATTTTAAATAAAAAATGATAAACAGAAAGTATTAAAAAGTTCTATTTTATCATATTTTCAGAGGTGATTAGGACCTCAGCCCGAATTCTGAGCGATTATAATGCCAAGAGAATTTGAGAGACAAGAATTAGAAAGAATTTTTCATATGTATAAGCCCTCTGCAGTTTATTTAGACAGAGCTAGAATTGAATTTCCAAGATTAGAAGCAGGTTTAATATTTCCTGAAACTCCCATCTATTTAAATGAGGGGTTAGGCATTCAACATATAAATAATACAGAAGTAGAAATTATAGTTAATCAAGGCATGTTCTTATTTTATAGACAAGCAATGTTGGATGGAGCATTAGATTTTCCTAAGATTCCTAAAGATAAACTACAGGAACATTATGACCGAATGTTTATTAAACAAGAGATAGATTACTATGAAAGATTCACGTTAAGGGATAGAAAGGATTTAGTTCTTAAACTTGAACATTCAAAAACTAGAAAGATAGGCAATGCACAGTTAGTTTGGTGTAATATGTTTATCCCTGAATTTATGAAGGTAGAAGTAATTGGTGGTTTAAAGTTTGATTAAGCTTAAGCGAGGTAAAGCCGAATGCGAGGTAGATGGTTAGAAATCAGAGTAACAAAAAGTTCTTAATTTCATTACAAAAATTGCTCGCTAAAAAAGGTAAAAAAACATCTCCTAGTGTTTACACCGAATATTCCAAGGTTCAATTCCTCGTGGGCCCATATAACTAAAATAGGGCTAAAACAATTCGGCGGAACATAATCATCACAAAAATAAGTAGCTCGTTAGAAGATGTTACCTTTAAGATACATTAGTTTACACCGAGTAGTCAGGAGTTCGATTCTCTTACCGCCCATTCATTTATCAAAAGATAATTAATGTTATTATATAATAGTAACAAATAGAAAGGTTTAAATACAAGTTCTACTTATAATAAGTATGGAAAAAGAAGCAAAAAACTATGGAATGGCATACGCATTTTTTGATTGTAGAACATCAAAAGAGCAGATAGAAGCAGAACTACCAACTATTCGTCAATGTGTTAAAACTCCATCTAAACTTGAATTATCACTTACTGAAGGAGTCTGTAAATTTATGGGAACTAGTATTCTAGGAAGAAAAGCATTAGTGGGTAGACCTATTGATACACAATTAAGAGATGTTGCTAAAGAAGCTAAAGATTCTGGAATGAGATATGTTTTAGAAGCAAAATATGAAGGTGCAACCAATAAACAAACTGCTGATGAAGTTGCTTCTGTTATGAATCAAGCTTATCAATCTCCATTATACCAAAAAGGAGAACAATTTAGAGGAGAAGTTGTTTACAATGAAAGAGGAAAATATATTTTTAGAGAATAAAACTCACATTCAACCAATCTTTTATAAGGCTATGAATTCTAATAAATAAATGGAAGAGAATATAATAATTACTTATCAGAATGAGTTTGAGAGGAAAATTACAATTTTCAAAAATGAAGGAATAGAAAAAATACATATTATTTCAGATTTTGATAGAACCTTAACAAAGGCATTTGTAAATGGTAAAAAGTTTCCATCCATAATTTCTCAACTCTATGATGGGAATCATTTAACTGAAGAATACACCATAAAAGCTCAAGCATTAAGAGATAAATATCATCCTATTGAAATTAATCCCAATATTCCAATTGAAGAAAAAAAGAAAGCTATGGAAGAATGGTGGAGAACCCACAAAAAGTTATTAATTGAATCTGGTTTAAATTTGAAAGATGTTCAAGATATTGTTGATAATGGAAATCTTGAATTTAGGGAAGGGGCACAAGAATTTTTCAATTTAACTTATAAAAATAATATTCCATTAGTTGTTTTTTCATCTAGTGGAATTGGTGAAGCAATCCCTCTATATTTTAAGAAGATAAATAAGAATTATGATAATATACATATAATTACTAATTCAATGGAATATGACAAACAGGGTAATGCTATTGCTGTAAAAGAGCCAGTAATCCATGTTTTTAACAAAGGAGAGATTGCATTAAAGGGCTTACCTATTATAAAAGAATTGAAAAATAAAAAAAATGTAATTCTCCTAGGAGATAGTTTAGGAGATTTAGATATGGTTCAAGGGTTCAAATATGACAATCTTATCAAAATAGGTTTTTATAATTATGAGGAAGAAAGTCTAGAAGATTTTAAGAAAAATTTTGATGTTATAGTCCTAAATGATGGAGATATGGATTTTGTTAATGATTTAATAAAACAATTCGTTGTAACCAAATCATCTTAAAAACAAGTAGCTCGTTACAAAAGGTTACTAAAAGGATACATTAGTTTACACCGAGTAGTCAGGAGTTCGATTTTGGTTGAGCCAATGTTCTCTAGCATAATAATATTTAAAAAGATCTTTAAAATACATATTTAATGATAAAAAGATATTTAGCAAGTATGCTGATAATTTTATTTCTTGTTACAATTACAACTGCTTCTATGATAATTCCAGCAAATGACGACGCAAAAGAAAATGCACAAGCTCCAAAAAACTCTCCAGTAATAGATGAAACAGCAGCAGGAGAATGGGTACTTGATAGAGTTGACTTTATACACTATGTAAAACCAGATGGTTCTATTGGCACAGCAGCAAACCCAACAGCTTGTTATAAATTAATGGGGGTTAAATGGACAACCTTGCCTGTAAGTTATGTAATAAATCCAACAAATTCGCAAGGCTTAACAGAAAGTTTTGTAACTTCCACAATACAAACATCAGCAGAAACATGGGATGCTGCAACATCAAGAGAACTCTTCAATAACGCATATACAATTGATTACACTGCACAATATGGGGTACAGAATTATAAAAATGCAATTGAATTTGATAATTACTCTCAATCAAATGTTATAGCAGTAACATCTGTTTGGTATACAAGAGTAGGCAAAAGGATTGTAGAATTTGATATGTTGTTTGATACAGATTTTGCATGGGGAGATGCAACTTTAGATGCAACAAAAATGGACTTGCAGAATATTGCAGTACATGAATTAGGACATTCTGTTGGTTTAGCAGATATTTATAGCTCAGCTTGTTTGGATGTTACAATGTATGGATATTCAACAGAAGGAGAAACAAAGAAAAGAACACTTGAAGCAGCAGACATAATAGGATTAATAAAAATGTATGGTAATTAAAAAATTGCTCGTTAGAAAAGGTTACTAAAAGGATACATTAGTTTACACCGACTTCTTCGAGGTTCGACTCCTCGTATGCCCATTTTATATTAAATAAAAGTAAGAACAAGGGGAAAATAACAATATTATCATTTTACAATCAGCTTCCCTTGCATTTGCATATGCTCTTTTCCGCACATATTAGCACAATACCAGACAAACTCTCCTGCTTTATCTGCTGTAAACTCTAAAACATCATTTCCTTTTAAATTCAATTCTGGAATCCTCATTCCATGAAGAGTATCTGTGTTATTTATTATTATCTTAACTTTATCCCCCTTATTTACTTCAATTAAATCTGGAGAATAACCAAACCTAAATGCTTTAACTGTAAATTCTTTTACTTCATCTCGTTTAATAGAATTTTCTGTAAAAGATTTTACTGCAAAGATACTACTTACTAAAAGTATGGCAATAATTCCTATAATTACTAATATTTTATTCATTTTTTTACCCCCTTACACTTTATAATTTATTTATTACCCAAATCCAGGATTTGCTGAACTTGTGGATAATGTTTGTGAACATTCACTAGGTTCTGTATTAAATGCAGAACAAACAGCGTTTTTTATTGCATCAGGGCTTCTTGAAACCTGAACTTGCACTCCATTAATCACAAATGTAGGCGAACCAGATACTCCAAGTTCATTTGCTCTTGCATTCTGCTCATCATATATTGCAGGAGCACTTGCCTTCATATAATTTTCAACCTTAGTCTTATCAATCCCTAATTTAGTATATATAGCAGGAAGATATTTATTCAAACAAGTATCCTCTCCACTGCAAGAACCAATATCATTGTTAATATCAAATTCTTTTAAGTATGAAAATAGTTTATCTTTTCCATATAACTCTTCAATACTTATCTGTCTTAATGTTTCTATTCTTTCAAATTCACCATGCATTGCTCCGATCGCAACTATCTTGAAATTTACTTTATCTTTTAATAAATCATAAGCTGGAAAAAGAGCTTTTTCAAATTGCAAGCCATATGGACAATAAGAAAAGATAAATGCCTCAACAACCGGCTTATCGGATTTTTGAGCATCTTGAGGAGTATCGGTGTTTGCATTAGAATTCTTAATGTTGTTTCCCATAACTGGTTCGTTTGTTAAGGATGTTGCTCCCTGAACAAAATATTTTCCATCTTTGGTTATATATACAGGAATATCCTGTCCTTGATATGAAACAGTAATTTCATATAAATTTCCAATATCTTTTGAAGAAATATAACTAACTCCCCCGCCTGTTTGTGCATTAAGATAATCAATAAGAGAAGTTCCAGCTTTATCTGCTGAAATTGTTTTGCTGGACACTACAGTACTTTCTCCTTTTAAAGTCATTATTAATAAAACTATAAACATAATTCCTAAAACAATACTAACTGCAATCCAAGGGTTGTTTCTCATGCTCTTTATAACTTTATGTTCTTCCTTTTCAATCTCTTTTATTATTTTTTCTTCATTCATCATCGTTTTTGTTTATGGATTTTATAAAACATATTTTTATATATATCTTGCCTCTAAAACAATAGGGCTTTAAACGTCTAAAAACCCTATTTTTAAGGTTTAGAACGTTTATAGAGCTAAAAATTAGCTAGATTTTATAATCTTCCCAAGTTAAATTTTCAAGTATACAGAAAAGGTTTTCCCTTTCTCAACTCTTTTTATAAGTTCTCTTCTTTCAAGTTCTTTTAAAACAAAACTTAGTTTAGATTTTGACATATTTGCACGAAGTTTTAAAGTACTCTGTGTGATCCCTTCTTGTTCTTTTATAGCTTCTATAACTTTTTGTTCAAATGGGTCTAGAGCTTTCATTAATATTTTAAACTTCATATCTTCAACTTTTAATTCTTTTTCTTTTTCAAGTTTTTCGAATATTGCTTTTTCAGTTTTATTAAAAAATAATAGATAAAATCCCAATGCAAGTAAAAACGAGAAGACTCCCATAGATATATGGCTCAAAGATAACATTCTTTCAATTGTTTTGCAGTTCTGATTTGGAAAACATCCCATTTCTATGGACTGATTATTTATTTGCGAAGTATAACCCGTGAATAAAATCAAGATAAATATACTGAGGATAATCAATAATGTTCCAAGTTTTTTGTTTTCCATTTTTTAATATTCTTTATTCAACAATAATTGTTCCAGTTCCCATTCTCATTCCACATGCAAATTCAAAGCTTCCTTTTTGATTTGGAGTGAATTTAATGGTATCTGATGGACCTGAAGAAGATTTTGAAACTCCTAATGATTTAATATTAAAAGATCTGTAACATCCCCTAACACTACTATCAAGAGTGATTTCAACAGATTGCCCCTCTTTCACAGTTATTGTATTGGGATAATAATTATAATTTTTAAAACCAATATTAATTTTTTGAACATCTCCCGTATTGCTGTTTCCTGCAGCATTAACAACATTGCCTGCAGTAGTACTCCCCATATTTGCAGCAAAATAAACTATTCCTACAGCAATAAAAAATATTATTATAAAATAAATAAGTGCTTTATTCCCTGATTTATTTGTTTTAATATTTTCTTGGATTTGGTGCTTAGCACCATTATGCATTGCTAAAGCATCATGACTAGGAAAATCCCTGTTGCATATTTCACATCTTGCTCTTTCTGCCATTTTTTATTCTTTTTTAATTTTAGTTTTTTATTTATCTCTATTTATTTTAACAACCAAATTCTGATGAACATACAGAACTATAATCCCCAAAACCTGATTTACCTACTTCAATATAATCTGAAACTTTGGTTATATTCCATTCATATTCATGATTCCAGGAGGTCCAAGAATATCTCCATTCATTCCATCCTATACCTAAATGTTTTACATAAATTCCATTTTCAGCTAAAATTTTTCCTATTTTTCTTCCAGTCATACAAGGCTTGCTGTAACAATATACTATAATGTCCTTATCTTTTGAAAGTTTTGAAAATTCAGAAACCAGTCTTTCAGAATTATAATCCGGAGTTTCCTCATCCTTATAAGCAGGAATATTTATTGCTCCTTTTATGTGTTCTCTAGCATATTCTTCTGGGCTTCTTAAATCAACAAGAGTAAAATTAAAATCATTTTTGCTCATTTTTACTCTTAAAGTATGGGGGCTTACATAAACTGCATTTTCTGTTTCATAAAAATCTTTTATTAATGAATCTTGAGATTTTTCTTTATTCAGTAAATAATATGAAACTCCTGCTCCAGAGATTGCTCCGATAATTAGAGATATTACTATAACTATTGAGATTACCATAAAAAATTCCCTGGCCATTTTAATCTGTTTTATAACCTGCCTGTTTAATTATATCTTTTATTTGCTGTAAAGATATTTTTTTATCATCAA
>Ga0209541_10016801_pt1 | contig 10782 bp, 16 predicted proteins | sample RifCSPlowO2_01_FD_184027 | JGI IMG/M metagenome (GOLD analysis project Ga0209541, IMG submission 184027) | Groundwater microbial communities from Rifle, Colorado - Rifle CSP2_plank lowO2_0.1 (SPAdes) (version 2) | ecosystem: Environmental > Aquatic > Deep subsurface > Groundwater | place... | reverse complement strand
TATCGACAGTATTAAACACAGGTTATATAAACAAATCACTCTAACTCCGAAATATATATAAACAAATTACCCAAAAACGATTTATGAAACTCACCAAAACCCACCTCATTCTCATAGCTATTTTCACTCTCGCCTTCCTCGTCCGTCTCTACTCCGCCGCTCACGTCGACATCGGTTCAGACGAAATTATCTACTCTTTAATCCCTTTAAACATTATCGACGCCCAACGGCTCTCAACTATCGAACAAGCCCCCGTCTATTTCTACTTAACCGACCTCAGCTATAAACTCTTTGGCGACCTCACGCTGATCTCTACCCGCTTCACCTCTATTATTTTCGGTGCCGCCGCAACCATCCTCCTCTACCTCTTCACATTAAAAATCTTCAACAACAAAAACGCCGCTCTCTTTAGTTCCTTCCTCTACGCCCTCTCCGGCTACGCCATCCGCTACAACCAAGAAATGGATATGACTGCTTTCTTCCTCGCTTTATTAAGTATGTACTTCTTCCTCTACGTACTTGAAAACAAACCCAAATATCTCTACCTCTCTTTAGGCACACTTGCCCTCGCAACATTAGTCAAACCAATTGTTCTCCTCCTCCTCCCTGCCTATTTCATCATCTGGTTTTGGCACGGCTACAACAACCATCAGGGTCTTATCTACAAAAAAGAAAACAAAATTACATTCAACCCTCATATTCTAAAAACTCTTCTTCTCTCTATTCTCCTCTGTATCATCATCGTCGCTCCTGTTTTGACGTACAACTACCTCCTCTACAAAGAAAAAGGTATCACTGACTATTATTTCACCGTTCTCGCCGGTATTGGCAACAACCAAATCTATAAAGGCCAAGAAGCTGAACCCTGGACAATCAGTCGCACATTCACAATCACAGCAATAATATTCAAATTTCTCCTCAAATACGACGCTCTTCTTCTTATCCTTGGCCTCATAGGTATACCTTTCGCGATACAAAAAAATAAAATAGCATCCCTATTTCTTCTCCTCTGCCTCCTCATTTACCCCCTATACTTATTAGGTAAAATGTCCAGTGCCACCCATTACGTCTGGATTCCGTTACTCCTAAGTATTTTTGCCGGATATGCGATAAGTGCAATGACTGAAAAATACCAACAGCTCATAAAACCAAAACACATCCTGGTATTTCTCTGCCTCATCCTTCTCTTCACAACCTCAATTACCCTCTATAACATCTCCAAACTCAAACAAAATTCCATCCAAAACCTCCTCAACGAATACGCAGTTGATAATCTGCCAGATAATGCCATCATCATCGTCGACCCAAGAGTCTATCGCGGCATCTACACCTGGGCGCTCAGTGACAAACATTATCTTGAAGGCACATACTTCCCTCAACTCACAAATAATCTGGATAAACTCCCTGGCCCAACCCAAACCCTCCCGATATATTACATTGAATGCGGCCCTGGAAAAACCTGCGGCTGGAAACCCGAAGATTACCAACGCATCTCTGACTACGGCATCCAACTCTCCCAAAGTCTCATCCCCAATATGAAACTAATCAAACAACTTCAAACTGCCGACACACTTAACATCTACCAAAGCACCATAAACGTCCCCCTCTCCATCTACGAACCAATCGACCGCACCCATACCCATTGGTATACTCCTGTCGGCTGGAAATATACCGACCAAGCAATCGACAATTACACCCCAAAAACCTTCTTTGACAAAACGTTAAATGCACTCTCCCATCTCATCCTCTACCTCGACGTCCTCTTGGCACTCCTCAGTATCCTCTACGTATTCTACCTCATATTCAAAGAGAATAAAACAGAACACAACCTAAATAAAGAATAAAAGAATGAAGAGTAATTATTTCATTGAATCAAAAAAGTTATCACTACATATCTTTATAATACCTTATAAATGTAGAACTAACTCCTCAAAAAATAATCCGTGCATTTAAAACATAAAAGTAAAAAATGGAAATAGAGCAACACAAAACTAACTTTTCCTCAACTTCTTAAACGCTTTTTCTTCAACAACATCCCGTCGCCCTTCCCGTGACGGATTACGACTGATAATATCCATCTCATGTGAATAATTCGGCGCATCCCATGGAAAAATCTTCCCATGCAAATACTGATTCCATCGATCATAATCCGCCTGCACCATCACACGTACCAATTCTTTAAATTTCGTCTTCGCCTTCCACCCTAACACTTTTTCTGCTTTACGTGGATTACCGCATAATAACGGCACTTCCATTGGCCGCAGCAACCGTGTATCTTCAATCACATAATCCTTCCAATTCATCCCAAGCACCGCAAACGCCTCTTGCACAAATTCCCGTACCGTATGCGTCTGCCCTGTCGCAATCACAAAATCATCAGGTTTTTCCTGCTGCATCATCATCCACATCGCCCGCACATAATCAGGCGCATACCCCCAATCCCGTTTTGCATCTAAATTACCAAGCCGAAGTTCTGTCTGCAACCCTAACTTTATTTTGGCAACAGAATTAGAAATCTTTCGCGTCACAAACTCAATACCACGTAAAGGCGACTCATGATTAAACAAAATCCCATTACACGCAAAAATCCCATACGACGCCCGATAAATTCGCACCATATTATACGAATACAACTTCGCCGCCGCATACGGTGAATTTGGAATCATCGGTGTATTCTCATGTTGCGGCGCATTCATATTCGCCCCATATAACTCACTGGTTGACGCCTGATAAAATTTAATATTCTTATTCAAATGCCGGATAATCTCTAAAAATCTCGTCGAAGAACTCCCATCCACTTCCGCCGTATAGAGCGGCTGATCAAACGAACTCCCCACAAAACTATGCGCCGCTAAATTATAGATCTCATCGGGATCCGTTACCGCCACCGACTCAAGTAACGACGCCATATCACTCAAATCCGCCGGAATCAACGTCACCTTCTTAATCAACCCCAACTGCTGCAACCGCCAAAAATTAGGCGTAGACGACCGTCTATACGTCCCATACACCTTATACCCTTTCTCAAGCAGCAACTGTGCCAGATACGGCCCATCCTGACCCGTAATACCTGTAATTAACGCTCTCTTTTGTGAAATAACCATTATACTCCCTAAAATATTAAACTATTTATAAATCTAATCAAACTAAAAATTAAGGAAAAGAGGAAGATAGGGTATCTATCAATTGCAGAGAAATTCTGCCAAATGAATTAAGACATATTTAGAATTGAGGATAGAAGTGAGAGTTATGATTAATTTACTTTACTTGTTTAACTCCATTCAACATATTTCTCGTACTTAAAGAATATTTTATCACAGGCTTAAAGCTCTTGCGTGTGGGACGAATTTTGAATATTTTTATTTTGCTATAATCACTTTGTCCAACATTCGTTACATAATAAATCCATAATTTACCTAATTTTTTCTTTGCAGTCCCATGAAGTAAAATTCCACCAACTGTTCTATCTTTACTATTACCTTTTACTTCAATATATTTTTTTCGCCCATTTTTTCGAACTAAGACATCAATACCTTTGCCCTCCCTTTTGTTATAACGTACATCTCGAGCATATTTTTTACCACCTTCAAATTTTATAACCGCTTCAATTGCTTGATTCTCAATTGTTGTATTTGCCATAATCAAAAACGAGCAATCTTTTTCAATTCATCTTCCAGCTCTTTTAATCTCTTCTCTTTTTGAGCAATTTGTTCTGGTGTAGCTGGAATCGATGTAGGATTCTCGCGCTGTTTTTGTAATTGGTCTTTTATTCTTTGAATTTCTACTTTGACCTCTCGTTGCTTTAGCTCTATTCTTTTTATTTCTCGATCACTTTTAATTTTTAAGCAAATAGCCCATATTGGAAAGATTTCTTTAACCCTATTCCTAAAATTTTCTTCTGTTAGCTCAAATTCACATTCCATGAGGTTGATGGAAGGTACTTCTGTATAGGCTATTCTTGATTTACCTTGTTTCAATTTTTCTTTAGTCCGATTCTGTTTTCCTTCTTCTCTTATTCTATCACTTACCTCAAAAATATCATTGATAACTCTTTCGTTAATCTCATTAGTTTGTGATGTATACTCTTGAATGTAAGTTGGTTCCTCTTGATGGTTTTTATAATGAATTTTTCGCTGAACTTTTATAGACCATACTGTATCCAAAGATAAAAGTGCTGCGGTAAGGAGTTCTTTCTCATCTTTACAGTAATTACTGAGAATATTTCTAAGTTTCTCTACCGCAGGCAGATTATTGAAAGTGAGACCAAACTTTCCGCGCCTTTCTGTAAGACCATTACTTAAATCAAAAAATATGTTGGGGATAGAAGCAGTTTTAGCTTCTTCCATAGAAAGAATGTAATCCGGGGCAAACATAAGCCATTCTTCTGTTGACACCCATGGTTCACGATTAGGGACTAATTCCTCATTCTGAACCACTTTATGTGCCAAATTATACCAATAAATATATTTTTCTGTATCTATTATTCTCATATTTCACTTCCCCCATTTCTTCTTATCTCTTTGTAAACGTTTACCTAAACTCCATAACATAAAGTCAAGCATTTTTAAATCACTTATTATATCTGCATTAAATTTTTTCTTAAACTCCTTAATTTTTAGCTTAATCTGATTATCATTCAATAATATATAAAATTTTTCTTTCAATGAGTTATATGTATTAATACGCCATTGAATGGGAGATTCATTTTTTTTAATACCTGGAAATTTAAATAAATAATTAATTTGAGAATCATAAATAGGTAGGTTATTATCTATAGTATGTAACAGTTTCGTTGCAAAGCTAAATTGGTAAGTGTTGATCTTTTTTTCTGTCTTAATTTTATGTAAATCTTCGAGAATTTTTTGAAGTGATGTTTCCTTTTCCTTTAAGAAATCGAAGTACCTACTTTTCAATTCCTCAGTTAATCCAGCACTATCCATTCGATAAAATGATCGATAAGTAAAGCGGAATACATTATCATCAATATGGACAGGAAATGATTGTTTTAAGAACTTGTAAACATCAACACTCTCCTGATCTATATTTAAATCATTTTGTAAAATTAATGATTTGAGGTCCATATTTTCCATTTTCTCTCACACCCTCCGCTCTTCAAAAACCTCATCCAACATCTTCTCCCACGCTTTATTCAGCAACTGCTCTTTCTTTTTCATTGAATCTATAAACTGACCATACTCATCAATGAAACGAAAATGCCAAGTAGTATACTTATAGTCTCCACCTTCAATTACAATAAGACCCTTCTTTTCTAATCCTTCCAAGTAATTTCGCACCGAATCATGATTTTTCCAGTTCGACCCAGTTAAACCATAATCTGTCCCCTGTTTACGCAAATAAGTTAAAGATTTAAAGAACTCATCGCCAAAAGGATAACTATAACGTCCAAAAACTACTTTTTTCTTCTTATCTTCTTCTTTTTCACCCTCTTCTTTAGGTTTAATAGGATTAAACAATAATGCTCTTTTCTTAGAATCTTTTTCAGTTTTTCTCCCAATATTAAGTCCCAATAGTATTGGATCTTGCAACAATCTCTTCATAACAGAAGTAAATTCGATAAAGAAACTATCTCTTAACAAAAAATACATCATCAGCAAAAATAATAATAGAAAGAGAGGAAACAATAACCAATACCAAGACAAACCACCAAAGTAAGTACGATTAAGCCAAACAATTGTTATTAATATCATTGACATTAGCAGCATCACTCCTTCGATAATAAGGGCCAATCGAAAGCGTTTGCTCTTAAAAGTATGGTAATAATCAACATAGCTTTGACCTAAAACTTCCTCTAATTTCTTCTCTGTAACTTTATAGGTTGGCATAACTATTACTCAATCTTCATTATATAAAAAGATATCTCTCGGGATTAAGCCAGAGCGATTTCTGGTTATAGTAGAACCTCTGTAAAATCACAAAAAAGAGGTAAATAAAAAATGAAAAAACTACTTGAAAAATTTTTATCGTATCTGTATGTACACGAACCAATAAAAGAAGCCTTGCTTCTTCAGCTTATCTCTCCTGAGCCTATTAATATTCTCATTCTAGGTGATCCTGGAACAGCAAAGACCACCATCCTTAAAGAAGTTGCCCATTTGAAAGAAAAATCTCGATATTGTGTTGGGGCATACTACACTCCCCCTTTTACACCAAGTATTTTTCTCAAAGGAAGTCTGGCAGAAGTTTCTTTATTATGTTTCGATAAAATAGATCGAGGTTCGAAAGAGGATAGGTATGTACTGGTGGACATTATAGATTCAGGAACAGCAATTCTTGGCGCTGCTAATCCAAAATTTGGGCGTTTTGATCCGTACGATTTAATTGCCTATCAAATAGACCTGCCTCCAAGTTTGATAATCAGTTTTGATCTTATTTTTCCTCTCAAAGATATGCCAAATCGAGAAAAAGATGCAGAAGTAGCTTCTCTTATTCTTAACGAGAATATCGAGAAAGCTGCTCATCTGCAAGAATTAAAAGAAATGTTGCGACAATACAACAATTTTAAAGTTCCTACAATGACCAGCGAAGCAAAAAAAGAATTAACAGATTATTATATTGCCATGCGTAACACGGAATTCGAAAAAGGAATCCCTCTTGCTATTACTCATCGACAATTAGTCTCTTTAGTTAAACTTTCCAAAGCAGCAGCAACAGTGCGTTTTTCCCCAACAGTTTCAAAAGAGGATGCCCATAAAGCAATTAATCTAATGGATTTCTGTCTGCATCAAATCGCCAGGGATCCAGAAATGAGAAGAGTTGATATTGACCGTTTGAGCAGCAATATTACCGCCACCCAGCGTACTACCTTAAGCATCATAAAAGAGATAATTAATATTTTAGAGAAAGAATCAATCTCTAAAAATATATCCGTCGAATCAATAACAGCTATTGCACAAAAAAAGAATATTGCCGCAGAGGAAGTAGAAGTAGCTCTTGAAAAATTGCGGCGTTCCAGAGATATTTTTGAACCAAAAGAAGGGTTTATACAAAGAATTTAACAGCATAAAGAGGAAAAACATAAAGAATAAGTAGCCTGACTAAATTATCCCTCACTACACCTTCTTCCCCATAACCCCCACAAAACATCTCAAAAAGAACGTCCGACATCCAACTACCTCAAGCCCCGCATCCGCAAACAACTTCTGTAAGCCACGCCGAGAATACGTCGTCCCATCCCACGCCCCTTTAAAACTATTCTTCTTCAACTTATATAAACATAGTGGCCCATATGTAAACGGCACACCAACAAATACATACCCGCCTTTCTTAGTCACCCGTTTCATCTCAATCAAACCTTCCAGCGGATTTGGAAAATGCTCCATCGTACTATTATTAAACGTCACATCAAACTGCACATCCGCAAACGGCATATGAAACAAATCCCCTTGCACAAGCACCGCTTTACTATGAAGCTGTTCTGTAGCCAATTTCAACGCTACCGACGCATAATCCAATGCATACGCCTCATACCCTCGCTCCGCCAACATCGCAGAAACATACGCAGATCCTCCCCCTGGCTCAAGCGACTTTCCCCCGACAGACAAAAACTTCTGAATATATCCTCGAAGTTGAATATTCATAATCTTACGCAAAATATCCATCACATCATCATAAATAAAAATCCGCTTCCAATACGTATCCCACGTCTCCGTCCCCGTATCCTCCATAAACGTATAAATACCATCTTTAAAATGATATGTCTTCTTACATTTGCCACAAGAGAGAGATTCATTCAACTCTTTACTACATGTCGGACATCTAAATTGAACATTCATCATAAACCTCACTAAAACTTCTCTAAAGTCTTCTTCACAATCTCAACGACTTCTTCAATCGCTTTGCCATCATTCTCTGCCAACCTAATCGAAGAAGGAAGCACAATCAAATTCTTAAAAATCGCAAGACCATTCTCCTGTGATCCATACCCATACGTTCGAAACGCATTCAAATCCGCTAGTGGCCAAAACGCCGGACGAATTTCTAATCCCTCTTTAATTAACTTCAACCCAATCTCCCGCACAACTTTCTCCTCTCGCTCAATTCTGATTGCATTTAACCAATAACACGGTTCCGAACCCGCCGCAATCTCCTGCAACGTAACACCCGCAACATTCGCAAACAACGCGCGATACTTCTCACCCACAAACCGTTTCCGTCGTAGAATCTCTGGAAACTTCTCCGTCTGTGCATACCCAATTGCACCTAACGTATGCGGTAACAAATAATTCATCCCCACATCTGTATAAATATATTTATGCCACCACGGATCAAGCGCACTTCGATGCGGCGCCGCACGTGACGCAAAAAATTTCGCCCGCTCATAAAACTCAGAATTATTAGTAACAACTAACCCCCCTTCGCCAACTCCTAACATCTTCTCGCTGCGCACTGAAAACGTCGCCACATCCCCAAACGACCCAATCTTCTGACCATTATACGTCGCCCCATGCGCTTCGCTTGCATCCTCTAACAGCAACACATTATACTTTTTACACAGCGCAATAATTTGATCAAAATTCTTCACCGCAAACCCATACACATGTACCACCATCACCGCTTTCACATGTCCTCGTAATAATACCTGTTCTAACGCAACAGGATCCATCCCAAAATTAAAAGGATCAACATCAATAATTAACGGTGTCGCCCCCGCCTGCAACACACCCACCGCACACGCCCCGCACGTATAATTCGGAATAACCACTGTATCCCCCGCTTTAACCCCCATCGCGAGTAACGCCGTATGCAACGCCGCCGTTCCTGACTGCACTGCTAACGCATGCTTCACACCAATAATCTTCGCAAACGCCTCCTCAAACTTACGCGTATAAGGCCCACCCGCAGATAACCACCCCTGCTTTAACACATCAGTAACATATTCAATTTCTTTCTCTCCAATCCACGGTTCATTTAAATAATATTTATACGCCATATACCCCCTCAGAAGAAAACTATTTTTAAATCTTTAGGTCTTATAATTCATACAAATTGAAAACAACAACTAAAAAACTACAAAATTCACTTCTCATACCCCCACACACTCACCCACGCCAATCGCCGTAAAAATGGCAACACGTTAAACAGCAGTGCATCAAACCTCGCCGCACCATAAAACAATAAATGAAACAATCGTACACGCGTAAAAAAAACCGGCAGCAACAAACACGAAAAAAAATAAAATTCCCGATGCGTAAACACAGAAAAATATTTCTCCCCACCCCTAAACCTCTCCAAAGTCATATATCGAGGATTCATTTTTTTATAAGAAGAAATCAACCTATACCCTTGCACAAATAAGCCATACTTCAAAGGTTCAACCACAACTAACATTCCACTTTTACGTAACACGCGACTACACTCCGCCATAACTTTCATACAATCCACATGCATCATCACCGAATTAATATACACTACATCAAATTCTCCCTCTTCAAAACTCATCGCTTGCGCATCCATAACTACACATGTAACTTCCACTCCCTCCCGTCCCGCTAATTCCTGCACACTCTTCAAAGACTCAGAAGAAATATCAATCACTGTCACCTGCGCACCTTGTAACGCAAAATACACTGCCTGTTCCCCGGACCCACATCCAATTTCCAACACTTTTTTCCCAACTAAAGTTCCTAAAAGAGTATACGAATAACTCACCGCATCACGAAACGCTAACGAAAAAATATCTCCCCTCCCCGAACTCCATTGCACATCATAAAACTGTTCAACAGATGTAACTTTCGTAGATTCATTCATCATCGTAATTTGAACCGCAATCGTAACGCATACCACATATCCCCAAACACCACTTTCAATCCCCACAAAAACGGAATCTTCGTTTCCCCATGGATACGTTTATTATATGGCGCTTTAATCTCCACAATCGGAATACCCAACTTTCGTGCCACACCCGCAATCGTAATCCCATACAAAATATGATCAAACGGTGCCACTCCATGAACTGTACTCTCCTCAAAGACTTTTCGCAATACCCCTCGTTGCACACAGACATACCCATTCGTATGATCCCTCATTCCTGTTCCTAACATAAAACTTACCCACCCATTCAAAAGCCGTGTCCCAATTAGATGCGCAAAATCCGTCTCAAATTTTGTCTCACCCAAATATCGTGACCCAAACACAATAGTTCCATTTGTAGCCAATTGATACATTTGAAATAACGTCGCTGGCGGATGACTCAAATCCGCATCAAGTAACGCCACAACCTCACCACAAGCTCCATCCACGCCCGTCTTATATGCACTCCCAATTCCCATTTTACCCGGACGCACAATCAACACCGTATGAAGAAATTTCTTCTTCAACTCTTCAACAACCGCTGACGTACCATCCGGAGAATTATCATCCACAACCACCACTTCCCCTATAATATTATTATCCAAAAACACTTTATTTATTGCTTCGATAAATAATTTGATATTCTCTTTTTCATTATACGTAACCGTAACCACGCTTAATTCAATTTTTGGCTCCATTTTCGATTCCATTTTTTGTTCCAACTTCATTTTTTTCTTCATATCATGACCCCAAAAACAGGTTTATTTAAATATTTCGTGTATGATAATGGTATACCCTTATTCCTTTAAAATCTGCAGATACATCAGAAGTATAACGCGTATCTAACAAATTTTTATAAAAATCTTTTGTACACGTATTTTTATAGAGAATTAGCCAGAATTCCTCTCTCCCCTCAACAGATTGCCATACCTCTGTATCGTTCATTTTATCTAACGTTCTCCACTCTTCAGA
>Ga0209541_10016800_pt1 | contig 10782 bp, 9 predicted proteins | sample RifCSPlowO2_01_FD_184027 | JGI IMG/M metagenome (GOLD analysis project Ga0209541, IMG submission 184027) | Groundwater microbial communities from Rifle, Colorado - Rifle CSP2_plank lowO2_0.1 (SPAdes) (version 2) | ecosystem: Environmental > Aquatic > Deep subsurface > Groundwater | place: Rifle... | reverse complement strand
TAAGGAAACAAGAAAATATCCACGCCTACCGCTAAAAGATGTGCATGAAAAATTAGGAATTTCCGAAGGAGATTACATCGGTCCCGTAAACGACAGTAAGTTTCTCAAAATCGACGGCAATGATTACGTCATCAAGGAGGCTGGAATCAGATTCATGGACAGCTTCGTGCGAAATAATAAGTCCGAAGTGGATATCACCAGTCTTGCTCATTCGGGCGGCCCTAATGGACAGGAGCTGACGGGTCTGCGTTTGGTAAACAACGGATCGGGTTCTGCAATCGGCATCAAATGTTTTCTTTGTGCCGACAGTATTGCAAGGGTTAATTTCGCGAACATTGAAAGACTGAATCCAAACGAAGAATCGCGAAACTCTCTCGGTTACAGATATTCTGACACTCCATTTTTTACACAGCCTCTAAAAAATCTGAGAGTTGTTTTTGAGTATAGGAACAAAGACGGTTTTAAGTTTGCTTCAGGAAGATATTTAGGCCAGACAAAAAGAGCTGACGGAAATTACAACATCAACAGCTCTCCACTTGGTGAGTACTTTGAATATTAATTTATGAAAAAGGAAGAAATAAAAAGTAAAATCGAAGGGTTCCACGGAGTAATGCATGCTTACAGAGATTTGTTATCGAAATCTCGTGACGCTATGGTTCGCATAGTTCGCAATGGCCAACAAATTGAAGAAATGCGAAGTGATTTAAATCGTAAACTTGGCGCTTTATCAAAATATATTAAAAAACTCGGACACAACCCTTACAGCTCAGATATTGGGGGTGGTCCTTATCCGGTATATGAGACAGCACTATCTAATGACATTTTACAGCGACGAGGTCCTTGTATAGACATGGCATTGCAAGATTTGGATTACATAATTGGCAGACTTGAAAATATGTCAGAAGAAGAATTTGATGACATCTTTTCACCTCGAAAACATGTCGAAATAGAAAATGTTGTTGAAAATACAAATGGCAAAGAAACTACAACCAATACACACAAACAATATTGGGGCTTTGTGGTCTCTGGTCTTTTGGGATGGATTAAGGACAACAAAATTATTTCAGGAATTATTGTCACGGTAATTGGCGGCTTAATTCTGTCTTTAATAATTTAGATATGCAGAAGACTAAACAAAAGCAGGATATTCCGAGAGGGTGGCAACGAGTAAAGCTCGGGGATGTTTCCGATGTCACAAACGGAAAGACCAATTCCCAGGATGCTGTTGCTCATGGAGAGTACCCGCTTTTCGACCGTTCAGTTGCTATAAAGAGAAGTAATAAATATCTGTTTGATAAAACGGCAGTTATTCTTCCAGGTGAGGGGGCAGAGTTCGTTCCGCGTTTCTATAGCGGTAAGTTCGACCTGCATCAGAGAGTATATGCAATCTTTCCGGGCGACATTGTATATCCTCCCTACTTATTTCAGTACCTATACGCAAATCGTGCAGTTTTTGCGCAAAATGCAGTTGGGAGCACTGTAAAGTCACTACGTCTTCCAATAATTCAAGCTGTGGATGTGTTACTCCCTCCAATCTCTGAACAAAAAAAGATTGCGGAGATTTTGGGGGCGGTGGATGAAGAGATTCAGAAGACCGACGAGATTATTTTTACGACAGAAAAACTCAAGAATGGGCTGATGCAGATATTTTTTACTAAAGGTATTGGGCACACAAAATATAAAAAAACTAATCTTGGCGAACTGCCAGCAGAGTGGGCGGTTGTAGGATTGGAAGAGGTGGCAAATGTTGAGCGTGGCAAATTCTCTCATCGTCCAAGGAATGCACCAGAGTTTTACGGTGGTGACATACCATTTATACAAACCGGAGATGTTGTGCGTTCGCATGGCAAAATTCAAACATATACTCAGTCTATTAACGAAAAAGGGTTAGCGGTAAGTAGATTATTTCCGAAAGGCACTATTGTGCTGACCATTGCTGCAAATATTGGTGATACTGGGATACTCGAATTTGATTCAGCCTTTCCTGATAGTTTGGTTGGTATAACTGTTGGCGTGAATATGGATAATGTTTTTCTTGAGTATTATTTACGCACTCGTAAAAACTACTTAAATAGTATCGCGACTCAATCAGCACAAAAGAATATTAATCTTCAAAAACTTAACCCAATACTTGTTATAAAACCCTCTTTGGCTGAACAGAAAAAAATCGCGGAGATTCTCTCCTCGGTCGACAAGAAGATTCTGACTAATCAGAAATTAAAGGATGGATTGATCCTTCTCAAAAAAGGTCTTATGCAGGATCTTTTGAGTGGGAAAGTGAGGATAAAATAATATGTCTATTTTTTCAAAATTTAATTTAGTAAAACCTGACCCTGCATCAATACTGGCTCGTAGGAGTGCAGGTGAAATTTATTGTGCTGATTTTAATAATGGTACGGGGAAGTATATAAGTAGTGTTATTGATAGTTCAGATCCGTACGACGTCACTATTAAAGTGTCACCAAAGATTGAGGTACGTCTAACTTATATTCTTGATAAAAAAGAGGTCTCAGGAGTTCAACTTTCAAAGTTGGACGGCCAAGGGAAAAGAACTGATATTCATCTTTCTACTCTCGATTGGCAGGGAGTGTTAACTTTACTTCATATGTTTTCTGAAATGGATTTATCGGCGGTTGCACACAAGAGTCTGATTATTGAGGGTGGTCTATCTCAAGATCCAGAGGCATTAAAAAAGTTTCTGAATACAGTTGCTGCAGACCAAGACGGTAGAGATAAAATGAAGGAGATTTTAAAGAATTTTAATGCTATAAGGAAGGGTGATATTAATGAGGTTGCGGAGAGGAATAATGCAGTAAGGGTTTTTGAGAAACTTTTAAATGATCCAGTAGTCTTCGACGAATACAAAAAGAAATTTAGTATTGGAAAAGACGAAGAAGTCTGGCAAAAGTTTTTTGAACAGAATCCTTGGATTCTTGGATCTGATTTTGTGCAGATCTTGGAAGAAAGAGTTTTAGATGAGGACAGCATTACAGATTTACCTGTGAAAGATTATGATGGTTTTGTAAATATTATTGAACTAAAATTGCCGACAGAAGATTTTTGGACACAAGAAATAAACCCCGTAGCAGATCTAACAAAAGCAATTATGCAGTGTATGAGGTATATAACTGAAACCGAGAGGAGAATGAACGATAAAAAGAAAACCGATAGCTTGGGGGCAAATATATTAAAGCCAAGAATTACTCTAATCTTTGGAAGATCAAGTTCTTGGAATGAAAAACAGAGAGAGCAATTTAAAATATTGAATTCAAGTTTTCATAATATTTCAATACTCACCTACGACCATGTCTTAAATAGAGCAAAGAAAATCATGGAGCCCAACCAAAATAAAGAAAAACAAGCATGAAATTCAACGAACAATACACAGTAGAAAATCATGTCATCAAGTTTCTTCAAGAGAAGCTTGGTTACGAGTATATTAAACCGCAAGAGTTTGCGAAGCTACGCGAGTTTGAAAACGAGTACATCGTTACTCCGCTTCTTCTTGAGGCAGTCAAAAAGATTAACGGTATAGATGAGGATGAGGCAATCTCTGTTGTGCGTGAAGTAAAGAAGATAGATAACAACGAAGCATTTCTCACGATGCTTCGCGAGGGTGTTAACTTGAAGAATCCCCAGACCGGCAAGATGCGAGACTATTATGTCGTTGATTTTGATAACTCCGACAATAATAAGTTTATCGTTACCAATCAGTTTTATTTCGAAGGCAATTCAGAGAACATTCGCCCGGACGTGATGGTGTTCTTGAATGGTCTACCAGTGGTAGATATCGAAGCAAAGAGCCCCACCGCCGCAAGCAATGTTAATTACACTAATGCGGTTGGACAAATCAAGCGATACGAACGTAATGCGTTTAAACTTTTCTGGCCCAACTGTTTCAATGTTGCTACTGATGGTCTGCAAACCGTTTACGGAGCAACCTATGCACCAGCGCAGTACTTCTTGCGTTGGCGTGACGAGGAGCTTGAGAAAGAGACGGGGGGAGAGCTAGAAATGACCCTCACCGCACTTCTTTCAAAAGAGCGACTTCTCGACGTCGTGAGAAACTTTATTCTTTTTGAAAAAGAAAAAGAGCGTACGGTAAAGAAAATTGCACGGTACCAACAGCTTCGAGCGACGAATAAGATCGTCGGGCGAGTTGCAGAAGGCGACCAGAAGCGTGGTCTTATTTGGCATACGCAAGGGTCCGGCAAATCGCTCACCATGTTCTTCGCTGCGTGGAAGCTACGCTTTAACAAGGAGCTCAAAAATCCAAAGATATTCATTTTGGTCGATCGCATCGACCTCGATGATCAGATTTATGAAACCTTCGTTAATTGTGGTGGTAAGAATGTGGTCCGAGTAGACTCACGCCGTGACCTCGAGAAGAAAATACAATCACCAGAGCGTGGCATCTTTATCTCCACCATCCAGAAGTTTTCCGAGCTTGGAAATGAAATAGAAAATCTTGACGAGAATATCATTGTTCTTTCAGATGAGGCGCACCGAGACAATGAAGGTGTCTCGGCAATTAATTTACGAAGCTCATTGAAGAATGCATTCTTCTTTGGATTTACCGGTACACCTATTGATAAAGTGACACTGAATACGCATCGTAACTTCGGCGAAGAAGGTGAGCGTTATTTGGACTACTACTCAATTCAGCAAGCGGTTGAAGACGGGGCTACTCTTCCAGTTACCTATGAGGCCCGGCTCTCAAAGTTTTTTATTGATGAGGAGAAGATAGACAAACAATTTGAAGAATTGACGCAAGGACTATCAGATAAAGAGAAGGATCAGGTTGCGAAGAAATATGGAAAGAAAGAGGCAATCGTTAAGCTCGATAGGCGTATGCGGGCTGTTGCTCAAGATATCGTTGAGCACTTTAAGCTTTATGTTGAACCGTCTGGATTTAAGGCACAAATTGTTTGCTATGACCGTGAGGCAACGGCAAAGTATAAGGAGCTTTTGGATGGTCTTGTACCGAAGGAATGGTCAGCAGTCATTTATTCTCCCGGCGATCCTAATACAAGTGCAGAGGATCTTCAGAAATACAACACCACTAAAGCAAAACGGGAGAAGCTTATAAATGAATTCAAGGATCCGAATAGTCCTCTGAAGTTCCTGCTTGTCTGCGACATGCTTTTGACGGGCTTTGATGCGCCGGTTGAACAAGTTATGTATCTTGATAAACCGCTCTGGGATCATAATCTCCTGCAGGCAATTGCTCGAACGAACCGCATATATCCAAACAAAGGAGCCGGTAAGGTCATCGACTACTACGGCATCACGAAGAGTCTTCATAAAGCACTCAACTTTGACGAGAGTGTGGTTGATTCTGCGATGATCAATATTGATAAGCTCAAGGAGGAGTTTGTGGAAGTTCTTGAGGAAATTATGGGGGTGTTTGTGGGAGTAAATATCGAAGACCCCTCCATTGAGAACTTGCGCCGATGTCTCAAGATCTTTGCTGAAAATACAGACAAGCAGAAGTTTTTCCGCGAGAAGTATGCTCGCCTCAAGCTTTTGTTTGAGGTTCTTTCTCCAGACCCATTCTTGAAGAAACACATACGCGCATTTGAGTGGCTTACGAGTGTATATATTGCGTTTGATAAAGAATACGGAGCAAAGATGACAGATGCCGAATTACTTGCTGAGTATGGGGAGAAAGTAAAACTTCTTATTCAACAGCGCGTTGACTATGAAGGTATCACCAAGAATTTCCGAGAGCTCAATGTGAACGACCTATATGTAATGGAGCGTCTCAACAAAATGGACGATGAAGAGAAGGCACTCAACCTCGAGAAAATGCTCAAACAGGAAATCTCTATCAATGTCGATACTAACCCGGCGTATAAGAAGTTTAGCGAACGACTCTCTGCGATTCGCAAGGAGTTTGAGCAGAATCAGATCGACCTATCGGAACGTATTAAGCGGTACCAAGAGCTTCTTGAAGACATAAAGAAAAAAGGAGACGAAGCAAAAGAGCTTGGGTACTCACTCAAGGAGTACGGCCTCTATGTTATCTCAGAGGAATTCGTTGAGGGCGATAAGGACATTATTCGTGAATTCATCAAGGAAATGACTGGTCGACTTGAAGAAGTACTCGATGAAGGATGGCAGGAGTCCTCAAAACGCGATGAGTTCCTAAAAGAGATTAAGAGGATTGTTCAGGAGCTTGTGCTTAGAGAATACAAAGAACGGATAAAAGTAGCCGACTTCCAGAAGTATCTCAATCGACTGGTCGATATCGTGATCAAAAAATTCTAGTATGAAAAAACAGATTACATTACAAAATAAAAAAGTTACCTACATTCTCCGCAAGAGTACGCGGGCACGACGTATGAGACTTGCGGTGTATTGTGATGGAGCAATAGTGGTTACAACACCATTTGATTTGAAGGAAGGCATCGTCGATCAGTTCGTTAAGGAAAAGACAGACTGGCTCTTCTCAAAGATTGCATACTTTAAACAATTCAAGGGAAAGCCGGTAGCAACTTATAGCCACATAGATTATTTGAAATATAAGGACAAAGCATTGGCCCTAGTACAAGAACGAGTCAATCATTTTTCTACAATCTACGGGTACTATTTCAATAAGATCAATATCAAGAAGCAAAAGACTCGCTGGGGGAGCTGTTCAAAGAAGGGTAATCTGAATTTTAATTATAAAATTATCTTCCTTCCCGCAAAGGTGCAGGACTACATTATCGTTCATGAATTGTGCCACCTTAAGGAATTCAACCATTCAAGGAAATTTTGGAATCTGGTCGCCCAAACTTTTCCTAGATATGGAGAAATCAAAAATGAGCTACGCAAACATAGTATGAGTTTGCAGTAATATTTAGCCGTTTGTGTCATAATTTATAATAAACAATGAAAAAGAATCAACCAAAATGGACAAAAGAAAGCCTCGCTATAAAGGATCTTTCTCTGTGGGATGAAAACGCACGTTTCCCTGAGGAATATTTCAATAAATCCGAAAAACATCTAATAGACCATTTTCTTAAAAAGAAAGACTTCAAAATAGAATCTTTTGCCAAAGAGGTGGTTGGTGAGTTTGATTTACCGCAGCTCGAAAAGATTGTTGTTTATTCCCACAAAAATAAACATATTATCCTTGAGGGTAACAGACGTGTTGTTGTGTATAAATTACTTGCTGATCCAACCCTGACAAATGATTCAAACATCCAATCATTTTTTCAAGAACTTTCCAGTAAAATAAAGATTACAAATTCATTTTTGTTGGAGGCCCTGGTAACTACAGATAAAGATTCTGGTTTACGTTATGTTGACCGTAAACACACAAAAAGAAACAATGAGGTTTCTTGGGGTGAGCAGGAAAGACATAATTACAAAGTTAGAAGAGGTAACGCTACCGCGAAGACAGAAGTATTCAGATATGAACTCGGTAAGTTAGTAAGAAAATTGGATTTGCCAGACGAGATGAAAGACGCTGTCCTGGGTAAGGGGTCAGTTACTACTTTCTACAGATTGATAGATAGTGAGCCAGCTTTAAAAGCTCTAGGTCTCCAGAAGAATGATGACGGTACGATAAAGATAAAAAATCAGAAAGAATTCAATGAAAAACTAAAAGTCATCGTATTCGATATTGTTACAAAGAGAAATATTGATGGTGAGAAGCTCGATTCTCGTTTCCTCAATAAAACTAAACAAAAGGAGAATTACCTTAATACGATTGGGGCCTCAGATAAAAAGAGAGTCGAAAAAGAAATAAAGGAAAGTACATCAACTGATATTTTTGGAAATAGGGTTTATAGCCTAAAGACACCAAAAGGTATTTCACTCTACACCGAGCGGGCAAGACAATTTCAATCATTGATCGATCCGATTCTTTTACTGCCAGGTGTTAAATCAGATAAAATCAAAGAAGTATTTACTGAGCTTCAGAAGATTAATCTAGATTCTTGCCCTACAGCTGGAGCTCTATTGCTCCGAACGCTAATGGATATTTCTGTAGCAGAGTTTGCAGATAAACTTGGAATAAAATCAGACAACAATGGATATTTCAGAACTGATAGTGGTAAAACAAAAGAGTCTCTAAAAGAAAAAATGGACTACATATCTGAAAAATTTGCTCCCAAAGATGTTAAAGACACCGTAAAAATTTTTAACGGGAATTCTGTTTTTACCGATAACCTTAATAAGATAGCGCATAGTAGATATATTTTTTCCTCTAAAGATAAAGTAAGGGGTTTTTGGAAAGACTCCAAAACATTTTGGGAGTTTCTAATTTCAAAAATTATTGAGGAAGAGAAAAAAAAGTCATGAGTACACATTATTCACCATTAAGATACCCCGGAGGAAAGGCAAAGCTCGCAAAATTTCTTGCGAAACTTCTTGTCGATAAAGCTAATGGCAAGAAGATAATTTTTGTTGAACCTTTTGCTGGTGGTGCGGGTGCTGCACTCAGTCTTTTACTTACTGGCAAGGTCTCAAAAATCATTATCAATGATCTTGATCCCGCTATTTATACATTTTGGAAAGTTGCTATTCATGATACCGATCGACTTATTCGGAAAATTAGAAGAACTGAGGTTACGATTGCAGAGTGGCGAAAACAGCAATCAATCTATAAAGGTAGACCGGAAAATGAACTCAAGTTTGCTTTCGCGACTTTTTTCTTAAACCGAGCTAATCGATCAGGAATTATAGAAGGCGGACCAATTGGAGGTTTTGAACAGTCAGGTGAGTGGAAGATAGCAGCTCGCTTTAATAAGCCGGAATTAATTCGTCGTTTAAAACTGATTCAAAGTTTTAAAGATAGTATTGAAGTAACAAATTTGGATGGTATTCAACTTTTAAAACATATCCAAAAAAGAAAGGATTCAAGTAACCACTTTATATTTATAGATCCTCCATATATAGAAAAAGGTAATTTGCTTTATCTAAACCACTATAAAAAAAATGATCACGAAAACCTTGCAGATTTTCTTAAAGTTTCCACCTTGGACTGGATTATGACCTACGATGACAACTCGTATGTAAGACGGCTTTATTCAGAACAGCAAGTCAAAGGGTTTACGATATCGCACACTGCCTATTCGAGAAAAAAAGGAAAGGAAGTTCTCATTTCTCCCGGAGTCATAAAAGGAAGAGTATTAGTCGGTCTATAGAATGACTACACAATCATCGTAGACTAAGTTAAGCTGGAAGTAGGTAGCAAATTTTGCTACAATTTATTCACAACTGAATATCAGTCGACCTAACCCCTTTGGAACCCCCAAAGGATATGGTTGCAAATCCCCGCTAGAGATCAAAGGACTCCCAGTCAGAGTCACTCTAGCGGGTCATATGGGGAAACCTGTATGGGTATGGCCGAAAGGTTGTATCGCAATGGCTGGGAGCCTTTTGATTATCTGAAGGTTTCCGTCGTTCAAAAACCCGCTAGAGTATATGAACTTCAACAAGTCTCCATTTGGAGGCGAATTTAAATATTTAATCCAAGAGCGAATCAAAAACTTTTGGGGTTATGGTAACCTCAACGGCGATATATGGTTCGTCGGAATGGAAGAGGGGTACAACGAAACGAACGAAATTCTTTTCGAACGGCTTAAGGCAACCGCTAACGCAGAGGTTTTTGATATCTATGAAGACCTGCGCGTTGATCCAGGTCATGTGTACTGGTTTGAAGACGGTGCGCCAACACAATCGACATACCGCAAACTTATTTACCTCCTCCTCTATCTTCAAAATAAAGTTGAGCCGACCCTAGAAGAAATACGAGAATTTCAAATTAAACAGTTTGGCAGGAAGTTATCCGACCATGCGGTTTTGGAACTCATGCCACTCCCTTGTAAATCAATTCAAAAAGCAGATTGGATTTACGGTTCATTCGGCATTGACGGTCTTTCTTCCCGCAAAGAATATCTTGCCAATTATAAATCTGTTCGCGTTGAGCGTCTGCGCTCACTAATAAAAGACCACAAACCGAAGTTCGTGGTCTTTTATTCCCGCCTCTACGCGGAAGACTGGGCGCTTGTCGCCGGAATACCGTTCACCGAAATCATCCCTGGCAAACTTTCAATAGCGAAGGACGACGGCACCGTGTATGCCGTCATCCCGCACTCGACTGCTCGCGGACACTCCAATAATGACTGGCGCGATATAGCGGAAGGAATCAAGCCTCTCCATTCTCTGTCTTTGGAGGAGGCGTAACCGACTCCAACTTTTCTTTATCTAAACTCTTTTTATGCCGAGCTGGGATAATCTCAATTGTCGCAACAGGTATCGAAATCTCATCGTCTAAGATGCGTGGACGCTTGGGCTGGTAATCGGGATGACAACTTGCCAGCTGGAATCGTACCGCCTGCATGTCGCCCTTCTGGATGTTAAAGATGAGTTGCGTGTGCGCGAGATCATTCACAAAGCTCTTGCCATACTCAATAGCGGCTTCCGCATTAAACGCGAACACACGATTTTCTTTCCACTTGTAGAAAGTCTCACGACTGATGCCTGCACGTTTGCATGAGTAGCTCACGTTGCCCGACTCTGTAAGATATTCCAGCACCTTCTGCTGTGTCCCGCGCGTTCTAGACGCCGTCTTTGAGGAATTTTTCTTCATTGCCTGTCAATTTTTTCCAGCGCTTCACGATCACTTCGCAGTATTCAGTATCGACCTCGACCATGACGCACCTGCGCTTCGTTTGTTCGCATGCAATGAGGGTCGATCCGCTTCCGCCGAATGGGTCATACACGCAGTCGCCGACTTTAGTGCTGTTGAGGATGAGTTTCCGCAGTAGGCTCACGGGCTTCATCGTC
>Ga0209541_10016797_pt1 | contig 10783 bp, 11 predicted proteins | sample RifCSPlowO2_01_FD_184027 | JGI IMG/M metagenome (GOLD analysis project Ga0209541, IMG submission 184027) | Groundwater microbial communities from Rifle, Colorado - Rifle CSP2_plank lowO2_0.1 (SPAdes) (version 2) | ecosystem: Environmental > Aquatic > Deep subsurface > Groundwater | place... | reverse complement strand
AAACAAGACGCAGAACAGCTTGCCGCTGAGGTTGGTCTGAAGAAAAAAGATTGGCAAGGTTGACCAACAAAAAATCCAAAGTCAGCAAAGTACAAGGTCCGACCTTGCCTGCCCACAGAAGTTCCTACGCAGGCGGGGGAGTGATTCTTAAGGTTGGACCTCGTACTTTGAGACCCCGCCTTGGATTTTTTGTTGTAGAACAAACATGGCAGAACAATTGCGGAACCCAATTGGGTAACCCCTCAACGCCACTTAAAAACCCAGCAACAGCCAACTCTTTCGACAAGCTCAAGACAAGTTTCTTCAAGGGTTGCCCTTTCAGAGCCAAGGGCAACCCTTAGGCCGTTGTTGGGTTTTTGGCAAAAGGCTGTGACGTTACCAAATTGGCGCTTGACGGAATCGGTGTTGCGTATTAAGATACCCCACAGACGATCGTCAGAGTGAAAAGTGAAAGGAGTGCTGAACAATGGCAGAACAGAAGATGTCGGTTGTGGATGGACAAAGCCCAGAAGAGTCAAAGCGAGAACTGGTTGAGCATTGGCGCAAGCTTATTCGTCGACTCGGCTTGAGTCAAAAAACGGCAACAAGGCTGAATCGTGATGTGTGGCTTGAAGTCGAGTCCGCGCGTCCATTTCGTGAAGATCCCGAAGTGTATATTGCGGCAAGGCTGGAAGAGCAGATCAAGTGCTATGAAGAACTTGGTTTAGACAAAGCGGCCGGCTTTAGAGTGGGGAATTTCCGTGCCGCACTTGAGCCGCTCATCGTGAAGACAGTTGCCTACTTTGCTCCGCCGACACAACACCCGATTATGGATGGTGAATTTTGCGTATTTCTGGTGATTCCGCCGGAATGGGTTTCGATACATTGGCAGATTATGAATGTCCGTTCTCCGTCAGGGCAAATCCCGAATGGTGCTTGTGTCGAGGGTTTCCAAGAAGCACTAGCAAAGTTGCCCGAGGTGACGGAGTTCGGCAAACCAACTCCTCGAGTACCCTATGTCCTTGTGGGAATTAATGGTGGTAGAGGACTCAAGGATCTTTCACTTGGTCAGGCGAATAGTGAGGTGAAGAAAAACGGTTACACGTATTTCTCCTTGCATCAGCTTGCGCAATTGCTCATGGTCCGCCCGAATTGGTTGGGAGCCAATTCGGAAACAATTGCTTTTGGTGAACGATACGGCAAAGATCATCTTGGATTTAGTGGTCAACACTATTCTGGCCCACAGGCCACGATCTTGCGGGTACCACATGAGAGTTCGTGCGTTGGTGTCGGAAAACCCTACTACACTAAGATAATCACCACGCAATAAGGCGCGTTCGCACATGCCCCGACTTCGGTCGGGGCTTTTTTGTTTCATTGACGATAAAAAATAAGCATGCTTAAATCACGCTAGAGTAATTTGAGTGGAGGAGAGTAATGCTCAAGAACATCCGGGAATCATTGAAAAAGATAATTCCGTTCGGATCAGTGAATGGGGATGTTGTATCCACCACACCCCTCAACTGTAATGGCACGATGTGGTTCGCTCGGCCGTCAACAGTTACCTTTGTGTATTACCAGATATGCATTGAGCGCCAGCGCAGAATGAAGCAAAGCATTAATGATCTTCGGCAACCCGCCAAGTGCTTCGCCGATTATTTTTCGTTGCGTGGTGACGGGGATCAATTCGAAACACCTTTTCACCCGCGCGACACGCTCACAAGGTTGGTTGCTTGGGCAGAAGAGAAGATGGTGCATGAGGCGCTACGGCGGATACTTGGTCTCCCTGAAAACCATACCATCACACTGTATTATGATTCCAAGACCGGAAATCCTTGCCCTTTTAATTCCCCAAACGCGGTAGCGGAAGAGGAAGTAGTCCCATTTTCGATGGTACAGTATCCGAAGCCCGGAAGTTTTACTACCGCCGCGCTTTGGCAGAAGCTCAACGACATGGTTGACGACCCCACCTGTACCCACGAGATTTTTGAGTTTGGCAAGGTTGAACATCTCGCGGTTTTCATTAGGCACTCAATTGACGATCCTTGTCCGAGCACTCATCAACCGTAAGAGTCGCCAATCTTTAAGCCACAACTTCTCTGTTGTGGCATTTCTTTTCCCCAGTTACTTGGGGCTATTTTGTGCTAAAATGAGCCACTATGCGCCTCAAACGTCTCGAAGTTGCCGGCTTTAAATCGTTCGGAAAAAAGGCGGTTTTGGAGTTCAATTCCCAGATAACTGCTGTTGTCGGACCCAACGGCTCGGGCAAGTCGAATGTGGCTGAGGCTATTCGTTTCGTGCTCGGCGAGCAATCAATGAAGTCAATGCGCGGAAAGCGCGGCGAGGATCTTATTTTCAACGGCTCACAGTCGGCGGGGCGGGCTAATCGCGCGAATGTCACGATCGTCTTCGACAATTCGCGCCGTGAATTTCCGCTGGATTTCGACGAAGTGTCGATAGGCCGTGAGGTCTACCGCGACGGCACCAATGAATATTTCATCAACAGTTCGCAGGTGCGCTTGCGGGATGTCTTTGAACTTCTCTCCGCGGTACACATCGGCGCGTCTGGGCACCACATCATCTCACAGGGCGAGGCGGATCATATTTTGAACGCAAACCAGAAAGAGCGGCGGGAAATGCTCGAGGATGCGTTGGGTCTTAAAATTTATCTTTACAAACGCGCGGAAAGCGAGCGGCGTCTTGAGAAAACGGAAGCGAACATGAAAGAGGCCGAAGCGCTCCGCCGCGAGATCGCTCCGCATTTGCGGTTCCTGAAAAAAGAGGTTGAAAAATTGAAAGAAGGCAGAGATCTGCGTGAGCGTCTGCTCGGGCTTTATCGCGAATACTTGAAGCGCGAAGAAGTCTACATGGAATATCGCGAGAAAGATATTGCCGGTCGTCGACATGCTCCCGCCTCAGAACTTGCCGATCTGAATATTAAAGTTGAACACGCACGAAAAACTTTGGCGAGCGAAAGCGCGAGCGACGAAAAAAGTCGCCGGCTACTCGAAGTAGAAAAAGCATTGCGCGATGTGCGTTTGCGGCACGATGAATTGGCGCGCACCGCGGGACGTGTGGACGGCATGATCGAACACGAGGAAAAGCAGATCAAAAAGAAACGCGAAGCACTCACGCTGGAAGAGAACACGCCGATACGCCTCGGTGATGTCCTCGCACTTGCCGGCACGCTTGAAGGAGAGATCTCGTCCGCGGAAAAAGCAAACGATATCGGTTATATCAAAGGCGCTCTTGCGCGTATACGCGAGATGCTCCGCTCTTTCGTTGCAAACCACAAACAGGCTGCCGGTGGAAAAGAGTTGACCGCGGAAGACGAGCGTGAACTGACCGAATTGCGCAACGAGAAAGCGACGGCTGACTCCGCCCTCGAAGATGTCCGTGAAGAATCTCGCGCGTTGGAAGCGCGGTATCAGGCTGTAAAATCGGAAATTGATCAGGAAAAAGAACGGTCGCGCGATACTGAGCGCGCGCTGTTTGAGATGCTTGCACGTCGCGGGGAGCTCGAGGGTGCGCTCGATCGTTTGAGGAGTGAAGAAGAGAATCTTGCTCGCGAATCACGTCGCCTTGAAGAGGAATTGAACGAAGCGAAGATTTTGCTTGGCGAAGCCGTACTCGATTATTCGTCTGTTGCCGTTGTTCACGACGAAGTCATGAATGAGCCGCGAGAAGATCAGGAGGCACGCAGGCGCACCATTGAGCGCGGCAAGATTAAGCTTGAAGATATTGGCGGGGCAGGAGGTGAGGACGCAGAAAAAGAGTGGAAAGAAACCTCAGAGCGTGATCAATATCTTGCGCGCGAGATCGAGGATCTGGTGAAAACAGCCGACTCGTTGCGCACACTGATAGTTGAGTTGAATCAAAGACTCGATACGGAATTCAAAGAGGGCGTGAAGAAGATCAACAAGCAATTTAGCGAGTTCTTCAAGCTCATGTTCGGTGGCGGCGTAGCCGAGCTTCATATTGTCGCGATCGAACGTCGTCGCAGACGGGACACCGACGTTGACCTCTCCGACGTACCAGGCGAGGAGGTTGCGAACGAAGACGGGGACGAGGAAGAGGAGGAAGAGGGAATTGACATCGCCGTATCGCTCCCGCACAAGAAGATCAAAGGGCTACAAATGCTCTCTGGCGGCGAACGCGCGCTCACTTCAATCGCTCTTCTCTTCGCAATCTCTCAAGTGAATCCGCCGCCCTTTATGGTGCTCGATGAGACCGACGCCGCACTCGACGAGGCGAACTCGCGCAAATACGGAGACATGATAGAGAACCTCGCGAAGTATTCACAGCTGATGGTGATCACGCACAACCGCGAAACGATGTCCCGCGCCGGCGTACTTTACGGTATCACGATGGGAAGCGATGCGGTGTCGAAGGTATTATCCATTGCCTTTGAGGAAGCTGTCGAGGTGGCCAAGTAAACAACAAAAATACAAGGTCTGGCCTTAAAGCAGTTTCCTCAAGGCCAGACCTTGTATTTTTTCTTGATCTTGAAAATTCCTTGTGAATGTGCAAAGATGGCAACATGAGTGAAAGATTTGAACAGGCAACGCCGCCACTCGGAAGTTCTCTCCGTTCAGAAGAGGGCGCGATGGTAGAGGCAGATGCTTTACGTGAAAAAATTAAAACTGGGGAAGCAACGACCTATGTCGAAGCAGAGTACGTTTTAGCAAGAAACAAATTTCAGAAGAAGTTAGAGCAACACGCCGAAGCCCACGACACCCGACGTCCGAAGTGGAAGAAATGGCTCGGTATAAGTAAGGCGAACCCGGCAGTGATTGGCATGGAACTAGCGGAAAGGGAAGACCTGCTGATAGCCTCGCTCGTCAAAAGCGGAACAGTCAAAGATACCGTCGAAGCGATCGAGTATCTTGAGAGGAAGAAGTCGTTCCCCGCGAAGTCCCCCAAAGAGTTGGACTTAGAGTACAGAGAGTTTTCCTCCGCTGGACTGCTTCTCGGTGGCAACATGGGCAGCGCAACGTTTGTTGAGCTCAAAGATGACGGTAGCGCGGTATATAAGCCCTACGACGGGCAAGATGTAAAAAGGCGCATCGAGTCTATTCGAAAAGAGCGGGCCGCATATCTGATTGACAGCTTCTTGGGATTTAACTTTGTTCCTCCAACGATCATACGAGAATTGGATAAGGGGATCGGTAGTTTTCAGGAATTTGTTGCTGACGCCAAAGTGGGCTACGAGGCGCGGCAAAATGAAAAACCTGACGAGGAGATACATAAGCTACGGTTGTTCGATGCCATTATCTTAAACGGCGATCGCCATGAAGGAAACTATCTTGTGAAAGAGAAAAAGGTCTATGCTATTGACCATGGAAACACATTACCGCTTGAGAGGCTTGGTATACAGAGCCACCACCTTGATGAATTGAGCGATAAGCATCCGCTTCCTTTGGAACTTCGAACGGGTCTTCAGAGGTTTGCGGAATGGCCGGAGAGTCAGGAGCTGTTGCGGGATGCTCTCACTGAACTCTTTGGTGAGAAATGTGGGGGTGCGCTCATGAAACGTATTAGCCTTTTTCTCGCGGCAATTGACGGAGAAGGCAATTTTTGCAAAGAACAGTTTAAAAAAGGCATCGACAGCTCACAGGCCGAATTATGCCCTACGTAGAATTATACAAACTACAAAATGACGGGAGCCAAAAGGTGGTTGCTACCTGTCGTTTGGACGGGGATGCGGTTCGTTGCGAAGGGGATACTGTTTTGGTAAACAATCTGATGACCGGCGGCATTAAAGACTATGATAATCCGGATGAGACGACACTGTTTTTTAAAGATGGATTAAAATTTCTTGAGCAATTAAAGTTCAATTTTACTTCCGGGTATCTCAACGCCTCGGAAGTGAAAGAATGATGCCTTTCCTGTCACAAAAGTTGAGTGAAATGTCAATTTATCAAGTAACAGAGCCATAAAAAGAAATCCCCGCACGGAGTGCGGGGTTCTTGCGGCAAGAGGGCAGCAACGAAGACGTTGCTGAGTTTGCACACCGCAAAGCCGGAGGTGCAAACTGCGGTTCCAACCCCGCGCAGAGCGCGCGGTTGTATGCCCGCATAAAACAAGTGCATAAGCGTAGAGTAGTATGGCGAACATGGTTACCGTTATATAATGAAGATGTTACTCACTAATTTATTTTGTTATGTGTATCATTATGAAAGACAAGGGATGCACGATGTCGACCATCGGTTTCTACCTTATCGTTGTCGGTGCAGTGAACTGGGGCTTGGTCGGCCTCGGCGGCTTCTTTGGCGGCGACTGGAATGTCGTCCACATGATCTTCGGAAGCTGGGCGTTGCTTGAGTGGGCGATCTATGTCGTTGTCGGCGTGTGCGGCGTCATGCTGGCGATCGGCTGCAAGTGCAACAAATGCAAAGTCGGCGCAGGGACGGGCGGTGGACAACTGATGTAACTGGAAAACGCTACTTTTGAAAAAATCACCCGTTGAGGCGGTTTTTTGCTTGCGCCATAGTTCGGGCATCGTCAGACTTTTGTGCCATGCCGATCCGGCGAAGTACGATTCATGGAAAATGGCGCAGGCACTCGGACACTGTGAGAGTCGCCCAGATTTCTGAAATTTTTTCAACAAACAAAACATCCTTACAAACTGGAGTTTGTTGGTATGTTGTGTTTGTTGCAAAGTTTCACCTCGTGCCGACTCACGACACAAGTTTCATCCCGATCAGTTTTTTCTTGAGATCCACAGTGGCTATTTTCACTCGCACTTTGTCTCCCAGGCGGTATGATTTTCCCTTTGATTTGCCGATGATGCGGTAATTTTTCTGTTCAAAAAAATAGTAGTCATTCGGGATGTCGCGCACATGGACCATGCCCTCGGCCTTTGTTTCGGGATCCTCAACATAAATTCCCCATTCGGTCACACCTGAAATGGTACCCGCAATCTCAAGCCCGATGCGTTCGGCGAAGTATTCGCATTGCTTGTATTTGATCGAGGCGCGTTCGGCTTCTGCGGCGGCGACTTCCATCTGCGACGAGTATCGCGCGAGATGTTCTTGCTCCTCAAGCTTTTTCTTTGGTACGGGATGCCCCTTGAGATAGCTTTCGAGCAAACGATGGACCATGAGATCGGGGTAGCGGCGGATGGGAGAGGTGAAGTGCGTGTAATATTCGAAACCCAGTCCGAAGTGGCCAATATTTTTTGTCGCATAGACCGCTTTCGCCATCGAGCGAACGGTCGCCATCTGGATCATTGCTTCTTCCGCGCGCCCACGCACGTCTTCGAGCATTTTATTGATGTTGTGCGAGGAGATCTGCCCATTCTTGTCGAGTTTCAAGTTGTAGCCAATACCGTGCAGAAAATCGCGCAGGTCTTGCATGCGCTCTTCGTTTGGTTGTACTCGGTAGACAAAGACGCTCTCCGCACGCTTGTCTTTCGTCGCAATAAGCTCGGCAACGCGTTTATTCGCGAGCAACATGAACTCTTCGATCAGCTTATTCGTGTCCTGCAAAACTTTTTTATATACGCGCAAGGGCTTCCCGTTCTTATCGAGCTCAAATTTCACCTCTTCGGCCTCGAATGCGATTGCGCCAGCCTCGATGCGCTTATTCCGGAGTATTTTCGCGATTGCATTGAGCGAAAGCAGTGCTTCGCAATGCGGCCCCTTACCCGTGTCGATGACCGCCTGCGCCTCTTCATAAGAGAATCGTTTTGCCGAATGAATGATGGTGCGCCCGAACCATTCCCCGAGGAGTTTGCCGCGCGGGTCCATAGTGAACACCGCGGAGAAGGTGAGACGGTCCTCGCCTTCGACTAAAGAGCAGATGCCGTTCGAAAGCCGCTCGGGAAGCATGGGGATAGTACGGTCGACGAGGTAGACTGAAGTGCCGCGCTCGAGCGCCTCTTTGTCGATCCGTATTCCCGGAGTGACATAGTGGGAGACATCGGCGATGTGGACGCCCACTTCAATTTTTCCTTCCGGCAATTTTTTCCACGAAAGCGCGTCGTCAAAGTCTTTCGCGTCATGGGGGTCAATGGTGAAGGTGAGCGTTTCGCGGAAATCTCGACGCTTCGCCGCCTCGTCCTCGGGTATTGCAAGCGGTATCTCCTCCGCCGCGAGTAAGACATCGGGGTCGAAGGTGGTGTCAAAGCCGCGTTCAAGTACGATCGCCTGCATCTCCACCTCATGCGTGTCGGGTACTCCCAAGACACGGAGCACTTCGCCGAGCGGCTCTTTCCTCGCGTCCTTCCAATCTTTCATTTCCACGAAGACCTTCTCGCCCTTTTGCGCGCCGTGTAAGTTTTGCGCGGGAATGAGTATGTTCTTGTACATGCGGTGGTCGTCGGGGATAAGGAAAAAGCTTCCGCCTTCGCGGTCGAGTACACCGGTGAATTTTGTCTTACTACGAAAAAGAATGGCGGTGACCTCTCCCGTCTGTCGCGACCCCGTGATCTTCCCGTGGAGCACTATTCTGACGCGGTTTTGGTCGAGCGCGGTGCCCAAGAAAGCCGGATCGATCTCCACATCTTCTTTCATTCCTTCGACTTCGACGTAGCCGACGCCTTTTGAGGAAACGCGAATGGTCCCTTCAACCTCATGATTTGTCGGGAATCGCGGGTGGCCGTCTTCCCGAGAATCATTTCCGTTCGTCGCGGTTTCCGTGCGGTGCGTCGAAATATGCTTTTTTGCCTCTTGTTTGACGCGGCGGCGCGCACGGTCCTTTTGCCACTCTCCTTTTGGACGGTACTGTTTTTTTAAGTATTTCATCTGATGCTTCACCCCGCTTTGTTCTCTTCTATAGAGGGAGATAGTGATTTGCGGATAACGGTGACGGGTTCGCTTAAATGTACAAGCTGGGATTTTTCGATTGCTTTATCGTGGAGGTCGTTGAGGAATTTTTTCAGGTCATATGGGTCCGCGATCCACGCGCTCACGAAGTCCTCGCCTTCGCCGGCGGTTTCGAGGCTGATTGTTCCGAAGCCAAGGAGCGTTTGGATGATGCCGTGTTGGTGGATGGTCGTGTTCTGGATCCGGTCGATACGGAACGATGAGGAGACGCGTTTGAAGAGCCCGATCTGCTCGATAGTGAAGACGCGTCGGTCAGTGACAATGAGCACGTCGAGGTAATAATTGGTCCACATTGTCCAGCCGATCACCCAAACGATGAGAAACCATGCGAAGAGGAAAAAGGCTTCCGCGAATACCACGCCGCCGGAGAAATTGAGCAACGCCTTGACGGGTACGAACTCTAACGCGAAAAATAAGATGACGGGGAAGAGGACGGCGGCGAGGAGGATGAAGAGGTCGCCGAGGAAGACGAACCAGTGCTTGCGCACGACACGAAGTATCTGCTCATTTTTATCGATCTCGATCATTTCCTTTGGTGAACGTTACGTCGATTATTCTGCGCGGTCATATGGTGGAGGTGAAATATAAAAAGGCGAATAGGCACATGAATCCGATAATGATGAATGAACCGGTAAAGTAGAAGAAGCTCATCGTAAACATCTCGGCCTTGCGTGTACTATAGTGTTTCCAGTGATAGCGGATGATCAAAGTATAGACACCCCAAGCGGCAATAAGGAGCGCAAGGATAATGAGGAGAAGCTGGGGGGTGACCGGAATGTGGAAGCTAAGCTGGCTTAAGGATGATGCGAGCATTCACCCTATTATAGCGCGTCGTGGGTAAACCCGCACACCAATTTACCAATAAAGTACTCGGTGATATTTTACTCATCAGACGAGGCCGTATGCGGGGTATAAATTACGAGATGAAAAATTGGTAGGCGGGTAAAGAAAACGGCAGTTTGACCTGCCGTTTATTGTCGCACTGAGCGCAGATTAGGGGATGATCTGAAATTGCACCACTTCAGCTTGAAACGCCTCAGGATTTATTGCGCCCACCATAAAGGAATCCTGGTATTGCCTTTCAGCCGCGGTTTTCGCATCACGCATGAAACTGTTCATGAGTTCTCCCTCGTAGCCCTCGTAGCCCCTCTGGTCGGGCATATCATTAATGTGATATTTTTGACTCAGGAGAGTTTTTGCTCCACCTTTCTTCACATGGTAGGCATTCACCAGCATTATGATTCGTGCCATTGCGACCCCCTTTGATTGTGAAATTAACTGCAAAAATGTTATCATACTACGTGAGAAATGTCAAGCATTTTTTTACACCCATTTTTTATTGACTGAAATCTGCCTCTCTGCTAACATCCCTCCCATGCTAGCAATACGACTTAAACGCGTGGGGCGGACCAATGACCCGTCTTTCCGCATTATCGTGCAGGATCATCGCCGTTCTCCCAAGAAGACGCGTGGGCTTGTTGAATATGTCGGCTCGTATGACGCCCGCAAGGGCGCTCCGCAGATAAACGGCGAACGCGTGAAGTTTTGGATAAGCCGAGGCGCCCAGCCGTCGGACACCGTGCACAATCTTCTCATTGACGCCAAGGTGCTCACCGGCAAAAAGGTGAATGCCATGAACAAAAAAACAAAAGTCGTGAAAGAAGCACCCAAGGAGGAACCAAAAGCCGCCGTCCCTGCTGAGGAGGCTAAGACAGAAGTCGCTGAGCCCGAAGCCGAAGCAACCGCTGAAACACCCACAACATAAAAATCCCGAGTCTCAAACTCGTGATTTTTCTTGTCTAAAATCTAAACGGGGCCTGCCCTGTGAGTAAGTCCTCGATCTGCACAGGGTTGACCACACCTTTTTCCTGCGATAGTCTGCCAACGGAAGCACAACGACGGGAGAGAATAATATGGCATCGGAACAGCTCGGGAAGTTCCTCGAACCCTTGTGTGTCAGCCCCGACTTTCGGTTT
>Ga0209541_10016796_pt1 | contig 10784 bp, 14 predicted proteins | sample RifCSPlowO2_01_FD_184027 | JGI IMG/M metagenome (GOLD analysis project Ga0209541, IMG submission 184027) | Groundwater microbial communities from Rifle, Colorado - Rifle CSP2_plank lowO2_0.1 (SPAdes) (version 2) | ecosystem: Environmental > Aquatic > Deep subsurface > Groundwater | place... | reverse complement strand
GAATAAGCCTGTAATTTTTTGTAATTTATCATAAAGCTGTTCTGTTTGGTCAAATGTTAGTTTTCCAATAAAACCTTGCTCATTGTTTTCAACTTTTAGACCTGACACTTTTGCAGCATTTATCACTCCTAATGAAAGAGATAGTCTTGAATCAGCAACTACTAAATCTGGATGTTTGCCTTGATACTTTTGTTCATACCCTTGTGGAGCACAAAAGTCTCCTGGTAAACGAATGTATCTTTGAATTCTTACTGATTGTTCATTGAATTCAATTAAACCTGGAGATTCTTTTAATCTTTTTGCTTCAGAATCTTCAACAAATGCGTCTATAGTTACTCTTTTCATGAAAAATGGATGTGATCATAGGTTTATAAAGTTTTCTGTTTTGTTACTATTAAAGAGTGGGGTTTATTCGGTTTAGATTCTTAGGAGTAGTTTTTTAAGTTTAAAGAGACTTTAGAGATTTCTTCTTACTATTGAATCTATCCCCTAGAATCAGGAACTTGTATAGAGAACTTCAAAAACCAAATCCATTCCTTCTTTCAAATTTTTAAGTATGATTTGTTTCACTTTTTCTTTCCTCTGTAATGATATCATAAATTGACTTTGTTTTTTTGAGCCTTTCTGAGGATATTGTAAGATACAACTCAGTGGTATCTAATCGCTCGTGACCTAAAAATATCTGAATAGTGCGTAAATCTACACCTTTTTCTAAAGAATGTGTGCCATATGAATGACGTAATGTGTGGGGATGAACTGACTTTTTTATGCCTGCTCTTTTTGCTGTTAAATTTACGATATTATAGATATTTCGTGTAGATAATTTTCCTTTCTTGCCTGAAAAGACATACTCATTATCATTGCTAGCACAAAAATCCATTAATTCTCCTTTTAGATTTTCTGGAATTCTAAATTGCCTATCTTTCTTTCCTTTTGCTTGCCTTATAGTCCCTATCCCTTCATCATAGTATAAGTCTTGTTTTTTTAAATTTGATAACTCAGAAACCCTCATACCTGTGGCATAAAGGAGATTAAGCATAAGCTTTGATTTTCTTGTTTTTGCTGCATTAATTAATTGGAAGACTTCATCAATGGTTAGGACTGTTGGAATTTTTTTCTCTTTTTTTGGTCGTCGTATATCAAAGGTTGGATCTTTCTTTAAGATGTTACTATAAGCAAATCTAATAGATGCTAGTGCTTGTAGTGTAGCTGATGAAGAGTTATTAGTAAGCCTTTCTGCCATAAACAATTTGACGTCTTGTTGTGTAATATCTTCTGGTTGTTTTTTAACCAAATCAAGGAGATCTCTATTTATTCTGAGATAATTTCTTAGGGTGTGGTTTGAGTATTTAACTATTTTAAGTTCAATCTCTAATTGTTTTAAAAATTCTTCAGGTGTCATTTTGGCTCTTTTTTTAGAGTTTAGTTGATAATAGCGTTCTATTTAAAGATTTCTAAAACTTCTGATAAGCCGCCTTATCAGAAGTTCTGTGCTTATTTGATTAAATAATCTTGTTTTTGATTGAAAGTTTTAAGCAATGGATATTTTTTGTTGTTACTATTTGAGAAGTAATTTAGAAAGGTTTAAAAGAGTGAAACTTTGATTAATTTTATGGCAATTATATATACAAATGGACGAATTGTTTATGGAGAGGGACAAACAAGAGTAGAATTAACAGGGATTTATACGCCGGCAGTAAACTTAGCAGATTGGTTAGATAGGGGCTATCTTTCAGGAATAGAACAACAAAAACTTACGGGATGCCAAATATATTCTAGTTTAATAATAGTAAAGATCCGAATTTAGTAGGGTTTTTTATTAATGCTTTAAAATTAACTGGAAGAGATAATTTTGAGGGATTATCTAGATTGGGTGTTTTAGAGGAAATAGCTAAAAGATGGGGGGAAAATGAGTCTATTAAGGTATTAATTAGTAAGACGCAAGATTTCCTAAAGAGAAGAATTGCTAGTGAAGGTGTTAAACCTGGAGCCAATTTTATACCTTTGCGAGGAAACAGGTTAAAGAATCGAAAAATAACCTCGGAGTAACTATCAAAGAGGGTTTTTACAAAAATTAATTAAGATATTGATTAAAAGATTTAGTTTTTTCTTGAAAATTTATCTACTTAAATAATCTTGTTTTTGATTAAATGTTTTAGCTGGAAAGGTTTAAAAGACGTGTTTTTGAAGATTAATCTATGAAAGACTTAAGAGATTCTGAAGAGTATGGTGTAAAGGTTAGAAAGGTTTATTCTTTTCCTGTTAATGGGGTGCAAATAGGGATAAGCTATAATGGTAGAAATTTAAACTATTTATTAGGGGCAATACTTTATACCCCAAGAGATTCTGTTGTTGGATGGGTGTTGAATTCTGCAGGATTACCAAAAAGAGGCAAAATGCAAGAGATAAGGCAAGGATTAGAAGTGCATTTGATAGAAAATGATCCATTTAGAGGTTTAACTGTTTTTGTTCGTGGAAATGATAAAAAAAGAGTAGCAAAGTTAACCAAAAGTTTAGAAAATGAAGAAACTTATAGGTGGTTAGGTGATGAAAAAAGAACTGAGCTTTTGGGTAAGGTAAGAGAAGAGTTAGAAAGATTAAAACTTATTATAGAAGACGGACAAACTTGTCGAATAGGAAGGCCGAGAGAAGGAAAATCAAGAACAGGCCTGGTATTAAAACAACTTACTAAATCTTGATTTGTAATTAGAAAGGTTTTAAAAGTTTTAGTTTAGATGTTGATTTATGAAACATTATGGTGATGGGCTTTCCGTAAAACTTGAAAATGGTTATATGTTATTGAAGTATCCTAATGTTGGCAGGCGCATTATAGTTAATGGGACAGATACTTCTGTTGTTCGTAATTTAAGAGTAGGCTTATCAAATGGCGAATATTCGGTTGTTTTTGATGCCTTAATTTCCAGCCAAAACTATTTTTTAGTGGGATTGGTTGTAAGGGCTTTAGAAAGAAGCCAGAATTTCTCTCAAGGTGGAAGAGGTAAAAGCGAAAAGATAAGGCTTCTAACCAAAACTCGTGAGAAGCTTATAAGGGGAAATGGAAGTTGTGAAGGCGGGCTTGAAAGAGCGATAATTTTGATTGAAAAAAAGATTGAAATCTTAGATGCGAGATCAACCAAGAAGTTAGGAAGGTGTGTTTTTAATGGTAGAGTTAATGGTGTTGGAACAAGCCTTTTAGCTTATGATTTTTAAAAATTTATGATTAAAACCTTTGATTTTTTCTATAATTATTTAATCCTTAAAATTTTCTTTATTTTTCTTCCTTCAATTAGTATCAAATAGGCGAGAATTGTTGTGGTTATTGCCAAAAAGTATTGTGAAAAGCCTATAATAATCCCTATACCGGCTATAAAGAATAAAGAAGCTGCGGTTGTAATACCGATAATTTTGCCTTTTGAATGTAAAATTGTGCCTGCACCTATAAAACCCATGCCCGTTATTATTGCGGCAGCTATTCTTGTTGGGTCTATATTTGGTAAATTAAGTGAAAGTGGTGCTAAGGTTAATACTGTAGAGGCTAAACAGACTAAGATATGCGTTCTTAGACCTGCTGCCCTGTGGATCTTTTCTCTTTCGTAGCCTACTAAACTGGCTAGGATAACTGCCAAAACAAGCTTAAATATTGCTTCTAGAATCATTTTCGACCTCTTTTTTAATTAATTTTTCCTGTGGAAGCAATATTTTGCCTCTTTCTGTTATAGCTAAGAATATTTGCCTTCCTTTCCTTGTTTTTTCTATGAAACCTAGCTCTTCCATGTTCTTGACAAAAATAGATATCATTGGCTTTATGTCTTCATAGGCCTTATCAGGGTATAAATCTTGTGTTATAAATTTCATAGGGAGCCAGCCTGTGTTTGATTCTTTTAATAAGACCGATAATCTTAGGAAGAATGATTTTTGAGTTTCTGTTAGGGAGTCGAAGGCTCTTTGCCAGACCTCTAGTTTTTCTTTTTCTGATGGTTGTTTTATAATTTCGTTTGTTTTTTCAGGAAGCTGTTTTATTGGTTGGATTGGTTCTTTTGTTAAAGCAATGTGCGAGACGGTTTCTAAGACCCCTTCTATTCTGTTTAATCTTGTAAATATTTCATTGAATCTATTTTCAGTAGAGGTTTGAGATGTAGCTAACCTACTAATATCTCCTTTTACATTTGAAAAGGAATTTTTTAGTGCATATTGTAATAACTGCCACTTATAATTAAATTCAATTTCCCTCTTTTTTCTCCAAAAAAACATATATTATAGATATTAAGCTTCTATTTAAAGATTTTTATATTATTGAGGGTTAATTAACGGTTAAGTGATCGTTAAGTTTGTTATTTTAGGCTTTAAAGTCATTATAATTTGTTTATAGCCATCGTTAATTAACGGTTAATTAACGGTTAAGTTAATTAAGTTAACGTTAAGTTAACTATTTATCACGAACTTTTGTTAGCTTAGATTTTTGTTTTAGAACAAGTATCAAAGTTCAAAAAGAGTTCTTTGATCTTTTGTGGAGTTTCTTAAAGCAAGTAGTTGATGCAATAATTTTAAGTCTTGGAACTCTTTTTTTAAAGAGAGTGAGACCTTTCTATTGAAATAGCGTTCTTTTACTATAGGTGCATTTTTGTTTAAGAGAGACATTACAATGACACGTATTGTATTTTCTGAGAGTTTAAGCTTTTGAGCTAAGTGAGAATAAGATGTGTCTAGATTTTCTGAGTTTAAATCGTGGATTGCTAATAAGAGCGAGATTTCCCGGTCTGTTAAGGAAGTGAGGGTCTTTGTTATTTCTTCTTTTAAACCTAGAATTACGGAAGTGAGGGTTTGAGCAGCATTTTCAGAAGGTTTAGGGTTAAAAGAGGGGTTTATTTGGGTGTTTTGGTCAAAAAAGTTGGAAGTGAGAGTTCTATCAATGGTATTTTCATGATTTGTCTGTGAAATGTCTTCATTTTTAGAGGTAGTTAGGTCATTTTCTTCAGAAGTGAGAGTTTCTATTGGTTTTTTTACATAAGTTGTTGGTTGTTGGTTGTTGTTTTCGAGTGAAGTGAGTGTTTGTTTTTGTAAGTTTTCTTCATTTGAAGTGACTGTGATTTCAGAAGTGAGAGACTTGTCTTCATCTTTGAAAAGAGAGGATTGATTATCCCTATAATTCTGGGGGAAAAGGTTAAATTTTTCTGAAAATTCGTCTATGAATTCATGTTTTACTTTGTGAAGGTTGTGTGTTGTTGGTTGTTGTTTATCATTGTTTAGCATTGTTGTGTGTTGTTGGTTGTTGTTTATTGTTGTTGGTTGTTGTTTATCATTGTTTAGAACCCCTTTATTTCCAGTGGAAAATTTAAATTCGTTTATTTCTTCCTTATTTTTTATAATTAAAGCTTTTATGTCTTTTAAATTTGAATTTATTATGTTTAAATCGCTTATTTTACTATTTAAAGTTAATTTTAGCTCTTTTAAACTGTTTTCTATCGTTAAATTGTGTTCTTTTACTTTTTTAAAAGATATTTTGACGTTTTCTTTGAAATAAAGGTCATTTTCAACCATAAAAGCCCCTAGTTAAATTAGTCGTTTGGGTTTAAAATGATTGTTGTTCGTTTATGATTGTTTAGCATTGTTTATGATCGTTTATGTGTGTTGTTGTTTGTTGTTTAGATAGTTTTTTGTTGTTTGTTTAAAAAATTAAATTGAAATTAATTAAAAAGAAAAAATTAACCAACATAATTACTGACGTCTGTTTTTGGTTTTAAAGCAGGCAATTGTATTTGGGGCGGTAAACCTACTTCTTGAGTCAGATTCAAAGCCATTATGTTAGCCTTTGTAAAGATAAAATTTAATACCTTTATAGCTACCTCTGAGGGTAGTTTTTTATCCTTTTTCCAGCTATTTAATAGATCTTTAGCTTCTTTTTCTTCTGCTAGATAAGAAACATGACCTTTTAAATTTAAAATACCGACTTTAGGCTCGTATTCTGTTGAAAACTCGAATAAAACACGAAGCATTTCTTTTTTCCCTTTTTCTAATGGAAAATCTTCTTTTTCTACACCTTTTATCTTGATGTCATTCTTTATACTTATTTGTCCTTTTGGTAGAGCTGTTTTTTCTACACTTAAACTATCAAAGTTAAAACCTACTATTGTCATTTTTAACACCTCGCAAAGTTGATAATTATTTGAGATAAGTGTTGTTTTTAAGGTTTATGTTTTTGATATAGAGACTAGCTATTAGAATCAAGTGTAATAAAGCTTTATTCGGTTAAAAGAACTACATTTCTTTAACTTCTTCTATGCCTAAAAGAGATAATCCTACACCCATAACATATTTATAGGCTTGAACCAAAGATAGTCTTGAAGCTTGCAGCTCTTTAGATTCCGCATTTATTACTGGATATTTTTCATAAAAAAGATTAAATAAAGAGGCTAATTTAAAGAGGTATTCTGTTAAATAGTGTGTTGTATATGTTTTTGCAGATTTTTCAAGTATTAAAGGGAAGTTACTTAAACTTTTTATTAAGTCTATTGTTTCTGGCTCTTTTAACAAAGTTATATCAATTTTTGCTTTTATTTTAGATTTAATCAATATTTTATTTGCCCTTACTAAAGAGTATTGTAAGTATGGTCCTGTTTCCCCTTGAAGAGATATTGATTCTTGAGGGTTAAATGTAATGTTTGTTATTGTTGAAAATTTAAGTAAATGATATTTTAATGAGGATAATGCAATTTTTTCTGCTAATCCCTGATCTTTGTTTTGCCGTTTTTTTAATTCTTCTTTTACCATGCCTGCTAGTTCGTCTATTAGATTATCTGCGTCAACTACTGTGCCTTCTCGTGATTTCATTCTACCTTCAGGAAGCAATACTAAACCATAACTTAAGTGGTGATAAGATTTAGCAAAAGGGAATTTTAGTAGTTCTAAAATCTTGAAAAGAACCTTGAAATGGTGGTCTTGTTCTGAGGCTGAGATTATTATGTAAGAATCTGCTTTAAAGTCTTCGTGTTTTAATTTGGCAAGATATAGGTCTTGGGTGATATATATTGAGGTGCCATCTTCCCTTAATAAGATCTTTCTACCTATGTTTTCTAAGTCTACTATTATTGCACCTTTCTCATCTTTTTGGAAATTTCCTTGTTTAAGCTCATTTAGAACCAGATCTTTGCCTTTTTTGTAGATTTTGCTTTCAAAATAAACCTTATTGAACTTTAAACCGAATCTCTTGTAGGTTTCGTTGAAGCCTTTTAAAGCCCAGGAATTCATCTTTTTCCATAATTTTATTGTTTGTTTATCACCCGACTCCCATTTTCTTAAGAGTTCTAATGCTTCTTGATCTAATTTAGGATTATCTTTAGATTTTTGTGCAAATAAAACGTAAAAGTCACCTACAAAGTGGTCTGGCTTTTTATTTGGAATCTTGTTGTTGCCCCATTTTTTATAAGCTAACATTGATTTACAAATATGAATACCTCGATCGTTGTTTAGATTGACTCTTATAACATTATAACCTTGGGATTCTAAGATATTTGAGATTGACTCGCCTAAGGCCATATTTCTTAAATGACCTAGATGCAATGGTTTGTTTGTATTTGGCGATGGAAACTCTATAACTACCTTTTTTTTGTTTGATTTTTTAAACCCGTATTTTTCCTTTTCTTTTAAGATTTTATTTAATATTGGTTCTAATGTTTTGTTGTCAAAATAAAAATTTAAATAAGGACCTATGACTTTGATTTCTTTTATTGTTTTACTTGGTTTTAGCTTATTTTTTAAATCTTGGGCTATTACTTTTGGATCTTTCTTTAAAACTTTAGATAATTGAAAACAAGGCAATGATAAATCGCCTAAATTTGTGTCTTTTGGGATTTCTAATAGACTTAATATTTCTGCTTCTTTTAAAGGCAATACTTTTGTTAATAAATTTGCTACTTCTTGTTTTAATTCCATTTTTTATTGAAGTTTAAAGGAATATTTAAAGGTGTTGTTGAGGATTATTAGTTAACTTTCTTCTAAGAAGATTTATATAGGATTAGGTTAATTTAAATTTATGATAACCGACTTAATTTTGGTCTATGCGACCCTATATGGATTAACACAAAAGATAGCGGATCTCCTTAATGAACATGGTTTAAAATGGTTTAAAGGTAGTGGTTTAATCTTTGGAATTTTTTGGGGTTTTTTTGGATCTCTCTTAGTTTTGAATAATAATCTGATCGCTAATGTAATCTTAGCAATGAACTTGGCTTACTTGGCTCGGGGGTTATTAGACTATACTAACCATCAGATTGCAGCAACGATGATTATTCTTGCCTTCTTTATATTTTCTACATTTAATCTCCCTTTGTTCTTTGGGTTCTTCTTTGTGTTTGTCGTATTTGGCAAGATTAAGGACTATATCACAGATACGTTAAAGAAAAAGAAAAGTATGTTTTTTCTGTTTAATTATTATATTATCCCGACTTTCTTGTATTCTCTATTTTTTAAACAATGGGATTTATTTTTTGTTTTTTTACTGCACACATTAGCTTATGAGTTTGTGAGGTTTGTGGCTAAAAAAAGGGGTATTTCTAAACCTTAGATGATTAAAAATTTATAATTTTATAACCACAAACACCTAAGTTATATATCTCGGTTTTCCCTAATTTAGATTTACCTTTTCCTTCATGGATGTGACCACAGAAAACGTATCTTGGTTTTGTTCTTTTGATGTAAGCTAAGATTAGTTTACTTCCTGCGTGTTTTCCCTGCCAGTGCTTTGGGGCAAATTTTGCAGTAACTTTATCCAAGATACCGTAGGGGGGCTGATGACAAACTAAAATATCAAGGTGTCCAATTTTCCGTAAGGCTTCACTTGTTTTTTCTGTTTGTTTCTTGGCAATTCTTGATTTCTTTTTGTCATATGGAACAAATGATTTAACCCAATCCCTATCAAGGTAATATTCTAAACCACCAATTCTTATTCCTTGGATAGATAAAACTTTGTTATTAATAACCAAAACAGTTTCTAAGGTATTTAATTCGTCTGTTAATAATGGTAGAGGGAGACCTATCCTTTTAGATTTTTTTCTTGTTTCATAGTTTGTGCTTTCTACGTTTCCAAAAATGGTGTAAACAGGTGCAAATTTTGAAAGGTATTTTATTATTCTTAAAGTTGTAGTGTAGGCTTCCATAAAGGCCTTTTTTTCTTGTCTTGGAGAATATTTCCTTTCAGACAAACCTTTTTTCTTTCTTTCTATGTTCTCAAAGGCCATCTTCCGCATTAAACTTGCACTACCCAGATCGCCCGTAAGAAGAATCAAATCTATGTTTTTGATTGGGATTTGTTTAACAGCTTCTAAATCTCCGTGTGGATCGCCGATAGCTAGAATTTTCATTTTAATTTCTTAATAAAGGAATCTTTAAATATTTATTGTTTTAGATTATGCTAATGTCAAAGATAAGCGAGAATAAAAAAGAATTATTACAAAGAGAGATTTTAGGCATCTTGTATCAGAACTACCCTAAAATGCTGTTTACTAATGAATTAAGCGAGCTAATGATAAGAGATGATGAATTCATATTGGATTTATTGAAGGATTTGAAAAAAAGAAATTTAGTTAAATGCTTGGAGAATGGAAGAAGTGGTAAGGTAAAAAGAAAGTGGGGAATGGGTAAAGAAATACATCAGAAGTATAAGAAGATAGGGTATTAATAAGAAAAAAATGTATGTTAAATCTTTAAAATGCTATTTGCTGAGCGGTATAAATCTAGGGCTTTTCTTAATTCTTCTATGTTTATGCCTGCTGCGTTTAGAAGGTCTACTCTTTCATCTAAAGTGGGTGGAATTTTTTTCGAGTCGCCTTCGGCGTCTGAACTTACCCCGAAGAAACGAGCAAGGTCGTCAAGATGGATGAGGCCACCGAAACCAAGGTCGAAGTCGCCGTCAACAACAAGCAAGTTTGATGTATCTCTATCTGAGATATACCAATTTCCATATTTGTTTGCGCCTAAGCCTCTAAGTGTGTTTACATAACTTTTTGATTGTTCTCTTCCACCAGCTCTTGACATAAATAGTGGGTTTTCTATTAAGTTATCTAAGGGATGCTTATTTGAAGATAGGGCTTGTGATTCTGATTCAGTTAATACTATACCATAAGCAACCCTTTGAAGTTTAATTATGTCTTCTTGATTAAAATCTTTAAATTTTGCAAAAGGAAAGAGAGTAATTTTATTATCAATATGCCCTTGTTTTACTGCCAATACTAATCGACTAACTTCTTCATCTGTTAGTCTTCCTGCGCCATTAACTAAGCCTTTTGGGTGTGTTAATGCTTGTTCTATTCTTTTTGGAGTATTAAGAACATAACCACCATGAACTATTAAGTCATAACCTTCTATACGGGTTTCTTCTGTTAAAAGAGTATACCCTTTCCAAAATGGATGCTCTAAATCAGAGTGTTTTATTCTTTGTTCGACTAAATTTGGGGCTGTAAATACAAAACCATCTTTGTTTGCATAAGCTTGAGCCCCTCTAAGAGCTTTTGGAATTCCATTCTCTTCTAAGGCTTCGAATGGTTTTCCTTCTCTGCTTTTTCCTTCTCTGCTTAGAGTAACTGTTTCCTGGAAATCTATTGTATCGTTTGACATTTTTGGTTAAACCTCTTAAATTTATAGATTTTAAGGGTTTATAAAACTTTCTGATTTGTTACTCTTAAAGAGTGGGGTTTATTTTGTGAATTTTTTATATAAATCTTCTTTGGTTTTCCAGTCTAAGGCTAATTTAAGAACTTCTTCTATGGTTGAAACTGGATAAATAGTAATTA
>Ga0209541_10016793_pt1 | contig 10786 bp, 11 predicted proteins | sample RifCSPlowO2_01_FD_184027 | JGI IMG/M metagenome (GOLD analysis project Ga0209541, IMG submission 184027) | Groundwater microbial communities from Rifle, Colorado - Rifle CSP2_plank lowO2_0.1 (SPAdes) (version 2) | ecosystem: Environmental > Aquatic > Deep subsurface > Groundwater | place... | reverse complement strand
AAAATTACAACAAGGCAGATGACAGCTTTGAACTTTATGCATTGATAAATGCAACCGGAAATGATGAAATTATAATCAAGAGATATTATTACACCCAAAAAGGTGAAGAAATGGCTTCTGATTTTATAAAATTCATAAAGAGCAAGTTCAGCCATAACAACTATGACTCTGGAATGTTCAGCCACAACCTCATTATGATAAACAGGTTTGACGAGATAGAAGAAAAGATAATAACCTTCATAAAAAGGGCAAATGACAGGATAAAAGACTTCAAGAACTTCAAGTCAAGCATGAGCTATTTTGAAATGAATAATGTAATGAACAACCTGAGCTCTAATTTTTAATAATTTCATTCAATAATTCTGAAAATTTCTCTGTTTTCATATCATCCCAAGTGTAATGCCCATGTTTCTTAAGTTCTATCACTTTTCCGCCTAAATTTTTGCGATATATCTTCAAACTTTCTTTTCCATCTTTTTCCTCATCATCAGCAGTGAACATCAAAATTTCTCTTACTCTATTTTTAATAGTTTCATCAATATTAAATTCATAGAATTGTCTTCTTATTTGATAAAATTCTCCTGTTCCATATGGGATCTTCCATGGAGCAACTAAAATCAATTTGTTTACCCTTAGCTTATTCTCTGACAGATACCTTACTAAGAAAGCACATCCACAACTATGACCCACCAATATTGTATCTTCATCTATAGAATACTTTTCAAATTCATTTTTGAATTTATCGTAAACTGGCTCCCAAGGCTCCGGCATTAATGGAGTTTCAGTTTTTATTCCTTTTTTTGTTAATTCTCTTTTTATCCAAGGAATCCAGTGCTTGTCATAAGTTCTTCTTTTCAGGCCTATTGCCTTTTCAACATTAGAAGGACATCCATGAATAATAATGCAGTTTTTTTCCATTTTATTAATTTCGTTTTATAAATGCACCAACCGGGATTTGAACCCGGGTCACGACCTTGGCAAGGTCGCATTCTACCACTGAACTATTGGTGCATAACAACGACTATATCAACCCAAAAGAAAAGCAGTTTAAAAGTTTTTTTATAACCTCTAGATTATCAAAATAAAACATTAATTCAATAAATCTTTTAAGCTCTTAATATCGGATATATAATAATCTGGATTTGCTTCCATTAGTTTTTCTTTTGATTGATATCCCCAACCTAATGCAACAGTTACTACCCCTGCTTTTTTACCAGCATCAATGTCATGAGTCACATCTCCAATATACATAGTTTTTTTGGGATGAAAATTATTCCTTTTAGTTATCTCTAATATCATTTCAACCTTATCATGAATCCCCCCATTAATCTCATTGAAATATGACTCGATTCCGTAATTCTTTGCCTCTTTAATCAATTTATCATAAGGGTGGGAACTAATTACGATTATATTAATACCAAGAGATTTTAATCTTTCAAGTTCAGTTTTAACACCATCATAGATGAGTGGTTCATCAACTTGATGAATTGCTTCAGCATATAACTTATCCTCTTGTTCTTTTGTTAATTCAGGAATGTATTTATTCCAAAAAACCATATATGGAAGGGTAAATTCTCTTTTATATTCTTCCATTGAAATAGGCTCTCTTCCTAATTTTTTGAAAACCAACATTGATGCTTGATAGACTGAAGTAAAATCATCACTTAATGTTCCTGACCAATCAAAAATTATATTTTTTATTTTCATATTATTCCAAATTTGATAAAGATTAAAAATCTTCTTATAATTTTTTTATAGATAATTTTATATATACCGTATAGAATATAAATTATAATGAATCAAAAGTATGATATCCACAATTATTTATTTATGGGATTATTCCTGATAGTTGCGATAATCTCCTTTTTTGTGATAAAAGACATGGTATTTGCAATACTTTACAGCATAGTTCTTGCATTCTTTTTTTATCCACTGTATGACAGGATAAATTCATTAATCAAAGTCAAATCCATTTCAGCAATAATTGTCATATTCATAATAGTATTTCTAGTGACAACACCCCTTGTCTTTGTCTCAAACAGGCTTATCCATGAAAGCATTGAGTTTTATGGCATAATAAAAGATATTGACTTTGAATCAGCTCCTTTGTTAAAGGAAGGACTGCAGAATGTGATAACTACCATAACCAACGCTGCAAAGGATTTTTTAAATTCCCTGCCAACAAGACTGGTCAATATATTTGTGAGCCTGTTCCTGCTCTTTTACTTCTTTATTGATGGAAAAACGCTCTTTGAGAATTTCAAGAAATTACTTCCGTTAGACAAAAAAAAGAGGGATTCTTATTTTGCAGAATTCAGAAATGTCGCCTACAGCGTTGTTTATGGCTCAATATTGATGGGGATAATAACCGGGATATTATTTGGCATTGGGTTTTATATCTTTAACGTTGATTCACCGATAATTCTTGCCTTCATTGTCATGATACTGGTCATACTTCCAATTGTTGGCAGTGCTCTTATATGGATTCCTGTTGCAGTCCTGAAGATAATAAATGGTTATTCTGCGGATGGAATCGGGCTCATTATTTACGGATCAATCATCAGCTTATCGGGAAGCCTATTGTCATACAAAATCATAAGCACAAGAGCAAAGATGCATCCTGCACTGACTGTGATTGGAGTTATAGGAGGATTAAAATTTTTTGGTTTTATAGGAATAATATTCGGCCCTTTTGTTCTTGTATTATTAATAATGATGCTGAAATATCTGATCATCAAAAGATAAATTTATATATTTTGCAATAAAAAATTATCCATGAAAAGAGAGGGATTGTATTTTTTTTAAAAAATGAATCTGAGAATTAGAGACCTGAGCTTCTCAACAGGGGGGCCTTTTGTAGCAATAATGCACAAGGATGATGCAAAGGAGATAGACCTTCATGCAGGAGACAGGATAGTCGTAAAAAAGAACGGGAATGAGATAATTTCTGTTGTTGATCTGTCTGAAGACCATAATATAAAAAAAGGAGAGATAGGCCTGTTTGATGAAGTCCTTGAAAGATTAAATGCAAGAAAAGGAAATGTCAACATAAGCCTGGCAAAAAGACTGAAAAGCCTTTCATACATAAGAAAAAAGCTTGAAGGAAAAAGGCTCAATAAAAAGGAAATATTTGAGATAATAAAAGATGTGAACAGCAACAATCTGAATGAGGTTGAGCTGACTTATTTTGTTTCCGGATGCTACGGCCATGGGCTGAATATGCAGGAAGTTGAATATCTTACTGATGCCATTGTCAAGGCTGGACATAAATTAAACCTGAAAAAATATCCCATTGTAGACAAGCATTCCATCGGAGGAATTCCAGGCAACAGAACAACCATGATAGTAGTGCCAATAATTGCCTCTTTGGGATATACAATACCAAAGACGAGCTCAAGGGCAATATCCAGCCCTGCAGGAACAGCAGACACAATGGAAGCACTGACCCAGGTTAATTTTAATGTTAAAGATATAGAGAAAATTGTTGAAAAAACAAATGGGTGCATAGTTTGGGGGGGAGCTGTTGATTTAGCTTCAGCTGATGACAAGATGATAAAAGTAAGAAATCCATTAAGGCTTGATCCCGAAGGATTACTACTTGCTTCTATAATGGCGAAGAAAAAGGCAGTGAATGCATCACATGTTCTGATAGACATTCCGGTTGGAAAAGGGGCAAAGATAGAAAGAAAAAAAGAAGCAAGAAATCTGAAGAGAAGATTCCTGAAATTAGGAAAAGATCTAAAGATAAAGATGAAAGTCATAATAACAAACGGAAATGAACCAATAGGAAATGGCATTGGCCCAAATCTTGAAGCAAAGGATGTTCTTAATGTGCTTATGGGAAAAGGACCCGAGGATTTGAGGGAGAAGGCAATAAAAATGGCAACAATAATCCTAAAAATGCTCAATGCAAGAGATGCAAGAAGAAGAGTTCTTGGTTCACTTGATTCAGGAAAGGCATATGAAAAGATGAAAGAAATAATAAAAGCCCAGAAGGGAAACATATTCCGGCCTGAGCAATTAAAGGATGCAAAATTCAAAAAAGAGATTTATGCTGGAAAAAAAGGAAAAATAACCGAGGTCAGCAACAAGGATGTTTCAAAGATAGCAAGAATTGCCGGAGCTCCGCAGGACAGGACCGCAGGGGTATATCTAAATAAAAAATTAAAGGACAAAACCAACAAAGATGAACTGCTGTTTACAGTTTATTCAAGCAGCAAGAAAAGACTGAATTATGCTCTTGAACTGGTAAAGGAGAGAAACCCTTATATTATTTCTTCAGGAATTTTCTGGCATCATCCCAATAAGCAATTAAAAGAATTACAAAAAGCAGAATAATCACAAGAACACCCTCCTGAGTGAAAAAGTATGAGGGATATTTTGTCATGTGCTCTTCAACTGTCTTTAATGGATATGTGTTTATATCAAAAACAAAATTCCACCTTGAATCAAGAAATATAATCACTTCTATCAATCTTTGGTATAATGGCCAGAACAATGCAACTTTTCCAACAGTTAAGTCAAGAACAAGATGAGACATCAAGTAATAGAACGATATCCAAAAAACTTTCAGGCTTCTGCTGAGCATGTATATCATCAGGCTTAATAAAACAGGAAAAAATATATTGTGAAACAAAGACCTATGGGTAAAATCTATGAAAAAATCCATATCAGGAACCAAAGTGAGGAATGCAAGCCCAACTGCAAGCTTCTTGTCAATTCTCGGGAATGCTACCAGCAGGATTAATAATGGAATAATAAAGTGCATAAGCGGTTCCATAAGATTTTTAACTGATGCTTATTTATAAGATTTATGCCAGCGTCCCATAACTCGGTATTGGATTCGCCCCGAAAGCGAACGTCCTATGGACATCCAGGTTCAAATCCTGGCGCTGGCGTTACACTCTTAATTTTTTTATATCTTCAACAGAATGAATATGAATTTCTTTTTCATGGCTCAAATAACCATTCAGCAATCCCTCCTTGGCTAATTTTGGGAAAATATGATCTTCCAAGCTAGAACCTTGATATTCAAATATCCTTGGATCCGTGATAAATATGGGAGAAAAAACCAGGTTGCTGTCTGATTTTCTCGGCTTTTGATTAAACTCTATTACCTGCTTTCCCTCAACCTTGCATATTCCTTTCTTTGAAACATCAGGAGAAGTTGTCAGCATGATTGTAACCAATGGACTGCTTATCAGATGATCCTTCCACAATTCCCTGAGATGAATCTTGTCAAAAATCAGATCATTGAACAAAACAAGAAATTCAGAATTTATTTTTCCTTTCAAATGCCTTAGAGTATCTGCTGTTCCCTCAGCTGATTTTTCTTCAATATAATTTATATTCACGCCATACTCAGAGCCATCCCTCATCACATAAAAGACATTAGTCAAAACTTCCTTCGGCGCTATTATAATCACTTTCTTGAAATCATTCTCCCTTAATTTCATCACTGCCATCTCAATCAATGTTTTGCTCCTTATTTTTGCAGTCAGCCTGTACTGGTTTTCTGAAAGTTTTTGCTTTTCCAAAGGCCCTCCGGAAAGAATCACTGCGGTCTTGCTGCTGCCCAATGATTTAAAAATCAAATGCTCTATCGCCTGAGACCTGTTTCTTATGTTAATATTGTCTATTATTGAGTCTATGCTCTCCAGGGCTTTTCTGTTGATTGTTATTGATATCTTTTTTTTCATATATCACGCTGAAAGAAATAATATATATAAATATATCGGATAAAGTAGGATTAAGGTAAGATATATAAAGAAAGACTTAAAATATTTTATATGAATGTTAAAATGGGGTTGATTATTCCTTGGAAACAAAAAAAGTTTTAGTCACTGGAGGAGCTGGCTTTATAGGGAGCCACTTATGCAAGTATTTACTAGATAGAAATTATGAGGTGATATGCCTTGACAATTTTTTTACTGGAAATAAAAAAAATATCCTTCCCTTAATACATAACCACAATTTTGAGCTTGTGAGGCATGACTTAAGCCATCCCATTCATCTCGAAGTTGATCAAATTTATAATCTGGCATGCCCTGCATCCCCAATTCATTATCAATATAATCCTATAAAGACAATAAAAATGAGCACAATCGGAGTTATCCATATGCTTGGGTTGGCAAAAAGAGTCAAGGCAAGAATATTACAAGCATCTACATCTGAAGTTTATGGAGATCCAAAAGAGCATCCGCAGAAAGAAAGCTATGTTGGTAATGTAAATCCGATAGGGATTAGATCTTGTTTTTCTGAAGATACAGAAATTTTAACAGAAGACGGATGGAAATTATTCAAAGATTTAACAAAAGATGATAAAATTTTAACTTTGGGAGAAAATGATTATGTAAAATATCATAAACCTACTGAGATAATTAAAGAAAGATATGAAGGGGAATTGATAGAATTCAAAAATTCCAAAATAGATTTATTAGTTACACCAAATCACAAGATGTATGTCAAAAAAAGGGGTAAAAAGAATTTCGATCAAGTATCGGCTTTTGAGAATATAAGGTGGGAAAGATCCAACATGAAGAAAGATGCTAGATGGAATGGCAGTGAAAAAAAATATTTTTATCTTCCCAAAGTTAAAAATAATAAATTTGGAGATATAAAAAAGATAAATATGGATGTTTGGTTAGAATTTTTTGGTTATTATATAACTGAAGGATGTGTTTATTTAAGGAAAAGGGTTAGAAATGTAAAGGGGAAAAATTATAACACTTTAGATTATAATATCTTAATAGCTCAAGATAAAAAAAATGAACTTGAAAGAGAAAAGATAACTAATTGCTTAAAAAAAATGCCTTTTACTTTTTTTTCTTCTGATGATCACCAGTTTAGAATTTGCAATAAACAATTAGCTCTTTATCTCATAAAATTTGGTAAGGCAAAAGAGAAATATATTCCAAAAGAACTCAAGAATGTTTCAGAAAGGCAATTAAGGATTTTATTTGGTGCATTGATGCTTGGAGATGGATCAAAAAAAGGAGAAACATTTTATTCAAGTTCTTATAAATTAATCAGCGATTTTCAAGAGATTTTATTAAAAATAAAAATAGGGGGTAGCATATTTGAAAATGATAAAAGAAAGAAGAATTCTGTTTACTCTATTAATATACTAAAAAAAGAAAAAAAGAATTTTCTTACCCCAAAATATCCAAAAAGGGTAATAAAGAAATATAATGGTTTTGTTTATTGTGTTAATGTTCCAAGTCATGTAATTTATGTAAGAAGAAATGGTAAAGCTTTATTTTGCGGTAATTGCTACGATGAAGGCAAGAGAGTTGCTGAAACTTTGTTTATGGATTACCACAGGCAAAATAAGGTTGATATAAAAATAGCAAGAATATTCAACACTTACGGCCCTAACATGAGCATGAATGACGGAAGAGTCATGTCTAACTTCATTATTCAGGCGTTGAAAGGCGAGCCAATAACAATTTACGGTGATGGAAACCAGACAAGAAGTTTTTGCTATGTCTCTGACTTGGTTGAAGGCTTGTATAAACTAATGAACAAGGAAGATTTTACTGGGCCTGTCAATCTCGGAAATCCTGGAGAGATTACAATGAAAGAACTAGCTGAGAAAATCATTGAGTTCACTGGAACAAAATCTGAAATTATTCATAAGGAATTGCCACAAGACGATCCTGTAAGAAGATGCCCAGATATCACATTAGCCAAAGAGAAACTAGAATGGCAGCCAAAAGTCAAATGGGAGCATGGCTTGATGGAAACCATCAATTATTTCAAAAGTGTCTTAAGGTTATAGGTGAACAATGAAGATAAGCTTTCTAATGGCAGCGCATAATGAGGAGAAAATAATAAGGAAACCCCTTGAAAATTTTAAGAAAATTCATTCAATGGACAAGGATGCAGAATTCCTGATAGGGCTTGATGGATGCACTGACAGAACTTTAAGTATAATAAAAGAATATCCTTTTGTGAAATACCTTGACTTAAAAGGAAGAAATGGAAAGCCAAATGTAATCAACAAATTAGTCAAAAATTCAGGGGGAAATGTAATAATAATCCATGATGCAGACTGGATATTCAATGTAGAAAACAAAAATAAACTAAAAGAACTAAAAGATGAATTCAAAGACAAGAAGTTGGGTGGTATTGCAGAATCATATCCCATAGAATATGTTCCTGATGAAATAAACAACATTAAATCATTGGGTCATTTAGGAAGCTTATGGGGGAATTACTTCTGGATGGATTTTCAAAAGAAGAAATATACCTATAAAAAAGATAAGAAGTTATATGCGAAATTCTCAAAAGATAGTTTTCCATTTTTAGCAAATATATTCAGAAAAGAATTTTATAATGAAAATATAACACTTGGCGATGATTTTGAGAGGCCTATAGACATTTTAAACAAAGGCTATAAAGTTTTGGTTAAAGAAGATGAAAGTTTCCCGAGAATGATTGCTGCATACTCTGTGACAAGATTTAAAGATATAGCAAAGCAAAAAGAAAGAACAGCATTAGCAAGAGATCAGGTGTTTAACAAGTATGGGATTAAAATAAATTTGTTTAATTTTTATCTCCCACTGTTTTTCTATTCATTAAAAAATCTAAACAAGATAAATAACGCCAAGGGAAGATTTGCATTCTTTGTTTGGCTGACAACATTCGGGATTGGCACTTTAAAGAATAAGATAAGATTAAAGAAGAAATCAACGAAAGAAGGCTGGCTGATGAGGGCAAAAAGATGAAGCTTTCAATAATAATGCCTGTTTACAACGAGGAAAAAACATTATTGGAGATCTACAATAAAGTAAAGAATGTCAATATAGGCAGTATAGAAAAAGAGATAATTATAGTAAATGACTGCTCCAAGGACAATTCATGGAAGATTATCCAGGGAATAAAAGATAAGAATGTGAAAAAATTATATCACAATGTTAACAAAGGAAAAGGAGGAGCAATTAAAACTGCCTTGAAGGAAGTTAAAGGAGATTATGTGATAATACAGGATGGAGATTTGGAATATAATCCTGAAGAATATAACAAATTATTAAAATATATTAATGAATATAATATTATTTATGGTTCAAGGCTAATGGGGGAAATAAAAGGTTTTAATGTGCCCTTGCATTTTATAGGCAATAAGATATTATCAATAGCTACAAGCATTTTGTACGGAAAAAAGATAACTGACATGGAAACCTGCTACAAATTAATAAGGGCTGATATCATAAAAAACATGAAAATAGATTCAAACAGGTTTGATTTCGAGCCGGAGGTCACCGCAAAACTTCTCAAGAGCAGGCACAAAATAAAGGAAGTTCCAATAACTTACAACTGCAGGTCTTTTGAGGAAGGAAAAAAAATCACGTGGAGGGACGGGGTAAAAGCACTGTTTGTTCTTTTTAAATACAGGTTTGTAAATTAATTCCTAAATTTATTTGTATAAAGTAGATCCAAGAAAGTATAATTTACCTTGGAGAAATTATGATGTTGAAACTAAGTATAAACCTGATGCTGTAATAGAAGAATTCTCTGATTTGATTGATATTCTGACTTAAACCTTCATCAATCCTCTCTTAAACAGGAATATAGTGCCTATCTCTGAAAAAATTGTAAGTATTGTATTCACTCCAACGGTTTTTAGAGAATATGGCGTAAATGTAAAGTAATGCAATACAAAGGTTATCACAAAAGCAAGAATTGCAACTGGTACTGTGCCTACAATATAAGCCTTAATTCCTTTATATTTATCAGAGACTGTCTAATCAAGTCTTCCTGTAAATCCTCCCAGAAAAACCTGAAGAGCATTTCTTTCAGAGCGGCAAATATCGTCAAAAAAATATTGCCATTCAAATTTATGAAAAAAGTTATCAATCCGAAGCTTGTTATTGAAATCAAACTTATCTTCAGTTGAAGATTCTATTCATTAAGCAACACCTTAATTTATATTAATACCTTTTTCCACAGCTTCTTTTACAATTGTAACCTGCCTTTTTAACTTACTAAATTCTTCTGGAGTGTAACATAAGAAATCCACGGGATAATCAATATCCCAATATTTATACATTCTTGAACCCCTTTTGATAAAATCCAACTTTCTAAATTTTTTACTAACAATAATCAGATCAAAATCGCTCCATCTATGGGGTTTTCCATAAGCCCTTGAACCAAATAATATTATCCTATCTGTAGGAATATCTTTATTTAAATTCTTCTTAAATTTTTTAATATAATTTAAATATTTTTTTCTGTCCATTTTAAAATTTTTCTAGCAAAAGAAAGATATCTTTTTGCTTTTTCTGATTTATTATTTAGTTCTGGAGTATCGGGATATCTTGCTGTTATGTAAATAATTGTAAGTTCTCTGCATAATTCTCTCAAACCTTCGGGCAAATTGACTTTTTTAGCAAGAATGTTTAAATCATGCACCTTAATTATGTTATCTGATTGATTGAGAAGAACTGATTTTAGAGCCTTCTCAACTGATTGCTGACAAAACAAACAACATTCCTCATATTTCTTCCCCTTAAGCAGGTATTCTGCTGTATCCCAATCTTTTTTAGATCTTTCAAACCATCTTTTAACTTCTTCTTTCATTATTTTATATAATATGTTTATAATTTTTAAATTTATTCATTCATTAAACAACACCTTAATTATATTAGCATACGCAGGCCTTGTCACAAATACTCCGACAGTCACGCCGATTATCGTTGCTATTGCAAATCCCTTCAATAATCCAACGCCTGCAAGCAGCAAGGGAATCATTGATGCAACTGCAGTGAAATAAGCCGTCATTATG
>Ga0209541_10016791_pt1 | contig 10787 bp, 15 predicted proteins | sample RifCSPlowO2_01_FD_184027 | JGI IMG/M metagenome (GOLD analysis project Ga0209541, IMG submission 184027) | Groundwater microbial communities from Rifle, Colorado - Rifle CSP2_plank lowO2_0.1 (SPAdes) (version 2) | ecosystem: Environmental > Aquatic > Deep subsurface > Groundwater | place... | reverse complement strand
AAGTGAGAGTCAAACTTTGCTTATGAGATTATTATACTCTAAGAATTGTGTTGCATATAATGACGGATTAAGAACATACCCTGGGGTTGTTGATTTAGGTAAATTTACAGAAGAAAATTTAAATAAATGTTATGCTGTTAAAGATACTTTAGTTGGATTGAATTTTATACTTAAAGATTTTACTGGTAATATTGTAAAGGAAGCTAAGCTAAGTGATATTTCAGTTGATTTATGTGATATACATACAAAAAATTTTGATTGTGTTAAGCTCGATCCAATTTATGTACTTTATTTTAATGAAGGTATTAAAACAGGAGGCATTGTATCAAGTACAGTAATATTAAAACATGAATAAGAAAGGCTTAGAATCATTAATGCTTGACCCATATGGGTTTATTACATTATCTGTATTACTTGTTATATTCTTACTGTTGATGTATTTGGCAGGAACTGTTAATGCAAATAAGTCAAATGTTGATAATGTAATCAATCCTTCTGAGATTTTATTATTAAATTATTTAAGAAGCGATGTGGAAGTTGATTTGAATAATGATAAGATTGTGGAATCTGTGAATATGGCAGATTTAATAGTAATGAGCTTTGATAATGAAGATTATAATAAAAAACTGAAGGAGGCTACTAAAAATATTTTAAGCAAGGCAAAGCCTTATGGTGAATGGGGTTGGAGGATTATAATTAAAAATGATGATAAAATATTACTAAATTTGGTTGAAAGTCCAACTAGAGGAGACATACCTAGAAGTCATAAAGAACTATTTATTAATGCAACCATTCCAAACGATGATAACAAAATAATATCAATAATTATGTATCCGGGGTATTTATGAAGTTAATATGATCAACAATAAAGGGTTTTTTACAATTCCATTAGTTGTATTCATGCTAATATTTATAGGTTTTACTTCTTATCTATTTATTATTTCTGATAAAACTTCAAATTATGTCCATATTGGTGGGACTGCTTCTAATATTTTCTCTGTGTACCAAGAAGCTGAGAAGGCTTTATTCTTTATAGATAAGTCAGCAGAGTATAGTGTATATAAGACTTTGAGAAATATTAATTTAGATTTTAAGACAAATTGTGGTAAGAAAGATAATTATATATTATTAGTGTTAGGGGAACAAACTTGCTTTTTTGATGAGAATTTATTTAACAATAATTTTAATAGTGTCTTTAATAATTATTTATCAGATTATACTGCTTCTTATGATAAAATTGATATTAATAATTTAATATATACCTTGGAATTTAGTGATTATGGGGTTATTGGTAGAAGTAAAGAATTATTGGTATTAAATAGGAGCAATATAACTTATAGTGTAGAACCTTCATTTAAGGTTAAATTAGATTTTAACATAAAAGAGGTATTCTTAGATACCCATAATAAGATAAAAGAGATATATTTATCCTGTAAAAGTGATAAAACCTGTTGGGAAGATAAAAAAATCGAAGGGATTATTGTACAGGACAATGGAAAATTATTTATTATAGAAGTTGATACTGGACATAGATTTGGTTTATATGATGAAAAACTAGTCTTGAGGTTTGGTCTGAATTTTGAGACAAACCCCTTATTTAGGTGAAATATAATGTATGGTATTAGTTATGAAGAAATAGTTAAGAAAATTAAAGAAGAGAAAGGTATAAGTGAACAAGAGATTGGAGTATATGTAAATAAGAAGTTAGAACAATATGGGGATCTAATTAGTAGGGAAGGCGCAATCCATATAGTGGCTAATGAATTAAAAGTAAAAGTATTTGACGATAGTTTGTCTAATAGGAAATTCAAAGTTTCTAATGTTTTACCTGGAATGAATTTTGTTAATGTTGATGTTAAGGTAGTTAGCGTTGGGGATGTTAGAAGTTTTAAGACTGAAAAACGAGAAGGAAGGGTAGTTAATATTGTTGTTGGGGATGAGACAGGGATTGTGAGATTAGTTTTATGGGATGAAAAATATATTGCTTTAGTTGAAAAGGGCGAAATTAAATCTGGGGAAATATTAAGAGTGAAGAATGCGTATTCTCGAGGTACTGATGTATTTCCAGAGTTACATATTGGGGGTAGAGGGGTTATTTCTTTAAATCCTGAGGGGGTTGAAGTCGGAGAACCTGTAATGATGAAAAAAAGCTTCCTTAAGAAGAAAATTGCAGACCTAAAGGATAATGATGCTGTTGAAATAGCTGGGACTTTGGTGCAGGTTTTTGAACCAAGATTTTATAATTCTTGTTCTAGTTGTGGCAAGAAAGTTGAGGTAGACGGAACTTTCTTTAAATGTAGTTTACATGGTCAAGTTACTCCTGTAGATGTACCTATAATAAATATTTTCTTAGATGATGGTAGTGATAATGTAAGGGTGGTTTTATTTAGAGATTTAGTTACTAAACTTATCGGAGAAAACCCTATTAAGTATAAAGATAATCCTGCTGAGTTTGAAGGAATTAGAAATGATATGTTAGGTAAGCAGTATAGGATTAGCGGTAGGGTAAATAGAAATGCCATGTTTGACAGAGTTGAGTTTATGGCACAAGATATTAGTGAATTGAATGCCTTAGACCTAGCAGATGACATCTTGAAAGAAATAGACTCCAAATTCTAAAATTTCTATTTTTGTTTAGGAGAAAATTGAAGTATATGCTATATATTAGAAAAGTATTTAAGTTATAACTACATGTTATTTTTATTCAACTATAAAAGGGTGAGATTCAAATGGCTGCAAGAAGAAAAGCTGGTGCTAGAAGAAAGAGAGAATAAACATAATGTAGCGACTTTTTAGTTTCTAAATTCTTTTTAAATTTCTTTTAGATTATTTATTAAATGCTTAATATTATTGAACCAGTAATAATTATTATTGTAGCAATTATCCTCTGCCATAGATGTTCTTTTTCTTTCATTAATGTTATGCCTCCTATAACAGTCAAGAGTGTACTAAGCTGGATTAATGGATAAACAAGAGTAATATCTGCCAGAGAGAATGCTTTTAATGTAAAATAATATGTGATGGTAGCGATGAAAATTGTAATTACTGCTGATTTTCCTCTTATTTTGAAAAGATGTCTGATATGGTGAGATCTTTTTGGCAGAAATGCCAGCAAAATTAACATTGGAAAGAGATATACCAAAAATCCGTAGACTTCTGGCTTAAACCATCTTAATGACAATTTATCTGCAATTGCCACAGTTGCACTTAATATTGCAGCCCCAATTGTCCATTTTACTCCTGGATCTGAAAATCTTCCAAATTTTCTTTCTGGATGCCACATTAATAAAGAAATACCTATAAACATTATAACTGTACCAATTATTCTATTTGATGTAACTAATTCCCCTAGAAGCAGAATTCCAAGTATTAATGTCCAAATAAGTTTAGATTGATTTAATGGATCTCTAATTGAAACTTCTGTACCTTTGTAAGATTTATAAGTTGAGAAAGAAACTAAAGCCCATAGTAAGGATGCTATGGCTAAAACTATATATGCCTCAATAGATTTTGGCAGTGAGAAATTTATTATAGCTATAGGTAAAAAAATTATAGAAGATATTATTTGTGTCATTAAAGCAAAAGCATAAGGATCTGTTTCTTTTAGGACATATTTATTCAAAAGCCTATTTAATGTGCCGAAAATAATTGCTAGTAAGACAAAAGTTATGAATTGTGGGTAGACCATTGCCTTAGTTGATAAATACTCGCTTTAAAGCATTTCTATTTGAGATTCACTGGACACTGGACAAGTGCACTCATAAGATTTATATATCTTTTTAGCTTAATTAGTTTGTCCTTGAAAGATTAGGGCACAAATTACCTCATTGAAAAAGATCCGAAAGGAAGAGGTTTTCTTCTGTAAAGACTTTTTCTGTAAGGTTTGAAACAAGAACCGAAAGGAAATCAAGGAGGAATTAAAATGGGAGATAATAGACCAATAAGAAAATGGAGAAGTGGCAATATACAAGGAGCTATTTGGTATAATGAAAGAGAAGTAGATGGCTCTGTTTTAGGGTTTAAAACATTTAGTTTGTCAAGGAATTGGAAGAAAAAAGGAGAAGATGTGTGGAGAAGTGATGTGATAAACAATTTAAGAAGAAATGACCTTGGAAGATTAATAACTATATTAAATAAAATACAAGATGAATTATACTTAGAAGAAGAAAAGGAAGAGTGAGAATATGGCCAAGAATGAAACAAAAGAATTTACAATTCAAGATTTACCTGGAGTTGGAGCAGCTACAGCAGAGAAATTAATCTCAAGTGGCTTTGATACTATGCTTAGTATTGCTGTAGCTAGTCCTGGTGAATTAGTTAATACTGCTGGAGTTACGGAAGCTGCTGCTAGAAAAATTATTAACACCGCTAGGGAAAAATTAGATATGGGTTTTGAAAGTGGTGAAGAGCTTCTTAAGAAAAGAGAGATGGTTGTAAAGATAACAACTAGTAGTAAAAATTTAGATAATATTATTGGTGGTGGAGTAGAAACAGGAGCTGTAACAGAGGTTTATGGAAGTTATGGTAGCGGAAAAACTTCTTTAGCACATCAATTAGCTGTTAATGTTCAACTTCCGAAAGAACAAGGTGGGGCTGATGGTGCTGTTGTTTGGATCGATAGTGAAGGAACACTAAGGCCAGAATTCATCCAAAAATTAGCTATTGCTAAAGGTTTAGATCCAGAGTTAGCATTAAAGAACTTTAGAGGAGTAAGAGCGTTTAACAGTGATCATCAAATGTTATTAGTGGATAAAATTGAGGAGTTAATTAAACAAGGATTAAATGTAAAACTTGTTATTGTAGATTCTTTAACTAGTCATTTTAGAAGTGAATATGTGGGAAGAGGAACATTAGCAGATAGACAACAGAAAATTAACAAACATATACATGCGCTATTAAAATTGGGGCATACATACAATATTGCTATTTACATTACTAATCAAGTAATGGCTAGGCCTGATGTGTTTTTTGGAGATCCTACGGAAGCTATTGGTGGACATGTATTACACCATGCATCTACATATAGACTTTACTTAAGAAGAGGTAAGAAAGGAACTAGGGTTGCTAAACTTGTAGATGCTCCTGCCTTACCCGAAGCAGAAGCAATATTTATTGTTACTGATGAAGGTATTAAAGACACTGAATAAACTTATTTTTATTTCTTTTAAATTTTTTTTGTATTTTTTTTATATGGATGCTCAATCTGTGAAGAAAATAATCCCTAATTTAAGCCTTATCAATTCAACTATTACTTTGAAAGCGATACTAACTATTATTGTTAAGACAATTGCAAATATATAATGTCTAATTAGTGGCTTCCTTGTTTTTCTCTTTGGAAGTGAATAAGTGGGAAGATAAACCATTAGACCATACACAAAAAACCAGAATCCTGCAAAAAAACTGTTTGGATTAATACTTGCTTCAGCTAAACTCCCTGTTAATCCGAAAAGAAGAAAAACAGCATTTACACTAAAATCATATTTGGATAGTAAATAAGACCAAGCAATAAACATGCCTAAGAAAACGATTACACTATGAAAAATTACAGTATGAAGATAATTCGTAGATGCTGTGATATATGCAATACCTACTTCTGAACCAAAAAATCCTGCAAAGTTAGTCATTAAAACAGCGATTGCTTCTTCAAGTAATGCAAGCATAGTTGCAAATACAATAAATTTGATTTGCCAATTAATCGGTATTTTTTTAATTATGTTGCTTATTTTATCTCTAAAAAAGTACATTAATGCACCTAGTAAAATAATCCATAGTAATATTAGGCCTAAAGCCATCTTAATTACTGGTTTCGGGTTTATGTCATAACCATTTAGAACTAATATACTAACAATGATTATCACTATTGAAGAATAGGCAGCTAGAATTTTAATAATCTGCCTTGAGTTAAATTTCATAGAAAATACTTGATACTCCTATAATAAAAATCTTTTTAAATTAGAATTCTATTTTGTTTACTAATGCCAGAGCTCAGTATTATAATCCCAACCTTTAATGAAGGTAAATATCTAGGAACACTTCTTAATAGTATTTTGGCTCAAGACTATAAAGATTATGAAATAATTGTTAGTGACAATAAGAGTAGTGACAGCACTTTAAGAGTTGCTAGAAATTATAAATGTAAAATCGTTAAAGGCGGAAGACCAGGAATTGCTAGGAACAATGGTGCTAAAATTGCACAAGGCAAATACTTGCTTTTTATAGATGCAGATTCTGTTTTAAGTGAGAACTCTTTAGACACAGCTATTAAACTATTCAAAGAAAAAGGTTTAGATGTTGCTGGAGCAAGATTTTATCCTTATGGGGGTAATATTTTTGATGGATTTTTGCATTGGCTTTATTTTATATTAGTGTCTATATTGTTTCCGTTTATACCTCATTTAAATGGGGGATTTTTGCTTTGTACTAGAGAAATGTTTGATAAAATTAAGGGATTTGATTCTACAATAAAATTAGGGGAGGAACATGCTTTTGCTAAAACTGCTAGAAAATTAAAAGCTAAAGTGAAGATTCTAAGTAAAGTAAAAGTGTTTTTATCTGTTAGGAGGTTTGAAGTAGAAGGGAGATTTAAATTAACTTTTAAGTATCTATTTAGCGGGGTTTATAGGGTTGTTTTTGGGGACATAAGAACCAATATGTTTAATTATAAATGGGGATACAAAAAGTAAGTTTATTGGCTTAAGACTAAATTAAAACTTTCTAAGTTTAGTTCCACAAATAAAAATAATATATACATTAAAATTAAAGCAGTGCCTTCTTTCCAATCAAGTTCCTTTCCACTGCTTATAAAAGTTGCAAATATAAATGCAAACATAATCATAAATATTGATGAAGAATAAAAGTATAATGCATGTGCTTGTATGGGATGAATTACTGCCACTATCCCTAGAATTAATGTTGAATTTGTAACTACTGTTCCTATTATATTCCCTATTGTTAGATCTTTATCTTTACTTAGTGCTGCTCTAGTTCCTGTAATTAATTCTGGTAATGTGGTTCCAAATGATAATAAGAAAATACCAATTATTATTGGGGGAAGTAAAAAATCTATGGCCAATAATTTAGCATATTGTATTGCAAAATCTGAGCTTTTAAATAATATTAGTAAGCTTATAAAGAAAATTATGAAATTTAAGGCTACTTCTTTTCTATTTAATGTGCTTTTTATTTTCTTTTTGAATTCTTTTTGCTGTTTATACAATTTAAACATGTAAAAAGAAAATGCTACAATTAAGATAATTCCATCTATTCTTGAGATTTCTTTGCCTATAATCATTAATATTAAAGGTAAAGTTACCATTAAAACCATTAAAAAAGAATCTCTTGTAATTTGTTTATTATGTGATTTTAAGCCCCTTGAAACTAAAATAGGAATTCCTATTACTAATGTTAAATCTAAGATATTTGCTCCAATAATATTACCTAAAGAAATTGCAGGAGTTTTTTTAATTGCAGATGTTATTCCTACAAATAACTCTGGAAGAGATGTTCCTATACCTAGTAAAATAAAGCCGGTTACAAACTCGCTTAATTTTAGGAATTTAGTTATAATTCTAAGACTTTTTAAAAGCCATAATGAGCTTATAAAAAGACCAATTAAGGATATTGCGAAAAAAAGGATGTTTGTTAATGCCATTATTAAGATAAAGAGCGAAATTATTGTTTTTATAAGTTTCTATTATACAAATTTTAAAGCTAAGGCTTAAGTTTAGAACAATAACATTATATGTTCCTTACTAGAAATTTAATAATACAAGTAATTTAAACTATTAACGAATATTCCAAGAACAAGTAATTAATCATTTTGCCTTTCATCTTCTTCTGAGTCAATGTCTAATGCTTGAATGATCTTATCGAGCTTTGCATTAATTTGTTCAAATTCTTCTGAAGACATACTTGATTTAAAACTTGTGTCTTGGTTTCTTGAATTATATCTAGGACTTTCATCTTTTCTAAAACAATCACTACAATATACTGGCTTATCTCCTGTTGGTTTAAATGGGACTTGGCATTCTTTTTTGCATTTATCACAAATAACATCATGCATTTTTAGAGTTCTTTTTTCAGGTCTTCTTGAATCATTGCCTTTAAATTTTCTGCTTCCTCGGAATTTCCCATCTCCAGATTTAACGAATCTATTTTTGCTGTTTGATCTAAAATTTCCCATATTTATTTGTTTAAATATAAGTTTATAAATTTAAGGTTTTATGGGAAATTAAAGCTTAGGTTAAACGCCCCCAAAATCCTTTTCCTATATTAATACGCCCCCACCAGGATTTGAACCTGGGTCGAAAGCTATTAGTATAGTAATATTATGCCTGCTTTACCTATACCTCTTCTTTTTTGCGAACTAGTAGTTTTATCTCTCGTTTTCTTAAGAAACTATATTATTAGTTCTTCAAAGGCACCTGTCTATTACCATTATTTATATTTTTATTAAATCATTAATGCTATTTACAATTTGCTTATAATCCCTTTTAGAGATCTTCGCTATCTTTTTAACTGCTAAAGACTTCAAGAAAGTGGTAATTTGCCAGTATTTTACTTTGCTTTTGAATGGGAGGGATCCTTCTTCAAAATTTTCTATTGAAACTCCTTGACTTTCTGGATTGCTTGTTATAGCGCAGCCTATTATATCCTCTCCTTTTTCAGCCAGTACTAACATAGGTCTTTTCTTTGCGTTTAAAAGGTCAGAAAAGGGGAAGTTGATTACAACGATATCTCCTTTATAGTACATCATCCCACCTTTCATCATACTTATTATTCCAGGTTTTTTTAAGGGAATTTTCACTTAAAAGCATTAGGATATGTTTTTCATCAATTTTTATAGGTTTAATAGCTATTTTATCTTTATCCTCACTAATCATTAATTTGGTGCCTTTTATTATTTTAAGATCATCTCTAATTTTTTTTGGTATAACTATTTGCCCTTTTTCTCCAACTGTTATTATCTCTGTCATACTGGTAGGAAATTCCTACAACTATAAAAAGATTTCTATTTTTGTCTTTATAGTATTTAACCAAAAAAGTATTACGCCCCAGCCAGGATTTGAACCTGGGTCGAAAGCTCCGCAAGCTCTCATGCTGTCCTGACTACACCACTGGGGCTTCATGAAGCCTTAAGCAGAAGATTTATAAATATTTATAGGTCTTTTTTGGATATGGAAAAGAAAGAAAAATATTGTATTTCATGTAAAACTAAGCTTTCTAACTTAGTTGGAAGTGTTTCTTTTAAGTGCCCTAGTTGTGGGGAAAGGGAAATTACTAGATGTAGCCATTGTAGGACTATAGCTGCTAGATATAGATGTGAATGTGGTTTTAGCGGTCCTAATTAATATGACTGATGTTCTAATCACATTAAAGGTTATGCCTGAAGATCTAGAAGTGAGTTTAGACCATTTATTTAATGAAGTTGCTAAGAAAATAGAAAGTTTTGGTGGGAAAATTAAAAGTAAGGAATTTCAACCAGTAGCTTTTGGTATAAAAGCACTAATAATTAAGTTTTATATTGATGAAGCTAAAGGATGGGCAGATGAAAATGAGGCTGAATTAAGCTCAATTGAAGGTGTTAATTCTATAAATGTAGAAGAAGTTAGACGAGCTGTAGGATAAATGTTAGGTAAACTCTTAAAAAAAATTGATAAATGGCCTTCTAAGAAACAGTATTTATTCTTTTTAGTTTTAGTTTTAATTCCAAATTTATTAAGGCAGGTTATCTATTTTGTGAGTTTTTTAAAAACTGGAAGTACTGATTTTATTATTTCTGGGGAAACAGTTAAAATTTATAGCTCTGGGAAATTTATTTTTGGAGTTCTAGAAGAAATCTTAATTGGGGCTGTTTTTAGTTTAGTATGGTTTAAGTTTGATAGACTTAAATTTTTAAGTTATGGTTGGATAAGCGATGCTGCGTTTGATTTTCTTTCAGTATTAACTTACTTCATATTTGGAGCACCAATACTTACTTTATTAGGCTTCAATAATACATGGCACTTTTTACTTAGGGAATTAATTTTATTTTATGTAATCTCTGGGCCATTACTTGCCAAATTTAAGGTAAATATTAAAAAATTAGTAGTTATATTTTCTATTTTTGGAATTATTGTACTTCTTGTTGCTTTGCTGTATTAAAGGTAACTTTTATTAAGTTTTATTCTTATCTAGATATATGAAGGCTTATGATTTACATTTTCATACTAAATATAGTCCTTGTAGCAATTTAGATCCTAAATTAGGTTTAAAATTAGCTAAGAAAAGAGGATTAAATGGGATTGCTGTTACAGATCATAATGAAATTAAGGCGGCCTATCAAATTTCTAAACTAAATAAGGATAAGGATTTTGAAGTAGTAATCGGGAGTGAATTAAGTGTTAATGGCGGGCATATGACTGCTTTGTACATAAATGAACTACCTAAAAAACTGGATTTTCTTAGTGTTGTTGATAGCGTTAAACAGCAAGGGGGATTACTAATCTTTGCACATCCATTTGATTTAAGCAGAAAGCATTTTGATAGGGATTTTATTTATAAGAATTTTAAGTATCTTGATGGAATTGAAGTTTATAATTCAAGGGAAATTTTTCATATTTTTAATTTAGTTGCAAGTAAAACAAATAAAGAATTAAATTTAGCTGCTATTGGCGGGAGTGATTCTCACTTTAGTTTTGAGGTGGGCAGAACTAAAACATATTTCAATGATAACTTATATAAAAGCATTAAAAAAAGAAAGACTTTTGTTGAAGGAACTAATGTTTATGGGGCTCCTGGGCATCTTT
>Ga0209541_10016790_pt1 | contig 10787 bp, 14 predicted proteins | sample RifCSPlowO2_01_FD_184027 | JGI IMG/M metagenome (GOLD analysis project Ga0209541, IMG submission 184027) | Groundwater microbial communities from Rifle, Colorado - Rifle CSP2_plank lowO2_0.1 (SPAdes) (version 2) | ecosystem: Environmental > Aquatic > Deep subsurface > Groundwater | place... | reverse complement strand
ATTTTAAAAGGTGACATAAAGAATATGAATATTCTGCCGAAATCTTTTAATTTAAAGAGATAAAGACATTAAAAAACTTTAAAACCTTAAAATTAAAATTTTCGTGCTAGTGTTATCGTATTTATTAAATTTGTTCAGGAGGAACACAATGGGATTCAGAGAAGGTGGAAGAGGCCATTCCGGTGGCGGATTCAACAGGGTCGACAATAGAGAGAAATTCGATGCAGTATGTAGCGAATGTCAAGCTCAAACACAAGTACCCTTTAAACCTACAGAAGGAAGAGCAGTATTTTGTAAAGACTGCTACATGAAGAGAAAAAATTCTGAGTAAATTCAGGTTTCATAATCTTTAACTTTCACAGGTTATAAATTTCTTTTTTTATTTTTTTTATTTTTCTAAACTTTTAGAATTAGGCTGAATGATTATTTTAGGAACAATCATTTTAAAGCAAAGTTTTTCTTGTAATTCTTCAGAAATTAAAGACCCTATTAATTTTTTGCCCCTAGATATGCTAAGAATCTCTTCCAAAAATTGCATAGTTTCATTAAATTTACGTTGTTCAATTTTATTTTCTTTTAATAAACTATTAAGAAATTCAAAATATTTTTCAACATCATTCTCCAAATATTCAAATTTACTTAAAATTTGTCTTTCCAAATTAGCACATTCATAATAAGAGTTATACCATTCAATATTTTCTATTTTATTAATTTCCTTAATTAAATTTTCATCTGTAGTGTTATTCTTACAGTATTCAATAATTTCAGGATCATGAATTTCAAGCCAGCCAACAGAGCTTAAATTAAATAATCTCCAGCAAACCTGGTTTTTTATTTCATCATTTAATAAATTTTGAGATTCCATTTTATTAAGTAAGTAAATATAAATATTGTTAATTTCTCTTGTATTCTTAACTAGAGTTGCAAAATCATCATAAAATAATTTTAGATCATTATTTCTAATATAATTTAATAATTTATTCTCATCTTCTTCAGAAAGAAAGCTCGGTCTTTGTAAAAAATAATTCAATATTTCATTATTCTTAATTTTAGTTAAAAGATGTTTTTCCATCATGAACATTAAACAATAAATTATATAAAAATAACTAAAACTTAACCTTTATAAATCACTTCCAATGCTTCAAATTATGCCGCAATCGCCTAATCCGGTATGGCACTAGCCTGGAAATTTAATTGCGTTTAAAAACGTAATTTGCCTTACAGCTAGACCTGCAAGGGTATCTCGGTTCAAAGTGAAACTGAAGGTTTCGTTTTCCAGAAACTTCGTTTCTTAGAAAATCCGAGTTGCGGCGTTTTCATACTTTTTCCGCTCTGAGAAGATTCCTTTGATTTCAAGGCTTTTAAGCCGCCTATATCCTTTTTCCTTGTTTTTATTAGGAACATAAATTTTCCAAAATGTTCACTTCGTGTCGTCTTAAACGTCGGTTCACACGAAACGTGCAATCGAACCGCTGAATAAATATATTATGTTTAAAGTATTATATTCAGATTCTTTTTCGTACCTAAAAATTAATAAAATTAACCATGAATAAATTTAAAAATAAAATGAATCCTAAAATATCTAAATGAAAAACTTAAAAGATACTTTTAGAGATAAAATAGAACTAAAGTTGATGTTATGGTTTACAGTTATATATCTTATTACATTTACAATATTGGCAATAATAAATAAAAATTTTGAATTTTTATATTATACATTTATTATATCCATATTAGTTTTTATTATAGCAATTTATCATAAAAAATTCCATTTGACAAAGCATACCTTATTCGGATTGACACTATTAGGAGCAGTGCACATATTTGGGGGAAATATCCATATTAATAATATGCGTTTATATGATATGTGGTTAATACCGAACATATTAAAATATGATAATCTAGTACATTTACTAGGAACTTTTGTAGTAACATTTATTATATATTCATTAATTGCCCCTGCATTAAATAATAGGATTAAAAAAAACAATTTTGAGTTGTCATTAATGTTAATTTTAATAGCTACGGGATTTTGGTCGTTTATTGAAATTATAGAACTCGGAGCAGTTTTATTTCTTAATGCAAGTCAGCAAGTTGGAGATTACTTAAATAATGCTTTAGATTTGGTATTTAATTTAATTGGATCTATAGCTGCTTGTTTATTTATAAAATATAATAAAAGAAAAAAATGAAATACGGCCTGTCATATACATTAATTATTAGATTAAGTTCATTTCTAGGAAGAACAATATTTTATTATAGAAAAAATGAAATGAATTTTATATTCAAATTATTAGAAAGTAAAGAAAATATTAAAATATTAGATTATGGTTGTAATACGGGATATATGTTAAACTCACTTAAAAATAAATTTCCAAAATTTAGTTTCACTGGCGCAGATATTAATACCCACGCTATAAAATATGCAAGAAAAAAATATAAAGGAATTGAGTTCTATAAGATTAATGAGTCATTTTTTAAAAATATGAAGAATAAATATGACGTTGTTATTCTTTCACATGTTCTAGAGCATGTCAATGAAAGACAAACATTAATTAAAGGTATTAAGAGATTACTAAAAGACGATAATAAACTAATTGTAGTTATTCCACAGGAAAGGATTAGGGGGGATTGCACTTTGCTTCCGTTGTTTTATAATTTTATAAGATTGCGTTTCGAAAATCCCCATGTAGCAAAAATCAACTACACAGAGTTAAACGAACTTTTAAATAAAGCTAATTTTAATATTGTAAAACATACTTATACAAATTTATTTTATCCATTTAAATCAGATAAAAAAAGGTTAGATTCATTAAGTCTAGTTGTTTTAAGCGAAAGAAACAATTAAATTTAAAAGTAAAATTAATCCTAAATATTAAAATGAAAAAACAATTCCAAGGAGACAAGAAAAAAGGATTATCAATTTTAGGAAATTTAGAGTTAAAATTAAGATCAAAATTAGTTCCTTTAGTTCCAAAAAACATTCAAACTTACCATTTAACTTTAATGACTATTTTATGGAGTTTGATAATTGTAGTGTCAGGCTTTCTTGCAAAATACAATATAAATTGGTTAGGGTTAACTTCTCTAATGATTTTATTCCAATATTTAACAGATTTACTAGATGGCGAAATAGGAAGGCAGAGAAAAACAGGCTTAATTAAATGGGGTTTTTACATGGATCACTTTTTAGATTACATTTTCTTGTGCTCAATACTTATAGGATATTCTTTTCTATTATCAGGAAATAATATTTACATCTTATTTTTCATATTAGCATTATTTGGAGCCTTCATGGTAAACTCATTTTTATCATTTGCAGCAACTAATGAGTTCAAAATCAGTTATTTAGGAATTGGCCCAACAGAAGTAAGACTAATTTTTATTATAATAAATAGTTTAATAATCTTATTCGGAAAAACTTATATGGCTCCAGCACTACCACTCATATTAATATTCTCCTTATTGGGATTAATAGTTACAGTATATAGAACTCAAAAATATTTGTGGAAAATTGATATGAATAAAAAATAATTTAACAACCCAAAATATTACAGATTAAACTAATATCAGCACCTAAATCTTTACCATCAGTGCCAGAATTTTTAAAATTGCTGTCTGTTTTTAAGACGTATTTTTCATCAAATTTAATTTCTTCTTCAGTTACAAAAAAATTATTTCCAGAATAAATTTCTTTAAAATTCTCAGAAGAGATAAAAACATTATTGTCTATTTTGCTATTGGGGAAATATTTCTGAATAGCTTTGTCACCTGAACCATAATTAGATCCAAAAATGCCATATTGGTTGTGTTTAATTATATTATTTGTAAACACAAAATTATCATTTACTCCTAAATCAGCTGTAATAACATTTCCAGAATTTAAAGCAGTATTATGATCAATTATTATTCCGTCGGTAGGCCCAATTATTAAAAATAAATCACCGACATCGATAAATAAATTATCTTTTATTGTTATCCTATTTGTTTGTTCACTAGGTGAATTATCATCTATACCAAGTATATTTACACCTGCATGAGAATTTCTAATTATATTATTGCTGAATTCAACATTTTCAACAACAACCCAAGGTGAGGTCCTGTCTTGATTTCTAGGAGTAAACAAAATACCATATCCATTCTGTGCATCAACCCAGTTATTTTCAAATATATTATTCTTTATTACAACATTTCTTGCATTTTTTAGTTCAAAAATATTTTTGACCATCCATGAACTACCGTCATAATTAGGGCTGTCCTTGTTCCATTTTTCAGGTTTTGCAAAGTGATTATTCAGGATTTCAATATTAGTTGGAACCAAATCTTTTATAGCAGGAGATGCACCACCAAATAAAACATTTTGAGTTGATCCTTCTATATAATTGTTAATTATTTTATATGGGCCAGGACCATTCCACCCAGCTATACCTTGAGCTTCTTGAAAAGAACTTTTAAAATCTGAAATATGGGAATTTGATATCGAAGTTGATTTAGAATTTAATGCAATTCCTCTTTTGCTGCCTAAAACACTGTCACCATGAATGTAAGACTTATCAATAATTATATTATAAGGTAAATTATCTTCATTAATTTCATTTTCTCCCAAAACTATCAATCCATAACTATAGGTTCTATCTTGGGGCATTATTTCCAGACCAACTATTTTATAATTATGAGCTCCAGATTCCAATTTTATTGCAGGACCATAAGGCGGTGCAGCAATTTTAGGCATTAAATTCCTATTTTTCAGAGTAACTCTTCCTTCAGGTAAGTTTTCAAATTCAGAAGTTCTTATAGTAATCCATTCATCGCCATCTTTTTTAGGAAAAATAAAAGAACCTTCGTAATAAGCTCCAGCTTTCAATTCAATTATGTCACCAGGATTAGCATCATCTAAAGCTTTCTGAAAGTCTCCATTTTCATCAACAATTATAACATTTCCATCACTTTCAATATATCCAGGATGCTCAATTTTATCAAAATCTTGTGTTATTTCTACAGAATAAAAACTTTCATCTTCTTTTTCTAAATTAATTGGCTCAGGTTTAATCGCAGAAAAAATTACAAGCATAATAATAGCAACAAATAGAAGCGATAAAATTATAGTAAATGCAAAATTATCTTTACCCATAAATAAAGATTACCAATTAAGCTTTTTATTATTTCGTATATAAAATATAAAAAGTCATTATTAGAAAATTTCAAAAGCCAAGTAATCTTATAAGTTTTATTCTAGTTTGAGTTTAATTTACCACAACTTTGTTGGTGAATATATTCTATGAAATATATTTTGCAGTTTAAATACGTGCGACACACAACACGCGCGACAATACATTAAAGATGGCCCCACAGCTCTGCCACAATTAGGAGCTTCACTAAGCAGGATAAATGATTCAAAAGCTTAATTAAATTATCTAAAATAGTTTTTTCTATGGCAGTAATAGAATTAAAAAATGTCTGGAAAACCTACAATATGGGCAAAGTAAAAGTTAATGCTTTAAGAGGTATTTCATTAAAAGTAAATAAAGGAGAATTTTTAGCAGTAGTCGGAAAATCAGGTTCAGGAAAGTCAACAATTATGAATTTAATAGGTTGTTTAGACATACCTTCACAAGGAGAAATTTACTTAGATTCAAAAAATGTTTCAAAGTTAAATGAATCAGATTTATCACAAATTAGGGGAAGAAAAATAGGATTTATATTTCAACAATTTAATTTAATCCCAACATTAAATGCTTTGGAAAATGTAGCTTTACCAGGAGAATTTCAAAATAACTCAACATCCAAGTTGCAGAAAAAGGCAAAAGAATTGTTAGAATTTGTAGATATGCAGGATAGAATTGATCACAAGCCAACTCAATTAAGTGGCGGACAAATGCAGAGAGTTGCAATTGCAAGATCTTTAATAAATGATCCCGAAGTAATTTTAGCAGATGAACCGACAGGAGCATTAGATTCCAAAACAGGATTGCAGGTTATGTCTTTATTAGAGAAATTAAATAAAGAAGAGGGAAAAAGCATTGTAATAGTTACGCATGATAGTTCTTTAGCAAAGCACGCAGACAGAGTTATAGAATTAAAAGATGGAGAAATATTAAAAGAATATTCCAATCGGAGGAAAAAATGAAAAAAATAATTTTATTTATAATAAGTTTGTTAATAATTAACGTAGTTTTTGCAGCCCAAGAATTAAATTTCACAAGGCAAAGTGAAGAATACCTCGGTGCAGCAAGCAGTGCTGTTGCAAATCTAAGAATTGCAAGCATTAGACAAGATCCTTTTCCAGCAAATCCTGGAGAATACACGGAAGTTTATTTTAAAATAGAAAATGTCGGCGGCGAAGTTGCAAATCCAAAATTCGAACTAAATTTACCATATCCCTTATCAGTATACCCTGAAATAGATAAAGTTAAAGTTTTGCCAAGTATAGCATCAGGAGAAAAAATTACTTTAAATTATAAAATTAAAGTAGATAAAAATGCCATTTTAGGAAATTACGAATCTGAATTCAGAGCATATGCAGGTTCACAGGACACATATTATCCCTATTTTTTCAATGTTAAAGTAGAAGATGTAACAACAAATTTTGATGTTGTTCTTCAGGAAGTTACAAAAGATGGAGCTTCAATCGCAATCGCAAATACGGGAAAGAATACAGCAAACTCAATAACTGTAAGAATTGAAAATCAAGAAGATTTTGATTTATTAGGCCCTTCAAGTTATATAATTGGAAACTTAAATAACGGAGATTACACAATTCTAAATGTTTTAGTTTCTCCAAAAGAAAATATAGAAGATCTAGAATTGAAACTGCAAATAGATTATACAGATACAATTGGAAATAGAAGAACATTAAACAAAGGAATTCCGATATACTTAAATGCAAACATAAAAAGAGGTTTTGATGAGTTAACAGGATTTGCAATACACGGAGAACAAAAAGAATCTAGTGGAGGAAGTGGTTTCATGTATATTTCATTGTTGCTATTGGCAGCATTGATTGCAGTAATAATTTATTACAGAAGAAAAGGAAAAGAATGAATTTAAAAAAATCCTTAAGGATAGCTTTAAACATTATATTACATAGTAAGTTAAGAAGCTGGCTTACTATAATTGGAATTGTAATAGGAGTAGCTGCAATTATTTCAATTGTTTCTATTGGTAGTGGATTTGAAAAAGATGTTCAAAGTCAATTGGGAAATTTAGGTTCAGATACAATAACGATAACTCCAGGCTTCGATAGGGCAAACGAATGTCCAGGTCCACATTGTAGAGATACTCCAGGAAGAATATCGAGTTCAGAAACAAATTCATTGACAAATAAAGAACTGCAGGCAGTTAAATCAATTTCAGATATAACTTATGTAAATACAATAATAACAGATTCAAAAGAAGTTTATTACCTAGGTGAAACTGCATCAATAACAATAGAAGGTACAGATGTAAGTGCATGGAAATTTATTACAACAGCATCTTTAGAGTCTGGAAGATTTTTAGGTCCAGGAGATACAAATTCAATAGTAATTGGACATTCAATAGCAGAAGATATGTTTGATAATAAAGTAAGAATTAATCGACAATTAACAGTTAATGGAAAATCATTCAGAGTGGTTGGAATTTTAAAAGAGAGTGGCGGATTTGGTTTAGATGACAGAAAAATATTCATGCCAATAAGAGAAGCCCAAGAAGTTTTAGAAAAAGAAGAAAATAATTATGATTCTTTAATTGTAAAAGTAAGAAATGTAGGTGATGTTGAAGAAGTTGAAAAATTAATAGAAGAAAAATTAATGATTGTAAGACACGTAAATGAAGATACAAAAAATTTCACAGTCTTATCAATGAAAACAATTCAAGAAAGAGTTTCAGCAATATTAGCAGGATTTACATTATTTTTAGGAATAATTGCTGCTGTATCCTTATTAGTTGGTGCTGTAGGAATTGCAAATACAATGTTTACTTCAGTCTTAGAAAAAACAAAAGAAATAGGAATAATGAAAGCATTAGGTGCAAAAAATTCAGATATCCTAGCAATATTCTTATTTAATTCAGGATTAGTTGGATTAGTTGGCGGACTTATAGGAATAATATTTGGTGTAAGTATAGCTCTATTAATACCAAAAGCAGGTGTTAGTTTTTCAGGTGGAGAACCATTATCAACATCCATTTCCTTAGGATTGTTAATATTCACATTAATATTTTCAATAGTTTTAGGAATGATTTCTGGAATTATACCCGCTTATAGGGCATCAAAATTAAAGCCAGTAGACGCATTAAGATTCGAATAAATTCAGTATTAATTCTTTTATATTCACTTAAAAAAGCCTTTAATTTACTTTCAACCTCTTTTCTATCCATAAGAATTTACAAGAATTAGACTATTAAAGATTTTCTACTAAGCACCCTTGTTTTAATTCTTTATTTTCTAAATTGTGACACTCAGTACACAAAGGCGAAGTAGGATCATAAACTATAGCATATCCTTTTTCCACCATATATTCAGATAAAAATAGTTCATTATAATAAACATAACCTAAAATCCTTCCATACCTATCAACGCTTTGTTCTTTAGCATCTAATAAAACTTTAACTCTTTTTCCAACAACTAAATTTTCTAATTCTTTAGTGCCTTCATGATAACATTTTTTTACTAACTCTTCACTTAACCCCATATCAGTCCATTTTTTAATTTTAGTTTTATCTATATCTGGAAAATCTATTCCTAAAAGCCTTATAGTTTTATTTTCACCATCAGAAAATTCAGCTACAATTGTATCTCCATCAATTACTCTATGAACCAAAGCATTCTCCTCAACAATATTCATATTTTCTTCAAATACGGCATTTCCTGTGTAATTACCAGAATTATCAAAACTCAAAAATATAACAACAACAGCTATAAAAGTAGTTAAGCATATACCTAAAATTAATTTATTCACCATCTTTAAATTTTTCATTCATTAATCAATATATAAGCTTTATTATGGAAAAGCAAATAAATAGTTCATTATAATTCAATTGATTAAAAAGAGGTAAAATGTCAAGAATAGAATCCCCAAGTAGTATTTCCACATTTAACCAGTGTAAAAGAAAATATTATTATTCTTATAAATTAAATTTACCAAGAAAAGATAGTATTTCCACATTGACAGGTAAATCAGTCCATAGTTCATTAGAAGAATTTTATAAAATTGATTTAAATTCCATAAAAAATCCAGAAATAGAATTAAAACACTCTTTAATGAATATTTTTAATACCAATTGGGAAAGTTCATTAAAAAAATTATTAGAATTAAATATAGACAAAACAATAATAATACAACATTATCAAGACTCATTGTCAATGTTGCAGAATTTTATTGAAGACTTCTTAACTTCATTGAATAAAGAAATGATAAGTTTAAGTTTTAAAGAAGCATTTGATAAATTAAAACCTCAGACAGAAATTCATCTATCATCAAATCAGCACAATGTTCAGGGTTTTGTAGATGCAATAATAAACTATAACGGAGATATTTACATTTTAGACTATAAAACTTCATCAAAAGACATGGTTACAGATGAATATGAATTGCAATTAGCAATTTATGCTTTATTATATCAGGAAAAATTCAATATATTGCCAAAAAAAGTTGGCTTACATTTTTTAAGACATGGTAGTAAAAAATATTTAAATGTAAATGACGATTTATTATTTAAAGCAAGAAAACAATGCGAAATGATTAAATTAAGCACAGTAAGCGATTCAATTGAAGATTATGAGAAAAATCCAGGGCCATTATGTAAATGGAAAACAGGACAGTGCAGTTTTTATGATATTTGCTTTGGAGTTAAAAGATTAGAAGAGTTCGATAAAGAATTAATACAAATCAGAAAGGTTTAAATCTATAAAAATCCATTAGAATAAAATGAACAAGGAAATAGTATTGTTATACTATGTTTTTTTCTTATTGGCGTATTTAGTAATAAAATCTATAATTTTCTGGAAAAAGTATAACGTAAATCCTGCTTCTTTCATGAAAGAAAAAAATAAAGAAAATATGTGGTGGCATGGTTTAGCTTTAACATTTGGAACATATATCTTATTTTTTATTTTATTTTATTTTGGAAAAATAGGATTATTCTTCGATGATAGGATATTAGATATATCGGGATTTATAGTTCTATTTTTTGGATTTTTTATTATGGTTCTAGCTCATGCACATATGGGAACATCCTGGAGAATGGGTAATGATAGTAATACAAAAACAAAATTAGTCGATACAGGATTGTTTGGACATAGTAGAAATCCTGTTTACCTAGCGTTAATTATACAATCTTTAGGAGTTTTAATGATAGTACCGCATATTCTAACTTTAATATTATTTATAGCAATTATAGTAATATTCAATTTCATAGTAAAATCTGAAGAAAAATTTTTGGAAAAACAGTTTGGAGAAGAATACTTAAAATATAAAACAAGAGTAAGAAGATTTATTTGAATCTAACCTTCTAAAGCGCATGCTCTAGTACAATTCATTCCGCAACAAGTTCCAATTTCTCCTAAAATAGCTCCCCTAGGACACTTTGATTTTCTTTTAGGCATTGGATTTTCAGAACTAGAAGTTTGATACATAGGTAAACTATTTTGATTTTGTGTTCCATAGCTATTGCTATTTCCAACAGGCTTTGAGCCATAATCGCTCTTCATTGTATATTTTTCACCTTGATCAGCGTTGTAATCCATATTGATACTTATCCTTGTAAAACCTTATTAACTCTTCGATTTCTAAAATATTGATTTTATCACT
>Ga0209541_10016789_pt1 | contig 10787 bp, 8 predicted proteins | sample RifCSPlowO2_01_FD_184027 | JGI IMG/M metagenome (GOLD analysis project Ga0209541, IMG submission 184027) | Groundwater microbial communities from Rifle, Colorado - Rifle CSP2_plank lowO2_0.1 (SPAdes) (version 2) | ecosystem: Environmental > Aquatic > Deep subsurface > Groundwater | place: Rifle... | reverse complement strand
ACCAATAGTGCCCGTTGGAGCCAAAAGTGTTGTTTGCGCATTTCTAAAACCAAAAATTTCACCCAAGGCCAACGCTCGATCCCATTCTTCTTTCGCCGCGTTCAAAATATACGACGGCGCATTTTTTTGATCAATTCCCAAAGGTTTAACCGATAAAGTTTCATACTCTTCAGTAACCACGTTATTTGTGGCGCGACGATGATTGCGAATGACTCTTAACATATCGGTTCGATTCAATTCGAACTTCGCAAAAGCTCCTAAATTTCTAGCCATTTCCGCAGAGGTGGCATAAGAGACTGCCGTCATCAATGAAGTAACTGATCCGGCAAAAGCCATGGCCGGCGCGGAATCATAAGGAATACCCGCAGTCATCAAAAGCTGACCAATATTTGCATAACCCAAACCCAAACTACGGAAATTATAACTTCCTTCAGCAATTGGGGCGCTTGGGTATTGAGCCATTAAAATACTAATTTCCAAAACCATCGTCCACAAGCGAGCCGTATATTTAAAGCCGGGAACATTGAAAATTAAGGAATTGGCATCAAAAAATTTAGCTAAATTAATAGAAGCTAAATTGCAAGCCGTATCATCCAAAAACATGTATTCACTGCAAGGATTAGACGCGTTGATACGACCGGATTTCGGACAAGTATGCCAATCGTTTATTGTGGTGTCTAACTGTACGCCCGGATCAGCGCAAGCCCAGGTGGCAAAAATAATTTGCTCCCAAAGTTTTTTTGCCTGAATAGTTTTCGCGACCTTGCCATCAGTGCGACGCAACAAATTCCAGTCAGAATCTTTTTCTACTGCCTCCAAAAAAGCTTGGGTAAGACGAACAGAATTGTTAGAATTTTGTCCGGAAACCGTCTGATAAGCTTCACTTTCATAAGCCGAATCATAACCGGCGGCAATCAGAGCAGCTACTTTTTTTTCTTCATTTACTTTCCAAACAACAAACTCTTCAATATCCGGATGATCAACATTCAAAATTACCATCTTTGCGGCGCGACGAGTTGTCCCACCGGATTTTATCGCGCCGGCAGCTCGATCTCCAATTTTCAACCAACTCATAAGGCCGGATGATGTGCCACCACCGGCCAAACCTTCTTTAGTACCGCGTAAATTGGAAAAATTAGTGCCGGTGCCACTGCCATATTTAAACAAACGCGCCTCACGCACCCACAAATCCATGATACCGCCCTCGTTCACCAAATCATCTTTTACGGACTGGATAAAACAATTGTGAACCATTACTCCGTTTGCGCAAAATTTTCCCGATTCCGTCTGTATATCATAAACATCTTCTTCAGCAATATAATCTACAGACAACACGGTTTCTTCTGATATGTTATTTTTTTGTTTTCCATCTACTTCAATATTTAATCTTTCCAGTTTTAATTTTTTTTCTTCCGAGACAAAGCCAATCAACTTCGCATATTTCATTCTTTCCGAATAATAAGAAATAGACAACTGATAGCTCCGGTGCCTATTTTCGCGTTGTTCACTATTTGGTGTAATATTGGAATAAATACCAAGTTCTAACAATAATATCTGAACTTCATGAAGTAATCTATCTGAAATAGAGGTCAAAACTATATCCCCGCAATTTCTATCATCATCCTTTCGAACTCGCACACAACCATCCGCCTGAAAAAGGCCGCGCAAAAAAGCGGTTTTTTCCGCCTTACCGGCTTTCGCTATGATCTCCGGGACTCTCGCTTGTGAACAGTATTGATTTAATTCATACTCTTCAACATACGTGTCAACATTATTTGAATTAAAATTTACAATCCTATAAAAATCTGAAATATTTTTTCTTACAGCAACTGTATAGCTTCCAAATAAATTCTTAAAAATCTCAGTAACTTTAGCGAATTCATCATCGTTGATTGTTATTACTCCAAAAAGCGTAGTTTTTTTATTGCGACCATATTTTCCATAATAACCGTCACCTACCACCCATCCTGCCAATTCAGCCTTTTCAATTTCCTTCTGTTCCGCTCGTTCAACATCTGAGCTATATGTCATCGAACATTGCTTTACTTTATTTCCAAGTATACTTTTCAATTCTTTCCAACCATATTCACCCCCATCTTTTATTCTTTTTTCTGAACTTAACACTAAATGATCATCAGTAAAATCAATAAAATTACCATTGCGTAATGATGCTCTATATATCTTTCTTACACCGTTATTCTTAACAGCCAACACTTTTACCAAACTATCGCCATCAAAAATCTTTATTCCTACACGATTCTCTTCCACTACTTGCCCCAAATTGATAATTCCCTCTTCCGAATACAATTTAGTATCATACCGTCCGCAAGCATGGGGTTGAGGATGAGTATAGGCATCAGTGGAGCGAGTTAAAATTCCACTATCCGGATCAACATAGTGATGTCCTTGTGCCGGACCGTTTATGCCATAAGCCCAAAAAAGTCCGGTATTAAACCACTGCGGTGAATTTGGCGCCACCATTTGATTGATGATCATGTACACCAATTCCTCATAAAAAACCTGCGCATCTTTCGGTGAAGCGAAATAACAATATTTCTCCCCCCAATATCTCCAAGTACCGGCCAAACGATGCGCAACTTGTTTAATACTATTTTCCGGACCAAGTTTAGGAGTACCATCATCATTCAATTGCAAAGTACCATTACTATTATATTGTGGCACGCCCGCTTTACGAAAATATTTTTGCGCCAAGATATCTGTGGCCACCTGTGACCAAAATTTTGGCACCTCCACTTCATTCATTTCAAACACCACCTTGCCATTTGGCTCGCGAATTAACGACGATCGCAAATCATAAGCAAACATTTCAAAAGGATTAGTGCCTTCCACTGTAAAATTTCTTTCAAATTTCAAACCTTTATCTGAAGAATAACGAAAATCTTGATCTGTAGTGAAAAATTTAGTCGCCAGTTTGGTATCCATAGTCTGATTATTTTAAAAAGATTGAAATTAGTATTTTTATAACAACACCCTATTTATTCAAATAACTATATTTAGTATAGTAATTGAATTTTGGATACTAGATATAGTATTTTTAAGAGTGCATCATTCATTATATCATCTTTATTTTCACCTGCCAAACAATCGTTCTTTTTGCCTCAAGCAAGCGTAAATAATGAAAAAAAATAACTCATACCGGATGAGTTATCCACACAAAAAAATTATTTTGTTAAATTCAAATTGCTAAACATTTTGTAAACCCATTTTTTCCAAAATTTGCGACACTCTTTTTTCTGATTCCCGCTTTATTTGATCTTCAGGCCAGTCACCATGCTCCTTTTTTACATCACCACACTCTTCCTGCAACAAGGCCTGCTTCAAACCACTTAACTGACCGGTTAAATTAGCTAATTTTTTTTGTAATGCCTGTAAATTTTTTTGATCGCGTGCTACTGATGGTATATTTTCATCCGGTTCGGTCAGATCCAATTGTTGGCGTATGGATTGCACGGCCTTAACCACCTGTTGCATGTTGGCTATGATGTTTTGCATTTGTTTTTGTGTGCTTTTCACTTCTCGAGATGTTTTTTCTACCCTCTCCATTGCCCCCATTTTCTTTAATTCCTGATTTTCCTTACTCTCCTTGTTGCTTTCTACACCAATCTCACGTCCTTCGGCCGTATTAGCCCTTCTTCTCAATTCCTCTTCTTGCATTTTTTCAAAATTATTCATATATAATTTATTATTTATATTATAATTTTACTACACACTACATCAAATAATCAAATCAATGGACTTTAGATGACTGATTAGATATAATGTAACAGTATGAATAATATTGAAGAAATCAGCGAACGTTTGACTGCCCCGGAAGTTGGCGAGGAAGAAATTTCTCTGGAAATTTGCTTGCGTCCTCAAGAATTACGTGACTTTGTAGGGCAGGCCCCCATCAAACAAAATTTGGATATTGCCATTCAAGCGGCCAAAAAAAGAAAAGATCCTCTGGAACATATTTTATTATATGGAAACCCGGGTCTCGGCAAAACCACACTAGCTCATATTATTTCCAAAGAAATGAATGGAAATATTAAGGTAACTTCGGGGCCCGCTCTGGAAAAAATAGGAGATTTGGCGGCTATCCTTTCAAATTTACAAGAAGGGGAAATTTTATTTATAGATGAAATTCATCGATTAAATAAAACCATTGAAGAAATTCTCTATCCGGCCATGGAAGACTATTCATTGGATATCGTAATTGGTTCGGGACCGGCTGCCAAAATAATTCGAATGCCACTCGCTCGTTTTACCTTAATTGGCGCCACCACTAAGATGAGCTTATTATCAGGCCCTCTTCGTGATCGTTTTGGGCACACCTTCCACTTAAATTTTTATGAGATTGAAGATATCGCCACTATTTTACGCCGTAACGCCAAACTATTGAATGTGGAATTGGGTACCGAAGCGACAGATCTAATAGCAACTCGCGCTCGTCGCACCCCTCGTATCGCTAATCGCCTACTCAAACGCGTGCGGGACTTTGCTGAAGTAAAAAATGAAGGAAAAATTAATGAGGATGTTGCGAAAGAATCATTAAAAATGCTTTCTATTGACGCCCACGGTTTAGACGAGGTGGATCGCCGACTTCTTCAAACACTAATTGAAAAATTTAATGGCGGCCCAACAGGGCTCAACACTTTAGCCGCATCGATTGCCGAAGAAATGGAAACAATTGAAAATATTTATGAACCATTTTTATTGCAACTTGGATTAATTGAAAGAACGCCTCGTGGACGAAAAGCCACCCCCGCCGCTTACGCGCATCTGGGATATGACGCGCCAAAAACCGGCACTCTATTTTAAATAAAACAACTTATTTATGGTTATAATTCCACTCTACATCTTTCTTTTTATCTTTTTTGGCGCGCTATTAATTTTAAGCATATTTGGTTTTATCGGGATATCTCATCTTTTTACGACTGCGAATTTATCTTTTACATCTTTTATAGTAACATTTATTGTTTTTGCTCTCGCTTGTTTTACTCTCTACGGCACCTGGTCTTTATTACAGACTACAGACTGGCAACTACCGGTCAAAATTTTTGACGCTTCTTGGTTTGGTGGCAATAATCAATCATTTTAAAAAATATGAACATTGATTCTTTTATTCATAAAAAACAATACGAAAAGGTTGTACGCATTGTAAGACGACATCCTTTTACTTTTTTCAAAATAATTATTTTTTTTATTTTATTGTTAGCAGTACCAATAGCCCTAAATTGGCTTGGCCAACAAATATTTCCGAACCTAATGAATGACATTATTTTTTATCCACTTTCAATTCTTGCCGCAAGCGCATATTTATTATCTGTTGTTGTCTTTTTTTACTCTTTTTTTATAGATTTCTATTTAGACGAATTGATTATCACTAATGATCGCATGGTTGATATGGAACAAAATGGACTACTGGCACGCACCGTCGCCGAAGCAGACTTATATTTAATTCAAGATGTTACTTCTGAAATAAAAGGCTTGTTTGGATCAATTTTTAAATACGGAAAAGTATCGATTCAGACCGCCGGAGCAGTACCAAAATTTGTTATTGAAGATGTTTCAGACCCTCATGGCCTAAGACAACTCTTGCTTGATCTGGCTAGTGAAGATAAAAAATTTCACGCTGGCCAGAAATAAATAATTAAAAAAGGGATTGTTACTCAAAAACAATCCCTTTTTTAAAATTATTTAATATCGTCTTTCTACTTCTACACCATTATAATAATACTTCAAAATCCGATCATAAGTCCATCCATCTTTTCTCGCCCTCTCTTCCGCGTCATGATTACTCATGCCCACGCCATGACCAAACAACTTTTTCCCTTTATCATAAACACATTCCACACTCGTAAGCCACGGTTTATCGGTGCCGCCCCATACTTGCTTCCACCTTTTCGTTTGTCCGTTAGAATTCGCAAAATATGGTGTGCGGACAGGAATACCGCCATAAGTAACCACTTCACCATAAGTAGCATCAGCCGCTTCCTTAATATGTGGCATATCTATCTCGGAATTATATCCCAGATATAGTTGGTCCGCGGTCGAAGCATAAACATCAAACAAGCTCTTATTTTTTGCATCAGCGGGAGTAATACTCGTGAAGGCATAACTACGCGCGGCGACAAGCAAAGCTTTTATATACTCTACCGGCGAAAAATTGCCTGTCTCTGCGATACCGGCCACATATTCATCCAAAGGTAATTCATTTATGATATATGGAATATCGCTTTTCATAGCATATACGTATTCCAGAGTGCCGCGATAGGCATTAAAATTCCTTTTACCCTTTCCGGACATTGTACGGCTGTAGTTGGTTATCCGAAAATAATTATTAGGATCACCGGGCACTAAACGCCACGGAACGTCTGAAGACAATTTTAATTCTCCCGCCTGCAAGTAATATGTTGAATTTTCATATTTTAATGTCGCTGTCAGTCCCGCAGATAATAACCCCTTAGATTCAATTCCGGAATAGATTAAATAATCAAAATCCGAAACAAATTTAATTGGGTCATTTGTCTTGTACAATCCAACACGGATATTAGGTTCACTACTATCCTGGACCAAATCACCGGAAAAATTTACCTCTTCTTCCGGTTCAGGGACAACCACTTCATTTTCTGTAGTCGTAGCAACCACTTCCTTCACTCCTAAAACCGCTTTTGCAACACTTGGATTTACCCTAATTTTCAAAAAGAAATAAGAACCCTTAATCCAAGTCAAATCTTCAGCGGCCAAATAAAATTTTTCTTCATATTCACCCGCTACAGTTGGAGCATATAATTTTATAACAAAATCACCTGTCTCGCCGGTTTTAACATCTTTGTCTACACGGGCAGGCTGAGCTTTGCCAATCCAACCTTTTCCGTAAAAAATACTTTCCCTATATTTTGGATCCACCGTATAAACAGACACGAAATGACTACCGGTACGCATCCACGTCTTTTTTCCGGTATTTTTCATAGTAACCACCACTTCTTTTGCGCCACCCGCCGGTATAACAATCGGATCAGCCAGTGTTTGGCTAACAAACCTACCATTATAACCGGTATCACTAAAATAAGGGGTAAAACTTGCAGAATATACCAAATCCGCGCACGCAAACACACCAATTAACAACAAGATGCTTTTTAAAATGTTTTTTATCATAGCAAACATCATTATATCATCAATTGAAATACCTAACAACGAATGATATAATTGAAATCACATTTTCATAATTACATAACATGTCTTTACAACGCCAAATAGCTCACAATACAATCATTCAATTGATAGGAAAAGCGCTTAGTACGATTTTAGCGCTAGTGGCGGTCATGATTATGACGCGCGCTCTTGGTGTAGAAAAATTTGGATGGTATATCACTGCCGTTGGTTTTTTACAATTTATCGGTTTGTTATCTGATTTTGGCTTCACGGTAACAACTGCCAGAATGCTCGCCCTTCCATCATTTAATAAACGAAAACTCCTCTATACTATATTTACCTGGCGTTTTATAACCGCTTTTATTTCTAACGGCCTAGCCACCTTAATTATATTTTTATTTCCCTATCCATTAGAAATTAAAATTGCGGTCCTTGTTTTGTCTATTTCTTTTATAGGATATAGTCTAAATCAAGTTTTTACCGGATATTATCAAAACAAACTGAAAATGTACGTTCACACTATGGGAGAATTACTAGGACGTGTTTTTTTAGTAATAGGCACCGCCGGTCTATTTTATCTTCACGGCGGTTTTATACCGTTAATGGCCGTCGTTAGCATAGGATCGGTTATTAATTGCCGGTATTTATGGAAAAACTGCGGTGGACTTAAATTTTCTTTGGATAAAAAAATTTCAGCGGCATTATTTAAAAATATATGGCCGGTAGCAATTTCTGTTATCTTTAATGCGTTTTATTTGCAGGGAGATCGAGTAATTCTTCCACTTTTTGTATCACAAACGGATGTCGGTCTTTATGGGGCAGCTTATCGCGTATTAGATATGGTTGCGCAATTAGCGGCGATTGCCATGGGTATTATGCTTCCTTTGCTCACCTGCAGCTGGTCAATGTCAGATCATAAAGAGTTCAAGAAACGCGCGCAGCTTAGTTTTGATTTAGTATGCCTGATTTTATTTCCAATGATAGCCGGGGTCATTGCGCTATCTCAACCGATAATTCTTTTCGTCGCCGGTGAAAAATTTGCCTCAGCCGGCCGGATTTTATCCTTTTTAATCATCGCTACTTTAGGCATAACATTCGGCATGATTTTTGGACACATCACATTAGCTATTGATAAACAAAAACAAGTATTATGGATATACATTTCAGATGCCATTCTGAGTATCGTGGGATATTTAATATTCATTCCCCAATTTGGCGTATATGGCGCAGTATTTGTAACGATTTTTTCTGAATTTTATGCGGGTCTCATGCTTTTTATCGCATCCGCATATTACTCCCGTTTTATACCGAATGTTAAAAATTTACTAAAAATTATACTGGCAAGTATTATTATGGGGCTAGCTGTTTATTTATTCCCCACTCCACATGTATTATTGTCCATCACGATGGGTATTGTCATTTTTATATTCTTTGTTTTAATTTTACGAATAATTTCTGGCGACACTTTACGAAAAATATTATATAAAGAAACTCCAATAATTGCGGACATACCTGAAAACTGATAAAATACTGTCATCATAATTTTAGTAATATAACAATTTATTAGTATGGACTTCTCAAAGTTACGACAAGCTGTTTTCTTTGTTTCATTAATTTTAGTTTCCATAGCATTCATTTATCTTACGGGATCATTCGCGTATCCTATCTTTTGGGCTGCAATAATCGCCAGTATTTTTTATCCGCTACACGAACGTCTTCTTAGGATTACGAGACTTCCCAATTTCAGTTCCGCGATAACACTTCTTATTATAGTTTTCGTTATTCTTATTCCCCTAACTGCAATCGGAACTCTGCTTGTCGGACAGTCAATAGATTTATACAACTCTTTAGACAATAACAAGAATCAAATTAATTCCAACATTCAAAATGTTTCCAATTGGATCCAACACAACCAACTAACTGCCAGATTTCACATTGACGAACAGTTTTGGACAGAAAAAATGTCAGAAATTACTCGCACTATTATCAATTTCATTCTAAATACATTAAAGAGCTGGACACAAAATTCCGTTGCTTTCCTAGTACAAACGGTTATAATGTTTTACGCCTTATTTTTCTTTTTACGCGACGGAAAAAAAATGTTAAAATCTCTAATGCATATTTGCCCGCTTGGAGATGAAAACGAAGCTCTTCTTTATGAAAAATTCACCAAAACCGCCAGCGCCACTCTCAAAGGTACGGTAGTAGTGGGTCTTATTCAAGGAGTAATAGGCTCTATTCTTTTCTGGGCAACGGGAATTCAGGGTTCTGTCGTATGGGGTCTTGTAATGGCCGCCGCATCTATTCTACCTCCCTTTGGTACCGGGATCATATGGTTGCCTGCGGGCATATTTATGCTTGTTTCCGGTAATATTATCGCGGGTATAATAATTTTAGCTACAGGAATTTTGGTGATTGGAACAATAGACAACTTTTTACGACCAATCCTTGTTGGTAAAAGCACTAAAATGCACCCCGTTTTGGTATTATTATCCACATTAGGCGGTTTAATAAGTTTTGGCATCACCGGCATTATTATAGGACCTATTATCACTTCCATTTTTCTTTCTTTTTGGGAAATTTATGAGCACCTCTTCAAGAAACAATTGATGTGCGATAAGTAATGATTACTAACAAAAAGAGACAACTTATTCAGTTGTCCCTCACTTCGTTGCGGGACCCGGACTCGAACCGGGAACCTTCGGGTTATGAGCCCGACGAGCTGCCAATTGCTCCATCCCGCTATTTTTCTTAGCTTATCACAAATAGCCAATTTCCGATAGTATCTACGATAAACGATCGGTTGTTTTAAACTATTTGGAGCGGGTGAACGGAATCGAACCGTCATCTCATCCTTGGCAAGGACGTATACTAACCATTGTACTACACCCGCATTAAGTGCATATATTATACTAAATAATGTCATTTTGTCAACAGTACCTTTTTCCTGATATAATAAAGACAAGATAATTTTATCCATAATTAATTTTATGGCCGTCTTCAAACATTTACTTACCCATTCTAGCAAACAAACAATCAAAAACCATCTTAATTTAAAGGAAAATCAGAATTTGATCGAAATCGCGAGAATGAGCGCGAGGGATTGCTTAAAAAAATACGAAACTTCACTTCACGGCCTAATACCATCACAAGTCCGCCGTCGCCAATTTAAATACGGAAAAAATGAAGTGGCGCGCGAAAAACATCTTTTATGGCCGATAGTATTACTTAAAAATTTTAAAGACCCTTTAAGCATTCTTCTAATAGTCTTAGCGATCATATCCTTCTTAACCAAAGACCTAAAGGCCACGATTTTAATATCCTGCATGGTTTTTTTAAGCATTTTTCTGCGTTTTTTCCAAGAAATCAAAGCTGATACAGCAGCAAAAAAATTAAAAGCTCTATTTCATACAAAAGCTCGCGTAACACGGGAAGGTATTGAAAAAGATATTCCTCTAGTGTCTCTCGTTCCCGGAGATATTGTTCATCTTTCTGCCGGAGATATGGTCCCGGGAGACATGCGCATATTATCCTCCAAAGATTTATTTATCAATCAAGCAACTCTAACAGGTGAAGCATTGCCAGTTGAAAAACACGCAGAACCTAATACGAAGCCAATAAATAATTCA